>Ga0335080_10002296_pt1 | contig 19031 bp, 24 predicted proteins | sample Lox_Sample_34_FD_206720 | JGI IMG/M metagenome (GOLD analysis project Ga0335080, IMG submission 206720) | Soil microbial communities from Loxahatchee National Wildlife Refuge, Florida, United States - Lox_Sample_3.4 | ecosystem: Environmental > Terrestrial > Soil > Wetlands | place: USA...
CGCGCCGCGAAGGTGCCCACGCGCCCCCTGCCCGAACTCGCGCTGCGCCTGCTCGGGCTGTTCAGCGCGCAGGTCCGCTCGCTGACTCCGTTCCTCGGCCGCACGAACCCAGTCACTTCCGAGAAGGCGCGCCGCGTGCTGGGCTTCGCACCCCGGCCCGCGGCCACCACCGTGGTGGAGTGCGCGGAGAGCCTGCTCGGCGCGCGCGACTGACGTACGCTCTGGACATGGCTGAGCTGACCGCAACCGGAGTGCTCTGGCTCGCGCTCGTGCTGCTGTCGCTCGCGTTCCGCGCCTTCCTGGTGCTGTTCTTCCATGCCAAGCTCCCGCCCGATCTCGAACCGGACTCCGTCTTCTACGCCTTCCGCACGGGTTTCTGCTCGGACGTCCTGGTGGCGAGCTACTGGACTCTGCCCGCGCTCGCGGCCGCGCTCGCCGCGCTGCCCTGGCCGGGATCGCGCTGGCCCGCCCGGGTCCGGAACGCGACGGCCCTCTTGGCGGTGATCGTGTTCGCGCTCGTGTTCGTGACCGACGCAACCTACTTCGCCGAGTACGGGAATCAGTTCGACGACTGGATCTTCGGCCTGGTCTACGACGACCGCGGCGCGATCCTGGGCACGGTCTGGAAGAGCTATCCCGTGGTCTGGCTGCTCCTGGCGACCTTCGCGGCCGCGGGGGTCACCTGGCTCGGCCTCCGCGCCGCCATGCGCCGAGTGACTCGAACGCGGACTCGGACGACGGGGTCCGTGCGGCTGGTCGGGGCGCTCGCGGTTCTCGTGCTCGCGATCCTCGGCCTGCGCGGCTCGATCGGCCGCCGGCCGCTGCAAGAGAAGGACCTGGCCGCGACCGGCAACGAGACACTGAATCGGCTGGTGCCGAACCCCTTCCTCGCGCTCTATCTCGCCACCCGCGACGAGCTGCGCCTGCGCACCGCTGCCGGCATCCGCAGCTTCCTGCCCGACGGCGACGTGCGGGCCGCCGCGCGCGCGCTGTTCCCCGACCGGAGCGGCGCGGCGGACCTCGACGCCGCCCTCGAACGCCGCGCCCCCGGCGCCCCCGAGCGGCACGCCCGACACCTGTTCCTGGTGGTCATGGAGAGCTACGACGCCTGGGCCATGGAGCCGAAGTTCCAGTCACTGCACCTCACGGACCGGCTTGCCGCGCTCGGCCGCGACGGCTTCGCGGTGCGCTCGTTCCTGCCCGCCGGCAGCGGCACGATCAAGAGCCTGGGCGCGATCATCAGCGGGATCCCGGCGACCGGCGTGTTCGTGAGTCACGAGCCCAGCCTGCGCGACGGCGTGCCCACCGCCGCCGCGCGCATCTTCCACCGGCTCGGCTACCGCACCCGCTTCTTCTACGGCGGCTACTTGAGCTGGGAGCGCGTGGGCGAGTTCGCGCGCGAGCAGGGCTTCGACGAGGTGTACGGCGGCGATCAGATGGGCGCGCAAGCCACGGGCAACGAGTGGGGCGTGGACGACGACGTGCTGTTCCGCTTCATCCTCGACCACACCGGCGACGCGCCCACCTTCGACGTGGTGATGAGCACGTCGTACCACCCGCCCTTCAGCGTCGACGTGGTGGCGAAGGGCTTCGACCTGGCCGGGCTGCGCGCGAACCCGCTGTGTCGCGGACTCACCGAGCGCCAGCTCCTGACGCTCGGACACCTGTGGTACTCCGATCAGAGCTTGGGCGACTTCGTGCAGGCCGCGCTGTCCCGGCTGCCCGAGTCACTCTTCGCGCTCACCGGCGACCACTACTCGCGCGAGGAGTCGGTGAATCCCCGGCCCGATCTGTTCGAGTCCACCGCCGTGCCGTTCGTGCTCTACGGCCCGGGCGTTCTGCCGACCCGCGACCTGCCCGGCGCGCGCGGCGGGTCACACATCGACATCGTGCCGACGCTCGTCGACCTGGTGGCGCCCGCCGGCTTCAGCTACCCCGCGTTCGGTCGCGACATGCTCGATCTCGCGGCGCCGCAGGTGGGCTTCGGCGACCTGACCGTGAGCGCGCCCATGTTCCTGTTCCGGGTGCGCGATCCCGATCACGTGGAAGACCTCGACGGCGCGCGCGTCGGCATCCGCCCCGACATCTCGGCCGCTCTCGCGCAGCGCTACCAGCAGCTTCACGGGCTCGCCTGGTGGCGCGAGCACCACGGCCCGGCGTGGCCTTGAGTCACGGCTTCCAGTCGAAGCCCTCAGTGATCATCTCGAGCGGCGCGTCGCGCGGGATCCGATAGAACTCGTTGAGGATCTTCCGGCCCAGCGACTCACAGCCCGGGCCCTCGACGCGCAGGTAGCGCACCTGATTCAGCTCGCGGTCCGAGACCGAGAGATGCTGACGCGCGATGAACGCGCGGATCGCGTCGCAATCGCCCTCGTTGCGGCTGCTGGTCAGCACCCAGTCGAAGCCGAGCTGGCCCTGCTCGATCGAGTACTGGATGAACGCCGGGTCTTCCTTCGGATCGGCCTCCGGCGGCCGGAACAGCAAGTCCGCGAACGACTCCTCCGGAGCCGCCCGCAACAGCTCGATGATCTTCGGGAGGTCGTCCGAAGTCACCATGAACGTGGGCGCGGCCTGAGCTCGGGGTTGGACGAAAACGTAGAAGAGCACGGCGGCCGCCACGGCGAGCACGAATAAGGTCATCGCGTCCACGCGCCCCAGGGGACCGGCCCGAGCGCGATCGCGAGGACCGCCTTCTCGCTGGGCGTCATCGCGCGAGAGTCTCAGCTCTTCGGAAACTTCGCGTGTCTGGCTCCCACGATGAACACCGCCAGGCGCGCCGGCTTGGTGCCGCGGTTGTGCCAGGCGTGGCGCGTGCCGTTCTGCACCACCGTGTCTCCGGGGCGCAGGTGGACTTCCTTCCCGCCGTCGAGCTCGAGCCAGACCTCGCCGTCGAGCACGACCTCGAAGTCGATCGTGTCGGTGGTGTGCATCCCCGGTGCATCGGGCTCCATATAGCTGGCGAGCCCGGGCAGCTTGGCCTCGAGCTCGTGCGCCGCGGCCTCCGTGGGTGCGGCGGCCGGGCCCACCGACGTGCTGGAGGGCGGCAGTGAGAACATGCCGAAGCGGAAGCCGCCGATCGGCGGGAAGTAGGTGGGCTGCGCCGGCGCGGCGCCGTCGTCCGGGAACGACGGCGTGCGGTCGCCGCCCCAGAGCTTGTGGAATTCGGAGCCGGGCAGGAGCTCGGCGGTGATCGGCTCGACCTGGCTGTCGGAGACGAAGATCGACTTGCCGGAACGATCGTGACCCGTGACCACGCGGCGCACCTTCATGGAACGTCCTCCTGGAACGGATCATCGCACGTCGAGGCGCCTAGACAGAGGGTCGCGTGGGCACCCTACCCACGCTCTGGCCTACGCTGCCCCACACCAGGAGGATTCCATGCCCGTCTCGATGCACGCCGCCAGCGCTCCGATCTTCGTCCGCATGCTCCAGAACATGCTCGCCTGGCTCGACAAGGCCGAGGCCCACGCCGCCGCCAAGAAGTTCGACGCCGCGAACTATCTCGGACAGAGACTCACCGTGGACATGCTGCCCTTCCCGCGCCAGATCCAGATCGCGAGTGACACGGCCAAGCTGGCGCTGGCGCGGTTGGCCGGCGTCGAAGCGCCGAAGTGGGCCGACGAAGAGAAGACGCTGCCAGAGCTGCGCGCGCGCATCCAGAAGGCGATCGACTACGTGAAGTCCATTCCCGCCGCCAAGCTCGAGGGCTCGGAGTCGCGCGAGATCGAGCTGCCGGTCGGCCCAGGCCGCACCATGAAGGTGAACGGCGAGACCATGCTGCGCGGCTTCTCACTGCCCAACTTCTTCTTCCACGTGACCATGACCTACGCGCTCTTACGCCAGGCTGGCGTGGAAATCGGCAAGGGCGACTATCTCGGCCCGATGGCCTGAGGGTCATCGCTCGGGGGTCGGGTGTCAGAGCTGCGCAGCATGATTGCGCCGGCGGCGGTGCTGGTGCTCTCCGCCTGTCTTCTGCTCTACGGGCTCGATCGACCCAAGCTCTGGGTCGACGAGGCGGAGACCGCCCTGCTCGGCCGCAGCATCCTGGTGTACGGGGTGCCCAAGGCGCGGCTGGGGAAGGATCTGATCTCGCAGGAGGGAAGCAGGGAGTTCGGGCCGGACTATCTGTGGCGCTGGACGCCCTGGCTCGACAAGTACGTGGCCGCCGGCTCGTTCGCGCTGTTGGGTGAGAGCACTTGGTCGGCACGGCTGCCGTTTGCGCTGCTGTCCTTGGGCGCGGTCGCGTCGATGTACGCGCTGGGCATGGGGCTGTTCGGTGACCGCCGCGTCGCCCTCTTGTCGATGCTGTTTCTCGGGACCTCGGTCCCGTTCCTCTTACACGCCCGCCAGTGTCGTTACTATGTGCTCGCGATCCTGGGCACGCTCTGGGCGTTGCACTTCGCCGTGGCGTGTGTGCGGCGGCCGGGACTGCGCGCGCCGCTCGGGCTGGTTGCCTCACTCACACTCGTGTTTCACGCGAACTATCTCGGCTTCGCGGCGCTCGGCGTCGCGCTCGCCGCTACGCTCTGGGTCCTGGGCATCGACCGTGCGGGCTGGCTACGACTGGTGCTGGCGGGGGCGGTCATCGCGGCGCTGAACGGGCCGTGGCTCGTGTACTTCAACGTCGCCGACAAGTCGATGACCTTCGGCGGGTTCCACCCGGACTTCCTGGCGGACTACGTCGCGCTCCTCGCTCGCTACGGATTTCCCGTTCCCGCGCTCGCCGTGTTCGGCGCACTCGCCGCCGCGACACCGCAGAGCCGAACGGCCTTCCGGGAGCTGCTTCCCGAATGGCGACTGATCGCGTTTCTGGCGCTGCTTCCGGTCTTCTACATTCCCGTGATCTCGTTCGCGCCTTTTCGCTACTTCCGATACGTGGCGAATCTCTTGCCGGTCTGCGCGGTGATGTTGGCGTGGCTTTCGGTCCGCGCCTGGTCGCTGCATGCGCTCGGCGGACGAGTCCTGACGGCGCTGCTCCTGGTCACCGGTCTCTTCGGCGAGCTCGCCGTGCTGCCTACCGTGTATTACAAGGACTATCTGCCGGGCCGCACGAACAAGGTGCTCGACTGGGCGTTCCCACTCGGCAACTTCCTGGCTGAGCTCGCGCACCCGTACGAGCCTTCAGCAGGGCAGATCACGGAGTATCTCGCCGCGAACGCGCGACGGGGCGATCGCGTCTACGTCTCCTATGGAGACCTCGTCGCCCGCTTCTATCTCCCGGAGCTCGAGATCCGCGGCGGCCTCTCCGGCGAGCCACTCGACGGCTGGGGGCCTCCCGAGTGGGTGGTGGTGCGGCCCTTCTTCTTCCAGATCGTCAGCCCCAAGGTCCCTGGCTTGGGGCAGTCGGTACTCGAGTGGCTGAAGCGGCTGCCCTGGAACGAATACCAGAGCTACGTGCTGCCGGCGCCCGACCTGGCCTGGGAGTCGATCCCCGAGCCGCAGTGGCACTACTACTACGCGCCGCCGGCCAGCGCGGCAGAGCCGGTGAAGATCGCGCGCCGCAGGCCCGAGCTCGCGCGCCCCGAGTGACTCGCGCTATCTCGGCGCAGCCGCGTGAGCGAAGCGGCGGGCGCGGAACGCCAGCACCACCAGCACGGTGCCGAAGAAGATCGCGTACGAGGCAATCAGCCAGAGCAGCGCGAGCGCGCCTGCGCCGGGCCGCGCCATCAGCATGACTCCGAACGAGATCGAGACCACGCCGGCCAGAGCGAGCAGCCACTCACCCTGGATCTCCTTGCGCAGCCGCACCGCCGCCACGATCTCGAGCACGCCGGTCGCGATCGCCCAGACCGCGATGTAGAACAGGATCACGAGCGCCGTGATCCCCGGCTCGACGAAGGTCAGCACGCCGACGCCGATCCCGAGCAGCCCCTCGATCAGGAGCACCCACCACGACTCGTGGTGCGCGCGTCCGCTGACCGCCGTCCAGGTGCAGAGCACCCCGTCTACGAGCGCGTAGCTCCCGAACAAGAGCACCAGCACGGCGAGCGACGCGCCGGGCTCGGCCAGCGCGAACACGCCGAACGCCACGGCTGCCAGCCCCCGCAGGAGCAGGAGCCACCAGCCGCGCGCCAGGATCGAAGCCAGTCGAGCGTCGAGCGGGGTCATGCCACGACACATCGTGAGCGCCCACCCCCGGGCTGTCCAGCCCCCAAGACTCAGGGCTCGGGCGCGGCCTCGCGCTGCCTCGGGCCATCGGTGCCGGCCAGCAGCAGTGTCTGGGCGTCGTCCGCGATCTGCTGGATCGCGGCCTCCACGGCTTCGCGCACCAGCGCTTCGGGCTCGCCCTTGTGCTCGACCTGCGCGTAGCCACTCACTGCCCGGGCGCCCACGCGCCGCAGGTCCTTCCCGTAGCGCTGTACGGTGACCGTGAGCGCGCAGGTTGCGCGGATCGCGCCCGCCTCGCCGTGCTCGATCGTGAGCGCGCTGCTCTGCAGATCGAAGCCGATCACGCGGCCGTACTGGCCCACGAACGGCATCGCGGGCGAGCGCTCGGCGGCGCGGAAGCTCGCCTCCACGCTGCGCACGCTGGCCGCACACAGCGGCTCACCGAACTCCACTTTGAAGATCGCCGCCTGCACGGAGCCCGCGAGCAGATCCTCGCTGCACAGCACACCCACTCGCTCGGCCGATTTCTCGGACGCAGGACGGCTGGGCGCAATCGAGTGACTCACGTCGAGCGTCTCCACGCAGGCCGTGAGCAAGAGGATCGCGAGCGCGAGGCATGGCGCCGGGCGGAACATCCGAGAGGAGGATCGGTGCCCGCCCGGCGCGGCGTGTAACCGGGATCACCGGCCGAAGCGGCCTTCCTGGTAGTCCCGGATCGCCTGCTCGATCTCGGCTTCGGTGTTCATCACGAACGGTCCGTAGCCGGCGATCGGCTCGTCGATCGGCTCCCCGCCCAGCACCAGCGCGTGGAGCTCGCCTTCTGCCCGTACCTGGATGCCCGCGCCGGCGGTGTCGAAGACCGCGATGCGGCCGGGGCCCGCCTTCGCGCCGCCCTCGAGCACGGCCGTGCCGTCGAGCGGAAGCAGCGCCGCGGAGTGACCGTCGGCGAGCGGCAGGTCGACGGACTTGCCCGCGGAAAGCTCGAGATCCCAGAGCGTCACCGGCGTGAACGTGCGCGCCGGTCCGCGCGCGCCGTCGAACTCGCCGGCAATCACGCGCAGGTCTCCCGAGTCACTCGCGAGCCGGACGCGCGGGATCTGCCGCGAGAGCAGCGTCTGGTAGCGCGGCGGTGTCATCTTGAAGCGCGCCGGCAGGTTCACCCAGAGCTGCACCATCTCGAAGCTGCCGCCGTGATAGGTGAACTCGTCCGAGTGCTTCTCTTCGTGCAGGACACCCGCGCCCGCGGTCATCCACTGCACGTCGCCAGGGGCGATCTTGCCGGAGTTGCCCGCGGAGTCACGGTGTTCGACCTCGCCCTGGTAGGCGATCGTCACCGTCTCGAAGCCGCGGTGCGGGTGGAAATCGACGCCGCGGCGCTGCATCGCCGGCTCGAACTTCAGCGGCCCGGCGTGGTCCAGGAGCAGGAACGGACTCGGGGCTCGGCCGTCGTGGTACGAGAACAGCGTGCGCACCGGGAAGCCGTCGCCGACCCAATGCCGCGGTGGCTGAGGAAGAACGGAGCGGAGCTTTTTCATGCTGCTTGGATGCGCGCAGGTTTCAGCCGGCGCGCGCGAGCGCTTGCAGCTCTGCAGCACGCGCGCCCGCCCTTCCCGGAACGCGGGCTCCGGCACGGCTCGCGATAGCGGGCTGCAGCACCGGAGGGCCCCAATGCCGAGCCGTCTCCTCACGCCGCGCGCGGATCCAGGCGCATCAGCAGCCGCGGCGGGAACCCGGTCAAGATGCGGAAGAAGACGGGGAGCGCGTGCTCGGCATTCACTCTTGCGTATTCCTCGCCATCGATGGGGACGGCGCGGTAGTCACCCTTCTTGCCAGCGATCGTGATCTGCACGTCGGGATTGGCGATCGCGCGGTGATACCAGGCGCGCGGCCAGTGATTCGCCGCTACGTAGAGCTTGCCGTCGCTCTCGAGCCGCTGGACCACGCGATCGTGCGCCTGCCCGTTCGCTTCGAAGGTCGTGATCACCATCGTCTCACCCCGGGTGGGCTGGACCCAGCCGAGCAGAGACTCGAAGCCGGCCACCAAGAGCACGTAGGCCACGACCACGATCCCCAGGATCCTGAGCGCTCTCACGACTCCACCTCCGCGGCGAGCCTGGCCGGCGCGACCGCACAGTAGCTCGCCAGCACCAGCGAGCCGACCTCGTCCCAGTCGACCTTGCCTACGTCCAGACGCAGACCGGCCCAGCCGCGATGGCCGATGTATGCCGGCAGGAAGAAACGCTTGGGATCGGCTTGCGCCAGCTCCTCGTTCTCGCCGAGCGCGGCCTTCCAGCACATCGACACCACGCCGTCGCCGTGATGGTCGTCGAGGAAGTAGGCGAAGGTCTTCTTCCGCACGCGAAACGCGGCGTAGTCGCCCTTGCGCTCGACCGTGACTTCGGGCAGCGCGAGACACAGCTTCTCGAAGCGGACGAGCTTTTTCGCACCGGCCGCACTCACAATAGGCTCCAGGGGCCTGCCACGGGCAGGGCTTCGCCTTCCCCCGGCCAGGGCGGCATGGTGACGGCGACGGCCTCGAGTGACTCGTCGCCGAGCGCGCGAAACTGGAAGTGCGTGCCCAGCGGGATCGTGATGCAGACCCCGGCCTCGACCGCGACGACCTCCTCGCGCTCGCCTTGCCTGCGCCAGAGCTCGCCGCGCCCGGACACGAAGCACCAGATCTCCTCGACCGTGGTGTGAGTCACGGCGCGCGAGGTCCGGCCGGCCGCGAGCTCGAAGTGCGCCATCCCGCCGCCCGCGAGGCCGAGCAGCACGCGCACGTCCGAGCCGTCGGGCGCGAGCGCGGTCGGCTCGCGCGGCAGGCGCAGGGTCGCGAAGCGCGCAGCCATCACTCGATCGGGCCCGAGCAGTCGAAGGAGAACGACCACTTCTTCTGTTTCGAATCGACGTGGAGCTGCGCGAATTTGAAGTGAGCCGGCAGCACCGCTTCGAGGTTCGCGATGGCGTCGGCCGAGAACGTGCCCGCGAAGTCGTCGCCCTTGCAGGTGAACTTGCCCGAGCCGGTGCTGGTGGCGACGTTCGCCTGTGCGCCGAGCGAGCAGCTGGGAAGCTGCTGGTCGAAGTACACCGTCGTCGCGCCGCCGCCGAACGGCGTCGCCGCGACGATGAGCTCCGCCCACTGACCCTGCTTCACGGTCACCTTCCCTGCCGTCCGCGTCACGTTCGTGGGCGTTGCGGCGAATACCTCCACGTGTGCCAGGCCCGCAAGCGTGGCCGCTCCGCCGGATGCCGTGCCCAAAGCGGTCATCTGTGTGCCCTGTGCCTGGACGAGGCAGCTCAGGTCGGCAGTCGGTCCCATGATTTGGAACAGCCCGTCCGCCGGCGGCTGGGGAGGGGCAGCAGGCGCCGCAGAAGCCAGGAGAACCCAAGTCACACAGGTCGCAATGAGTGGTTTGTGCATCCCGCCATCGTATTACGGGCGAGCCGCGAGCGCAGTCAAGCTGTGGGGTATCCTGATCTCCATGACTGACGTCCATCCCGCCCTGGCCCGGGGCAACGTCGCGGTCGTCACCGGCGCCGCGAGCGGCATCGGACTCGCGGCGGCGCGCCGCTTCGCCGCGCTCGGCCTGCGGGTGTGTCTGGCCGACCGCGACGAGTCGCGGCTCGTCGACGCCGCGCGCTCGATCGGCGACTCCGCCCTCCCCGTTCCGACCGACGTCTCGGATCGCGGTTCGGTCGAGTCTCTGGCGGCCACGGTCGCCGACCGGCTCGGCTCCGTGTCGGTGCTCATGAACAACGCGGGAACGGGCGGCGGCGGCGACGCGCTCTCGAGCCCCGAGGGCTGGACGCGCGTGCTGTCGGTGAATCTGCTCGGCGTGCTGCACGGCGTGCAGGCGTTCGTGCCCGCCATGGTCGAGCGCGGTGCGCCGGGCCTGGTAGTGAACACCGGCTCGAAGCAGGGCATCACCTGCCCGCCGGGCGACACCGCCTACAACGTCTCGAAAGCCGGCGTGAAGGCGCTCACCGAAGGGCTCGCGCACTCACTCCGCAGCAAGCCCGGCTGCCGGGTGAGTGCGCACCTGCTCGTCCCCGGCTTCACCTTCACGGGCATGACCGCCCGCCGCGCCCCCGAGAAGCCTCCCGCCGCATGGACGCCCGAGCAAGTGGTCGAGCGCATGCTCGAAGGTATCGCCAAGGGAGACTTCTATCTCTGGTGCGAGGACAACGAGACCCCGCGCGCGATCGACGAGAAGCGCGTGCTCTGGAACGCGCTCGACATCGTCGAGAACCGCCCCGCGCTCTCGCGCTGGCACCCCGAGTGGAAGGCCGCCTTCGAGCGCTTCTTGGCGGGAGACGGCGAATCCTGATCGCTAGGCGCCGCGGTACTCGCCGATCACTTCGATCACGCCCACGATGTTGTCGTTCAGAGCTTCGAGATCTTCGGCCGGCACCCACCACTCGCTGGCGTGCGCGCCGCCCACGGTCTGGATCGGGTAGCGATCCATGAACGCGCGCCGCACCGCGAACTTCGTGACAAAGCCCACGCCGTCGTCCTTCACGTTCCAGCGCGTGACTTCGATGGCGTAGCGCTCGTTCGTGACCGGATAGAAGATGGGCTGGCCGGGAAGTCGGGGCGGCCAGCGCCGGAATCCACTGGCCGCGAGCAGCTCGAGCTCTCGAGGACCGACGGGTCGATAGAGCAGGATCGTGTCGTCCACAAACTCCATCAGCGGCCGCGAAACACCGCGGCGCGGCGCTCGATGAAGGACTGTATCCCCTCGCGTGCATCGTCGGTCCCGAGCACCGCACTCCGGATTCCGGGAATCTGCTCGATTGCCGCGCGCTCAGCGGCGGCAAGATAGGCCTGCGCGGCGCGCTTGGTGACTCGAATGCCGATGGGCGCATTGGCTGCGATCCGCTCTGCGAGCGCCATGGCGCGCTCGACCTGCTGACCGAGTGCAACGACCTCTTGCACCAGGCCGATGCGCAGCGCTTCCGCCGCCCCGAACTCGTCGCAGAGCAGCAGGTGATACATCGCGTCACCCCAGCCCATGCGGGAAAGAAAGCGGAAGTGGGCGCCGCCCAGCGGCGCGATCCCGCGCTTGGCCTCCATCTGACAGAAGCGCGCGTTGTCGGCGCTGACTGCGATGTCTCCTGCGAGCATGATCTCGATGCCCACCGTGTAGGTGATGCCCTGGACCGCGGTCACGATCGGCTTGCTGGAGCGCCGAGTGAGTCCGAACGGATCGACGTTCTCGGACGGCAGCGGAGCCGGGTTGGCGCCCGGACCGAAGAACTTCGGCATGTCGAGGCCGGCGGTGAAGTGGTCGCCCTCCGCGCACAACACGCCCACCCAGAGCTCGTCGTCGCGCTCGAGCTCGGTGAGCGCGTCGGACAGCTCGCGCATCATCTCCGGCGTGAAGGCGTTGCGGCGCTGCGCGTTGTCGATCGTGATGCGCAGGATCTTGCCCTGAGTCTCGCTGCGCACCCGCCCCGGTCTCTTCGCGTCGGTCGAGCTGGACATGCGGACAGGCTACCCGGCCGCGGTTGCTTGACGCAACCGCGCGGGCTCGCTCAGGTCGCGAAGCGGTACGAGTCTCGCTCGCGCACGATCCGGCCCGCGGTGGGCGCAGCGAAGTGTGTGCCGATCACCAGCACGGGCCGGTCGGCGTAGCGCGCGAGGAAGTCGCGGCGCGTCTGCTCGGCCATCGCAGCGTCCGAATCGACGCCGGCGTTCCACTCCGGGTGCGTGCACTGCGCGGGGTGGTGCATCAGGTCGCCCGTGATCACGGCCTCCTGGCCGCGCGAGCAGACGTGCACGGCCACGTGCCCCGGAGTGTGTCCATAGGTCGGCTCGAGCCTCACCTCGTCGGTCACGGCGTGGTCGGGAGTCACGAGCTCGACCTTGCCGGCCTCGTAGACGGGGCGGATCGACTCCTGCACGACGTCCCCGCCGGTGTTGCCTTCGGTCTTCGACCAGTAGTCGTATTCGGCGCGGTTCCAGAGATAGCGGGCGTTCGAGAACGTGGGCACCCACCTGCCGTTCTCGAGCCGCGTGTTCCAGCCCACGTGATCGACGTGCAGGTGCGTACACAGAACGGTGTCGATCGACTCGGGCGGGAAGCCCGCCGCCGACAGGTCCTGCAGGAACGGCCCCCGGCGCTTGCCCCAGCCCGCGATGCGGATGTTCTTGTCGTTGCCCACGCAGGTGTCGACGATGATGCGCTGCCCCTGTGACTCGATCACGAGCGCATGGATGGAGAGATGCACCTTCCCGTCGTCGCGCGCGAAGTGCGGCTTGCACCAGGCGAGCTCGGGGCGCGCGAAGTTCTCGGCGGTGAGTGCGGGCACGATCCAGGTCGCATCCTGCGTGAGCACGATCTCCGTGAGCTTGGTGATCACCGCGTCGCCGATCTTCCACTTCATCGTCGTTTCGCTCATGTCGGCTAGCATAAGGGATCGGCGCTGCTGCAGAGTGTCACTCAACCCCCCATGAGAAGGACCGTGCGATGAGCATCAAGAGCTTGGCTCAGAAATTTGTGGAAATGTGCAACCAGGGCAAGAACTTCGACGTGATGCGCTCGATGTACGCACCGAACATCGTCTCCGTCGAAGGGGACGGCGGCGAGACCGCCGGCCAGGGGCCGGTGATCAAGAAATCGGAGATCTGGCAGGGCCAGAACGAGATCCACGGCGAGCGCGTGCTCGGACCGTACTTCAACGGCCCGAAGCAGTTCGCGGTGCACTACACCTTCGAAGTCACCCGCAAGGGCGAGAAGAACCGGACCACGCTCCAAGAGGTCGGCGTCTACACCGTCGAGAACGACAAGATCACGCGCGAGCAGTTCTTCTACGACGGCGTGCACTGAGCCAGGTCGGCCGCGAGTCAGGCGGGCAGCTTCGAGAGGTCGACCCGGTACAGGTCGGTCGCGGTCTTGAAGCACATCTGCTCGACCTCGGGCTCGGGCACGCCGGCCATCACCCGCTTCAGCACCGGCATCGAGTTCGGCCAGATCGCGTCGTGGTGGGGGTAGTCGTTCCCCCAGACGAGGTTTCGCAGGCCGATCTCGTGCCGCGTGCGCACGCCGATCTCGTCGTCTTCGAAGGTCACGCGGAAGTTGCGGTGGAAGTACTCGCTCGGCTTCATCGTGAGATAGTCGACGGCGAAGCGCGGCGTGCGATAGGTGGCGTGGTCGAGGCGCTGTACCACGTGCGCCACCCAGCCGGTCTCGAACTCGGAGATCACGAGCTTCAGCCGAGGGAAGCGTTCGACCACGCCGCCGCAGATCAGGTCGATCATGGTGTTCACCACCGTGGTGAAGGCCAGCGTGTAGCCCTTGATCGTGCCCGACGGGCTGCCCCAGTGACTCGGCATGCCGCCATCCCAGGACGTGCCCACGAAGATGTGCATGGTGAGCGGCAGGTCCATGGCTTGAGCCGCGGCCCAGAAGCGGTCGTAGTCGGGGTGGCAGTAGGGCCGCTCGGGTGGCACGTGCGAAGGAATCATGAAGCCGCGCACGCCGCGGCGCGCCGCGCGCTCCATCTCGACGAGCGCCGCGTCGACGTCGGGAATCGGCAGACAGCCGATGCCGATCAGCCGCTCGGGAGCGACCGAGCAGTAGTCCACGACCCAGTCGTTGTGGCGCTCGAACACCGCGCGCGCGACGTCCTGCTCGGGCGACGCGTAGGTGAACATGTTGAGGCTGGGGTACATGACCTCGCCGCAGATGCCGTCGCGCGCCTGCTCGTCGAGCCGCTTGGCCGGGTCGCGCACGCCGGGGTTGAGACCGTCGTAGCCGCGCGCGATCAGCTCGTCGGTGGCGGGATCGTCGAGCCGGTGACCGGCGATGCCGAGCCGTCCGATCGGGATCGGCGGTACGCCGGGGATCAGCAGCCAGTCACCGCGGTTCCCCTTCCAGTCGCGGATCACCTGCGGCGCGCGCGTGCCGAAGCGGCCCTCGAGCCCCACGAACACCTCGCGCGCTTCGACCAGATGAGAGTCACACGAGTAGTAGCGCACCGTGTCTCCTCCCTAGTAACCCAGGCGTTTGTCGACCAGTCCTACCAGTGATTCGCCGCGCTGCGCGCGGCGCAGGTTCTCGCAGAAGCGCGCCACGTTGCGCGGCCCGCGGTGCTGGCTGGCGCCGGCGGTGTGCGGAGTCATCACCACGTTGGGCAGGCTCCAGAGCGGGTGCGAAGCCGGCAGCGGCTCGAGCGGCGCCACGTCGAGCGCGGCGCCGCCGAGCCGGCCTTCGCGCAGCGCGCGCAGCAGCGCGTCGCCGTCGACGATCTCGCCGCGGGTCACGTTCACGAGCAGCGCCCCGCGCTTCATCGCCGCGAAGGCCTTGTCGCCGAACAGGCCGCGCGTCTCGGCGGTGAGCGGCGCACCGAGCGCCACCACGTCGGACGCGGCCAGCAGCTCGTCGAGCCGGTCGAGGCCCCAGACCTCGCGCACGCCGTCCGCGCCGGGCATCGCCGCCACATCGGCGGCGAGCACGTGCATTCCGAAGGCGCGCGCGCGGCGCGCGAACGCCCGGCCCGTGCCGCCGAAGCCCACGATGCCCATCGTGAGCCCCTCGAGCTCGAGCTCGGCTCGGCGCATCTCCTCGCGGTGGTTCCAGCCATCCGGCCCCATGCGGATCGCGCTCGCGATCTGTCGCGTCAGCGCGAGCAAGAGCCCGAAGCCGGTGTCGGCCAGGTGACCTCCCACCAGCCCCTTCTCGCCGGTCAGCACGACCACCGAGTCGCGCATCGCGGGGTAGAGGAACGCATCCATGCCCGAGGCGATCGCGTGCACCCAGCGCAGCTTCGGCGCGGCCTTGAACAACGGCTCGGGGATGAAGCCGAGAATGACCTCGACGTCTGCCGCGCCCTCGATCGCCTCGCGCATCTTCGCTGCGACGCGCACGCGCGAGCCGGGCGGTGCCGCGGCCCGAATCTCGGCGAGCGCGCGCTCGGAAATCTCGGGCAGAGTGAGTCCCAGCACCACCAGGATCTCGGTAGGTCCGCGCAGCTCGAGCGCGCTCACGTGAAGGTCACCTCCACCTCGCCCACGCCGGCGTACTCGGCGCGCCAGCGCTGGCCCGCGGCCGCGTCGAAGCGCGCGAAGGCACCGGTGATCACCACCTGCCCCGGCTCGAGCGCGCGGCCGTGCGCGCCCAGCACCGCCGCCAGCCGCGAGAGTGACTCGAGGTGGTCGTCGAGCTCGTCGCGGCTCACGCCCGAGTACACCTTCTCGCCGTCGCGCAGCAGGCTGCAGCGCACCGCGCTCAGGTCAGCCACATCGGCGAGGCTCACTCCTCCGCCCCGCACTACGCCCCACTGGGTGAGTCCGTCGGTCACGAACGCGCCGAAGTCGGGCCGGGCGGACCCGGCGCGGCGCTCGTTCAGCTCGAAGCCGGCGCAGACCCGCGCCAGACCCGCGCGCACCTGGTCGCGCGACAGGCCCGGCCCGGCGAGCCGCCGGCCGATCTCGAAGCACATCTCGGGCTCGATCGACGGCTTGACGATCGATGCCGCCCGCACGCGCGCGCCGCTGTCGAACAAGTGACTCGCCAGGATCGAGCCGAACGGGCGCGCGTCGACGCCGAGCGCCGTGCGCGCGCGGTTCGAGGTGAGCCCCACCTTCCAGCCCGCCAGCCGGTCGCCTTCGGCGAGCCGGCGCTCGAGCAGACCGAGCTGCACCTCGAGCGCGTCCTCGAGCGAGAGCCCCGCCAGCCAGGGCGGCGAGACGTCGCCCTGGCGCCGGGACTCCCAGAGCCGGTCTACCAGGGCGCGCGGATCGGAGGCAGGCATCGACGCCAGTCTACGCGACCGGGGCACTCAATAGGCGATCGTGATCCCGCCCAACACGAGCGGCCCCGCCGTCACGTGGATGTGATTGGGCAGCGTCTGTGAGTCTTCGAAGTCGATCCAGCGCGCGCCCGTGCCCAGGAAGAGCCCCACGCGCACCGCCCCCTGGAGAGGCGCCGTCCACGCCACACGACCCGTCACGCTCGCGAGCTGCGGCCAATGCGGCACCGGCACCGAGGCCACGCCGTCGAGCTCGAGCGAGAATCCGCGCCCCAGCGCCCACGAGCCGTCCAGGCCCAGCCGCATGGCAGTCACTCGGTAGTCGCGCGCCGCGCGCGACGCTCCGGAGTCGAGCGCATACGAGAAGTCGAGCACCGCGGCGTCGATCCGGGGCATCAGTCGCAGCCGTCCGCCGTCGAAGTCGAATCGATAGCCCGCACCGAAGTTGCCGACGTTCAGGTCGATCGAGCTCTTGAACGGGCTTCCTGCGTCGAACGAGACGCCGTGACTCACGAGCGGCTGTGACAGCGTGCCCGAGCTGTCGAGCCCCAGGCCCGAGTAGCCGCCGAAGAAGACCAGGTGATCCCAGCGGAAGTGGAGCTCGAGCTCGTACAACCCCGCATCGCTGATGCCGAGCTCCTTCAGCGTGGGCCGGCGCGAGCTGCTGCTGCCAGGGTTTCCGCCCAGTGGCACCTGGACGTAGCCATCGATCGGCGCCCACGCGCCCGTGCCGCGAAAGCCGAGCTCGAACTCACTCTCGGGTGCAGTCTCTGCCGAGGCGGGGACCTCGGAGCTCGGATCGGCCGCCGCCGTCAACCAGGGCGGGCCGGCTACGAATGCCGCGAGGGCACACGCCATCGCGGTCCGCGGCGCACACGATGCTCCCCCGAGCATGCGCCGAGCATACCCTCGTGCATCGTCCGAGCGGAGTGATAAGACGCTGAGACCTCGCTCAGCTCTTGACCGGAGCGCCGGGCCGGTCAATGATTAGCCAATTGGCTAAACGAGGAGAAGTCATGGCTGCGCCCGTCTACGTGATCTGCAGCTATCGGGTAGCGAACGGCAACGAGAGCGAGTTCCAGAAGCTGCTGAGTCGCCACTGGCCACTCCTGCGCGAGCTCGGACTCGCGACGCGCAAGCGACCTCGGCACTTCCGAGGCGAGGAGCAGGAACGCGGCCCGATCTTCTTCGAGATCTTCGAGTGGGTCGACGAGGATGCACACAAGCTCGCGTCGCAGCACCCCGATCTGATGGCGATCTGGGAGCGCATGGACAAGCTGTGCGAAGCACGGCATGGCCGGCCGAACATGGAGTTTCCACACGCGACCGAGATCGAGGTCCTTGGCAACGCGTGACGCGCGCCGCGAGCTGGCGGAGCTCGATCTCGTCTTCGCGTGCCTCGCTCATGCCTCGCGGCGACAGATCCTGCTGTCGCTCCTGCACCACGACGGTGCCATGACCGCGGGTGAGATCGCGCGGCGCTTCGGCTGCAGCTGGCCGACGACCAGCCGCCACCTGAAACAGCTCGAGCAGGCGGAGCTGGTGTCGGCGGAGAGACGCGGCCGCGAGCGCGTCTATGCGCTGGCCAGCGAGCGCATCACTCGAGTCGCGGGCGGCTGGGTCCGGCGCTTCGAGGCTTGATCGAAGTCAGGTCGCCGTCTCGAGCACCACACGGAAGCGCGCGGCGCCACTCATCATGCGCTCGAAGCCCTGCGCGGCGCGAGTCAGCGGGAACACCTCGGTCATCGGCCGCACGCCGTGCAGCGCGCTGAAGGCCAGCGTGTCCTGTGAGTCGATCGAGCTGCCCGACGGCCAGCCGACGACGGCGCGGCGGCCGAAGATCATCGGGATGGCGTCGATCTGCAACGGGTCGGACGGCGCGCCCAGCACGATCAGCTTGCCGTCGACCGCCAAGCCGCCCAGCGTCGCGGTCATGGCCGCGCCGTTGGTCACGGTGGCGAGGACGACCTTCACCCCACCGAGCTTCGCCAGCGCGCGTCCGGGATCGCCCACCTGGCTGTCCACGTACTCGTGCGCACCCAGCTTCCGCGCCAGCGGCTCCTTGTCCTTGCCGCGCGCGATCGCGATCGTGCGGAAGCCGAGCTTGGCCGCGAACTGCACGCCCAGGTGACCGAGCCCGCCCAGGCCCAGAATCGCGACCGCGTCACCCCCGCGCGCGCCGCTGTTGCGCAGCGAATTGAACGTAGTGACTCCCGCGCACATGAGCGGACCGGCTTCGACGGGCGAGAGGCCCTCCGGAATTCGGGCCAGCGCGCCCGCGGGCACCACCGCGTAGTCGGCGTAGCCGCCGTCGTACGAGATCCCGGGGATCTGCTGCGCGATCTGGCAGGTGACGAAGTCACCGCGCCGGCACGAGTCACAGTAGCCGCAGTGACCGCCGTGCCAGCCGACGCCTACGCGGTCGCCGCGCGCCCAGCCGGCGATGCCCGCGCCGAGCGCATCCACCACGCCTGCGATCTCGTGGCCGGGCACGCGCGGGTAGGACATGCCCGGCAAGAGCCCTTCCTTGGTCAGGACGTCACTGTGGCAGACGCCGCAAGCTTCGACCCGCACGCGCACCTGTCCCGGCCCGGGCTCCGGGATCTCGCGTTCCGCCAGCTCGATCGGGCCGTGCGCACCCTTGACCTGTGCTGCTCGCATCGCATTCGCCATTCCTACCTCCGCGGTTCAGGGCACGAAGGTACCGCTGCACTGACTCGAGATCGACCACTTGTGATGGTCCGAGTCGACCTTGAACTTCACGTGCTTCAAACTCGCGAGCGCGCTCTGCACGCTCGCGATCTGATCGTCGTTCAGCAGGAGCGAGAGATCGTCGCCCTTGCAGCTGAGAGCGCTCGTGCCCTTCGAGGTCGAGCTCGTGAAGGAAGCGCCGAGCGCGCAGTTGGCGACTCGATTCCCCATCACGAGGGGCACGTGATCGACCGAGACGCTCATGGATACGAAGCGGCTCTCCTTGACCGAGACCTTGTCCTCGCCCCGGCTCACGCTCGTTGGCTGAACGGCGTCGAAGCTCAATCCCACGACGAGCTTGGAAGCGTCGAGATTCTGGAGGTCGAGCCGGGCCTCGAACGAGCCGCCGTCGACGAGCAGCAGGCACGAGACGTGATCCACCTCATCGGCCGGCTCCCAGAGAAACTCGCCTTCGAGAA
>Ga0335080_10002297_pt1 | contig 19030 bp, 17 predicted proteins | sample Lox_Sample_34_FD_206720 | JGI IMG/M metagenome (GOLD analysis project Ga0335080, IMG submission 206720) | Soil microbial communities from Loxahatchee National Wildlife Refuge, Florida, United States - Lox_Sample_3.4 | ecosystem: Environmental > Terrestrial > Soil > Wetlands | place: USA...
GCAAGGGATCAAGAAGGAAGGCCCTTTCTTCCTGCGCATGCTGACGTGGGTGGAAGGCGCGTGCATGGCGGCAGTCTCGCCGCATTCGGACGAGTTGCTGGCGTCGCTGGGCCGGGCGCTGGGGCAGATCGATCGCGCGCTGGAAGGATTCGCCCACGAGGCGGCCCACCGCACGCTCCATTGGGATGTCCGCCATGCCTGCCTGTCGCGGCAGCATCTCGCTCTCCTGCCGGACCATCGGCGGCGGATCGTCGAGGCGAGACTCGACGAGTGCGCGCGCGTCGACTGGCGCACCTTGCGCCACGGCATCGTCCACGGCGACGCCAACGACTACAACGTGCTGGTGGACGGCGGGCGCGTGGTCTCGATTCTCGACTTCGGCGACGCGGTGCACACGGCTACAGTCTGCGACCTCGCGATCGCTGTGGCCTACGCGATGCTGGGCAAGCGCGATCCGATTGCCGCGGCGCGGCGCGTGGTCGAGGCATACCATGCGCAATATCCGCTCACGGAACCGGAGGCCGACAGCCTGTTCGCGCTGGCCATCGCGCGGCTCTGCCTGAGCGTGTGTTACTCCGCATATCATGCGCAGACGGCTCCCCGCAACGTGTACCTGGGCGTGACCGACGCGCCCGCGTGGAGCCTGCTGGAGCGGCTGGGCGAGTTCCCCGAAGACTGGCCTCGCGACGTTTTCCGTCGGGCCTGCGGCTTCGCGCACGGGCGCACGGCGGCCGCACTGCTGGAGGCGCGCAAGGAACATCTGGGGCCGTCGCTGAGCCTTTCGTATCGTAAGCCGCTGCACATCACGCACGGCTGGCGGCAGCGGCTGTTCGACGCGGCGGGACGCGGCTACCTGGACTGCGTCAACAACGTGTCGCACGTGGGCCACTGCCATCCGCGTGTGGCCGAGGCGGCGGCGCGGCAGATGCGCAGGCTGAATACCAACACCCGTTATCTGCATGAAGACCTGGTGGAGTACATCGAGCGCCTCACCGCGACTCTACCGCCGCCGCTCCGGGTGGCGTACCTGGTGTGCAGCGGAAGCGAGGCCAACGAACTGGCACTGCGGCTGGCGCGCGCGCATACCGGACGGAACGATGTGATCGTCATCGATACCGCGTATCACGGCAATACCAACGCGTTGATCGACATCAGTCCTTACAAGTTCAACGGGCCGGGCGGGCGCGGAAAGCCGGCGCACGTGCACGTGGTTCCGATGCCGGACGCGTACCGCCGGCCGGCGTGCGGTCCCGCCGAGGTCCGCGACGCGGTCGGGCGCGCCAGCGGCGTGGCCGCGTTCTTCTGCGAATCGGCGCTGAGCTGCGCGGGACAGATCATTTTGCCGCCGGGCTACCTGCGGGAGGCGCTTGCCGCGGTCCGTGAGGCCGGCGGGTTGTGCGTCGCCGACGAAGTGCAGACCGGCTTCGGGCGCGCCGGCTCGCACTTCTGGATGTTCCAGACGCAGGGTGTGGTGCCCGACATCGTGACGATGGGGAAGCCGATTGGCAACGGGCATCCGATGGGCGCGGTCATCACCACGCCGGAGATCGCGGCATCGTTCGCCAACGGCATGGAGTACTTCAACACGTTCGGCGGCAACCCCGTATCGTGCGCGGTGGGACTGGCGGTGCTGGACGTGATTCGCGATGAAGGTCTGCAGGAGAACGCGCGCGAGACCGGCGCATACCTGCTCGCAGAGCTGAAGGATCTGGCCGGACGGCATCCGATGATCGGAGACGTGCGCGGGCAGGGCCTGTTCATCGGGATCGAGTTCGTGCGCGACCGCGAGACGCGCGAGCCGGCGGCGGAGGAGGCCGCGGCGATCGTCGAGGCCGCAAGGGAGCACGGCATCCTGCTGAGCACCGACGGACCTTTCCACAACGTAATCAAGATCAAGCCGCCCCTGGTGTTCTCGCGCGCCGATGCCGGCCTGCTGCTCGGCGAGATCAGTGCCCACGCTGCGGATGGAACGGCTCGGCGGGACCGGGACCGGGCTCGGGACTCTCGATATCCAGGTTGACGACGATCGGCTCCTGCCCGCTGCGCACGACGACGGCTTCCACCGGTTCGTCGCGGCGTGCGTTGATCTCCTGGTGCGGCACGAAGGGCGGCACGTAAATGAAATCGCCGGGGCCGGCCTCGTCGACAAACTCGAGCCGCTCGCCCCAGCGGAAGCGCGCCCGCCCTTTGATGATATAGAGAACGGTCTCGAGCTCCCCGTGGTGGTGCGCGCTGGTCTTCACGTTTGGCTCGACGGACACCGTCCCCGCCCACAGGCGCTGGGCCCCGGCGCTGGCGTGGGTGATGGCCGCGGCGCGGGTCATTCCCGGGGTCTGCGGCGTGTTGGCGTCCAACTCGTTGGCGCGAACGATACGGATGCCGTGCGATTTCCAATCGGGCTGGGACATGGAGGCTCGAATGATTGTACCGTGTAAGCTATGAAGAACCTACTGCCACTCTTCGTGCTGCTGCTCGCGGCCATTCCCCGCCACCTCGGCGCACAGGGGGCGCCGCCCCAATCGGGGGCGAACCAGCCGTACACGATGGAGTATTACTACAAGGTGCAATGGGGCCGCCAGCAGGAATTCCTTCAGCTCTTCTTGAAGAACCACTACCCGCTGCTGCAGAGGAACATCCAAAGCGGCCGGATCCTGTCGGTCAAGATCGAGCAGCCGGCCAACCACGGCACCGAGGATGGGCGCTGGGATTACCGGGTGACGATCCGGTTCAAGAACTCGACCGTGGCGACGACGGCCAACCCCGACGAGGAGCGATTCATCAAGGAGCTCTGGCCCGACCAGGAGACCTACAAGCGCGAAGAGCAGCGCCGGTTCGAGATTCTGCTGGCCCACTGGGACCTGCCGGTGACAGATATCACTCCGAAGAAATAGTCACCTGGAGTCGTCGCACGCCGGTGGTACCATGGATGGACATCCCGAAAGCGCCGCTCAGGATGCGGGCGGCCATCGGGCATGCTTTGCCGGGAGGGTGGCTGATTCATGGGTTGGCCTGCGGACGATTCGAGGGTGGGGACCATCAATAAGGTGACCGGGTTGTGCGCCGTCCTGCTGCCGATTGTGTTCCTGTGGACCGATGTTCAGATCGCGCAGAAAAGACTGGTCTGGTACGACGAGATTGGAACCCTGGACCTGGTGAAACTGCCGGACCTGGCCACCTTCTGGCAGGTTCAAAACAGCTTCCGCGGTGATTCGGCGCCGGCGCTTTACGTGCTACTGGCCAGGATCTCGTACATCCTGGGAGGACATGCCGACATTGCGGTGCGGGTGATGTCCGCCCTGGCGCTGATCGCAGCCCTGCTGATTGTCTTCGATTGCGCGAGGCGCCTTTCCGACGGACTCCACGGTCTGATCGCGCTGTGCATAATGGCGACCTCATTTGTGACCTACTACGGTTACGAAGGACGCTCCTACACATTGGCCGTTCTCTTTACGGCCGTGGCATTGTGGATATGGGTCCACACAAGCGCGCACAGCAAGGCCGGCGCGGCTGCCTTCGGAGCAGCGATCTTCGCGGCCGTAAGCATGCATTTCAATTCGGTGCTGGCGATGGTGCCGTTTGGTTTGTGGGAGGTTTATCGATGGAGACCATGGCAGAGACCGTCGCCTAAGTTCGTGGCAGGCGTCATCGGATTGCTATGCGCGGTCGCGATCGCAGCCCGGCAGGTGAGCATCATGTCCAGGGTGGGACCACCGTCCGCGAGTTCCTGGTCCTCGCCAACTGTCCCTGCATTGTTCAACGTATTGCCGCAGATGTTTCCCGCGGGTCTGTTCCTGCTGGCTGCTGTCATGATTCTGCGCTGTTTCATGTGGGGCACGGGCAAACCGATGGCGAATGCGGAGAAAGTTTGCTGGCTGTTTCTGACGATTCCCCTGGCGGGATTCGCGCTCGCCGAGCTGGTTACCAAGTCCTTCTGCGACCGGTACCTGATCACCACCCTGCCCGGAGTCGCGGTGGGTTTTGCGTGCCTCGTCAACCGGCAACTCAACCGGCTCGCTGCGATAGGCCTGGTGCTGTTCCTGTCCGTGCTGGCCGTTGGAAGACAGGTCAGGGATTTGCGAAGTGCGGATAAACTGGAGCCGCCGTCGGCGCCCTTCCAGCAGCGCGAGACGAGACAGTCGCTGGCGGTGGAGGACGATCTCTTGAAGGACGGGAAAAGACACGTGGTTGCGGAGCACACGGTGGTGCGGGCGCTGCAATACTACTCCAAACATCCGGAGATGTACGTGAGCTACGGGCCGAACGATGCGCCGTACTTCTGCCAATTCCTGGGCGACGCCTGCTGGGGTCCGGACATGGTAAAGACGCACGCGACCGAGGTCGCGAGCGTCTATCCCACCGACAGTCTACTGACGATGATGACCGAGGCAGGTTTTCAGACGACGATCAAGCGGATGAAGCCCCTGGTGGTGTACTTTTCGCCGAAACAGTGATTCAACGTGGTGAGCCGGGCGGGGCTTGAACCCGCAACCACCGCCTTAAAAGGGCGATGCTCTACCATTGAGCTACCGGCCCGCGAGGGGAATGAGCTGAACGGACCTCTTCAGTCTATCAAACCGGTAGGCGTGCGCGCCCTTCGCTATACTTGGTCCAGACGAAGATGAACCGGTTCGCGCGCCGATTCCTGATCATCGGCATCGCCCTCGCCTTCACCCTGGCCACGGGCACGGTCGGCTTTCAGCTCATTGACCACTACCCGCTCTTCGACGCCTTCTACATGACCCTGACCACCATGACCACGGTGGGGTACATGGAAATCCATCCGCTGTCGCAGGCGGGTCGCGTCTTCAATTCCTTCCTTATCTTTTTCGGAGTCACTACGATCTTCATCGCCATCGGCGCCATGACCCAGACCATCATCGAGCTCGAGTTCGGCGACGTGATCGGTAAGCGGCGGAACAAACGCATGATCGACAAGCTCAATGACCACTACATCATTTGCGGCTTCGGACGCGTGGGACGCGGCGCCGCGCACGAATTGCAGCACGCCGGCGTGCCCTTCGTGGTCGTCGATATCGACCCGGATCGCGTGGAGCGCGCCATGAATTCCGGCATGCTGGCCGTCGCCGCCGATTCCACACGCGACGAGACCCTGCGCGACGTCGGCGTCGATCGGGCGCGCGGGCTGGTGGCGGCGCTGGCCACCGACGCGGACAACCTGTTCGTGCTGCTCTCCGCCAAGGGGATCAACCCGAAGATCTACGTGGCCGCACGCGCGGCGGAAGAGGGCGCTGAAGAAAAAATGCGCAGGGCCGGAGCCGACGCGGTGTTCGCGCCCTATTCGATCACCGGCCACCGGCTGGCACAGTCGCTGCTGCGGCCGCACGTGGTGCAGTTCCTGGACTTCACCACCAAGGACGTGGGCGAGGATATCGCCATCGAGCAGGTGCGGGTGGCGGAATCGAGCGAGATGGTGTCGCGGTCGATCAAGGAAATGCAGCTTCGGAAAGAGGTCGGGGTGATCGTGATGGCGATCCGCAAGTCCGACGGGCGGATGATGTTCAACCCGCCTGCCGAGACCGCGGTGGAGGGCGGCGACTACCTGATCGTGATGGGGCGTCCCGACAACCTGCGCGCGCTCGAGGCTCTATTGGCCGGCGCCCGGCCGATCCGGCGGTAGGACGGCCGCACGTTATAATGGGCTTCGAAAAGGCCCTATGCCCAAGCGACTGCGGGAGTTTTTCGAATCGATCGCCTACGCGGGTCTCAAGCCCGATAGCTCGCGCGCGGAAGCCCGAAAACCCAGGTTCGGCTGGCTGGGGCGGCGCATGGAGCGGCTGCTCTCCGGGCGGGCGCCGTCGGACCCGCTGTACCTGACCAACCGTACACTCGGCCAGAAGACTAGGTCATGGGCCGTGCTGACAGTGCCGTGCCTGGTGCTGGCGGTGGCGATCGGGATCGCCCTGAGCCATCTCCTGCAGCCGCCCGCGCCTCAGGCGGCCGCGGAGCCCACATCGGGCGAGGTCGCGGCGAAGATGCTGCCAAACCTCTCCGGCAATCTCAAGATCGAGCGCAACAGCGAGCTCGATGTCACGGAGGTCCGCATCGAGCGTAGCGGCGCGGTGGCCACGCGGATCGCGGGAGCGGTACGCAACACCACGAATCACGACATCGCCTCGGCCGTCCTCGCCGTCGAGCTGACCGATGAGACGGGTTCGCAGTTGGGAAGCATCAATGTGACGATCCAGGGCATTCCGGCAATGAAGTCGAAGGAGTTTTCCGCGCCGATCGCGCAGAGCCGGGCGGCATTTGCGCTGGTGCGGGAAATAACTCCTGGCAAGTGACCGGGCAGGCCGGCAACCGCCCCACGTCAGTGAATCGTGCGGGTCTTGCGGTTCATGTAGTCCATCAGGAGATACTGGCCGAGGTTGTAGGGCGTGGTGAAGTACGCTTTGCCGCGGCAGATCTCCGTCACTTTCTGGACGAAGTTCACCAGGCCGTAATCGCTGGCCAGCATGAAGGTATTGATCAGGATGCCCTGCTTCTTACAGCGGTTCACTTCCTCCAGGGTGCGGCTGATGACCAGGGGATCCAGCCCGAACGCGTTCTTGTACATGCGGCCGTCTTCGAGCGTCAGGCAACTCGGCTTGCCGTCGGTGATCATGATGATCTGGCGCATGTCCTTGCGCTCCTGCGCGAGCAGGCGCTGGGCCAGGATCAGGCCGTCGCGGGTGTTGGTGTAGTAAGGGCCTACCTGCACGCGCGCAAGCTGGCTGACGGCGAGCTCTTCCGCTGAATCGTGGAACAGGACGCAGCGCAGGCTGTCGCCGGGATACTGCGTGCGGATCAGGTGGGTGAGCGCGAGAGCGACTTTCTTGGCCGGCGTGAAGCGGTCCTCGCCGTAGAGGATCATGCTGTGGCTGCAATCCAGCATGAGTACCGTGGCGCAGGAGCTCTGGTATTCGCACTGGTGGACGTAGAGATCGGAGTATTCGAGGTCGATCGGGACTTTGGCGCCTTCGCGGCGGATTGCCGAAAAGAGGGTCTCGCTGACGTTGAGGTTCAGTGTGTCGCCGAACTCGTACTGCCGCGCCGAGCCGCTGGCTTCGATGCCGGTGGCGAGATCGCGCGTATCATGGCGTCCGAAGCTGCTCTTGCCGAGCGAGCCGAGCAGGTCTTTGAGCGTCTTGAAGCCGAGGAAGTCGAGCGACTTGTCGGTGACCTCGAATTTCACGTTGTTGCTGTCGCGGCCTTGAGCGCTGCCCGCGGCGGGCTGATCGGAAGGCTCCTCGATGGTGACCTGGCCTTCGTCGACCATCTTCTGCACCAGCCGTTCGAGGAGCTGGTCCATCTGCTCGGGAGTCATGTTGCGGATGCGCTCCATCATTTGCTGGAGCTGATCGTCGTCGAACAGCTTACCCTGCTCGAGCGCTTCCTGGATGGCCTTCTTCAAGTCTTCGAGGGTGTGCTGGTTGAACTCGGTGAAGGGCATGTACTGCGTGTTGAAGCCGCTCTCGAGCAGGAAGTCGGCGAGCGCATTGAGCAGGTCCTCGGCCCCGATGCCGAGGTCATCGCCGGTGTAGCGGGAATAGTGGATGCGTTTCATAGTCGGCACCGAACAGGCCGGGAGCCTGCCCCACTCAGTTGTACTGACGCCGGAAGTTCGGGCGTTCTCCCTTCGGCTCCGCGGCGGGAGCGCGCTTCTCTTCGGCGCCGAATCCGCGCTCTTCGTTGCGGCTGATGCGCCGGTGGGCGTGCAAGCCTTCGAGGATGAATTCGGCCGCCGCCGCGCGCACCGCGTCCGGCTCGTTGTTGCCGACGCCGAGAGCTCCGGTCTTCTCCATCAATCCCTGGATGCCGCCAAGCTGCTCTACCATGCGGCGCGAATCGGCGTGCTCATCGAGCTTGAGCGACCCGCCCAGGTCGAACCACTGGATGACCTGGTTCATGTTGACGCCGTCGAAAAACTCGGTGTAGATCTTACCGACCGCCATGCGGATGATCTCGCGCGCCACGGTGTCGCCGCCCTTGAGCTCGCCTTCGTACTCGAGCTCGAGCTTGCCGGTGATCGCGGGCAGCGCCGAGTACAGGTCCAGCATGCGCGGCACGGCCACGTCGTCCTTGGCCACCAGGGCGCGCCGCTCGGCGTTGGAGACCATGTTCTCCAGGACGCTGATGGGCAGCCGCTGGCTGACACCGCTGCGCTTATCGACGCGCTTATCCTCCCGGGCGAGGAACGCGACCTGCTCCACCACGCGGCGCACGTATTCCGGCACGCGCACCTGGATGGGGGAGAGCCGGCTGAGCCAGGCCTCCTGCGTGGTAATGGCCATTCCCTGATCCAGGGTGGACGGATAGTGGGTGCGGATCTCGCTGCCGATGCGGTCCTTGAGCGGCGTGATGATCTTGCCGCGGGCCGTGTAGTCCTCGGGATTGGCTGTAAAGACCAGCAGAAGGTCGAGCGGCAGGCGCACGGGATAACCTTTGATCTGCACGTCGCCTTCCTGCATGATGTTGAACAAGCCGACCTGGATTTTGCCGGCGAGGTCGGGCAGCTCGTTGATGGCGAAGATGCCGCGGTTGGCGCGGGGGAGCAGGCCGTAGTGGACGGTGAGCTCGTCGCCGATATCCTGGCCGCGGCGCGCGGCCTTGATGGGATCGATATCGCCGATCATGTCGGCGATGGTGACATCGGGGGTGGCAAGCTTCTCCACGTAGCGCTGGTCGCGGTGCAGCCAGGCGATGGGGGCTTCGGCGCCGGCGGAGGCGACCAGGTCGCGGCAGCGGCGGCAGATGGGCGCGTAGGGATTGTCGTGGATCTCGCAGCCGGCCACGTACGGCGTCCATTCGTCCAGCAGGCTGGTGAGCTGCCGGATCAGCCGCGTCTTGGCCTGCCCGCGGAGGCCGAGCAGGATGAAGTTGTGCCGCGAAAGCACGGCATTAACCACCTGGGGCACGACGGTGTCGTCGTAGCCGAGGATGCCCTCAAAAAGCGGCTCGCGCCGCTGGATGCGGCAGATCAGGTTGGCGCGCAGCTCGTCCTTCACGGTGCGGCCGGCGAATTTGGTTTCCGGGAATTTGGAACGAAGCGTCCCGAGAGTGCCTGGAAGTTCCGGAGTGGATTTCGGCAAGAGTCCCCCTTCCGATATGTAGCTATCGTATCAGACGATCCGCGTGGGAGCAGGTTTCATTCGATACAATGGGCATGTGGGTACCCAAACCGAGACCCGTCCGCAGAGCGTGCGCGCGCGCATTTCCGAGCTGACCCAGGAAGTGCACCGCGGCTTCATCGCGGAATGGGCCGTCACCATTATCCTGCTGCTGTTCGGCACCACGACCCTGGTGCAGGCGTTCGTCATCCCGAGCGCCTCGATGGTGGCCACGCTGCTCATTGGCGATCACGTGCTGGTAGACAAGCTGGTCTACTCGCCGCCTGGCGCCCTGACCAGCCGGCTGCTGCCTTACCGGGACGTCCGGCGGGGCGACATCATCGTCTTCCGGTATCCGCTGATGATCTCGCAGGACTATGTGAAGCGGGCGATCGGCGTGCCCGGAGATCACATCCGGCTGGTGAACCGGCAGCTCATGCTCAACGGCAAGCTGATCGACGAGCCGTACGCGGTGCACTCGCAGCCGTACCCGAACAACTACCGCGACAACTTCCCCAGCGGCGCCCACGCCGAATCGCTGCGCCCCCGGGCGGCGGAGATGATCGACAAGTACGTGGTGAACGACGAGCTGGTGGTTCCGCAGGGCTACGTGTTTGCCATGGGGGACAACCGCGACGATTCCGACGACAGCCGGTATTGGGGGCTGGTGCCGCGGGAGAATATCGTCGGGACGCCGGTGATCATTTACTGGAGCTTCGACGCGCCCACGGCGGACCTGACCAACGGCAACGTGGGAATCGATCATATTGTGGATGTGGTGGCGCACTTCTTCACGAAGACCCGGTGGTCGCGGACGTTCAAGCTGATTCGGGGATATCCGCTGAAATAACTCGCGGCGCCTAACCCAGTGCCTGGATAAAGCGTTTTGTGATTTCAGCTGCCGGCGCCCTGCCCCACGTTTCGTTCACCTGCATCGCGAACCACTCGCCCTGGGGATCCGCGGCGCCGACACCGGCGTCGAACAGCCGCATCTTGTACACAGGGGCATTCACACCGAAGACGCGCAGGCGGAAGATGTTGGTTCCGTTCGGAATGCGCTCGAGCGCGAAGTTCGAAGTCTTGGAGAGGGCCTGAATCACGGCCTCGGAGGTCTCCAGGCCGGTGCGGAACCGGCGCTCGAAGCCATCGGCGTAATGCAGGGCCACGGCCGCATAGGGCCATACGTGAGGCATGCCGCCCCCAAACATGCGGCGCGTGTGGTAGAGGCCGTCGAGCAATGCCTTCGGCCCGGCAAGGACCGCCCCGCTGCCTGCGTTGAAGTACTTGTAGAGCGACACGTACACCGTGTCGAACAGGGCCGAGTACTCTTTCACGGAACGGCCCGTGTAGGCCGATTCGAGGAACAGGCGCGCACCATCGAGGTGCAAGCCGACATTATGTGCGCGCGCCCACGCGGCGATGCGCGTCATCTGGTCGAAGTCGAATCGCTCGCCCTGGCGGCGCCGCACCGGAGTCTCGATCTGGATGGCGCCGACGCGGGTCAGCACGCGGCCGGTCTGCGCGTCGTAGGCCGCGGTTTCGACGTCTTCCAGCGTGAACGTGGCTTTGCCGCGCCCCAGCGGGATCAGGGTCAGGGCGCTGAGGGTCTGGGCACAATCGCCGCAATCGTTGTAGAGGTGGCTTTCGGCCTGCACGAGGACGCGGCGGCGATTGCCGGCCAGCAGGCGCACCGCGAGATGATTGGCCAGCGTTCCGGTGGGCAGCCACACGGCGGTCTCCTTGCCCAGCACGGAGGCCATTCGCTGCTCGAGCTTTTCGACGGCGCCGCCGAGGGAGTAGCTGTCCGGCGCAACTGCGTCCGACTCGGTCAACTTCACCAACAGGCGGGCGTATTCGTTCGGGGTGTGCGGGATGCCGTCGCCGGTGGCGTAGACGCGATCGTCCACGGTCCCATCGGCTGCGGCCGCCGCGAAAGCCGCCGCCAGCGGCGTACCCAGAAAGCTCCTGCGACGCATCACGAGGCGATGATAGCAAGAAAGAATTCAGAATTCAGAAGTCAGAATCGGGACCCGATGAGCATTTCCGGTGCGGTGTGTCAGGAAGTAGGGGGCTGATCGGCCGTGCCCTTCCCGCGGCCGTTCGCGCCGGCCGGCCGGTCCACTTCGCGGCGTCAGATTCCGAAGTTGCGCCAGGGCGACTTCTGTTGCGTTTCAGCCTGCACTCCGGGCCGGCGGCGGGGCGCCTTGCGGGTACCGGCGCGTTGGGCGTCGGCGAGCGCTTTGGCATCGGCGTAGGCGCGTACATCGGCGGCGGTCAGTTCGTGCTCGCCCTCCCAGCCTCGTTCCAGGTCGGCGGTCAGTTTGTTCCCGGAAAGGATAGGACCTTCTTGAATGCCGACGCTATGGTTGCGGAAGACTGCGATGTCCGCGGTGACCGAAACTTGCTTCGTTAGCCGTCCGTCAGTGCGCACGTCGAACCGATACACGCGGGAGTTCTGCCTCTGGTCAAAGCCGAGATATCGGATCTCCACGAGTTCCCCCTTTACGGGCGATCGAGGATCGCCTCAATCTATGACTGATGATCTGCTGCGGGGTCAGATGCCGCAGGGTTTTCGATTGCTTCGGTGTCGCGATCTGACTCACTTGTGAGTCCGGCCGCCTTGCGCGCCTTGATTTCCTTGCGTTTGGCGGCCTTATCCCTTTGGCGTTCCAACCGCCGCATTTCTTTCTGCCGCTTCTTGAAGGTCTCCATGGTGTCCTCTTCGCGAGCCGGACTCTGAACGGCGCTGCCGTCGTGGCTAACGGCCGCGGCATCGAAGAGCTGGTTACCAGCGCGGCTCGCGCCGTTGACGAGAGTAACCGCCGCCGCTTCCGCGACCGCCGCCACCCTGGCCCTTGGGACGAGCTTCATTGACGTTCAGAGCGCGGCCTTCAAAATCCGCGCCGTTCAGGCCGGCGATGGCCCGATCGGCTTCCTCGGTGTTGCTCATTTCGACAAACGCAAAGCCCCGGGAGCGGCCGGTATCACGATCCGTCACCAGATTGACACGATCCACTGTTCCATACCGCTCGAACATGGCGCGAACAGACGAATCGGTAGCGGAAAAATCCAGATTGCCTACAAAAATGTTTTTCACTTCTTACTCTTTCTGTCTTTCAATTGTGCGGGCAAGACCAGGCAGATCCAGACCACCAAGCTCTGGCGGGACTATCAAAAGGCACTTTTAAGTGTATCACGGATTCAGAGGCCAGGCCGGTGTGGTGTGCAAGATGACACCAGCGAGATGCCCTTCAATCTTCCGCTTTCGCTGGATTGGAGAGGGCGCCCTCTATTTCGCACTCGGGCTGTCGTCGGCCTTTAGGTCGCCGAGAGCATATTGAATGCCCGCCAGCATATGAGCGACAAAGGGGCGCTGGAAGTACACCTTCTCGTCGTGACCGTGCGCCTCGTAAAACACGCGGCCATCGCCGACCCGCTGAATGTAGCTCAACGCGTAATCGCCGTCGGTACGCTTGCCTGCCGCCGGCTCTTTGGCCTTGTCTTCGGCGCTCATTTTCGGGTAGTTGACGCTGGTCAGAACGTGTACCCGTTTTCGGCTGAAGGAATCCTGCGCAAACGTGTAGGTCTCGTCCACGATTTCGAAGCCGCGAGACGCGAACATGGCCGTCAGCGGACTATGCGGATCGTCCACCTTGACGGGGATCAAGGTCGGGTAGCCCCAGTGGAATTTGAAATATCCGCCGATCATCTGGTTGAATTCGGGCCATGTGCCGTCCGGCGTGGGACCATTGGTGTGGTAACTGTCGCTGGCGGCATGGATTCCGGCCAGACCCTTGCCGTTCTTCACGAAATCCAGGAGCGCTTGCTTGCGGAGGCCGGTGACCGCCTTGTCATTCGGGTCGTCCAGGAATTCGCCGGTCGTATTGTCGAGGAAGATGGCGTCATACTGCTTCAGGTTCTCGGGCGTGATCGCGGCGGCATCGTAGGTAATCGTCGTCATCCAGGCGCCCGTCTTGTCTCCCAGGTACTCGACCATTTTCGCCGCCAGCGGAATCGAAGTGTGGACCCAACCGACCGCCCGCGCCAGAACCAGCACCTGGCGCAGGCTCTGGGGCGTGGCAGGGGGCTTATCCGGCAGGGCGGCCATCATGGCCGAGACGTCGGCCGGATTCGCAAACTGTTTTTGCGGACAACCGCGGCTGAAGCCTCCGCTGAACCCTTCCGGCGCGCAGGTCGCGGGCCTCCCGGCACCAGCCGGCTGCTGCGCCAGCCCCGCAGAACCGATCCATACCATAGCGACAAACGTCGCACCGATTCCTATTGTCTTTGGCTTCATAATCGGACGCCTCTCATCGAAAGACGTGATTATATCCCCATACTCGGCGCACCGGCCTGCACGATCATGCAGCCGGTCTTGCAGTGTGGCGGCTTTTCTACATCATCATGCGGGTTTCCCTGGTATGCATCTCCGGGGATAATTGCCTAACCTTGGACTCGTGCCTGAACGCGTGAGGGGAAATTATGCAGCACAAGAAGAACTGGTTGGTGGTGGCGCTGGTTGTAGTCGTCGTGGTTGTCGTCCTGGGCGGAGTGTTCGCCAAGCCCGTCCTGGCCCAGGTGAGGGCCGCTCTCGTCCGGGATGCGGACAACCCCGCGTTGGCCCCATTCCGCGGCCGGGTGGATTTCGACTTGTGCTGTATTAACGACGGCCGTCTCATGACGACCGTACCCGCGGGAAAGCGGCTGGTGATTGAATACATCTCGTGGAACTCGTTTACGACGGCGGGCGATGAGATCGTCTTCGGTGGACTGCAATCCAGCTCCAGTGGGGTCTTCCTTGCCCAGCTAAAGATCAACCCGGCGCACGCGAGCGTCAGTTCAGGGTTCAAGCTTCAGGACGGCTCTCAGCTTGTGAAGCTGTACTTCGAGGCGGGTGAGCCAGTCATAGTGAACGCTTCCCACATCGGCACCGGATTCGCTCACTTGCAACTGCTGGCCAGCGGCTATTACGTGACGCCGTAGGGCAGGCGAGGGAATCGGCCAATGCGTTGGCTCATTACAGCGGCTCTCCTGATCGCCCGGGGCGTGTGCCTGGCGCAGACCCCGGATAACGACCAGAAGTTACTCGAGGAGCTCAAGGCTGTCCGGGCTAACCTGGATCGCCTGGTTCAACTTACCGAGGAAGTTCAAAAGACTCAGCAAGCCTTGCTTGCTTTTCAGCAGGTGCAGGCTTACGACAGCCAACTTAGAGGGCTGGAAGCGCAGCGGGACGCACTTGCGGAACGGGAAGCCGACCTTAGCGGGAAGGCGGCCGCTCTTGGTGCGTCCGCTCGCGATGCACTGGCGGGCATCGGTCCCAACGGTGCGCCCGTTGGAGAGATGGGTTCCGGGCACCGAAAGGCAGTGGAAGACCGGCTTTCGGAAACGACTCGTCTTCTGTATGCTACGCGCGAGAAGCAGCAGGCGACGGAGCGCCAGATTTCCGCCCTCCGGAGCAGGATGACCCAACTCCTGAAGTCTGCCGACCAGGTTATGGCCAAGTGAATCCACCGCAACGGGGATCTGCGTGAACCAACGACGTCATCTTCCCCGCGGGCGATGTCGAATTTTGCCGGATCGAAAGCACGGGCACCTTTTTCAACCCGAAGGTCGGCGGAAAGAGATTCATCGTGGCGAACGCGGCAGCGGACATGCCGGCCAGTCTCGATCTCTATGACGATCACCAGAACCTGGTCCGCACCGCCGACGCCTCGACGAATGTGGGCGTCAGCGGCCGCCAGGTGCGCCGGCTTCCGTCGGCGATCCGCCTGGCACGCCCGATCCGCTGTTGGCGCCAGAGGGTGCCGCGCCTGTGGGCCCGGGTGAACCCCCCGGCGCACCCGATCCACTGGGGCCGGCGGGACTGGTATCCCCGGTGGGTCCCAAAGCTCCACTCTGATTGCTCGACGGTCTGAAGTCAGCAGGCCCGGTAGGACCGGTCGATCCCAGCGGCCCGGCCGGTGCGGCGGGGCCGGTTGGTCCGATCGGCTCTGAGACGAGTGTAAGATTCGGTTGGGCGCGATGACGGAATTTGCCTCTGTCGGCGGCAACACCGGCGCTGACCGCGCACGCAGCGAGAGTTACAGCGGCGGCCAGAGCAATCCTTGCGTACACGGGCGGTATCATTCACGCTCCTCCTACTGCGCGGCGTCCACGGTGTGGCCGGACAGGGTGCAGGTCGTCGACCCCGCGACGAATATCCGCAAATTCAGGACTGCACCGGAATCGTAATAGATTCGGGTAGCGCCGTCCGCGACCAGCACCCCGTTGCTCGAGCCGATGACCGGGACCGAATATACGATGTTGGCGTGGCTGAGCCCCCCATCGAAGATCCCGGCATAGAGATCGGTCGCGAGGGACGTGCAGCTCATGTGCTCCAGGGTGAACTTCTTGCCGGCGGGAACGGTGTATACGGACTCGAAGATGCTGCCAGTTGTGAACTTTCGAATGGTGACGGCCTGGCGCGCCGGGTGGTCCACGTCGCGGACCAGGGCGGCGCGAACCTGGGCCCAGACCGGTTTGGCCAGAACACTGCCCAGAATGGAGCCGAGGGCCAACACGGCGGCGAGAACAAGCAGATTCGTCGTTCGGTTCTTCATATCGTCCTCTTCTTGCTGCTCATCAGCTTCGGGGTAAGGATGGCCGCCAGGCACGTGGCCAGGAGAAGCGCACCTGACGGTTCCGGGACCGGCGCGGCCGACGCCGTTACTGTGACGCTGTAGAATAACGGGTCCGGTCTGCTTGGGTCGAAGTTCACCAGATTGGTGAATCCATCTCCGAAGGTGCCGGCGAGGGGCCCTGTGCAGAGGCCGGGCGCGCAGGGCTCGCTTCCGAACATGGCGACGGCGAGGGTATAGGTGCCGACGCCGAGATTCAGGTCGAAGCTGAAGTCGCCGGGGCCGAGCGGTGCGAACTCGTGATCCAGGTAGACCGCCGAGTCTCCGGTCCCCGCGAAAACCGAGATGACCGAGTCGAAGCCGCCCATCCCGAAACCCAGGCTGTTGAACGTTGCCGGGCCGGCGGTCGAGATTGTAAAGGGATGAATCGCGATATTGAATGCACGGTCGAAGTCGTCGGGGCCGGTGATCGGCGATGTGTAGCCGTTCAGGAATTGATCCCAATAAGTCAATGCGGAATTGGCGGCGGGATCGAGAGTGCCGCTGAAGGTGAGGTCGGCATGCACAAGGGACACGCTCGCCACCGACAGCACGGCCAGCTTCGCCGTGATTGTACCGGGCATGCGGAAGCTGCTTCGCATAGGTTAGACGATTATCCCGGGCGACGTTGCCCACGGTAAACCGCATAAGAATGCGGAAAAGAGGGGGGAATTGGCCGAAACCTGCATGATCATGCAGGCCAGTCTTCGGAAAATGTGGTCTGATAGGAGATCCTATGTCGCGCAAGGCACTGGTCCTTTTGTGGCTCCTTTGCCTGGCAGCGCCCGCTGCCGCGGAGCAGCCCGTGGCGCGCCTGTACACGACGGAAGACGGCCTGGCACGAAACTGGGTGCTGCGAATCCGGCGCGATACCCGCGGACGGCTCTGGTTCTGCACGGTCGAAGGGTTGTCGGTCTTTGACGGAGAGCGGTTCTTCAGTTACACCACCGCCGACGGACTGCCGCATCGCATCGTCGAAGACATCCTCGATGCCGGCGGCGGCGTTTACTTCATCGCCACACCTGCGGGCCTGTTCCGGTTCCGGCCTCGGGCGGCGCGGACGGCATCGTTCGAGAAAGTGCCGCTGCTCGGCAGCCCCGAGGGGATCGGAGCGACGATGCTGCTGCGTCGGAATGAGGGCGAAGTGTGGTGCGGCACCTCGCACGGACTGTGGCGGCTCCCGACGAGCGGACCGCTCCGGGCTGAACCGGTGCCTGTAGTCGTCGGAGGCGACCCGGACCGGACCGGGACATTTCGTGTGAACGCCCTGGCCGAAGATGGGCGAGGCTCTCTTTGGATCGGCACCAACGGAGGGTTGCTCCGCTACCGGTCCGGCGCCGGAATGCGATTCCGCGAAGGCTGCAACACCGCCGCAGTCAGATCGCTTCAGTTGAGTCGGGAGGGTGAGCTCTGGGCCGGCTACGCAGGTGGGGTCTCCCGGCTGGATTTGCAGCACGAGCCTCCGCGCGTGACGAACTACTGCTTCGATCCGGCCAGCAGGCGCGGCGACGTTCAGTCCATTTATCAGTTTCAGGACGGCGAAATCTGGATGGGTGCGTTGGGCCTGGCCCGTTTCCGGCCGCGGCCCGGAAATCCCCAACCGTTCGAGTTCTTCGATGCCAAATCGGCAGTCGGCTTCCAGTACATCTACGACATTGCGGAAGATATCGCGGGAAATCGCTGGCTGGCCCTGCAAAGGAACGGGGCTCTACGGATTCTGCGGCCCGGATTTTCGCAGTTCGCCGAAGGCGACGGTTTGGAGTCGCGGTATGTGCATTCGGTATTCGAAGCCCCAGACGGCGTGTTGTACGCCGTGACTGGGGACCGGCACACGCTGAACCGCTTCGACGGAACCCGGTTTCATGCTTCGGATGTGCGCGTGCCGCCTTCGGTAACCAACTTCGGCTCCGGCGAGCACGCGGTGGCGCTGCAGGATCGCGGCGGCGAGTGGTGGATCGCGACCGGCATGGGGCTCCTGCGCTACAGCAAGGTAAATCGGATCGAGGAGTTGTCGCGCCGGCTGCCCGCGGCCCACTACCACAAGCGCAACGGCCTGCCCGGCGATGAGATCACGAGGCTGTATGAAGACCGGAAGGGCGATATCTGGATCGGCACCGTCGGCGTCGCTCGCTGGAGCCGCGCCGATTCCAGGCTGGAAGACATGACCGGCGCGCTCCACCAGGCCTTGGGGCGCCCTGTATCGCTTCAATCGTTTGCAGAAGACCGCGCCGGCAATATCTGGATGGGCTTGTATCCGGGAGGCCTCGTGCGCTACCGGGACGGACAATGGCGGGCCGTGGCCGACGGTCTGCCGGCCGGAACAATCGTCAGTTTGCTGGTGGACCGGCACGGCCGGCTGTGGGTGGGATCGAGCCTTGCCGGCGTGGCGCGCATCGATCATCCGGAGGACTTGGCGCCGCGCCTCGGCTTCCCGATCAAAAGAGGGCGGCTGCGCAGCGACCATGTCTTGCAGCTTGCCGAGGATGCGCTGGGCCGGATCTACATCGGGGGCGGACGGGGCGTCGATCGCCTCGACCCGGCTACCGATACCGTGATGCATTTCGCGGCCGGGAGCGGCCCGCCCCAGGCGGAAACCAACGTTCTCTATCGCGACCGTCGCGGGGCAATCTGGTTCGGCTCGGTCAACGGCCTGTCGCGCTACCTTCCGAAGCCGGACCCCACGGACGCGCCGCCCGCGCCGGCGATCCATGAAGTCCGCGTTTCCGGCGTCCCGGCACTGGTATCGGGCGTGGGAGAATCGCAGGTCGAGATCGCCGCGTTTCCAGCCGCGCGCGGCGTCGTCGAGATCGGCTTCGGAAGCGTCGATTTCTCCGTGGAGAACCGCGTGCGCTACCGGTACCGGCTGCTGCCCGTGGAAACTGCCTGGCGGGCGCCGGATATCGGCCGTTCGGTGCGCTACGCGGGTTTGGGGCCGAATGCGTACCGCTTCGAGGTGCAGGCAGTGTCGTCAAACGGCGTGGTGAGCGACGCCGCGGCTGCGGTCTCGTTTCAGGTGCAAGGCCCGTTTTGGAGTACATGGTGGTTCCTGTTTCTGGCCGGCGCTTCGGCTGCCGGCCTCGTCTATTCGATCTACCTGCTTCGCTTGCGCCACATGCTGGCCCTGGAACGGGTTCGGGCAAATCTGGCAGCCGACCTGCATGACGATCTCGGCTCCGGCCTGGCCGAAATCGCAATCCTCACCGAAGTCGCCAATCAGCGCGGTCCGGCCCCGGGACTGGACCTGATCGCGAGGCGTGCGCGCGAACT
>Ga0335080_10002299_pt1 | contig 19017 bp, 15 predicted proteins | sample Lox_Sample_34_FD_206720 | JGI IMG/M metagenome (GOLD analysis project Ga0335080, IMG submission 206720) | Soil microbial communities from Loxahatchee National Wildlife Refuge, Florida, United States - Lox_Sample_3.4 | ecosystem: Environmental > Terrestrial > Soil > Wetlands | place: USA...
CCGAGCTGATTAACGCCACCCGAGGTCTGGTGAAAAGTATGGGCACACGGTTACCCAAATGTTCGAGCCCGAGCTTCGGGCAAAAGGTAAAGGATGCGATTCCGGAAAAGGTACGGGAAGCCCTGCTGCCGTTGGTGCAATTAGTGCCGATGCACTGAGTGATTGCATTCAAAGCTATGACCAGAAGATTGAAGAGCTGGGCAGCGAGAAGTACGGGCACACGAAGCTATTGCGCCAGGTGAAGGGGGTGGGTCCGATCACCGCGCTGGCCTACGTGCTGACCTTAGAGAATCCGGAGCAGTTCGCCAAGAGCCGAGATGTGGGGCCCTATTTGGGATTAGTGCCGAAGCAGGAAGACTCCGGGGAGAGCCAGCCGCAATTGGGAATTAGCAAAACCGGGGACACGATGGTGCGCAAGCTGTTGGTGGGGAGTGCGCAATATATCTTGGGACCGTTTGGACCCGACACCGACCTACGACGTTACGGGCTGCGACTGTGCGAGCGTGGTGGAAAGAACGCGAAGAAGAGAGCGGCGGTAGCGGTAGCACGGAAGCTGGCGGTTTTGCTGCATCGACTTTGGGTGAGTGGCGAGGTCTATGAGCCGGTGGGCTACACCTCCTCGAGGGCGATCGTACAACAGGCTGCGTAGACGGAAACGGCCAGGACAAGCGGGAGCTGGGTCCAGGGAGCCATGAGTTGAAAACGCGAGAATCAATCGATCGCCAGAAAGTTTGTCGGCAATGACATCCACCGCCTTGTTCGGGAGACTGCGCATTACGCTCGGGTCAACCAGACCGCTTTTGAGATAGCAGCTCCCTAACAACCCAGGTCCGTCACCGTGGTGATGGACCTGGGCTTTAAATCGAACCCCAACATGCACCGAGGCCCAGAAGTGGCCCATTTAGAGTGCGGATAGAAGCAGGGCAAATGTGGGTGGCACCGGCCAGGATTTCTGGGAAGACTTTGATAGACGCGAATCAATTTATGTTCTGTGGACCGCGATACCGAGTCCTAAGACGAGCGGGTAGGGACACGATTGCACGCCCTCGGGACAAAAGACAAAATCCAAACCCATCGACTAAGGACGAAGCTCAACTGAACTGCGTTGCGCTTCGTCCACCACTCGATGATGAAGTGGGGTGGAGACCTGTCAAGGGTCAAGATGAACGCCAAAAACCGGCGCCCTTGACAGCTCTCCACCCCACCGGACGCAGTGTCATCGATGTCGGAGAAAAAAAATATGGACGGCCGCCACGTCGGCCTTGACTTTTATGACCTTCTCATAGAAGCGCAATGGTCCTGATAGCACCAACCGAGAATGCATCACAAAATGGCGTCTTTAGTTTATGGGTGATAATTAATGCTTTCCGCCGGGTCATCTTCAGGGTCACGCGGGTGCTGTTCGATCCATCCACGGGCAAGGGCCTGACCTTTCAACACGTCGGCATCTCTCATCTTCGCGGTAATACTCTGGAGTTTGTTTAGGGCGTCGGGATGTCCGAGGGAGCCTGCGACTGCAATCCACATGTAGGCTTCTATTAGGTCCTGCTGGACGCCCTTACCTTTCGAGTACAGGTCAGCTAAACGCATCTGGGAAGCCGGATTCCCCTGTTCGGCGGACTCTCTGAACCACTTCGCGGCTTCCGAATAGTCCTGCTGTACTCCTGAGCCATCTTCGTAGAGACGCCCAAGACCGAACTGACCCCAAGAACTGGTGTAGCTTGAGGAGCCTTCGGCGGCTTGCGCGCACCAATGGAAAGCCTTGGAGTAATCCCGACGTGCACCCAATCCTTGCACTATCAATCGGCAAGCATTGTATTGAGACTCTTCGTCTCCCAACTCGGCTCCCTTCCTGTACCAACGCAGAGCCTCCTTATAGTCGGGGGTGGAACCGAACTCATAGACCAGGCCGAGCCCATTTGCAGCATTGACATAGCCATGATTTAGCGCGGACAAGAACCACCTAACGGCAGCAGTACGATTCTGTGCTGCATTTGATTCAACTCCTTCTCCCTTGTGATAGCACATGCCGAGGTCGAACTCTGCTTGGGGATCACCCTGCGCTGCGGCGACGGCATACCAATGGACTGCCTGATTGTGATCCTTCTGTACACCCAGCCCTTCGTCGTAGAAGTACCCCACTTTCACCTGAGACTTGCTTAGCCCCTGCTCAGCAGCAAGGTGAAACCATTTAAAAGCATCTGCATATTGATGCCGTTCTTCAGCAGCGACTCCCATTTCGTCTTGTGCTTCTGGCTCTCCATTCATCGCTCTCCGCTCGACGCTGAGGTTATCTGACGCGGCCTGCCGATCAGGATTCAATTGACTGACCGCTAGTTGGCAGACCAACGCAATAAATAGCAATAGGATCAACGGTGGCTTGGTCGTCTGCATGCGAGTAAGCTCGATCCTAATTTTCAGTCTGTGCTTCGCGCAGCTGCCAGTTACCGAAGTTCCTCGAATCGCAGTACAACGGGTTTGAAATCGGCTCGTTGGCGATCCTAATTTCACTCATCTGCCGTTTTCGGGGAATTTTGAGTTCATGATGAAGTTGAATCTAATTCTTATCTACCAGCCTGTGACAAGCAGTCGCCGGGCAGCCTTCGCTCCGCACTTCTGATACTTGTCGTAGGCGCCTGCCGCGCGATCGCGGATCTGCTCGCGGGTCTCGCCTGCGATCCAGCCGTCGAGGGCGGCTTGCAGCGTGTACGCTTCGGGAGCCATCAATCCCGTTGTCCAAACAACCGGATATGCGCCGCCTGTGCGAATGGCCTCGGCGAAGAACTGTTTGCTGGCGCAGGCCAGGACGATGGCGTCCCGGTGAGTCCCGTCTCGTTGCCGCGGAAATTGCGGAAGCTGAAAATCCATCAGACCGTCATGGCCCACATAGGCGAGCAAGGCTGCCCCGCCACGGATGGGCAGCTTACGCACCGGACCCGTGTCGCTTGCAGCCCCCGGGATGGACTCCGCGCCGCCGCCGGCGGCTGAATCCAGGAAGTCCAGAATCGCCTGCTTGATCTCGATTCCTCGATAAGCGTCCGCGATGAGATAAACGTCCGCCTTGTTGTATATGAAAATACAGCGCTCGAGAATCGATGTGTTTGGCTTTGGAAAACAACCCCAGCGCTTCCACTGGGACGAGTGAGAGAAAAATGCCTTCACGCCGTAGGCTGATCCCCAATAGAGGTTGTGCTCGGGATCATCGCCGTTCCCGAGTATGGGGGCAACCGGGACGATCCCTTGATGTTGATTGTCGGCGAGCGCGACGAAGACATGCACGATGCGTGGATTTGCGTCTTGCGCCCATGCATTTGTGGAGAAAACCAGAGCCGCGGCGATCCACGCGGATTTCGCACGGGAAATCACGATGCCGCTCCACTGACGTCGCGCAGCAACTCCACGGCATAGAGCGCTCCTTCCGGAGTCTCTTCGTGCTTGAAGTAGGCAAACACGTTGCGTCCTTCAGCGATGTGCTGGCGAATTCGATCGACCCTCGTCCGGCGTTCCTCGCTCGTGTAGGTGGGCTTGCGGAAACGGTGGTAGGCAAATGGCCCAGTCACTACATCGGGAGTGGTTCTCGTCTCGGTTTCGGCGACGCACAGGCTGGCGCCCGCGGCTTTCAGCAGTTCCCAGGTCGCATCGGTGAACCAAGACTCATGCCGAAACTCGAAGGCTGCAGGAACGGTTCGGGGAAGCGTAGCGAGGAAATCTTTAAGCAGAGCGGGATCCGCCTTCAGGTTGGGCGGCAGCTGAAACAACACCGGCCCAAGTTTGCCCGAGGTCGCCAGGGGCTCAATCGTGGCCAGGAACCGGCGAACGAAATCCTCGGTTCCTTTCAGCCGCTTGATGTGCGTGATGACCTGGTGCGCTTTCACGCCGAAACGGAAGTGTGCGGGAGATTCTGAGAGCCAGTTCTGAATCGTGGACTCCTTCACCAGTTGGCGGAAGGTGAAGTTCACCTCTACCGTATTCAGCTTGGTGGTGTAGTGGGCAAGGAATTTTTTCTGCGCCAGCTTCTCCGGATAAAAGTCGGGCTTCCAGCTGGGATAGGCCCAGCCGGATGTTCCTGCGAAGAGTTGCGCCATAGTGAAATTTTGCCGCGCGCAAAAGTGTGCGAACTTCTCTCACGCCCCTTCAGGGCTGTGAGATTTTCCGCTCATCACCCACGGCTTGCGCCGTGGGCTTTATTCTTTCGCCGCTTTGCGGTTGCAGTGTTGATCCGCACCTCGGCGATTCCATCTGAGACCCCCTTGGAGAAACGGATTATACCTTGGCGCGTCTTTTGCGCGCGGCAGGTGGCTTTGCTGCCGATTTCTTGGTAGTCCGCTCTTGGTCGGAAGAATTGTCGTCGGATTGGGCGGCAATCTCGATGGGCTTCGACTCGCTCGTTACCGCGGCTGCCTTCAGGTCCGGCAACTTTTGTTTCAACTCAAGCAGCGGTTCGAAAAGGTCGCGCTTTTTCTCGAAGCGCGCGATTGTTTGCGATGCCTCGAAGACCAGCAACCCTGCATCTTTTTTCTTGAGTGCGCGCTCGACCTCCTCCCACGTCACCGGGGTGGAGACCGTGGGATGCTCCCGCGCCCGCAACGAGTACACCGCAATCGTGGTCTTGTGTTCGTCATTCTGACTCCAATCCACGAACACTTTCCCGGTACGCAAACTTCTCTTCATGTCCGATAGGACCAACTCCGGATGCTCCTGCTCCAGCAACTGCGCCAGAGCGTGGGAGAAAAGCTTGGTCTTGTCGAATGTGGTTGGAGTATTGAGCGGCACGTAGAGCTGCATCCCTTTCGATCCCGAAGTCTTCGCAAAAATCTTGAGCCCGAGGTGCTCGAAGATCTCGCGCAGCCACATCGCCACCTGGCAGCATTGCACAATGTTGGCCGGCGGACCGGGATCGAGATCGAACACCATCATGGTAGGGCAAGTGATGTCGTTGGCCAAAGCAAGCGAAGGGTGCAACTCGAGGGCAGCCAGGTTGGCCAGCCAAATCAAGGTGGCGAGATCATCGGCCAGAATGTAGTTCACGGTGCGGCGGCTGGCGCCACTCCAGACCGGTGCAACCTTCACCCAGTCCGGTTTGTGCATGGGCGCGTTCTTTTCGAAGAATGGCTCGCCATCGACGCCATCGGGATAGCGCTTGCGGGTAAGGGCCCGTCCGGCCAAATGAGGAAGGATCGCGGGGGCGATCCGCGCGTAGTAGTCGATGACGTCCTTTTTCGTAAAGCCGGTGGCCGGGTACAGAACCTTTTCCAGGTTCGAGAGCTTCAGGTGGTGGCCCTGGATCTCTATAGTCGAATCGGTCACGTAATCTCCGCCCTGACATTCTGCACGATCTTGCGCACGGCGCAAAATACAGCGATGCTCCTACCCGCCCTCCGCTAGTCAGGGAGCCTGTTTGACAACAGCCCTGCCGCCCACGTACTTTCAAACTTCTGCCCTCTTGGCCCGTCCAAGCTATATCTTTTCGCAGAAGATCGGCATGCCCTGGGAGGCCCGATGAAACGCCCCATACTGAAATGTGCTTTGACGATCCTTCTTCTTTCCGCCCTGGCTGTGTCCCAGGACGTCGCGTCCTTTGAGAAGCGGGTCACCGTCAAGAAACTGGCGAACGGCCTGACGCTGATCATTTGTGAGCGCCCCGAAGCCCCTGTGTTCTCCTTCTTTACGTTGGTTGACGCGGGCTCGGTCCAGGATCCCATGCGGGCCACCGGGCTGGCTCATATGTTCGAGCACATGGCGTTCAAAGGAACCGACAAGATCGGCACCACAGACTACCCTGCTGAAAAGGCCGCGCTGGAAAAGGTCGAGACCGCCTACGCTGCTTACTTGAGGGAACGCGACAAGCAAGTCGGGCAGGATCCGGCCAAACTCAAGGAACTGGAGAAGGCCTGGCAGGACGCCACCGAGGCGGCAAACAAGTACGTGGTTCCCAACGAGTTCGGGAAAATCGTCGAGCAGAATGGCGGTGAAGATATGAATGCCTTCACCAACTATGACGAAACTGCGTATCACTATTCCTTCCCGGAAAACCGGCTGGAACTCTGGGCGTATCTCGAGTCGGAGCGCTTCATCCACCCGGTGATGCGGGAGTTCTACAAAGAACGCAACGTGGTGATCGAAGAGCGGCGCATGCGGACTGACAGCAATCCGTTCGGCCGGCTGCTGGAGCAGTTCACGGGATCGGCCTTTTCGGCGCATCCGTACCATCGGCCAACCGTTGGCTGGATGTCGGATCTCAATCACTTTTCCGCCACCGATGCGAAAGACTTTTTCGACACTTACTACGTTCCCTCCAACATGGTGGTGGCGATTGCCGGGGATGTGAAGTCTGCCGAGGCCCTGCCGATCCTGGAAAAATATTTCTCACGGCTGCCGGATCATCCGCTTCCCGACGAGGCGACGACCCAGGAACCTCCGCAGAATTCCGAGCGCCGCGTGGTTCTAAGAGACCAGTCGCAGCCGATCTACATCGAGGGCTATCACCGCCCGGACTACCGCAGCAAAGACGACGCGGTGTTCGACGCCATCAGCGATCTCTTATCGGAGGGGCGCACTTCCCGCCTGTATCGCTCGCTGGTGCGCGACAAGAAAATCGCGTCCTACTCTGAGGGCATTACCGGATACCCGGGCGTCAAATATGCGCACTTGTTCGCCTTTCTCGCCGTGCCGCTACCTGGACATAAGCCTGAGGAGATGGCCGATGCCATCCACACCGAGATCGATCGGCTGAAGAAAGAAGACATCAGCGACGACGAACTTAAGATGATCAAGACGCGCAGCAAAGCCAACCTGATCCGGGGTCTTGCCGATAACGGAGGATTGGCCACGCAGCTCGCAACGTATCAAACGCGCTATGGGAACTGGCGTGAGTTGTTCCGGTCGGTGGATCGGATTGATGCCGTAACTAAGGCCGACATTCGCCGTGTTGCGAACCAGGTTTTCGTCGATACGAACCGCACCGTTGGGATCATCGAGAATGCACGTGGCGCTGGCGGGGCACCCGGTGGCGAAGAAGGCAACGCTCCTGCCGATCGGGGAGGTGCGCAATGAAAGGGAAACTCCTTGTCCTGCTGCTGACCATCGGGGTTCTCGCACCGGCAACGGGTTCCCATGCCCAAGCCACCAGTTGGAAGCAGGTCCCTATACCTCCGTTGCGCTCGTTTCAGCCGCCGCAGCCCAAGCGAATCCAGCTATCCAACGGGATGGTGATTTTCCTGCAGGAGGATCACGAACTGCCCTTGATTGACGGCACAGCCCGCATTCGGGGCGGGCAATCGAGCGAGCCAGCGAGTAAGACCGGCCTGATGGACATTTACGGCGAGGTCTGGCGCACAGGCGGGACGAAGTCCCAGACCGGCGACCAACTCGACGATTTTCTGGAAGTCCGTGCCGCGAAAGTCGAGACCGGGGGCGGCCCTGACTCCACCACGATCAGTTTCTCGTGCCTGAAGGGCGATCTTGACGACGTTTTCAAAGCGTTTGTCGATGTCCTGCGGAATCCGGAATTCCGCGAGGACAAGATCGACATCGCCAAAAAAGGCGAAGAAGACGGCATCTCTCGCCGGAATGACGACGTTGGCCAGATCGCTCATCGCGAGGCGACCAAACTCGCGTACGGCCCTGACAATCCCTACGCCCGCGTGCCCGAGTATGCTACCGTCGCGGCCATCAGCCGCCAGGATCTGATCGATTGGCACGGGAAATATGTCCACCCCAACAACATCATTCTCGGGATCAGTGGAGACTTCGATTCGGCTGCGATGGAGACCCGCCTGCGGTCTGCCTTTGAATCCTGGCCCAAAGGCGAGAGCTTTCCGCCTTTTCCGAAAACCTTGCAATATCACTCCGCAAAACCCGGCTACTATCTGATCCCCAAAGAAGACGTGAACCAGAGCAATATCCGCATGGTAGCGCTGGGCACCACACGCGACAATCCTGACTACTATGCGATCAGCGTGTTCAACGAGGCGTTTGGCGGAGGGTTTTCTTCGCGCCTGTTCAATGACATTCGAACCAAGCTGGGCCTGGCATATGGGGTGGGTGGAGGCATCGGGGCAAACTTCGGGCATCCCGGAACTCTCCAGATCGCCATGGGGACGAAAAGTCAGAGCACGGTCGATGCCATTCAGCACGTTGACATCGACATTGACAATTTGAGCAAAGAGCCCTTCACGGACGAAGATGTCGCGCGCGCCAAGGACGACATTCTGAATGCGTTTGTCTTCCGGCTCGATTCCCCTGACAAAATTCTGGCCGAGCGCATGACCTACGAGTATTACGGATATCCTGCGGACTGGCTCGATAAGTATCAGGCGGAAATTAAAAAGATCACCGCTGCGGATGTAAACCGCATCGCCACAAAGTACATGCACAAAGATCAGCTAGCGGTGCTGGTTGTGGGGAATACCAAGGAGTTCGATAAGCCGCTTTCTTCGCTCGGGCCGGCGAAGGAAATCGACATCACAATTCCGCCGCCTCCGGCGACGAAGCAGGAACAGAGCGAGAAACCGACCGGGTCCAACACCGAAGGCAAGGAACTGGCATCAAAAGTGATCGCTGCCATGGGAGGCGAAGCCAAGTTTGCAGGTATCAAATCTGTGAAAACCGAGTCCACGATGACGCGGAAGACTCCACAGGGCGACTTTCCGATGCAGGTGCAGGCGACGATCGTCTACCCCGACCGTCTCCATGCCGAACTACAGACTCCGCAGGGCACGTTGACCATTGTGGCGACACCTGACAGCGGATTCATGTCGATGGGTGCCATGGGGACACAAACAATGCCTGCGGCGCAGAAGAATGAGACGCTGGAACAGCTCAAGCGAGACCCCATTTTCATCGCATCACACTGGAAAGACCCAAACGTCTTCTTCAATGCGGCAGGAACCGAAAAGGTTGGAGACATTGAATCGCGCATCGTCGATGTGAACGCGGCGGGTGCGGCGATTCGATGGTTCGTGAATCCCGCGGACGGACATATTCTGAAGGAGACTTATCAAACCCTCGGTCCGGGCGGTCCCGTACAAGGGGAAACCAGCATGGACGAGTGGAAGAGTGTCAACGGCCTCACCCTTCCCCTGCTGCGCAAGAACAAGCAGAACGGAGAAGAGACGAGCGTGGTTCAGTACAAGAATATCGAGATCAACCCTGCCATAGATCCGAAACTTTTCGAGAAGCCCGCGGAAAGCTCAGGGGAAAAGAAGTAGGCTTTTCAAAACGGCGCGGATTGCAGGCCCCCATTCGCCGTATACTTGGTCGCTCATGTCCACAGGGCCACACACCTTCGAAGTCGGCGCCACGATCGGAGATTACCAGATCGTTTCCGTCATTGGCCGGGGCGGCATGGGGAAGGTCTTCAAAGTCCGCAATCTACTATCCGACCGGATCGAGGCGATGAAAGTGCTGCTGCCCGGTGTGGAGGCGCACACCGATTTGATAGAACGCTTCCTGCGGGAGATTAAGGTGGTCGCCTCGCTGGAGCATCCGGGTATCGCCTCGCTGCGAACCGCTCTGCGCGCGAACGACCAGATCCTGATGATCATGGAGTACGTCGATGGAATGTCGCTGCATTGGCACATCCAGCAGGGGAGGATCGAGACGGCACGCGCGGTCCGGTTCACGGAACAAGTGCTCGAGGCTTTGGCCTATGCCCATCGCCACGGCGTTGTGCACCGCGACATCAAGCCCTCCAACATCCTGGTCGGGACTGACGACCGGGTGAAGCTCACGGATTTCGGAATCGCCAGCCGAAGCGGTGATCCACGGCTTACGAGCGAAGGGGTCGCGCTCGGTTCGCTGTTCTACATGTCTCCGGAGCAAATGAAGGCGGAGCCTGTGGACTCACGCTCCGACGTTTACTCGGTCGGGGTAACGTTGTACGAAATGCTAACCGGCCAACCGCCGGTGCAAGGCACGAGTTTCTACAGCATTCTGAAGGCGCATATGGAGGAGAGACCTCGGCCCGTGACCGAACTGGCGCCCGATGTCCCGGCAGAACTTTCACGCATTCTTGCGAAGTCGCTAGAGAAAACACCGGAGGCCAGATTTCAGACCGCCGGGGAATTCCGTGATGCACTCAGCGGCTTAGCTCGGGGAAGCAAGCCTCATGCGGCCGCGAGGGGAGTGCTTGGAGAACGGGAGTCTTCCGAGATTCCCTCAGCGAGAAGGCCCTTGCCAGTCGAGATCACTCCCAGACCCGAACACGTACCCACGCCAGTCCGCCAGACCTCGACCGCGGAGAAGCCGTGGGATCCCGCGGTCCTCGAAACGGCGCGCAAGAATCTCGCGGTCTTCGTAGGCCCGATGGCGAAGATCCTGGTTAACCGCGCCGCCAAGAATGCCCGCTCGGTCGCCGAACTCTACAAGACTCTCGCTTCCGAAATCACGACGCCCGCGGACCGGGAGAAGTTCCTGCGCTCCCGGCCGCTCTAGAGCGACTACTGCTGCTCGAGCATGCGGATTGCTTTCACCAGGCTGAGGTACATCCGGTTGAACGATCCGGCCAATTGCGAGATCTCGTCTGAGCCCTTAACCGCAAGCTCGGGCACGCTAAGATCGCCTTTGCTGATCTGATCGGCCGCCTTGGACAACTTTGTTACCGGGCGAATCACGATGATCACAATTGCGAGATCAAGCAAGATCAGAGTGGCGAGTGCAATTCCGCCCAGCGAGTACATCAACGTCCGGAATGCGCGGTCGGCAATCGCGAGTGGGACCGACATGGGAACGGAGATGATTTGCGCGCCCACGGCATCTCCGAGTTTCCAGTCAAAGCCGTTATTCTTTCCGTAAATCCGGGTCATCGCGGGCGGTGCTTGCTCGGCGGTGCTGTGACATTGAAGACAAGGGCCAAGAGCAACGATTGGTTTCGCCAGGAACAAGGAACGCCCCGCCGGAGTATCGCGCTCTCCATAGAATTCCTTCTGATCGGGATGCGCGCGGAAGATTTGGACGATATCGGCCTCCCAATCAACCGCACGGTCGCGCAGATTAGTGGGATTCAGGGTCGCTTCCTTGTAGGTGTAATCGGGATAATCCGCATGCAGATAATTGAATGCCTCGGTCGCAGCATAGGCAGGAACCGTTTGCGCGAGAAAGGTATTGATCCTTTCCTGGTGTTCCTGAAGCAGTGGTCCCACCTGTTTGGTCGTGTAGGTGCGCATGGCACCGGCGGAACCCATCATCAGCCGTGCCTGCTGCAGGACCTCGTCATGCGCGGTCTGCTGGAGGAAAGAGCGTGCGAAATAAGCTGCGGCAACCGTGCCGGCCCCGAAGACGATGATCAGGATCAAATTGAACTTCAAGAGTAGGCGCATAGGCCGCACATTATAGCTGGACTGCAGGCTTAGGCGAGGGCTGCTTTCCGGATTTGCTTCCACCGTCTAAAGTCAACTCCTCAGCATCTGGGGTTCACATGAAAATCTCTGCGAATCGCTTTGGTATTCTCGTGTTTGCTCTGGTTTCGCTCACATTCGCGTGGATGTGCGTGAGCGTGTATGGGCGGAAGCGAGCGTCAAGCCTGGGCGCCAACCATCAGCTCCGCTTTTCGGCGCCGCCTGATTCCGCAGGAACGGTTTTCAAGGGAACTCGCGCGGTTATCTTGGTGCCCGCTCCGGGCTTGGAGTAGACGAGCAACTCACCATGGACGAGTTGCAGGCGTTCCCGCATGCTGATCAATCCGAGGCCTTTTCGGAATAGGGCATCGCGTTCTTCAAATCCCTTCCCGTCGTCGGATACTATCAACTCAATGCCATCCGATACACCGCGCAGATCTGCCTTGAAAGTTCTTACGCCGCTATGTTTGACCGCGTTCTGAAGCGCTTCCTGCAGAACTCGAAACAAACAAAGTGAGACTTCTTTGGGCATGGTGGATGAAACGGCCGAGTGACTGAACTGCACCTCCACCTGGGCTTTTTCGGACAACTCTTTGCAGAAACTCCTGGCTGCGGCAGCCAATCCCAGATACTCGAGTTTCGAGGAATGCAATCGATGAGACAGGTGCTGCACATCTTTGCAAATCTCCATGATTCGCTTCTGTGCCTGGCTTAACGGATCCGAGAAGTCTCGGTGGGACGGCTCCTTACTCCACTGATCCAACTCCACCGCCAGTAATGCAAGCCGCTGAGTGACGTCGTCGTGCAGTTCTCTGCCAATCCGGGTGCGTTCTTCCTCATGAGCCTTGATCAGCTTGTGCCCCATAGCGGAGAGCTCTTCCTGGGCGCGCTTCCGTTCCGTTACGTCGATGCAAGATCCGATGTATCCGGCAAAGGTACCGTCCTCATTAAACCTCGGCACCCCGGTATCGAGGATCCAGCGGTACTCTCCATCGTGCCGTCGAAGCCGATATTCCATCTCGAATGGTTCTCTTTTGTCGAATGCTTCCGTATAGGTTTTCAGGCAATTGAGAAAATCCTCGCGGTGTACACCTTCGGCCCAGCCATTGCGGAGTTCTTGTTGGAGAGTACGGCCGGTGAAATCGAGCCAGGGCTTGTTGAAGTAGTCACACAACTTGTCGGTGCCTGCCATCCAGATCATCACGGGTGCGGTATTGGCGACCAGGCGGAAGCGCTCCTCACTCTCTCGCACCTTCTGTTCGGCCTGCTTGCGCTCGGTGACGTCGAATTGCACGGAGGTGGAATGCAGGAGATTGCCCTCGCAATCCCTCACGGACCCGACATTGAGAAGCACGGTTCGCCTCTGCCCCTGCCGGGTGATTATGACCATCTCCTCGTCGCGAAGCACACCATCCGTCTTCCATCTCTTAAGTAGATCGTGCATTTTGGGATGACATTCAGGGGCATAGATCTGGGAGAGCAGCTTTCCCACAAGTTCGTCTCTGGTATAGCCGAGGGCCGAGCAGGCAGCCAGATTCGCATCGATAATTTCGCCCTTCGGTGAAACCATGTAGCAATATTCCGGCATGGTCTCAAAGAATTGCCGGAACCGGCGCTCGGAGAGCAATCGTTCCTGCTCTGAACGTTTGCGCTCGGTAATGTCGGCGATTGCGGACAGAATGTATGGCTCGTCCTCGATTTCGATTAGCTCCGCTGAACTCAGGGCGACTCTCTCCGTACCATCCTTACGGCGATAACGCACTTCATTTCCGCGGAAGACACCACCCGCCAGAAGATTGGTTACAAACCTTGCTCGTTCCGCGGGATCGACCCACATGGAAATGTCGAACGGAGTGCGTCCGAGCACCTCATCGCGACGCCAGCCTGTCACGCGCTCAAAGGCATCGTTGACATCGAGATAACGATGATCCCGCACGCTCGTCAATGTCAGGGCCGTCGGATTTAGCCGAAACACTTTCGCGAATTTCTGCTCTGATTTCCGCATGGCCTCTTCGGCCCGACGACGTTCGGTCAGGTCGACAAAACTGACCAGGTTGGTCTCACCGAGGAAAGCAAAATGAAATTCGATATGTCGTTTCGAACCATCTTTGCATTGGACGATCGCCTCCATCGGATCGATCTGATGTTGGTGTCGCGAAACGGCTTTCTGTATACGCTCTAGCCATTCTGCCTTCAGAGCTTCCCGATACTCCTCGTCCGGATAAGCGAGTGGCCACCAATGGGCTTCGTCGGGCATGTCCTCAATTGTGTATCCGAACAGTTCGGTAAATTTGAGGTTGACCAGTTCGCATTCGTACCTTGGTCCGCGACTCACCACCATCGCTACGGGGGAGTGAACAACCCATTCCCGGCGGCTGCGCTCACTGTTTTTGAGGACATCTTCAGCAAGAACACGCCCCGTTATATCTCGAATCACCACGGTAAAGATCTTTGAACCACCGATTGTCGACTGAGCGATTGAGGCCTCGATCGGGAATTCCTTGCCATCTGCATGCAAGCCCCAAAGCGCGCTCACCCTGCCGCCACCCATCGTTCGCTTTGTGAGTCCAGTCTCTCCAAACTGCCGAACGTGCGTATGATGAGCTTCGCGAAAACGTTCCGGGATAAAACGCTCCATGGAACTTCCGATCGCGTCAGAAGCCGAGCAGCCGAACATGGTTTCGGCAGCCGAGTTAAGCAGAATAATGCGCTGAGTGTCGTCTATGACGATGATCGCATCCATCGCCGTGGCGAGAATGCCGGCTAACAAGTCCGGATTATTGCGCCACTTCTGGTGTAACTGTTTCTGCTCGTTGACGTCCATGCAGCCCCGTAGAACTTAGAGATCACCTCGAATCTGAATAGAAGTACCTGATTCTAGTCGTGGAGACAGTCGAAGCAAAGGGCTACGATTTCAGCCACCTCAGTAAGATCTTCGACCATCAAAGCAGTAGAGGAGTGTTCTTATGGCGAAGTGATCGGCGCTATCTTCGCCAATCAGTATCCGCGGAACCTTGTCCGGCGCAAGCATATGGAAGAGTGTCAACGGGCTCAGTCAAGAACGAGCCATTCTAAACTCCAACGTTAGAACTTGCACTATACAGGACTGACGCGCTGTCAGGCTGATAGCAGGAGGGAGGGGCGATCTTGCTGCCGGAGGGAGAACGCCAGAGGGTTTCGGGGTGATACCGCAGGGCAGTGCATACGTGGGATTCAGCCGATGCCGATCTGGCCCGCATCTGCCGCAACTGCATGGCCTAACTCTCCGATCGACCCTCGCTGAGAGGCACGGTTTTGACGGACTAAAAGTGCACATGAACTACGATTCACCATTCGAAGTGTCTGCGCTTTCATCTATTTGCACCTGCACTCGTGGACTATACTGAAACGGCTGTCGTGAGTTGAGGGGACTTGGAGTGTCGCCACGATTTCGTCCCAATGCAGAAGAATGGCAAATCCGGTCGGAATACGGTGGAACTGCTAAAGCTTCGTGACGCAGCTTTGCAACTGGGAATCAGCTTTCCAACCATCAAACAGTGGATTTACAAGAATAAGATTCGCAGTGTTAAGACTGCGGGAGGACATCATCGTATCCCGCAAAGCGAAGTAGACCGATTGCTCTTCAGAACCAGCCGAGGCAAGACGGAGCAGCAGCGCAAAGAACAAATTCGGCGTGTGAGCGGCCGTAATCAGCTTGTGGGGCGGATCGAATCGGTGCAGATAAGCGGCCTCATGGCTGAAGTAAGGGTTTCGATTGGCGGTCAGCAAATCACTTCGATCATCACGGCACGCTCGGCCAGAGAAATGCAGCTCAAGCGGGGACAGACTGCGGCCGCCCTTATCAAAGCTACGGAAGTGATGATCCTGCGGGTTTGAACATGAAGAGCCGTTCGTTTGGCAACTTGCTGGTCAGTCTGCTGCTGAGTGCTGCACTGGCGCAATGTCAGCAACTTAAGATTCAGACAGGGAATGGGAAAGAGACTGTCCTGGAAAGGCCGGACATCGAGTCGTTGCCGCACGTGAAGGTGACCACTCATGGTTCAGATATGTCAGCCGAATTTGAGGGCGTAGCCCTGAAGGCTGTGCTCGAAAAAGCCGGGGTGGAATTTGGGCATTCGATGCGAGGCAAGCGCGTGGCTTCGTGCCTTCTGGTGGAGGCTGCAGATGGGTATCGGGCTGTGATTGCGCTTCCTGAGATGGATCCGGATTTTACAGACAAACAGATTGTGCTGGCCTTCCTGCAATCCGGCAAACCGCTGGACGCAAAAGCCGGGCCCTACCGAATCGTGATTCCTGACGAGAAGAGGATGGCTCGTTGGGTGCGGCAAGTGACCAAACTGAAAATCGTGGATGTGCAGTAGCAGTCAGTCCTTCTGAATCATTACTTCTGTGGCTTTGACGACAGCAACCACTGGGTCCCCTATCCTGAGCTTCAATTCGTCGGCACTGCGGCGCGTGATGGCGCTTTCAATGAGATTTTCTCCAACACGAACGACCACGTGCGCCATGACATCCCCCAACTGGATTTCCTCGATCTGTCCACGAAGCTTGTTTCTCGCTGAGATTGGCCAGTGATTATGAACCGCGATGAAGGAGAACATGCACGCGCGAATACGAAGTTTGGTTGCCTTATTTGCCGCCATGGTCCTGGCTGGACCTTGCGCGGCACAATCGATCACGGTGGCTGTCGCCGCAGACCTTCAGTTCGCCATGCAGGACGTCGCCGCCCAGTTCCAGAAGGAAACCGGAAAGGAAGTGAAGTTGATCTACGGTTCGTCCGGGAACTTTTTCCAGCAGATTCAGAATGGCGCACCTTTCGATATGTTTTTTTCAGCGAATCTCGACTACCCGAAAAAGCTTCAGGCTGCCGGATTGATAGAACCCGGGACCTATTATGAGTATGCCAAGGGCAGAATCGTGGTTTGGGTGTCGAATGACTCCGCGCTTGATCTTGGGTCTGGTTTGCAGGTACTGCTGGCCCCGTCGATCAAAAAGGTTGCTGTTGCGAATCCGCAGCACGCGCCGTATGGACAGGCTGCGGTGGCGGCGATGCAAAAGGAAGGTATTTACGACAGAGTGAAGGACAAGTTCGTCCTTGGCGAGAATATCTCGCAGTCGGCATCTTTCGTCTTGTCGGGATCGGCCGACGTGGGAATTGTGGCCCTGTCTCTTGCATTGTCCCCAACTATGAAAGATAAGGGACGCTACGTTGAAGTTCCCGCTGGCGACTATCCGCCGATCCAGCAAGCGTGCGTCATGCTCGGATCGTCCAAAAACAAAGAGACAGCGAAGCAGTTTTTATCATTCATCAAGACCCGTGCCGTCAGCGAGACTTTGAGAAAGTACGGCTTTGAGGTCCAACCACCCCAGCAATAGCCAAGCTGCGAATATTCGGTCAGATGGTAGCGCCGCGTCTGTGCACTTGTATGTCGTTGCTCGGGCGCGCGTTCATGCGCGGGCGGGCGGCGGCGCAGTGCCTGTTTGGGTCGCCCCCCTGTTTCAGGTGCTATCATTTGCCGTTGGTGAAACTAGTGATGCCAAGGAATCGTAAATCGCCTTTTGTAAGGAGTATGTATGGCGCTCAGATCTCCGAGATTTGTGTCGAGTGAACGGCTGCGGAGAGCTGCGGAGAACAATCCGCCCCTTGCCAGTGGCGAAAGCGGACAACCGGTCCGAATACTTCAGCAAGCATTGATCGATCTTGGTTTTGATCTGCCTCTCTCGACACGCAAATATGGCTCTCCGGATGGACTGTTCGGCAACGAGACGGCAAGCAAAGTCCGCGACTTTCAAAAGAAGTACGGTCTCTCTGTTGATGGCGTGGTTGGTCGCGAGACGATGACGAAGCTTGACGGACTTCTTCCGTCAGCAGGTAACGACTTACCGCCTCTGCCGCGGAGCGGATTCACTCACAAGGTTCGACTGCACCTCCGATCGATCGCTATGCCTCAGGTTAGCGAAATGACGCAACTGAAGATTATGGGTGAAATCTACGCCCAGTACGCGATCAAGATCGAGTTGGCATCCGGAGAATCTGTCGGTTTTGATACCCAGGGCCAGCCGATTACGCTGACGGTCGTCGACGGCGATTGCAAATGGGATCAACTCTCGGACGAGCAACGTTTTTTGCAGAACCTCGGCGATAAACTGGACACACATCCGAACGATATTACCGTCTATTACGCACCGACCTTGCGTGAGCTTAACGGCGGCACACTACAGGGATGCGCGGGCAGCTTGCCGGAGCGCCCAGCGGTCATGATAGCGGCCGATGCAGTCGACAAGACAACGATGGCGCACGAAGTCGGTCATCTTTTGCTGGGGTCCGGCTTCGTGCCGGTGCACGACAATGACTCCGATAATCTGATGTGTGCGGCGGCCATTTGTACTGGTAAACCGGCGTACTTGAATGATAAACAGCTGAAGGCAATTCGCGGCTCTCGCTTCCTGAACAAGCTGGCTTTCTAGCATTCTGCGGGCAAATCCGCAAGATGAAAGGCAAGAGCGCAGGTGTCCGTCCTTGCGCTTTTTGCAAGGGCGAGTACTACGCTGCCGAGAGCGTGAGATTTTGGCTTGATCGCCGCCCGATCCTTCAGGTTTCCCCAAAGGGGAAAGGCGGTTGCGGAGTTCGATTGCAACTGCTCCAGACTTACGAGTCTGTGGTACCCACCCTTGCAAAAAACGAAAGGACTGATTGGATAAGAGCGAAGGCTCGATTGAACCCGGTAGTCTTGGTTTGAGGACAAAGACGTTGGGAAGAAAGGAGCCTTCGCAGATGATGATTATAGGATGTGATTTCCATCCCAGCTGGCGGCAAGTGAGTTGGCTGGATAGCGAAACTGGGAAAAACTGGCGAACAGAAGCGGGTGCGTGATGGCGTGCGCTATGACAGGCTCCCCATGAGACTTGTCGAAAGGCTCTTAAAGCGCAGATCAAGCTGGCTTGTGAGCGACAGGAAAGCAGTTATCTTAGCCGCCAGACGAGTCACAAAATGGAAGTTATGGTCGACTACCCATGGGAAGTGGGTCTGATCCTTGCGATCATCCTGGCTTTCGTGCTCGAGGTTGTAAGCAAGGATTTCTTATCCGTTACAGCCTCTAGGCATTCCAAATTCCGGGTTGCCCAACGATCCAGGAAGAGGCTTGGTTGCGGAGAAGATAGACATCTCGGGCCGTGCACTTTGGTGTCTGGCAGAAATTACAGTTGGATTTATTCTGAAAATTGAAGATAGCAATTTTGATCGTAATGGAAAACAGCATCAGCTCTATGGACTCGCTGTTTCAGCAAAGCGCTACGTCGTTTACAAACGCAAGAAAGACAATATAGAAATCATTAAACCTAGCGAACACGGTTTGGGAATCGTTTTTGTTCCCGACAAGCGCCCCCGCTACAAATCTCCCGATTGTAAAGATCAGCAAACCAATTACGCGCGCTGGATTGTTGAGGCGTGGAAACGACTTTTGACGAATCACTTTCGACATCTCGAAAATCCGCAAAATGCATCCATAGTCGGATCCTTCCGATTTGATAATTTACCTGCAATGATGCGCGTGCGTGTGACCACTTGGGCGCTTGGCAGAAATGACCCGCACCAGATTTGACCCACCCAAGCAGTAGTGAATCTCACCGACAAGTTGAGGACCGAGGTGGCCAGGTTTTTGCTGGCCGGTTCGGTCCTGAG
>Ga0335080_10002300_pt1 | contig 19016 bp, 12 predicted proteins | sample Lox_Sample_34_FD_206720 | JGI IMG/M metagenome (GOLD analysis project Ga0335080, IMG submission 206720) | Soil microbial communities from Loxahatchee National Wildlife Refuge, Florida, United States - Lox_Sample_3.4 | ecosystem: Environmental > Terrestrial > Soil > Wetlands | place: USA...
TACGAGGAGTCGCTGCGCGTTCCCTTCCTGGTCGGCGGGGGGAGCGTGGCCGGGGCGCGGTCGAACGTGGTCGCCCTCAACCTGGACCTCGCGCCGACGATCCTCGACCTCGCCGGCCTGCCCGTCCCCGCGTCGATGCAGGGACGGTCCCTCGCGCCGGTCCTCCACGGAGGGACGCCGGCCTCCCGGGACACCTTCCTGTACGAGTACCAGGCCGAGAGCACGTATCCGGTCGTCCCGAGCATGCTCGCGCTCCGCACGCCGCGATGGAAGTACGTCACCTACCCGGACGGGGGCGACGAGGAGCTCTACGACCTCGAAAACGACTCCGGCGAGCTGTCGGATCTCGCCTCGAGCACCGACTGGGACGCGACCCGGGCCGATCTCCGGCGCGAGCTGGACCAGCTCCTCCGGGCCACGGGCGCCGCCCCCTGAGGGGCGGATCCTCCTCGTCGGCCGGAGCGCTCCGCTCGGACGTCACTGGCAGAGCATCGCCTCGACCTTCTCCATGACGACCGGCCACCGGTACTCCCGATCGACGTACGCCCGGCCCTGCGCGCCGAGCCGACGCGCGACCTCGGGCTCGTCCATGAGCAGGCCGAGGGCCGCCGAGAACTCCCGGCGGTCCGCGTAGTAGAGCCCCCCGTCCCCGCGCAGCACCTGGCCCTTGAGCACCCGGCACCGTCCGTTCACGAGGGCCGGCACCCCGTGGTTCCACGCCTCGAGCAGGACCATGCTCAGGCTCTCGTAGGGCGACGGCACGACGAGGGCGACGGCGTGCGCGAGGAGAGCCTCGCGAAGCTTCGAGGACACGACCCCTAGGGGCTGGATCCGGGCGTGGGCGGGGATCGGCATCGTCGCCGGCCCCGCCATCACCAGCGTGACCGGCCGGTCCGAGGGCTGGGGGTGCCGCGGGAAGTAGCGCAGCAGGGTGTCGCAGCCCTTGTTCGGCTCGATGCGGCCCAGGTACAGGACGTAGGGGCGCCTCACGCCGGCCTCGGCCAGGGGCGACGTGTCCGGCGCTTGCCCCGGCGGGTCGACGCCCACGCCGACGATCAGGGCCGGAGGCCGCCGCCCGGACATCCGATCGGCGATGAGCTCCGCCTCCTCCACGGTGTTGAAGAGGTAGCCACGGGGGAGGGAGAAGAAGGGGGCGAGGATCGGCGCCCGGATGAGCGGATCCTCTTCGGCCGTCGGCACCAGGATCGCCCGGTCGGCCACCGTGGGGAGGCCGAAGAACGACGTGTAGTAGCGGTACGAGAAGAAGAGGATCCGGTCGAACTCCCGGCCGTGGTCGGAGAGGTGGCGCACGAGGTCCGGCACCAGCGGCCCGTTCTCCTCGAACCAGCGCCGCTGGTCCGCGGCGGAGGCGCGGCCGCCGAACACGACGAGGCTGATCGCGCGGAACCGCCGGAGGTCCCGCGGGCGGGCAACCGGAAAGCGGCGGACACGGACCCGACCCTCGCTCGTCTCTCCGGGCGGGTAGGCGTTCCGCCAGGTGAGGTAGTCCCGGGCGCAGCTCGTCAGGACCGTCACGTCGTGCCGCTCGGCCAGACGCTCGGCGATCCCTCGACAATGCGCCTCCGAGCCGCCGGTCACGTCCGCGCCGTAGCGGTGGATGACGCAGCCCAGTTTCATCGGGAGGGCCGCGCGGGGGCGTCCTCGCCGTCGAGCGCCCGCCTCAGGGCAGAGACGTCGCTTCGCAGACGGGCGTTCTCGACCGCCATCTCCTCGAGGAGGGCGAAGAGCGTCCGGTTCACGCGGTGCTGGCGACCGAAGCGCTCCTCGCAGTAGTCGTACAGCCACCGCGCGAGCGGGAGGAGGAGGCGGCGCTTGACGAGCGTCACCGCCCGGCCGAGCCGGGCCCGATGGCTCGAGAGCCGCAGCGGCTCGTCGAGCCGCCACTCCTCGTCCTCGTCGAGCATCTCCGGAAGGAGGAGGGCATCGCGGTGGCGCCTGTCCAGGGCCCGCTGGAAGACGCTCGCGACGCGGTCGAGAAGCTCCGCGTCCCGCAGGTCCGGCGAGGCGCCGCGCTCGCGAAGCCTCTGCCGCAGCTCGTCCCGAACGCGGGCCCGCACCTCGTCCATGAGGGGCTCGACGCGGGCTCGCTCGGGATCGCCGTCCATGGTCGCCATCCCTTCCACCCGCGGCGCGCCGTCCAGGAGGGCGGCCGCGGGAAGGCGGGTCGTCGCCCGGCCGACGACGACCCCGGGTGGCCGGCGACGTTACGCCGGCGGTGCGAGCGTGTCAACGCGCGATCGCGCGCGCACGCACGAAGAGGCCGAGCGTCGGACGCGCGTTCGTGCGGGCCGGGAACCGGCCAACCCGAGGCCCGACCGCCAACAGCATCGGTCGCCGGAGGGATCGGCAGCCCGTCACATCGGAGGCTCGCCGCGTCCGGCGGGCGCCGGCGTCAGCACCACGCGCACCGGGCCCTGCGGGGTGAGCGTCTGGCCCGACAGCCCGGGGAAGCCCGCCTCGTAGCGCGTCACGCGGAAGGTGCTCACCGCGGTGCCGCCGTTCGTGTCGGTGACGAGGTAGGTCCAGACCGTCTGCCCGGCCGTCGTGACCTCGAGGAAGCGACCGCCCGTCCCGTCGCACACAAGGGTGTTGCCGCTCACGAGGCGCTGGGCGCTGGAGATGATCCGGGCGAACAGGCTCTCGGGAGGGTTCGCCACGTAGCGCCAGAGAGGGGCGTCGGGCAGGAAGCCCGACTGAGGGTCGGTGCCGTAGGGCAGGCCAAAGCCGCCGCCCGACGGCTGGAACTCGACGACCGTCGAGTACGGCCGCGCGGTCTGATCGCCGTTGTCGAAGAGGAGGACGTTGCCCGCGCCCTGGAGGCCGGGCTCGATCCAGTGCGCGTTGTGTTGCCCGAAGATCTGCTGCGGAGCCGAGAGGCCGTAGTTCCGGGGGTTCCCCCAGCGGAACAGGAGGTCGCCGCCGCGGCCGCTCTTGCCGCCGCTGTGGCCCGCGGCCTGGGCGGTCGTCGTGCTGTGGTCGATCACCCAGACCTCGCTGAAGTTGCGGACACTGACCATGACCTGGTCGAGGTCCGGGTTGTAGTCGACGGCGTTGGCGTGCGTCCAGTCGCTGGCCGAGGTCGTGGCGGCGTTGGGATCGATCAGCTCCGGGTGCGCCGCCGGGCTCACGCCGGGCGGAAGGAGGTGGTCCCAGGCCCGCCAGATCCAGGCGATCGTGTTCGTGGCCGGATCGACCTCGACCACGTGGTCGACCCAGATCGTTCCGTCGGCCGGGATCGTGCTCGGGTCCCGGCCGGCGGCGAGCGCCTCGGCGGCGGTCCGGGTCTCCCAGGCGATCATCAGGATGTGGCCGTTGGGCATCCGCTTCACGTCGTGGTGTTGCTGGTGGTCCACACCGATGTAGTCGTAGCTCCACGTCACGTGCCCGTCCCAGTCCATGAGCTCCACCCGGCCACCGTTGCACCCTCCGTTGGGGAAGCTGCCCTGGCCGAGCGACTTCGGCCGGAGCAGCTCCCCGTCCTCGAGGAGGTACACGGAGCAGGCCGGGCCCGCGTCGGAGGTCCACTGATGGACGAGCTGACCCTGCAGGTCCATCAGGTAGGTGACGTTCGAGCGCACGGGGGCGAAGAGGACGTAGGGCTCGGTGGTCGGCGGCAACGAGGCGGCGGGGTTGGACGAGCCGCAGCCACCCGTTGCGAGGGCCGAGGCGGCCAGCACGGCCACGGTCCCGCACACGCGGCCGAAGGGTCTCTTCGTGGGTCTCGGCGCGGGCGCGCGCAGGCAGGCGCTCCCCGGGTGCAGAGACATTGAGTCTCCTCCTCGAGTCGCCCCCAGTGCATTGGACCGGGCCGGCGTCCGCGGGTTGAGTCCCCGGGGGACAGCCGGCTACAGCCGCACCATCCCAGCATGAGGCCTTCGGTGGGTGGACTGCAACCCGGACGGAGCGGGGCTTCAGGGCACGGCTGGGACCCTCCCCGGGTCGGGCGCCACGGAGGCGGAGGGCGAGCCCGGGTGTCGAGCCGGCGGCAGCGGGTCGCCTCCGGCCAGGATCTCCCGGGTGACCTCGGCCGTGACCCGATGGCCAACGGGGCTCAGGTGGCCCATGGCGTCCAGGGCGAGGTCGGGAAGAGGAGGCTCCGGGCCCGGAAGCGCTCGCCCATGTCGATGACGGTCAGGCCGTGGAGGAAGGGGCTGGCGAGCAGGCCGTCCCGAAGCGGCGAGCCGCCGCCCGCCGCCACCTCGCTCGCGCGGCGGATCAGGGCGGCGGTGATCTCCGCCGCACCCGCCGGATCCCGGAGGGTCGCCGCCATTCGAAGTGCCCACTCGCTCCCCCGAGGCACGGCGGCAGGCCTGGCCAGCCGCTTGTAGAGATGCGACCTCTCGCGGAGCCACAAGGCGGCCCTCGAGAGGAGGGGCAGGCGCAGCTGGTCGTCGTAGAGGCGAAGCCGCCCGCCCTCGAGACGGAAGTAGGGCTTCGGATGCAGGCCGTCGTAGAAGAACGTGCGGGAGACGTTGTCCGCGAGATCGTTCTCGAGGCAGACGTTCGGGATCGCCATGTCGGGCCGGAAACGCATCCCCTCGTTCTCGAGGCGGATCACCTCCTGGTCCGTGCCGTAGCCGGGGACCGCGAGGTTCACGACCTCGTAGCCCGCCCGGCTCTCGAGGAGAGCCGAGAACGTCTCGTCGTCGGCCACCTCGAAGCCGAAGGCGAGGGAGTCGCCGAGCACGACCAGGCTCCCAGCCGTAGGTCTCCGAGTAGCGGTGCATCCGGCCGAGGCCCGCCGCGGGGTCGTCCTCGAGACGGTGCGGATCGAGGAGACGCAGGAGGCCCTCGGCCCCCAGCAGGAAGCCGACCGACAGGGCGAGGGCGACGCCCGACCACGCCCAGTTCGCCAGCCGTCCTCGTCCTCGCGCGAGCGACGCGGGAGGCCGGGGGCCCCCCACGGGCGGCGCGCCTGGGGGACGCTCCCTACTTCTCGACGATGACGCTGCAGCAGGAGCCGGTCTGGGCGCACACGGTGTAGGTGCCGGAGGTGTAGACCCACAGCTCGAACTGGTTGCCGGGGTAGTTCTCGCAGCCGCTCGCGGGCCCCGTGCAGTAGTCGCCGTTCGAGTTCGTCCACGTGGGACCGGGCTGGCCGGTGTCCTTGGCGTGGCCCACGTCCCACGCCTCGCACGCCGCCTTGTCGGGAGCGCCGTCCTGGCGCACCGGGCAGTAGGAGCGCCCGTCCGTGTAGCCGATCGACGCGCAGTAGTTCACGTCCGGCCCCACCTTCGCCGTCGAGTCGAGCTGGTAGTGGTCGACCCCGTGGGAGTAGATCTTGCACGACATGAGGGTGATGGGCGGCGGATACGGGATCCCGCAGCCGTCGCCGGCAGGCGGCAGGCCGGTCCGGTCGTACGGGAAGGACGCCGGCGTGCAGGTGTCGCGGTAGACGCCGTTGCGGCGCATGTGCCCCGTCGAGAGCAGCACGTCGAAGTCCTCCGAGAAGGCGTTCGTGTTCTTGATCTGGATCTGCTGGTAGGCGTAGTCGTCGGGGTTGCGCTGGGCGCAGAAGCCGGCCGCGATGAGGTTCGCGACGAGTCCGTTCAGGTAGGCGTTCGCGTCCAGGACCATGTACTGGCCCGTCCCCGTCCCCGACTCCTGGGTCTTGTCGAAGATCTGGGGCTTCTGCTGCACGAGCAGGTCCTGGGCCGCGTAGATCGAGCCGATCAGGACCGGCGTGGTCTTCTCGCAGTCGGCGTTGGGGTCGCCGTTGCCGAGCGGGCAGCTCGACGAGCCCCCCCCGCCTCCGCCCGAGGGCGGGGTCGGCGTGGGCGTCGGCTTCACGGTCGTCGGCGGCGTCGCGCTCGACGGCGATCCCCCTCCCCCGCACGACGTCGCCTGCAGAGCGACGAGCCCCACCGCCGCGAGCGCGGCCACGAGGGCGATCCGGCTGCTGATTCTCCGCATGAGACCTTCCTGTCTCTTCTTCAACCGCTCCGCTCCCGGCCTAGCAGCTCACGGCGCAGCTCGAGCCGGTCTGCCCGATCACGTTGCAGGTTCCTCCCACGTACGTCCAGCTGGCACTCGTCGCCCGGGTTGAACAGCTGCGGCTTCTGCTGCACGAGCTGATCCACAGGAGAGCGACGCCCAGGATCGCGACGACGACCCCGGCGGCTCCAGCCGGGACGGGGAGACTGCGACGGCCAACGGACATGCAGGAGCGACCGACGAACATCGAGGGTTCTTCCGCGGCACCCACCGAACGGGTGGTGGCCAAAGGCGCACTCTACCCCCCGTGGCAGAGGGGCACAATGCGAAGAGCCCTCGGTTTTACATGCTTTTGCCGCCCGTTCCGGGTCACTTGACAGTGCGTCCCGCGGCGGTTGCGAGGCGCCGTGCCTCGCTATACGTGTCCGCGGGTGGAGGCGGCGAGGCGAGGGAGTGGGAAGGGGCGCCGGCTGGCACCGCCGGCCTCCTCGCGCTCGCGGCGCTGTCCCTCGTCGCGATCGCCTGCGTCGCGACGGACGCGCTGCCGTTGCTGCGCGGGCCCGCCCCCACCCAACCTGCTGGCAGTGGGACGTCCGGACGAGGGCCCTCGCCCGTCCGTGGCGGCCGTCTCCTCCTCCTCGCCGCCTCGGGCGGCGGCCTGGGCTTCGGGTGCGTGCTGCTCCTGCGGGAGTCTCCCTACCCTTTCTGGGCTCTGCGGGCGGAGGAGCTGTCGGCGACGATCACGTCCTACCGCGCCCTGGCCGTCACCGACTCGGCCCGCGATCCGCTCGCGTTCCTGAAGGCCCACCCGGAGCTCCTCCCCACCCTCGTCCACACGGAGCCGCACGCGGCGACCCACCCGCCCGGCCCGGCCTGTGGTTCCGAGCGGCCCTCGCGCTCTGCGAGCGGTCGCCCCGGCTCACGACGGCTCTGCTTTCGTTGTCTGACGGTCCCGTTCCCGAGGAGCAGCGGGGCAAGCGACGGCCAATCCGGGCCTGCGCGCTGCTGGGAAGGGTCGGGCTCGAAGGGCTCGATCTCCTGGAAGAGTCGCCGGGCACCCTCACGCGCTTGACGCCCGACCGCTTGGGCCCGAGCGGGTCGTCCCGGTAGCGCCGCGCGTTGAAGCGGGACTCGACGGCCCACGGGTTGCGCCGCACGATCGCGTCGAAGCAGCGCGGGTCGCGGGCTCGGGCCGGAGGGCGTCGCCGAAGACTCGGAACGCGCCCTCGAGCAGGAGCAGGAAGACGGCCAGGGAGATGGCCGCGAGAGCGAGGTTCGGAAGGAAGGAGCGGGCGCCGCGCACGCTCAGGGCTCCGCCGCCGGCCGCGGGGAGGCCACGAGCGCCTCGAGGCGGGCGCGGAGGCGAGCCCTCGCGGCGGCGCGGTCGGGCCGCGAAGCGAGGTTCTCCTGCTCGCCGGCCCTCGACCGAAGGTCGTACAGCTCTTCGCTGCCGTCCGGCCAGAGTGTGTAGCGAAAGCCGTCGCTCCGCAGGCTCCACGCCCGCTCAGGAGGCTGCACGCGGCGGTAGGACTCGGCCGGGCGCCCCGCCGCGGCAGGGTCGACGAGGAGAGGGACGAGGCTCCGCCCGTCGAGGCCTTCGGCGGGCGGCAGGCCGGCAAGCTCGACGACGGTGGGATAGAGGTCGAGAAGCTCCACCGGCGATCGGACCACGGCTCCCGTCCGCGGAAGGCCCGGGGCCGCCACGATCAGGGGCACGTGGAGCCCTTCCTCGAAGAGCGTGTCCTTGCGGAAGAAGCCGCCGTGGTCGCCCAGGTGATAGCCGTTGTCTCCGGCGAGGACGATCACCGTGTCCTTCCACAGGTCGAAGCGGTCGAGGGCGTCGAGGACGACGCCGACCTGCGCGTCGGCGAAGGTCACGCAGGCCTGGTAGGCGGCCACGGCCCGCCGGCGGAAGGCGGGGTCGGGGACGAGCCCGGCCGGCTCGCGACCGAGGAGGGGGAGGCCGGGGAGCGGCTGGGCCAGGGTCTTCACCGCGATCGCCGGAACGTCGGCGAGGCCGCGAGCCGGGAACGGCGGGAGCGCGATCGTCTCCGGCGGGTAGAGGGCGAAGTACCGCGCGGGGGCGATCCAGCGCGTGTGCGGCCGCACGAGGCCCAGGGCGAGGAAGAACCGCCGGCTCCGGAACCGTTCGAGGAGGGCGGCCGCGCGACGGGCGCGGCGCCCATCGGGCTGGTCGAGGTCCGTCCCCGGCGCCTCCACCCAGAGCCCCTGGACGTCGTCCCCGGACGCCCGAGCGTCGGGGTCCTCCTCGGCGACGTCGGCCGACCGATCGCTCACGGCCCAGCGGAACTGCTCCGGGAAGTGGTAGACCTTCCCGACCGCGGCCGTGACCGCGCCGTGCGCGGCGAAGCGCTCCTGCAGCGGCACGGCGCCCTCGGGCCGCGGGGGATCGAGGTTGTTCCAGACGCCGGTGCGCTCGGGCCGCCAGCCCGTGAGCATCGACACGCGCGACGGGCTGCACATCGCGACGGGCACGTAGGCGAGGTCGAAGCGGACCCCGCGCGCGGCCAGGCGGTCGATGGCCGGCGTCTTGACCGGCGCCCCCCACGCACCCACGCGAGTGTTGAGGTCGTCGACGAGGATGATCAGGACGTTGCGCTTGGGCCTGGGCTCCGAGCGCGGCGGCGTGGATGACGAGGAGGCATCCGACCGCCCTTCGGCGGGCGGCAGGGACGGCTCGAGAAGACGGCTCATCTCCGCGACCGACGCGCGGCGCTCGGGCCGAGCCGCGAGGTTCGTCGTCTCGCCCGGGTCCGCGTCGTGGTCGTAGAGCTCGCGGCTGCCGTCGGGCCACTCGCTGTAGCGCCACCGGAGGGACCGCACGCTGCGCCCCACCCGGCCGGCCTTCCTCTCGACGGACGACAGGACCTCGGTGCTCCCGGGAGCGAGCGGGTCGGTGAGGAGCGGCATCAGGCTCCGCCCGGCGAGCGCAGGCTCCGGCGCGAGACCGGCCAGGGCGAGGAGGGTCGGGGCGACGTCGAGGGTCGACACGAGCCGCGGCGACGACCGGCCCGGCCGGGCGAGGCCGGGCGTCCGCACCACGAGCGTCGACCGCAGGGTCTCGTCGAAGAGCGCGTCGGGGCGGGCGAGGAGCCCGTGCGCGCCGCGGTCGGGCGGCGGGTCGCCCACCACGACGAGGGCCGTGCCCGGGGCGGCGCGGTCCACGACGGCGACGAGGCGCGCGAGGGCCGCGTCGGCGACCATCGATCGCTCGAGGTGGACCGACTCCGCGCGCCGGCGCGCCGGCTCCGACCACGCGGGCGGCCGGACCGTGCCTCCCGGCCGATCGGAGAAGGCGAGGTCGGCGACCGCGATCCGGGGCAACGGGGGCGCGAGCTGACCGGCGGCGGTGGCCGGGGGGGGCAGCCCACGCACCGGCCCGGGATCGGCGCCGACCGCCGCCACGACGAGGAACGGCCCCGCCCGCGCGCGGAGCCAGGCTTCGAGGCGGCTCTCGTGGGCGCCGGCCGGGAGATCGTCCGCGAGGTGCAGGTCCCAGGCGGCAGGGTCGAGCGGCAGCGAGCGGCCGCCGCCCAGGCCGGCGGTCGCCGCCCCGCGGGCCCGGAAGAGCGCGGCGATCGAGCGCCCGTCGGCTCCGAGCACGGCGGCGCGGGCCGCGCCCGGCTCCGGGTCGGGCGCGAACGCCGCCTCGAAAGCGCGGCCGGACGCGGCCAGCCGCACCAGGGCCGGCGTCCTCTCCGCCGCTCCACCGCCGCCGAAGCCCGCGGCGAGGACGAGGACGACACCGCGCGCCGGCGGAGGCGGCGCGGCCGGGCTCAGGAGCCGGCACGACGGGCCGGCGACGAGGCCGAGCGAGGCGCCGAGCAGGAAGAGCGAGCGGCGGGCCACGGACCTGGCCATCATAGACCACGCTCCCGTCGGTCCGGGACGGACCGGCAGCGCGTCGATCGGCCGCCGGGGGGAATCGGAGGCGTGCGCCTCGCTCAGGCCTCGAGCGGGCCGAATCCCTGGAGGAGCGACGTCTCGACGTCGTGCTGGCGGCCGAGCGGTCTCGCCACGAGCGCGGGCGGAGAGACGCGCATCGCCCATCTCTGGAGGAGGGCGCGGAGCGGGTTGCGCGTGAGGATGCCAGCGCGTGGGCGCCCGGGAGACCGAGAGACGCCCCCATGCCCGAGCGAAAGGTCGGACAGTCCCCGCAGTCCCCGAGCAGCGCCACGCGGTGCCGGTAGAGCTCGGGCAGGCTCACCATGCCGACGTTTTCGCAGAAGACGTACGCGTGATCGGCGATGCCGTCGATCGTGTCGCGCAGGCGCGGCGGGAACCGGTGACCCGCGGCGCGGATCAGGGCCCTGGTCGTTCGGCGCGCCGGCCTCGAGCGTCCCCCGGAAGTAGCACTGGAGCAGGAGCCGTCGGTCGTCGATCGGGAGGACCAGCACCGAAGCCCCGGGAGCGAGGTAGATCTGGTAGACCCGCGGAGGGACGTCGTGGCTCCCCTCGACCGTCCGAGAAGGTCACGGCGGCCGTCCGTCCTCGCGCGCGACGGCGGCGATGGAGGTGCCGAACCGCACGGGGACGAGCCGCGACGCCGCCGAATGCAGGACGCGGTGGAGGTCGGACCGCAGCAGGAAGAGGGAGCCCTTCGTCGCCTTCTCGGCGAGGTCCTCCGGGTACTCCTGCAGGACTCGGGCCCGTTCCGGCATCACCGCACGAATCGCGCGTCGGTCGCGTCGAGGGCCTTCCTCACGTCGAAGGCCGTGGCGTTCGCCATCACGACGGTGGCGAGCCCCGGTTCCGGATAGAGCCGCATCAGGCTGTGGAACCCTCCGCCCCCGCCTTCCTTGTAGAAGAAGCGGATGCCGCCCAGGTCCCCGACGTGCCAGCCGAGGGTCATCGGGACGGCGGTGCCGCGCGCGACGCGCTGAGGCTCGTACAGCAGACCCCGGACACCCTCGCCGACGAGGCGGGAGCGGGACGCGAGCTGGTCCTGCAGGAACCGCCCGAAGCCTCTCGCGCTGCCGACGAGGCCGCCGAATGCGGGCCCGTTCACGTAGTGGCTGCGGATGGACAGCCACCGGCCGTCGTACTCCCCGACGAGATCCCTGTCGATCAGGAAGCCCTTGGCGAGGTTCATGAATGAGTAGCGGGCCAGGTATCCGGCCGCGTGAAGGGCCGGATCGGGGATGGCGTACGAGAGCTCCGAGGGTGTGGCGCCCAGGGGCCGCAGGACGTGCGACTCGACGTAGGTCGTGAACGGCTCGCCGCTCGCCTGCTCCACGACGCGGCCGAGGAGCCAGTAGCCGATGTTCGAGTAGGCGTACCTCGACCCCGGCGGGAAGGCGAGACGCGGGTGACCCCTGAGGACCGTCGCCAGGGCCGCGCTCTCGTCGAACGCCGCATGGCGGTCGGCCAGGTGGACCCAGCGCAGCGGGATGGGGCTCGGAGCACCGGACGTGTGGGCCAGGAGCTGGCGCACGGTGACGGCCGGCCCGTACGGCATCGAGGCCACGTACTCGACGACGGGAGCGTCGAGCCGCACGCGCTCCGCCGCCACGAGCTGGAGCACCGCCACGGCCGTGAGGGTCTTGCTCATGGAGTAGGCCATCATCGTGGTCGTCGAGCCCATCGGCGCCCCGCGGCCGAGGTCGGCCCAGCCGCCGACGTACTCGAAGACGATCCGACCGGAGTCCACCGCGACGTACTGGATCCCGGGCGCCTTCGAGGACGCCAGGTGGCGGTCGAGCTCCTCGCGAGCGCTCTCGCTCGCGGTGGAGACGCCCTCGCTCATGCCGGGCCGGAGCTCCTGGCCACTCTAGCCACTCTCGGCCCCCCGCGGCGGGACGTCGACCTCGGTGATCGGCCCGAGCGAGGCGATGCAGAACCGCAGGACCACGGGGCCGATCTGGATCTCGTCGCCGTCCTTCAGGGTCGCCGGAGCGTCGATCCGCTGGCCACCCACGAAGGTCCCGTTGCGGCTTCCCAGGTCGACGAGCGTCGCCTCTTCCCCGGCGACGCGGATCGCGGCGTGGTGCCGCGACACGCGGGGCGAGTCGATCGGCACGATCGAGGCCGGGTGACGCCCGATGAGGTTCTCGCCGTCGCCGAGCTGGACCCTCACCCCGTCCCGGACGAGCCAGCAGACGCTGTCGCGCCTCTCTCGAAGAAGCGGGGTCTCACGAGCGGGGGCCGCGCCGTGCTCGGCCACGCCGCAGAAGGCGTAGCCAAACCCGTGGACGGTCCGGATGAAGAGCGGATGCCGGGGGTCGTCGCCGATCGCCGCCCGGATCTCGGCGACCAGGTTCGAGAGGTTCGCCTCGACGACGAAGGTCTCGGGCCAGAGACGCTGGAGCAGCTCCGTCTTCGAGAGGGCGCGGGGCCGGCAGCCGAGCAGCAAGTCGAGCAGATCGTAGGCCTTGGGGGAGAGCGCGCGGACGGCGCCCCGTTGGCGCAGCTGGCGGCTCGCGGAGTCGAGCACGCAGTCGCCGAAGCGGGACTCCATGGCCGTGACCCGGAACTGGATAAACCCTGGACGCTTCCTGGGATTGGCTTGGTTGCGGGCCCCATATTAGGCGGCGTGCATCTCGGGTGCAAACCGGTGGCCGCAGGAGGCTTCCGGCAAGCGCCGCCGGGGGAGGTTGTCATGCGCCGCCTGTTCCGCCGGGTCGGAAGCCTCTCGTCGCTGGGTCTCCTCGCCGCGGGAGCCGCGCTCCTGCAGGTGTCCGAGGGCGAGGCCGCACCGGCCCGACTCCGGGTCCGGGTCGACCGACGGTTGCTCGGTGTCGGCCAGACCTCCCGGATCGTGGTGGACTTCCTCGACGAGGGCTATCGTCCCGTCCCCAACGACCGGATGCGCAGCATCAGCGTGAGCAGCCGCAGCGCGGGCTCGGGCCCGGTGGGCTCAGGCGACCTCGTGCCCGGCCGGGTCACGTCAGCCGCGGGGGCCTGGTCGTCGTCGCCGATCGACTTCACGGCGAGGGTCCCCGGCCGTCTGACGATCCGGGCGACGTCGGACGGCCTCGCGCCCGGCGAGGAGCTCGTCATGATCCCCACGAAACTCGCCTCGCTGCTCTCCCGGGTGCTCCTCCCCCCTGTCTATGCGGACCCGGTGCCGGCCTTCCAGATCGTCTACCCCCCCGACCGGGAGGGAGTGCCGATCAACGGCCGGTCCCGGGCGCAGCTGTGGGTGACGCTCGATCCCCCGCTGCCGGCCGACCCGCAGCTTCGGCACGTCCGCGTCACGACCGACCCCGCGGCCTCGATCGTCTACAAGGGGACGAGAACCCAGGGCTTCGCCGACATCGTCCTCGACGCGGAGACCGGGGCCTCTGACGCGATCGACGTCACCGCGGAGGAGCCGGGGCGGGTCAGGGTCTCGGCCTTTCTCGCGTCCACCGGGAAGACCGACACGAAGGAAGTCGAGTTCAAGGCGCCGGAGCCAAAGAAGATCCTCATCGACCCGGCCCAGGCCACGGTCCTCTCCCAACAGACGCTGCTGCCGCTCACGGTGAGGCTGGGCGACCAGCAGGGAGTGGAGATCGACGCGATCGACCACGTCCACAGGATCGACCTCCGATCCGCCACGAAATCGCGGGTGACCTTCGACCCGCCCGGCGTCACGCTCGCCCCGAAGAAGGCCTCTGCCCACGCCCATCTCGACCTGAGCGGCGTGGCCACCGGCTCCGAGCTGGTCGTCCTCGCCGAGGACGGCGAGCACGACCTCGAGCCGGGTCTGAGCCGGGTGAAGGTGACGCTGGCCGGCTACGTCCTCGTCCTTCTCGCGGCCCTGGGCGGAGCGCTCGGAGGCCTGGCCCGGCACGTCTTCCGTGTCGGAACCCCGATCCTCTGGCCCACGCGCGTGGACGGGCGGCTCGAGCCCGGGGCGGTCGGGAACGTCCTGTCCGGCGCTCTGTTCGGCCTCTTCCTCTTCCAGGCCGCGAGCTTGGGCTTGCTCACCGTGGCTTCCCTGAACGTCGGCGACAACCGGACGCTGGCCTTCTTCCTCGGGGTCATGGGGGGCGTCGGCGGGATCCTGGTCGTCGAGGGCATGGTCAGGCGCCTGCTGCCCGAGCCGAAGGGGGAGCCGGTGGCCGCGAATGGGTGAGCGAGTGCGCGTCTCGCCGTCTCTCTTCTTGACAGATCTGCGCCGGACCACTAAGGTCCAGCAACGCAATTCGCCTGAAAAAGGAACATGAGGCAAAGCCGGAGGGTCCGGCGATTCTTCGATCGGAGCCGGCGCGAGCCCGCTTCGAGTCGACTCGTTGAAGGGAGAAGAGGATGGCAAGCCGAGCGACGCCCCGTGTCGTCCTAGCCGGGAGCCAGAAGTCTCCGCTCCGTGGCGCCAAGTCGGCAGGCAAGATCGATCCGGGGGAGCGGTTCGAGGTGACGGTGAGGGTGAGAGCCCGAGAGGGCGCCGACCGCGCCGCGGACCTCGCGGCCCTCGCTTCGACCCCGCCCTCGAGACGAAGGCCGCTCAGCCGTGAGGAGTTCGCCTCCCGGTTCGGCGCCGCTCCGGACGACCTGGACCGGGTGGAGCAGTTCGCTCACGAGCACGGCCTCGACGTCGTGAGCCGGAGCGCGGCCCAGCGCACGATCCGGCTCTCCGGCACTGTCCAGGCCATGCAGGAGGCCTTCGGCGTCCGGGTCAAGGCCATGGTCCACAACAAGGTGCGCTTCCGACACCGGACGGGCGCCATCCGGATCCCGAAAGACCTCGCATCGGTCGTGGAAGGTGTCTTCGGCCTCGACAGCCGCCCCGCTGTGCGCCCGCACTTCCGCTTCAAGCCGGCCAAGGGCCGGCAGCCTCGGGCCGCCGCGGCCAGAGCCTTCACCCCGGTCCAAGTGGCGAAGCTCTACGGCTTCCCGCCCGGCCTCGACGGCAGCGGCCAGTGCATCGCCATCCTGGAGTTCGGCGGCGGCTACAAGACGACCGACCTCAAGAAGTACTTCGCCAAGCTCGGCATCCCGACTCCCAACGTCAGCGCCGTCTCGGTCGACGGCGGCCACAACCACCCCACCGGCAACCCCAACGGGCCCGACGGCGAGGTGATGCTCGACATCGAGGTCGCGGGGGCCGTCGCTCCCAAGGCCAGGATCGCGGTCTACTTCGCCCCGAACACCGACGACGGGTTCATCGACGCCCTGCGGGCGGCCGTCCACGACGCGCAGCGCCGGCCGTCTGTGGTGTCGATCAGCTGGGGCGGCCCCGAGGCCGAGTCCACGCCGCAGTCGATCCAAGACTACGACGCGGTGTGCCAGGAGGCCGCCCTCATGGGGGTGACCATCTGCTGCGCCGCCGGAGACCACGGGACCGACGACACGCCCCAGCCTTCGCGTCGGGCCAACGTGGACTTCCCCTCGTCGAGCCCGCACGTCCTGTCTTGCGGGGGCACCCACCTCGAGGCCTCGAACGGCTCGATCTCCGCCGAGACGGTGTGGAACACCCACGACGGGTGGGCTACGGGCGGCGGGGTGAGCGAGGTCTTCCCCTTGCCTGCGTGGCAGGCGAGCGCCCACGTTCCCAACTCGGCCAACCCCGGGGGCAAGGTCGGGCGGGGAGTGCCCGACGTCTCGGGCGACGCCGACGCGGACACGGGGTACATCGTCCGCGTGGACGGGACCGAAGGGCCCTCGGGCGGCACGAGCGCGGTGGCCCCCCTGTGGTCGGGCCTCGTCGCCCTCCTCAACCAGGGCCTCGGGAAGCCGGTCGGGTTCATCAACCCGCTCCTCTACCAGTCGCCCAACAACGCCACCTGCTTCCGCGACATCGTGTCCGGCGACAACGGGGCCTTCCCGTCGTCGAAGAAGTACGCCGCCGGGACGGGATGGGACGCCTGCACCGGCTGGGGAAGCCCGAAGGGAACGGCGCTGCTGGCGGCGGTCAAGGCCTGACGAAGTCGTCGCCCGCACACCCGCGTCGGCGCGAGGGGCGGGGCGCCAGATCGGTCCGGCGCTCCGCCTCCTCCAGCTCCCGGACTCACGGCACGGCCAGCTCTCGCACCGCGCCGGCGGTCAGCTCGACCGCCGGCGCGAAGCGGTCGCTCGCCGCGTAGCGCAGCAGGCTGTAGCGGAGCTGCCGGACCACGGGGTTCACCTCCAGGTCCCGCTCGAGGTCGATGCTCGACACGAGCAGCCGGCCCTTCCCCACCCGCGCCTCGAACACGAGCCCGAGCCGTCGGTTCGTGACCCAGTCGTCGATCACCTGCACCGTCGGCCGGAGCGTCTGCGGCAGGCCGTCGAGGATCATCGCCCCCGCCCGGCTGACGAGATACCACCACTGCCAGTCGCTGTGGCCCTCGGTCGGGAAATCCGCGAGCGCCGGGTGCCTCGGGTCGACGAGGACGCCGAGGGTGTGAGGCGCCTGGCGGCCCGTCCAGGCCGTGTTCCAGAAGATGCTCGAGAAGCCCAGCTCCACCTTGCCGAGTGCGTCGCCGCGGGAGCGGTCGGGAGGGAGGAGGAGGACGACGCGACCGCCCTCGCGAAGGCGCTCCTCGGCCGCGGCGTCGAGCGCCCGTACCACCGTCACCCCGGCCGGCGCCGCGGTGTCGGCGCGCGGCGGGTAGACCCACACGTTCCAGTCGTTCTCGAAGGGCGTCCCATCGAGGCCCACCACGAGTCGGTAGCGGCGGGGCGCCTTCAGACCCGAGAGCCGGAGGGTCAACCGCCCGAGGGCGATGCCGTTGTCGACCGGCACGTCCCGGCGCGGTAGCGCGCCGCGGGCCACGGCCTTCCCGTTCTCGTCCACGAGCCGCCACGACGCCTTCGCCCCGGCCAGAGGCCGAGGGCCGAAGTGCGCGACCTCGACGTCGGCCTCGAGCGTCTCCGCCGTCGTGAAGACCCGCCGGTCGAGTCGGGCGAGGGGCACGGTGTCCCCGGCGAATCGTCGGAACTCGTCGGCCGTGACGTAGCCCTTCGGGTCCCAGAAGGCGTCGAGGACGCCGACGAGGGCGGTGCCCTGGCCCGGGAAGTCGTGCAGGTCGAGCAGTTCGAAGCCGCCCATCCCCGGCGTGCGGAGAGCGGACTCGATGTCCTCCTTGTAGAGGAGCGTCTGGAGCTTCCCGGAGGCGTGGAGGAAGTCGGCGGCCTGGTCGGCCATGCCGTTCGCGGCGAGCGTGTCGGCGAAGATGTCGAAGTTCTTCGCCTTCAGGTAGCCGGTGTACTTCGCGCGCTCGGCCAGGTTCGGGTAGACGCACCACTGGCCGATCTCGTGGCTGATGACCGGCACCTTCCTCGCGCTCACGTAGTCGCGGTAGTCGGTGCGCGTCTCCGGGGGCCTGGCGTTCACGCGGGAGGTGAGCCCGGCCCCCCAGGCCTGGATGCGCGGGTCCGGGGTCACGTGGAACTGGTTCTCCGGGATCTGCGGCCAGCCCGAGGCGCTCGTGTAGAGCCGGCGCGGGTCGCGGGCCTTCCAGTGCTCGACCCATCGGCCGAGGAACTCGGCGTCGCGGCCGGCGGGCTCGTTGCCGTAGGGAAGGAGGACGAACGACGGGTGGTTGCCGTAGGCCTTCAGGATCCGCGCCGTCTCGCGGTAGAGCCAATCGTCGATCGGGAGGCCGGCCCCGAGCCGGGTGGAGCCGTTCGCCCACGAGGCGACCTCGACCTGGTAGTAGAAGCCCTCCTCGTCGGCGGCGGCAAAGGCGGCCTCGGGCGGGCACCAGGAGTGGAAGCGGATGGTGTTGAGGCCGTGCGCCTTTGCGATGCGGACGATCCTCCGCCACGAGTCGACATCCGTCGGGGGATGACCGGTCTTCGGGAAGACTGCGCACTCGAGGGTGCCCCGGAAGAAGGTCTTCCGGCCGTTCATCACGAACTGGGTGCCCTGAGTGCCGACCTCCCGCATCCCGAAGCGAACCGTCCGCACGTCTCGGCCGTGGGGCGTCTGGAGGTCCGCGCGCAGGACCTGGAGCGCCGGGGAGAACTCGTCCCAGAGGGGCACGCTCGTGGCGAGCGGGATCTGGACCTCGAAACTTCCCCCGGTGCCGTCCCACGACACGTCGACGGTCCCGGCACCGATCGCGGCGCCGCTCGACAGCTCAGCGGCGAGCCGCAACGAGCCGAAGCCTGGCCGCCCCGTGGCATTGCCGACGGTTCCCCGCACCGACACCGTCCGCGCCTCGACGTGCGGGAAGACCTGGAGGTCGTCGATCCAGACCGGGGCGGTCGGCCGCAGCTCGATCCGGCCCACGATGCCGTTCCAGTTGCCCTGCGTGTGGTCGGTCACGCTGTGGGAGTTCTCCCCGACGTCCACCACCAGCCGATTGTCGACGCGGAGGGTCAGCCGGTGCGGGCCCGGCTCGACCGGACCGAGGTCGTGTTCGTGAGGCGTCGAGAGGCTGTCGTTCGACCCCACGATCCGGCCGTCGAGCCAGGCAATCGTCTGCCAGTGCGGCCGCTCAAGGTGGAGGACGACCCTTCGGCCCTTCCACTCCGAGGGCACGACGAGGTCCCGCTCGTACCAGGCCGCGCCGACGTAGTGCTTGTCCGGCTGCAGCCAGAACGGCACCTTGACGCTCCCCGGCTGCCGGTAGGGCGCGTACCGCGGCGACGTGAAGAACGACCGGTCCACGATCTGGCCCGTCCACCTCGTGTCGACGGTGACGTCCTCCCCGAAGCCCTGGGCCTGCAAGGCTCCGGGAAGGCGGATCCGCTCGGCGAGAGTCCGGTTCTCCCAGAAGGAGACGAGCCCCTGGTCGCCGGGGTCCGTCTCGAAGCGCCAGACGCCGGAGAGCGGGATCACGTCCTCGCCCCGGAGCGCGGCGTCGAGCGTGTCGAGGAGCGCGCCGGTGCGGTCGGCGAAGTACTCCCAGAACATCACGCCCGCGAGGCCCTTCTCCCGGACGTAGCGGCTCTTGAGGCGCAGCGAGGCCTCGTCCTCGTAGCTCACGAACGTCCGCCGCCCCTCGTTCCAGAGGAAGGCTGCCTGCGCCCCGGAGTCCCAGTCCCTGACCCATCCCTCGCGGCCGGCGAGCCCCGCGAGGGACGCGTACGAGGTGTCGATCCGTTGGCCGGGCGGCTTTCCCTCCCGGTAGAGCCGTTCGGGCGAGCTCACCCCGCCCCAGGCCCGCCCGTAGAACGGCACGCCGAGC
>Ga0335080_10002302_pt1 | contig 19003 bp, 15 predicted proteins | sample Lox_Sample_34_FD_206720 | JGI IMG/M metagenome (GOLD analysis project Ga0335080, IMG submission 206720) | Soil microbial communities from Loxahatchee National Wildlife Refuge, Florida, United States - Lox_Sample_3.4 | ecosystem: Environmental > Terrestrial > Soil > Wetlands | place: USA...
CGAGCGGGTCGCCGACGACAGGGGTAAGGTCGAGGCATTGGCCGCCGATCGCCGCCCATTCATCCACCGCTTTTTTGAAAACGTCGAACGGCATGATGCCGGTCTGGAGAGTTTTATTGGCGACGACCTTGGGATAGGCGCAGAAAGAGCATTTGGCGTTACATATGTTCGTCACGCCCGTCACCAGCGTCGCGGACGGTTCCAGATGGCGGTATTTCCACAGTTCCTCCGGCGAAATGGTGTTATGGGAAACCCTCCGGTAGTTGAGCCGCCGCCAGAAATTTTGAAAATAAAATGCGCCCCAATAAACCACATCGGCCGCCAAGCCATTGGTGTGCACAGCGTGGAAAATGCGCCAGCCCAGTTTTCGCAGTAGACGATTCACTATTAAAAAAGCTATAGTCTTTAATCAGGAAGTCAAATTGGTTTGGAGTACCGTCTGGGGGACGCGCAGAATCCACTTGCGCCCTGAGCCCGCTCCCGCTGAAGCTATTTGGTCAAGTACGAAGACGGGCCGGCCGGAAAGGTCTTCCGCCGCCGCCCGGCAGCCATTTTTTATGAGCACTGTGATTGTAACCGGCGCCGCCGGCCTGATCGGTTCAGAAAGTGTCAAACGGTTTGCCCGAGAGGGCTTCAAAGTGGCCGGCATTGATAATGACCTGCGCCGCTGGTTCTTCGGTGACGGCGCCTCGACGCTGGCCAACCGCCGGAAGCTCATCGAGTCCGTCCCCAATTATCAACACTACGATTTTGACATCCGGGACCGTCCGGCGGTTGAAAATCTGCTCCGCCAATCCGGCAAGGACGTCGCTCTGATCATCCACACCGCGGCGCAACCCTCGCACGACTGGGCGGCACGCGATCCGCACGCCGATTTCGGCGTCAACGCCACCGGCACGCTCAATTTGCTCGAAGCCACACGCCAATTTTGCCCGGAAGCTGTTTTCATCTTTACCTCCACCAACAAGGTTTACGGCGACACACCCAATTCCCTGCCGCTGGTGGAACAGGAAAAGCGCTGGGAAATCAAATCCGGCCACGAGTACGAGCCGGGCATCCCGGAAACCATGAGCATTGACCAGACCAAACACTCGTTGTTTGGCGCGTCGAAAGTCGCGGCGGATGTGCTGGTACAGGAATACGGACGTTATTTCGGGATGAAGACCGCGTGTTTCCGCGGGGGCTGCCTGACGGGGCCGGCTCACGCCGGCACGGAACTGCACGGTTTTCTGGCTTACCTGATGCGTTGCACCGTGACCGGCGTTCCTTATCGGGTGTTCGGCTATAAAGGCAAACAGGTGCGCGACAACATTCACAGCCACGATCTGGTGGAGGCGTTCTGGCAGTTTTTCCAGAAACCGCGCGCGGGCGAGGTTTACAACATCGGCGGCAGCCGCCATGCCAATTGTTCCATGCTCGAAGCGATCGAGCTGTGCGAACAAATCAGCAGTCGCAGATTGGAATGGACTTACGAGGAAAACAACCGCATCGGCGACCATATCTGGTGGATCAGCGACGTGCGAAGATTTCAAAGCCATTATCCCGCGTGGAAATTTCAATATAACCTGAGGCGGATTCTCGAAGAAATCCATCACGCTTGCCGGACGAGTTGAACCATGCCTGACTTTCCTGAAAGCATTTTGATCACCGGTGGCGCGGGCTTTGTCGGCGGCAATCTCGCCGTGTTCCTGAAGCGCCGCCATCCTTTGACTCGCGTCATTGCCATGGATAACCTGCACCGGCGCGGCTCCGAATTAAATCTTGCCCGGCTGCGGGAGGTCGGGGTGGAATTCGTCAAGGGCGATATCCGGTTCGCCAATGAATTTCCCGCCGGACCGTTTGCGGCCATCCTGGAATGTTCGGCTGAACCCTCCGTGCTTGCCGGTTACGCCGAAGCGCCGGATTATCTCATGGAAACAAATTTTCTGGGCACCTACCGCTGCCTTGAAAGGGCCCGCCAATGGCAGAGTCATTTTTTGTTTCTTTCCACCAGCCGCGTTTATCCCATCGCCCCGCTGGAAGCGCATCCCTGGTGCGAAAGCAAAACGCGCTTCGAGTGGCTGGACGTTGCCGGAGCGCTGATTTCGTCGCAAGGCGTGCGGGAGGAGTGCGCAACGCAGGGCGCCCGTTCGTTTTACGGCCTGACCAAGTTTGCCAGCGAAGGTTTGATTGAAGAATACCGCGCCGGGTTCGGACTGCGCGCGGCCATCAACCGTTGCGGCGTCATCGCCGGTCCGTGGCAAATGGGAAAAGTGGATCAGGGCGTGGTGTCGCTGTGGGTACTGCGGCACTTTTTTGGCAAACCGCTTTCGTATATCGGCTACGGCGGCACCGGCAAACAGGTCCGCGACGTATTGCACGTGGACGACCTTTGCGAACTGGTGGAGGAACAGCTGACAAACTTCACCGCTTGGGACGGCTGGCTTGGAAATGTCGGCGGCGGGCGGACAATGTCGTCTTCCCTCCTGGAACTCACGGCGCACTGTCGGCAAATCACCGGCCGCAAGGTGCCCGTCGCTGTCGAGCCGGAAACACGCCAGGCCGACTTGCGGATTTTTCTCGCGGACAGTTCCAGATTATTTGCGCGCACGTCGTGGCGGCCGAAATGCGGGGTGGAACAAATCGTTGCCGATATTTTCACCTGGGTGCGCGCCCATGAAAAGGACTTGCGGCCCCTCGTATGAGCCCGGGAGTGGAAAACGATTCGAACCCGCCTTCCCGGCTGCTCTCCAGCGGCATTATTTTCGCCGCCATCAGCTTTGTGACCGGTCTCGGCCATCTGGCTTTTCAGGGCATTATGGGGCATCACCTGAAGGGAGCCGGCGAATTTGGCGGCGCCAACAGCGCGCTGGGCGGCTTGATGACGTTGTTGGGGCTGCTGCCGGCCGCCGCCACCTTTGCCGTAACCCACTACATCGCGCACTTCAGCACTTGCGGCGATGATGCACGGCTGCAAGGCTTGCTGCGGGGCTGCCGGCAATTTCTTTTTCGTCTGACGATTGCGGGTTCGGTGCTCGCCATCGTCCTGGTGAAACCCTTGAGCCTGTTTTTCCATTATAACGGGAGCCTGATGCTGGTCACGCTGGGCTGCACCCTGTTGGGGTTGTGGGTGGCCCTGGCCACGGCTTTGTGCCAAGGCATGGCGTGGTTCAAGCGATTGGCATTGATCGGGTTTCTGGCGATGCTGCTGCGGGTCGCGTTCGGCTGGTTTGTCACCTTCAAGTGGCCGTCGGCGGAAACTGCCGTGCTGGCCACGGCATTTTCATTACTTGCTTATTTAATCCTGCTTTTCTGGCGAAAGGATTTTTCCCTGCGCGGCGAACCGGTCTCGCCCTGGAATCGCGAGTTTGTCCATTACCTCGTCGTAAGCGCGGCGTTTGTGGTGGGGAATTACTGTTTCTTTCAGGGGGATCTGCTGGTCGCAAACAAATTTTTCTCCAAGACGGACCTGGACGCTTTCACTGCCGCCGGCATTCTGGCGCGGGCATTGCCGCTGACCGTTGCGCCGTTGCTGACGGTCCTGTTCACCTCCCGTTCCGGCCGGCGCGCCGGCCACATGGTGGCGGAGCAACTGAAATTGGCGGCCTTGTCCGGCGTCGGCCTGGTGTTTGGCGCCATCAGTCTTTTCGTGTTGCGAATGTTTTGCCTGAAACTGCTCAACAAGTACACGCCGGAGGCGGCCGCGATGATCGGACAATTTGCGACGACAATGGTTTTCGTCGGTCTGCTCCAGGCGCTGGCGCAATGGGCGTTGGCCAGTCGCTGGACGGGAACCACCGTGCTGTTCGGGGTACTGGGCATCGGTTATTGGCTCACCCTCCTGGCGGGGGGAAATACTCCAACCGCCTTGTTACACACCATGCCGGTCACCGCCGGGGCGGCCTTTGGCGTTTTGCTAGTCACCTGGCTGATCATGATGCAACGACATCACCGTCCGGCGGCACAATGCTGATTTGAATTCGCCGCGGGGTTCAGCCAGACTCAGCCTATGCCGTCCGGTTCCGAAAATCTGCCGTGCGTCAGCTTCATCATGCCGACGCTCAATGTGGAGGCGTTGCTGGACAATGTCTTGTCATCCATCACCCGCCAGACGTATCCGCGTGACCGCTATGAAATATTGCTGGCGGACGCACACTCGACCGACCGCACGCGAGAAATCGCAAAAAAATACGGCGCCGTCATCATCGACGACGACGGCAAAAATATGGAGGAAGGCAAACGCCTTGCGCTTAAGCATGCGACCGGCGAATACATCGTCTTTGTGGACGCCGACAACGAAATCACCCATCCCGATTACATCGAACTGGCCGTGAAGGCGCTGGCGTCAAATCCCCAGGCGCTGGGCGTGGAGAGTTATTATTTGCCTTCGCCCCGAATGAGTTCATTCTGCGCCTACCTCACCTACCGGCTGCACATCAGTGATCCGATTGCCTGGTTGATGAGCGCAAATCCGAAACTGGCGGAACGCGACGGCGATGTGGAGCGCTGGATTCTACCGGGAGACTCGCTTTCGTATCCGTTGGGCGCGAACGGATTTATTTTTCGCCGCGCCGATCTGGAATCGGTGAAAGCCGACGCCCATTTCCAGGACACGCACGCGGCCCTGCATCTGATGCGCGCGGGCAAGCGCGAATGGCTGCGGCTTCACGGACGCGGCGTGCATCATTACTACGTTCAGACGCTCTGGGGCTTTGTGCAAAAGCGCCGGCGCGCCACAGTGCATTTTCTCCGCGTCCAGGAGGAGGCAAAAACGAACTGGATGAAGGAAAAACCGGCGGTGCCGCTCTGGCTGGCTGGCGTTTATTGCGTCACGTTCGTCGGCCCGTTGTGGCACACGTTGCGCGGATTGGCGCAGGATGGCGACCCGCGCTGGTTCTGGCATGTACCGGCCGGCCTCGGCAGCGTGCTGGGCGATGCCTGGGGCGTGTGGACATACAAACGACGCGGCCGGGACAAGGGCGGCAAGGGCGGCAACAACAAAAGCCTTATTGCCGAGTTACAGGTGAAGCAGACACTCAAACCGAACTAGCCGATTTCATTTTCAACAAACTTCGCCCGGCCAACAGGTCCGTCCGCGTCATTTCGATAATCGTTTGTTCGCAAGGAATATCGGGGCCCGCACCCGGGAATATTCAAGGACGAGTTTGACCGGAACCGGTTAATCTTTCAGAGCCCGGGCGGGACGCCGGTCAATTGTTTTTGAAATTCTTTATGCCAATCAATTCCCGGGGATTCCAGGCCAGCAACCATGTGGTTGGCGAGGCCGGGATGGGGCGACCAGAGCTTATAGCGGCGGCCAAATAAAATTTGCCGCCAGCAGAAATACCAGGAAAGAAAAATGCTGCCCGCCCAGAACCATCGGCGGGTAACCGACCACTGGAAAAATTTAAACGGATTAAAAATGCGCTTCTTGGTCAGCGCCATCCACATTGCCAAATCCGGAATGCCCTTCTCTTTGTAAGCCCGAAACAGCCGGTGAAAAAGATCCTGGCATTCGATCAACGACGCGCGTTTGGCCAAAAACGTGTGAGTCGCGCTGATGCAGGAACTCCAAACTTTCCCGGCAAATACCCTTTTTTCAAAGTTCAGATTATGCAATTCAGACGTGTAAATATCGTGACTTTCATAAGGGGCGATAAAATCGGCATCGGGGTTGTGTTTTAGAAAACTGACCGCCAGTTGGACTTGCCCCGGCAGATAGAAATAGTCGTCTTCGGCAAAATGAACAATTTCGGCATCCGTCTGTTCCATAAGGATACGAGCCTGTTCGCGGAGCGTGACGCCGGCGCCGACACCGGGATAACGCAAGAGCACCAAATCCTCCGGGGCCCACAACTTCGTGAATATTGACTCGTAAGCCGGGGGGCAGTCATTGAGCAAAGCCCAAACCTTCACCCGCAACCCTTCGAGCGAATTTTTGAAAGACTGCAGACAAAATTCGGCCAGCTTGAGTTTGTCATCGCCGAAAACCTGAGCGGCCGGACCGTTGGTGGATATTTTGGGGTAAATTCGATAAGCCACCGCGAGATCGTAACTGAACTGGCTCATGGTTTATTAACGTTCGGGGCGGCATCAACTGTATTTTTTACAAAGATGGCGGTTCCCGCGGCTTCGTTTTGATAAAGGATTTTTTTGAGGGCAAATCCCTGGGGAGACAACAGCCCGACAATTTCATCAAGGCTTACCTTACACTTGTGCCACTCAAGCAGAACCGTCTTTACGCGACGCATAAACCGGGTTTCATTCTGGAAAAATTCCTTTTCCGATCCTTCAATATCCATCTTTAACAGGTCGCAGGGAGTATCGCCAAAACGCTTGTGCCAGTTGTCTTCGATGTCCAGACAGGGGACTTGAACCCGGGTCCAGGAATCGGCCGACACGCCCGGTTCCGGAGTGGCCGTCGAGCAAACGTTCGACGTATGCAAAAAGAAGTCTTTGAACCCTTCCTTCGGTAAACCGGCCAAACCATGCAGCGCATAAACATCGTGCAGGTTATTTTGCTCGACATGCCATTGCGCATCCTCCACCGCCTCCGCATTGGCGTCCACCATCAGGCCTTTGAGCTGGGTGTTCTTCAACCGGTCACAGAGCCAGCAGGTAAAATAGCCCACGTTGCAACCGAGATCGGCAAAGGTGCGAATGTCCGCTGGCGAGTCGGTAATGTCGTAGAGCGCGTTTTCATCAAACATCTCGGCAGATAACGCGAGGCTCTCCACCCTTCTGGCCCGATAGCGGATGCCGCTGGGGAGTGTCTTGACGACCGGGAAATGGTGCAGCCAGGAGTTGACGGGCACATGCAAGCGCAGTGCCTTGACGGTCTTGCGGAGCATCGACGAGCCCGCCATTTTCAATACGAGTTTTCTCATAAATCGTTTACTCAATCAGGTTAACAGTTTCTTTATTCCCGCGCGCATCGATCAGGGCCGCGTCTTCCTTGAAAAAATCCCGATACCATTTACAGGTGCGCGACAAACCTTCTTCCAAAGAATGCCGGCTTTTCCAGCCGAGCGCCGATTGTTCCAATTCCGGCGCATAGAGAACATTAATTCGCTCCTCCGATTTTTCGTTCAAGACCTGCGGTTGCAAATCTGGGCGCCCGGCAGCGTACGCGATCTGTTTCACCATGTCCAAAACGCTTGTCCCCCGTCCGGTGGCGATGCGGAATAATTTCCCCTTTACCGCCGGATCATCGAGCCGCTCGCCAACGGCCAGGTATGCCGTTACGGCGTCCTCGACATAAACATAATCGCGCTGCAGCAAACCGCTGCTGCGGATTACGGGAGTTTCCCCGCGAAAAATCGAGCGAACTGTGCCGGGCACCAGGCGAGACCAATTGAGGTCGCCGCCGCCATAGATGTTGCCGGAGCGCATCAGCGCGACGGCCAGGCCGAACGTGTCGCCGTAAGCGCGAGTCACCAATTCGGCGGCAGCTTTGGCGGCCATGTAAGGATGTTGTTTGCGAATCGTGCCGGACAAAAAGCAGCCTTCAACTTCTTTGCTGGAGGCGACGACGGCGCGCGCGGGTTGGGGCGCGATGCGACATGCTTCGAGAATGGTATAAACACCGCGAATGTTCGTCTCAAAAATTTCATAGGGCGGTCGGCCCGTCCCCGTGTTTGTGTTGATGGCCGCCAGATGATAAACGATCTCGATTCCCGAGTCAGCTACGAGACGGGACATAAAATTTAAATCGGTGATATTTCCCCGCACAACTTTGATGCCGGGGTTCCGCGGCCGGAATTTTTCGTGGTCGGGGGAATCGGGTCCGATCAGGGCGAAGGTTTGCGCGCCGTGGGCCGCCAAGGCGTTGGCCAGCCAATAGCCCACGAAACCATCCGCCCCCGTTACCAGCACTCGCCGCGAGTTCCATTTGAGCAGTTGCGGCATTTGATTCACAGCGAATAGGCCAGATCTTCAAACGAACGCGCCAAATAACGTTCGTAGTTGGTTGCGTCCACCACATGCAATCGCGGCAGGTCGAAAACCAGTTTGCAGCCGTTCTGTAGCAGCGCGATCTCATCCCGAATCACTTCATTGCGGAAATGCCAGATCAAAACCAGGAGGTACTCGGGATTCAGCTTCCGGAGTTTTTCGTGGGCAATGATGGGAATGCGCGTTCCCGGAGTGACCAGCCCGTCCTTTTCCGGATTCCGGTCGCCAATGGCCGCCACGTCGCCCGCGCCGAGACCGCAGAAATTCAAGACAATATTGCCCTTGGTCGAAGCCCCGTAACCATAAACTTTTTTGCCGGCAGCTTTTGTCATTGAAAAAAATTCACGCAGGTCGTCGCGGTGCGTGAGCATCCGATTGCGAAGCCGGGAAAAGGGCTCGTCGGTATCCAGGACAGCCTCGTCGGCGAGCAATTTGTTTATTTTTTCGGTTTGCGGCTGATACGGGCCGTCCTCGCGACCGGCGAAGATATAAAAGCTGCCGCCGTTCATGTCGTTGAACGTAACCTCCAGAATTTTTAGCCCCGTTTTCTTCATCATCCAATCCATCTGTCGCAGACCAAGATAAGTAACATGCTCGTGGCAGATTTGATCGTAAGTGAGCTGCTTGAGCAGCAACGGCAAATAGGACAATTCCAGCGCCCAGACACCATCCCGGGACAGCAGCGCCCGGATATCGCGCATGAACTTCATCGGGTCATCCAAATCGTAAAACATGGCGATGGAGGTGATGATTTTGCAGGTTTTATTACCGATCAAAGTCCGGGCGCCATTTTCCGAGAAGAAGTCATAAACGGTCTTGATGTCCGGCTGAAAATGGCCGGCAAACTTTTTACTCGAGGGATCCATACCAATGCGCGTGAGTCCGGCCATCGTCCCATAGGCATTCAAAAGCGTGCCGTCGTTGCAGCCGATATCCAGCACCACGTCACCCGGTTTTGGTCTGGCAAAATCAACGAGGGTGTGCACTTTGGCTTCCAGATGCGAAACCATCGTCGGACTGATTGACGAATAGTATCCGTAAGTGGTGCCGTACATTTCGTTCAACTCGGCCGTGTGCAAAAGCTGAACCAGCCCACAGGCGCCCGGTTTGGCCTGGACATCGCATCGAACCAGTTTCAACGGGGAGATGGATGGATCAGGCGCATCGGGACGCGGGAACACGCCGCTCAGCGGCTGATTTCCGAGATCAATGATCTCTTTAAGACTCGTATTCCCGCAAATTCGACAATGGGTCCAGGCTTTTGGCGGCATAAAAAGAATTTCAGTCTGCGGTTTGATTTTGGCAGAGAATTTACCCGAAAATCAAGCTGTCAGATATTCGCGATACCACGCAATCGTTTCGTTCAAGCCCGCTTCCAACGTATATTGCGGCTTCCAGTGCAGAAGGCGATGCGCCTTTGCTGTGTTAAGATACTGGTCGCGGATTTCGCCGGTGGCGGTGTTTTGGATATCGGGTTTCAGATGCCGGCAGTTCATCAATCGCTGAATCACTTTGACGAGTTCGAGCACGGTCATGGGGCGTTCAAGGCTGAAGTTGAACGCCTGTCCTGCCACTTTTTTGTCCGAGAGGCTCTCCGCGGCTTTCAGGTAGCAGCGGCTCACGTCTTTGACATAAATGTAATCGCGCACATATCGGCCGTCGCTGCGGATGACCGGGCGTTGATTGTTTAACAAACAACGAATCGTGTAAGGCACAATGCGGCTCCAGTTCAAATCACCGCCGCCGTAAATGTTTCCGCAACGGAGAATCACGGCGGGCAAACCGTAGGTGTGGTGATACGCCTGCGTGATAAGGTCGGCACAACTTTTCGAAACTTCATAGGGATGCCGGCCTTGCAACGGCATTTCTTCCGTATAAGGCAGATGTTCGTGCTCGCCGTAAGCCTTGTCGCTGGAAGCGATGACAATGCGCTTCACAAAATCGGAATGAATGCGGCACGCCTCGAGCAAATTGCAGGTGCCGCTGACATTCGTGGCAAAAGTCGGCAACGGATAGCGATGCGCGACATTCACGATCGGCTGGGCGGCCAGATGGAAAACCGTGTCCGCGTCATTTTCATTCAGGGCGCGTTCGAGGCTTGAAAAGTCCTCAACGTTTCCCTGCACGAGCGCGGTCTGCCGGTAATCGCCGGAACGGAAAAAACCGGATTGCGGATCGGGATCGCGCACGAGCGCGATCACGCGTGCGCCGGCGGCGATCAAATCTTTCACGAGCCAGTAACCAACCATGCCCGTCGCGCCCGTCACGAACACGCGGCGGTCGCGCCAGAAATTATTTTTGGTTGATTTCATTTCCAGATTTTCCACGGCGCCTTGCCCGCCTTCCATACATTGTTCAGGACTTCAAATTCATACGGGGTGTCCATGTGATGCCAATAGCCATCGTGCTGGTAAATCATGAGTTCGCCGTCCACGGCCATGCGTTGCAACGGCTCGCGTTCCAGAATCAGATTTTCCTGTTCATTCAAATAGCGGTCGAAGATGGAAGCGTTGAATACAAAAAATCCGCTGTTCAGATAGCCGCCGCTGAATTCCGGTTTTTCGTTGAATCTGATAACATTCTGGCCTTTGATCACCAGCTCGCCAAATCGTCCGGGGGGGCGCGCGCCGGTCAGCGTCCCGGTTTTGCCATGCGATTTGTGAAATTGAATGAGCGCCGGAATGTCAAGGTTCGCGACTCCGTCGCCATAAGCCACACAAAAAATTCCCTCCGGCTCCAGATATTTCCGGGCGCGCCAAAGCCGTGCGCCCGTCATCGCATCCTCGCCGGTATCCACACAGGTGACGCGCCACGGCTCGGTCGACTGGCCTTGAAACGCAATCCGGTCGGAGCCGTTGCGGCTCAGATCGATGGTGATATCGTTCGTCAACAGGGCGAAGTTGATGAAAAAATCGCGGATGTAATCACCCTTGTAACCGAGCAGCAAAACGAAATCGTTGAAGCCGTGGGTGCTGTATATCTTCATGATGTGCCAGAGAATCGGGCGATTGCCAATCAGTGCCATCGGTTTGGGCAGAACATCGCTGACTTCGCGAAAACGCGTGCCGCGGCCTCCGCACAAAATTGCCACTTTCATATTAGGATAAAAATACCGGACACTCGGCATCTCATTCAATAACTAAAACAAAAGAACTGTAAAAACAACTTTCCCGCCCCGAATAGTGCGATCATTTTCAAGCGCCTCTGGCGGAAAAGGTCCCGCCAACAGTTTAACATTGTGAGTTGCGGATTTTTTTCTAGCATCAACAAAAATCAAGCAATGAGAAGGGTGTATCTGAAAATAGCGGGTCTGGTTGCCGCCCTGATCGACATGCTCCCGGCGTTCTGCCGAAGGGAGCTTTTCCGGATTGCGGCGCGTTCGATTGGCGTTAAGTACGCCGCTTTTGATGGGCGACAGGGTACGTTTGAAGGGCCGATTTACGATCGCGTGATCTGGCCGCTTTACCTCTCCCAGGGGGTTCTGGACATTGGAACGTGCAATCTGCTGAAAAGTTTTTTTAAGACCGGTACCGGCACCCTGATCGATGTCGGAGCCAATATTGGCATCGTGTGCATCCCGATAAAGCGGGAGTTGCCGGGAGTTGATGCTTATGCCATCGAGCCGGATCCGGACAATTGCGAATGCCTGCGGATGAATGCATTTCGCGCCGGAATTTCAGACATCAGGTTATTTAAGCGCGCCGCACATTGGCGCGAGTGCGTGCTGGACTTCGAACTGTCCAACGACAACGCCGGGGATCATCGCGTCAGAAACAAGAAAAGCGCCTCGGAAAAGGAATTGTGCAACGAATCATCCCGGCCGCTCATCCAGGTTCAAGCCGCCCCGTTGGACGCCCTTATCCCGCTTTCAAATCTTAAACACCCGGTGGTCATGACGTGTGATGTTCAAGGCGCCGAGGTGGATGCCCTGGGTGGAGCGACCCAATTGCTGGAGTCGGTTGATGTCATGATCATCGAATTCTGGCCGTACGGTTTGAAACGGGCGGGGGCTGACCTGGAGAAATTTTTTTCAATAATCGCCGGTTTTCCCTGCGGAGCGAATTTCTACTCAATGGACGAAACAACGGTCCGGCTCATACCCATTCGGGAGCTGGTGGAGCAATTGAGACGAATTTACACGGAAGAAAGCGGCATTCTTCACTACGATGTGGTTCTGGCAAAAAAGCCTTTCTGAGTTGATGTTGAATTGCCGACCGGGCCGTCGGATTCCCTTCCGGCTCACAGCGCCCGCTACTTTGCGGTTTGAAGCTGAACAAAAATTTCGACCATCTGGCGGGCCGTTTTATCCCAGGTAAAATTACGAGCGTGCTTTTGATTTTTTTCGATAACGGCCTGACGCCCGTCCGGGGACAAAGCCAGCAGGCGTTGCATTTTGTCGGCCATGTCCGCCGGATCATAGGGATCGACGAGCCAATCTTTGTCCGGCATCAGTTCCGGGAGCGAACTGGTATTTGACGCAATCACCGGGCAGCCACAAGCCATGGCTTCCACCGCGGGAAAACCAAAGCCCTCATAGAAAGAGGGATAAATCAAAAATTCGGCGTGTTGATAAAGGTTGACGAGTTGATTGTCATCGGCATAACCGAACAATTCAATTTTGTCCCGGATGCCCAACCGGTCGGCCGAAGCAAATAATTCCTGCCGTTGCTGCTCGCCAATCACCCCGGCGATGACGTATTTCAACCCGCCTTGACCGGCAAACGTGGCGAAGGCTTTCAGCGCCCCCAGCACGTTTTTTCGCGTGGGATGCGTCGTTACCGAAAAGAAATATTTGTCCCCGATCAAACGCTCCCCGGGTGCCCCGGAGCCCCGGAGAAAATGTTCCGCCACCCCGTGATAGACCACATGGATTCGCTCCTCCGGCAGGCCGTAAAAACGCATCAGGTCCCGCTTGGTGTTCTCGGAAACCGCCACAACGGCATCTGCCATCTTCAGTGACCGCGCCAGTTGCCATCCGAAGTACCAACGGTGCTTCCAATCGTACTGTTCGGGCATAACGCGAAAAGACACGTCGTGAATGGTTACCACGTATTTGACGCCGGCAAGTTTCCACAGGGGAAGAAAATGGGAGGGACCGTGGAACACATCCAAATTGGCTCTGCGGATCAATCGTTGCACGCGCAGGCAATCGAACCAGGCGGCACCCAACAAGCCGCGCGGCGTGTGTGCGACTTGCGTCACCCCCAGCGTGCGAGACTGGTTCGGCTGGAAAAAAATGTATTGATTGGCCGGATCCGTCTCCAGACATTTACGATACAGATACACCACATAATTGGGCACACCCGTTCCCTTCTCCAGGATCATTCGTGAATTAATGCCGATTTTCAAGGGAACAGGGAATCGGCGCTCGGAGCGACGGGGGATATTGAAGATTTGTGCCGAATCATTTCAGCGCCAGAGGTTATGCCGGTGTTGGCCGCCGTCAACCAGGAAATCGCCGTCAACGCAGGCCCACACCATTAAATTCCCGGCCTGATGCCCGGTGCGGTTCTGTCTGACGCGGAGACCGCCTTGACACCCGGCCCCGTCCCACGGACAATTACGACTTGATTATAATTGGGAATCTCGCGAATTCCATGGAATATACAAAAACAGGCAACCCCGGTGTCTATTCAACAGGCACAATGTATCACCAGCGATTCGTTTTATGAAAAATGCCAAGCCGACCGCAAAAACGCCTTCCACAGGAATTGTCTTTATTTTGTTGCTGGCGGTTATTTTGGCCGCGCTCTTTTGCAAAAGCTTTTTGCCGGATTACGTCCATTTTTCCAATGACGGCCCGTTCGGACAGCTGAATGCCAGATGGCTTCAACTCCCCACCGCTTTTGCCGGATGCTGGTCTGATTTAAATGACATTGGCAACAATGCCGGCGCCTGGCCGCCGGACTTGAACGCGCTGTCTTTCTGGATGCTGGGACCGGTCGGTTACTCAAAATTCTTTGTGCCCATCGTGTTATTTTTTTTAGGATTCAGCGCGTGGTGTTTTTTCAGGCAGTTGAAATTTTCCCCGCTGGCGGCCGGACTGGGGGCGTTGGCTGCCGCCTTGAACTCGGCTTTTTTTTCGCCGGCCTGCTGGGGTGTGGCATCGCAGCAACTCGCCATTGGCCTGGATTTCCTCGCGCTGGCATTGGTGGTGTCCAACTCTCCAGAAACGCCGGCGCTTGTCCGCTGGACGCGATTGTCCCTCGCCGGGTTGGCCGTCGGGATTAATGTGATGGAAGCCGTGGACATTGGCGCGATGTTCAGCGTGTTCGTCGCGGCCTTTGTCTTGTTCAGAGCGGTTACGGACAAAAACGGGCCGGTTTGGGCAACCTGGGGGCGTGGTATTATGCAGGTGGCAGTAATCGCCATCTTTGCCGGGTTCATCGCCACCCAAACCGTCGTGGCGCTCGTCGGCTCACAAATCACCGGCATCGCCGGCACCAGACAAGACACAGAAACCAAAGCGGAGCACTGGGACTGGGCCACACAATGGAGCGTGCCCAAAAAGGAAGCGCTCGGGCTGTTCGTTCCCGGCCTGTTTGGCTTTCGGATGGACACGCCCAAAAACATGATGGACTTTCTCCAGGACGCTTACAAAGGCGGCAATTATTGGGGCGGGGTGGGGCGCGATCCGGCCATTGACCGTTTTTTCGCCAGCGGGAAAGAAGGGGCTCCACCGCCTGGAATGATGCGATTCTCAGGCGGCGGAAATTATGCCGGGGTGCTGGTGACACTGGTGGCGCTGTGGGCGATGGCGCAATCGTTGCGGCGACAAAACCCGGTATTCACCGAAACACAACAACGGTTCATTTGGTTTTGGTCGGTGACACTGATCGTATCGCTGTTGCTGGCGTTTGGCCGCTTCGCGCCCTTCTACAAATGGCTCTACATGCTGCCGTATGTCTCAACGATGCGGAATCCCTGCAAGTTCCTTGCAATTTTTTCGTGGGCACTGGTCATTCTGTTTGCTTACGGTATCCACGGTTTGAGCCGGCGTTATATGGAAATTTCACCGGCCAGTACCGCGGGTTCGCCGCCGCCGATCAAAAATTGGTGGATGAAAGTACGCGGCTTTGATCGAAATTGGACGGTAGGCTGTGCCTTGACGGTTATCGCCAGCTTACTCGGGTGGCTGATTTATGCAACAGAGAAGCCGGCCTTAATCCGTTATCTGCAAGCGGTGGGGTTTCCCGACGAAGGAATGGCCAAAAACATCGCGGCGTTCAGTATCGGGCAGGTCGGGTGGTTTGTCGTGCTTTTCGCAGTGGCGGTTGGACTATGCACGCTCACCCTGGCCGGATTTTTTGCGGGGCGACGCGCAAAACTAGGCGGATTTTTACTCGGCACGTTGCTCATCCTCGATTTGGCCCGGGCGAATCTGCCCTATATCATTCACTGGGATTACAAACAAAAGTATGAGATCGGCTCACTCAACCCCATTGTTGACGCCCTGCGCGCCAAACCTTACGAAGGACGTGTTGCCGGATTGCCGTTCAATGCTCCCTCGCGGTTACCCTTCTACGATGATTGGTTTGGCGATCTTTACCGTATTGAATGGGCGCAGCACCACTTCCCTTATTATAACATCCAGTCGCTCGATAAAATTCAAATGCCCCGGATGCCGGCAGACTTGATGGCTTACGAGATGATGTTGGCACCCCGTTCTGACGACGCGGCCTATCTCCTGGCCCGGCGTTGGGAATTAACCAATACCCGTTACTTGCTCGGCCCGGCCGGTTTTCTGGATGTTTTGAACGAGCAACTCGACCCGGGAAAACACCGTTTCCGCATCGCCCAACGTTTTGATGTAGTGACCAAGCCCGGAATTCTCCAGCCGACGGAATTGGAACAATTGACTGCGGTCGTCGCTGAAAATGGAGGGTGTGCACTCTTTGAATTCACCGGCGCCCTGCCGCGCGTCAGACTGTATTCCAACTGGCAGACTAACAATTTGGACGCTTTGCGCGGGTTTGTCACCAATGGCTTGAGCGACTTCGATTTGAAAATACTGGCAAGCGTTGGCACCAATGATTTTCTCACCCTGAAAAAACTGGTTTCGCCTTCATTCGATCCGTGGCAGACCGTTTTGCTCTCCGATCCCCTGCCCGAGCCGCCGGCGAATGCTGCCAGTCAGAATGCCGGGACGGTGGAGTTTAAAAGCTACGCGCCCAAAAACATTGTTTTACGTGCTCAAGTCAATCTGCCCTCGGTGCTGCTGTTGAATGACAAGTACGATCCGCACTGGCGCGTGCTGGTGGACGGCAAGCCGGCGGAACTGTTGTGCTGTAATTTCATCATGCGTGGGGTTTATCTTGCGGCCGGTGCGCATACAATTGAATTTCATTTCAGTCTGCCGAATGGTCCGCTTTACGTCACCCTGACCGCCATCGTGATGGGCATTTTCCTGTGCGGGTACCTGTGGTTTGCCGGCAAGCGCGCCGGACCCGATTCCCGGCAATGGCGTGCAGCCCCCAAACCAACCGCGCCCCAAAAATCCGCGAGTTCTGATTTAAAACGATAACACAGGAAGAGGAAAACTTCCGATTTGCTTCAGACATGTACCGGGTGGTCAATCGCCAACTCAAAGTCGCTTCCGTTGTTCCAGGAATGGCAGTCAGAACATGAAGTTGCAGCTTGCCGATATAAACCCTGCTAGTGCTGCGCATTCCCCCGATTTCCATCCTTGAGGTCGGGCAAAACCGCATCCGGGGGCAATCGCAATCCGTCTCCCGATGGGGCGCGGTTTGCAAGCCATTGCAGGATGCGGCTGATGGCCAAACGCACAGCCTCGTCCGAATTTCGCGGCAATGAAAACCCGGCCTGCTTGAGTTTTGAGGAAGCCATTCTCGACTGCGGGACATCCCCCGGCCAACCCCGCGCGGAGTCTCCGTAATGGATTTTAGTCCGTCCTTGGAGGCTGAGCTGCGCAATCAATTCCTCGGCGATAAAGCGCACGGATGTGGCCCCGTCGGGCGCGATATTATAAACGTCGAATTTCGACGCTTCCAGATCGCAACAACGTTGTTGGCCAAACATCAGGCCATTGACCAAATCATGCACGTAGACGTAGGGTTTTGCCTGAAACCCGTTCCCCAACACTTTCAGTGCGGCCGAATTTCCTGCCAGTTGCCGGATGAAGTCATAAATCACGCCGTGAGTGGTGCGTTCTCCCACGATGTTGCCAAACCTGAAGATGATGGCGCGCAATCCAAAGGTGCCACAGAAAGCCGAGATCAACGCTTCCGAAGCGACCTTGCCGGCGCCGTAAAGACTGACCGGCAGACAGGGCCCCAAATTTTCGTGCGTTACCGTCGTGCCCACGTCGCCATAGACCGTGCCGGAACTGGAAAACACGATGCGCGGCACTTGATGGCGCCGCATGGATTCGAGGACGTTGTACGTGACAATGGTTTCCTGTTCGAGATCCAGGCGCGTGTTGTCAATGCCCCAACGAGCGTCAGGATTGGCCGCCAGGTGAAAAACCTGGTCCACCCCTTGAAAATGAGGCGCAACCTTGTCAAAGTCCAAAAGCTCAACGGCGCTCACCTTGAGCCTGGGATTGTTTGCGTGCTGAACAATATGTTCGCGCCGGCCAGATGAAAAATTGTCCAGAATTCTGACTTCCCCGGTGGCGGGATCCAGCAGTAGCGAATCTGCCAGATGGGAGCCAATAAAGCCCGCGCCGCCAGTAACGAGATATTTTAAAGATGAATTTGCCATGAGTGCGTCGTTGGTATGATTACGGAGGAGATGCGTCAATAAATATTTGTTCGTTTTCGTCAAACCCTTGCCGGCTGCTTTTCTGTTGCGGGGATAAATTGCCAGATTATATACTGTTTGACCCTTTAAAAAGCCTCGGAACGAACAATTTGGCTCAGCGAGTGGTTCCGGGATTGGCCCGGGGGCATTGTGACATTAATGTTTTGTGCGTTCCCGGAACGGCCAACAATGAGGGCGCGGCGTCGGGGTCCGGTAGGCGACCGGTTAATTCGGCGAGCGCCACGGCAACCAGCCTTTAAAATTAGACCGACAAAAAAATTGACCTGATGAACCTGAAAAACAAGAAAATATTGGTTTTTGGCGGCGCCGGTTTTATCGGCAGCCATCTGACCGAGCGGCTGATGCTGGAGGGCGCTTCCGTTACGGTGTATGACAATTTGAAAACCGGCCGTACCGCCAATCTTGCCCGGGTCTGGCGGCATCCGGAGTTTCGCTTTATTGAAGCCGACGTGCGCGAACGAAAACGGGTGGAGGAAACCATTCCGGGGCATGAAATCATTTTTCACTTCTGTGACGACAGCGATATCCGTTCAGCCGCCGAGCATCCGGACACGTATGTCGAACAAAACATCATGGGTTTGTTTTATGTCCTGGAATCCATGCGTAAGAACCGCATCCGCCACATTTTGTTTCCCAGCAGTACTACGGTGTTCGGAGAATTGGCCAATCCGCCGGCTTCCGAGTCGCACGGGCCCATGGTGCCTTTGACTTTGTATGGCGGGGCGAAACTCGCGGCGGAAGGATTGATTTCGGCCTGGGCTCACACCTACGACTTTCGTGCCATCGTCTTTCGTTTCGTCGGCATCATTGGCGGGCGCATGGACCATGGCGTCGTTCATGATTTTGTGAGAAAATTGCAAAAAGACCCAACGCAGCTCGAGATTCTCGGGGACGGCACCCAGAAGCGGTCCTTTGTCCTGGTGGATGACTGTGTGGAGGCGATGCTCTTTTCCCTCGCCAAGGCCGAGAAGAATTATAACGTTGTCCATATCGGCAGCACCGACCAGATTTCGATCAACGAAGCGGGTGAAGTCATGGTCCGGGCCCTGAAATTGAAAAACGTTAAATTTCACCACACCGGAGGGAAAGTGGGCTGGAAAGGGGACGTCACCTCCAATTTCATCGCCACCGAAACACTGACCGCCTGGGGCTGGAAACCACCGCGTTTGAGCCGGGAGGCGGTGTTTGAGGCGGCGGGCCGCCTGGCTTTGGAACGGGCCGCTGCGTAAAGTTTAGCCGCTTCCAATCATAAAACCATGCAAGCATCCGTCATTCTTTGCACCCGGAA
>Ga0335080_10002304_pt1 | contig 19002 bp, 16 predicted proteins | sample Lox_Sample_34_FD_206720 | JGI IMG/M metagenome (GOLD analysis project Ga0335080, IMG submission 206720) | Soil microbial communities from Loxahatchee National Wildlife Refuge, Florida, United States - Lox_Sample_3.4 | ecosystem: Environmental > Terrestrial > Soil > Wetlands | place: USA...
CCTCGCAAGGCCCGCCCGAGGAGCGCGTCACCACCCGCCATCCCGGCTTCGAGATCGTCCCCGATTCCAGCGGCTTCTATAAAGTAAGTTACATCTACCGCAAGGGCCCGGCGGATCACGACTATGTCAAGTTAGCGCCAGGTAACTTCATCCTCGCCGTCAACGGTAAGGACGTCAAGTCCGGCGATAACTACTGGCAGCTCTTCAACATTCTCTCCGGCCGTAAGTTCGAGTTTCTGGTCAACTCCAAACCCGCCGCCGACGGCGCATGGACCATCGATATCGAGCCCGTCAGCGGCGCCGCCTTCGGCAACCTGCAATACGATCGCTGGGTCGAAGATCGGAAAGAGATGGTCGCCAAACTGACCAACGGCGAGATCGGCTATCTCCACATCCGCGCCATGGACGCCCCGTCGCTCGCTAAGTTCCAGCGCGATCTCCTCGACAACCAGGGCAAGAAGGGTCTCATCATCGACCAGCGCTTCAATGGCGGTGGCGGCATCGATCAGGAGCTGCTCGCCATTCTCAACCAGCGCAAGGCCTACCAGGTGACGCGCGGCCGCGATTCCCTCGAAGTCAAGCGCCCCGGCCAGGTCTTCTTCGGTCCCATGGTGGTCCTCCAGAACGAGCGCTCCGCCAGCGACGCCGAGATGTTCCCGGATGGCTTCCGCAACCTCGGCCTCGGCAAGCTGGTCGGCGTCCCCACCTCCGGCCAGGTCATCGGCACCGGGTCTTTCAACCTGCTCGACGGCTCCGCCATCCGCACTCCCGGCGCCGGCGTCTACACCGCCAGCGGCCAGAACATGGAAAACTACGGCGTCCCCCCGGATATCTACGTCGATAACTCGCCGTCTGACTTCCTAAGTGGCCACGACCGCCAGATAGAAAAGGCCATCGAGGCGTTAAAGTAACGCGGCCCTCCCGGGCCGCATTGTGTTATCTGCACCAATTCGCCCGAACGGTATTCCGTTCCACGGCGCCGCCCACGCAGTCCGCGGCGCCCGAGATTTCGTTGTGCTCGATCACGTTATCCCGTGCCGGCGCCGACCGTTCCGCCCGCTCGCCCAGGTAGATCCCGCTGTGTAATAGCGGATCGCCCTGATGTCGTCTGTTTAAGTTGAGTAGCTTATTTCCTGAAACGATGTTATGATCCCCGATCACGAACACGCCGCCGTATGCGGCCTCGTCGATGGTGTTATCGACGATCCTAACGTTCCTCGACTGCATATCCGGATTCGAGTTATTCATCACGATCCCGTACCCGTTAACCCCCACGCAGGTATTCCCGCGGACCTCGCCGTCGTGAAACCCGTCCAGGTCGATGCACTTCCCGTTGACGTCGCGGAACCGGTTGCCCGCGTAAGTCGACCGGTCCACGTTACCCGCCGTATCCACCGCCACCGGCTCCACGTTGCCTCGCGGATATCCGATCCGTACCCCGGAGTTATCGGCCACGCGCACCTCCGTCGCGTGACCGGCTTGAAGCGCATCGCGCCCGATGTTCTCGAAGCGGTTGCCCGCGAACAAGCCGCGCGCATTGCGAGCCGACGTGTAGAGCGAGTGAGTCCAGATCCCGTTCCCGCGTATATTGCGCAGCTCGCAGTTGGTCACGCGGAAGTCCGTCGTGCCCTCTTCGATCAGGATCCCGCCCGTCGTATTGTCCTGCCCCGCGCCATCGACCGAGCCGCTGTTGTCGATCCGCACGTGATCGATCGTAATGTACCGCGAGTTGCTCACCAGGATCGCGAACCCCGCGATATTCCGGAGCGTCACGTTTCGAATCGTCACATGCTTCCGCCCGTTCACCACGATCCCATTCCCGCGCGTGAACCCGCAAAACGGCTGGTTCCATGCCGGCAGCCCTTGCCGGACCTTCGTCTGTTCGCGGTGACCGTCGATGATGAGGTCGTGAATGTAGTCGTTGTCCCGGGCTTCAATGCCCGCGCTCAGCACGCGCGGTCCCGGAGGGACCAGCAGGACCGCGGCAGCCGCCGCCAGCGCCAGCCCGGCGGCGAGTGCCTTCACGCCACCTCGATCGGCAGCGGCGCGAAAACCCGGCGTCCGAGCTGCACCTGCACTTCGTGCTTTCCCGCGCGGATGCTCTCGGGCAGCCGGAAGTTGAACTCCCAGCGCTGCGTCACCGGATCGGCGCAGAAGGAATCCAGCTCGAGCCCGTCCATCCCGTCCACCTTGGCGTGGAACTGCGCGGCGTCGGCCACTTCGAGCATGGTCACCTTCACGCTCCGCGTCACGATCCTCGTTCCGCTGCACAGGTTGATGCCGTCGGTGATCGTGCTCACCCGCGGCACCGCCGGACCGGGCGGCATGATCCGCACCCACGCCGCTTCGCACAGCGGCTGCTCGAGCCACTTCACCTCGACCGGCACCAGGCCCGTGCGCACCTTCTCCGGCAGCACCGCGTTCACCTGCGTGACGCCGTCCTTCTCCGCTGCGCCGATGTACGTCAGCCGGCACGGGCGCCCGTCGGCAAGGACGGCCAGATGCTGAAGGCTGCACTCGTCCGGCAGGCGGTCGATCCACAGCGACAGCGCCGCCAATGGCCCCGACGCCGGTGCGACACTCTCCCCTGTGAAGGCGTTAGTGAGGTTGCGGATCGCCGAATCCGGAGCTACCTTGCGCCCGGCCAGCGCTTGCGCCCATCCGGACGGCTGCTTGCGGCAGGTGATCCACATGTACTGCGTCCAGATATGTTCCAGCGCCAGAAGCTGGAAGTCCTGCTCCAGTGTGAACAACGAGATCTCGCCGGGCGAGATGCGCACGCCACTCCACGTGTCGTACTGCTTGGCGTGCGCCGGCAGCCCGTTCATCTGGCAGCGCAGCACACCTTCCGGCTTCAGCACCCGCCGCGCCTCGCGAAGATAGTTCAACACCACGTCGCGGCTCGGAATGTGCTGGAAGACGGCGTAGGAGTAGACGAAGTCGAACTTGTCGTCCGGGAATTGCGCGAGGTCGGAGCCCGAGGTATGGTGAGCGTGCGCGTTGGGCGTGTCGCGCAGGCGCTCCGCGGCCAGCCGGATCATCTCGTCCGAGACATCCACCCCGTGGATCTCGCTGAAATGGCGGCTCAGCGGACGCAGCAGCCGGCCCGGACCGCACCCGATTTCCAGCGCGGCATCGCGTCCCCGCACGCGCTTGAGGTCCCATTCCAGACCCTTGACGACGTCGCCCGCTGTGGCGAAGAACTCCTCGTCGTCCTGCTGGCGGCGGCCGAAGGCGACATAGTAATACGCGTCTTCGTTGGCGCGCTGGTTCCAGTCCGCACGCATCCGATCGAGTACGTTGGTGTCTTTCTTGAGGACGTCCACGTCTATCGTTCTCATAATATCAGGGGGTACGGTTAGTAATGGATAATATTGCGCCTCATACCACGCGGACCTAATCTAATATTTTATGTCCCTGGTTTTTCGCTCTCTAACCAGCGCGCCTCTGGACAACTTCGAGGCGATCGCGCCGGACGCCGCCATCATCGGGGTGATCGGTGAGAATGGCTCCGGCAAGAGCCGCCTGTTGCGGGTGACCGCGGGACTGGAGAAGGCCGCCACCGGTTTGGTGAAGGCTTCCGGTGAAGTCAAGTACCTTGGCCCCGATGACCCGCTGAACCTGACGCCGGCGCCAATCCTGCTCATCGATCAGACCTTCGCGCGCCAGGACCAAGTGGTGCGTGAGCGCGCGGCGGTCGCGCTCGACCGTATCCGCCGCGCCGGGGCCACCGTCATGCTGGTCTCGCACGAAGAGGACCTGGTCCGCCGGCTCTGCGACGAAGTCTGGTGGCTCCAGGGCGGCCGTCTCGCCGGCCGCGGCGACCCGGCCGAGATGCTGGCCGCATACCGCAAGCATGTGGCGGCCCAGCTCCGCGCCTGGGGTGAAGTGGTGCAGACCCCGCTGGCTCCCAAGGTCCGGCGCGGCGACGGGCGCGCCGAAATCGTCCGCGTCGAAACCGTGGGCGAGACCGGCAAGCCTACCATGGTCTGGCGCAGCGGCGAGCGCGCCGTGGTGAAAGTCGGCGTGCGCTTCAAGGAGGCCGTCTCCGATCCGGTGGTCGGGATCATGATTCGCACGCGCGTCGGGCTGAACGTCTACGGCACCAACACCGATCTGGAGCAGTTGAAGATCGGCCCTTGCGCGCCGGGCACCACGCTGGACCTGGCCTTCGCCTTCTGGTGCGAGCTCTGCCCCCAGGAGTATACGCTGACCGTGGCCTCGCACGATCCCGACGGCGTCTGGCACGATTGGATGGAAGACGCGGTGGCATTCAGCGTGGCCGATGGCCGCTACACGGCGGGCGTGGCGAATCTCCGCGCTCAGGTGAGTCTGTTGGGAAAGATGTAGCTACTTCGGGTCGATGATGAACGTCGGCACGATCCCCGATGCCGACGAAAATCCGCTCTTGCCGGTCGAGAGCCAGCTGGAGCAGCCCTGCACCTTGCCGAGATAGGCGTGCGGGTGAATGTCCACCTGCATCTCGCGGAATTCGAGGTGGCCGAAGTTCATCAGCGGAAAGACGCTGCGCACCGGCTCGACGCGCTCCTGCACGACGTACGGCGTCCGCATGGCCTGCTTGAGGGCACGTTCCCACCCTGAGGCGTCCATCTCCCAGCCGAAGTAGGTGTGCTGGTCGCTGTAGTCGTCGTTGGGCTTGAGCGCAAGGCGCTCGCGGTTGCTGGTGATGAACTCGGGCAGGTCGACGGTCTTGTCTTCGTAGGTCGTCTTGGCCGCGCCCACCAGGCGGGTCCACGGCACGTGCTCACGGATCGCCTTCCGTTCGTTGGCCGGGAACTTGGCGGTGAAGTTCTCGTCGGTCAGTAGTCCGAACATGGCCTTCTTGTGGGCCAGCTCGCTGCGGAAGCTGTTGACCACGCATACCGAGCGGTCGCGGTATGCCTGCACCAGCGGGTGCGTCAGGTCGAAGCGGATCAGGAATTCCTGGACGCCGAGTCGCCGGTAGACCAGGTGGATCTCAAACGGTCCGCGGCGCAGGATGCCGTTGCGATACTCGAGTTGCTCGGGGGAGACGATCTCCACCTGGTAGCCTTCCTGGCGGAAGTGGTCGCGGAACAACTCGTACTCGCTCTGCCCGGAATGGTAGGGCGCGCGAAACTCGAGGATGGCGATGTTCGGCTTCTTGGCCGCGCCGCCGAATTGCTTGTAGCTCTTGAGCAGCGCCTGCAGCAGGTGCTTGCGGCTGCCGGTGCGGGTCAACGTGTAGCGCTTGCGGAACTCTTTCACTGGAGGCTGGTCGTAGAAAAGCTCGGCCAGCGCGTCGGCATAACCGGCGCCCGTCGGCGAATCGGCATTGTACTGGACGAAGTGCAGGTGGCCGTTGACCATGTGGGAATCGAGCCGGGAGGCGACTTCCAGCGCCTGGTAGCCCGGATCGATCGAGGCAAGCATCTTCTCCGCCGGGAGCAGTTCGAGGCGCGAGAGCAGCGCCGGCGTGGCGAGCACCATCTGCTCCATCCGGTCGATGGCTGCGATCAGCGACTCGCCGGTTTTCACCAGGCTCTCGTACTGCCGGCGCGAGATGAAATTGGGGCGCAGGAAAGGACAAATCAGGCGTCCGCCCGCGGAGAGATTGCTGCTCTCCATGCGCTGGTGGAGGGCCTCCGCCCACCCCAGATCGCGATAAGGGCCGGATTCAAGTAGCTTGTTGTATCGAGATACTGCGTCGTCCAACTGGGACATTCGTCGTGGAAGCCTGCTCTAGTAAAGAGTATCCCACACCGGCGCGCAAAACGATAGTTTGAATTGCGCCGAATACCCAGTAAAGCAAAGAAAAGTAATGATTTACAAGTTTATAAGGCGGGATATACAAGACCCCTTCAGGGGCGAAGCGGGCCGGGATTTCGGGGGCGGGTCGGAACCCGCCCTATTTATTCTCCTTGGCGAGCTGAACGCGTGCCGCGTCGAGCTTCCTGGTAACCTTGGCGATGTCGTCCGGCTCGCTATCGGCGCCCGCCGGAGACTGAAAATCCTTGAGCGATGCCTGCCATTGCGAGATCGCGTCCTTGGTCCTGCCGAGTTTCAGGTACACGTCGGCGAGGTGATCGTGAACCGTGGGATCCTGGCCGATGCGGTCGAGGGCCCGAACCAGCAAAACCTCGGCTTCGGTGAACTTACCCTGCTGATAGAAAGCCCAGCCCAGACTGTCGAGATAAGCACCGTTGTCAGGATCGATTTCCAGCGCTTTCTGGATCAGCTTCGTAGCCTCCTCTACCTTCAATCCGTGGTCCACCAGCATGTAACCCAGATAGTTGAGCGCGCCGGCGTGGTTGGGATTCATGGCGATGACTTTCCGGAACTCGCCCTCGGCGGCCTCGATTTTCTTCTGTCGCTCGAGCATGGCTCCGCGAGTGAAGATCACCTGCTGCTTCTGCTCGTCGGTGCCCGCGATTTTGCCGGCCTCGTCCAGCGCTTTCGCCATCTCGTTCCAGCGCTTCCCCTTTTCGTAGACCGCGGCGAGGTCGCTGTAAGTCTGGAAGTCCGCCTTGGAGCCCGCGGCCTTGCGAATTTCGGCGGCCGCGGTATCCACTTCGCGGCGGGCCGCCTCCATGTCCTTGGCGGCGCGATAGGTATCGACGATGTTCAGATAAAAGTGGACGCTATCCTCTTTGCTCATGGCCAGCGCCTTGCGGAAGGTATCCACCGCCTCCGTGTACTGACCGGCACTGCGCTGCAGCGAGCCGAGTTCGTCGAGGAGGCGGGCGCGGTTGGAGCTCTCGTTGGCCGAGTAGTTCTTTTTCGAAGTCTCGCCGATGATCGCGTTGAGCGCGGCGATGGCCTCGGTGTATTTGCTCTGGGCTTCGAGCAGCTTTACCTCTTCATAGCGAACCTCGAGGCTGTCGGCATCCAACGCTTTGGCCTTGGCCAGCGCTTCCTGGGCCTGCGAGAAATCCCGCTTCACGCGATAGATCTCCGCGATGGAGAGGCGGGCGGGCATATTGCGGGGATCGTCCGCGGCCAGCTTCTCGAAGAGCTCGAGGGCCTTTTCGAGTTGGCCGGCCCGCATCATGTTCTCGGCGACTCCGAAGGCAAGCTTGGTATTTTCGGGCTGCAGCTCGAGAGCGCGGCCGAGAGCTTCCGCGGCGTCCTTGTAATCGTGCAGGTCCTCGTATGCCTGGCCGAGAGCGATCAGGGTGCGCTCGCTGGGATTCTTGTCCGCGGCTGCTTTAAGCTTCTCGGCGGCCTTCTTGCTGTCGCCGAGCGCGGCGTACAGCGTGGCCAGACCGGTGAGGGCATCTTCGCTCTCGGGATCGGCTTCCAGCGCCTTGTTGTAGGCCTTTTCGGATTCGACGCTGTTGTTCGACGCTCCATAAAGCCGGCCCAACAGTACCCAGCTATCCGCGTCCTTGGGGTCCTTGTCGGTGACCTTCTGGAGCTGCTCGATGGCCTTCTTGAGATATTCTTCGTTGATGCGGTTGTCGGCGGTGGAGATCATCCGCATGTAGATGCGTCCGAGCATCCGGCGCGCATCGATGTTGTCGGGGTCCTGTTTGAGGATGTCCTCCGCCTGGCTGACGGCATCGCGCAGACGGTTCGTCTGGATGTAGAGATCGGTCAGTTCTTCGAAGACGACGCCCGCCGACGGATCGAGCTTCAGCGCCTCCTGGTAGTGCTGGAGTGCTTTATTGAGGTACTCCGGCCGGTTGCCGTAGGCCTGTGCCAGCTCCGCATAAACGCGTCCCATCGCGAAATGGTAGTAAGCGTCGGCTTTATTCTCGGCAGGTTTGGGGGTTGGCGCGGGAGTCTGGGCGAGAACCAGAGAACCCATGGATACCAGCAGCACAAGCGCTTTGGCTGAACGAATCATGCGGATCTGACCTCTTTCGACCGCAACCCGTACCCAGGCTGAAGCGGGCTGGCCGCTTCAGGGTCGAAATTCACTTTTTTATTGTATAACGGGGTTTGACAGCAAATACTCCTGCCCCTGTTGACGTGGACGCGTTGCCACGTCCCCTGGTTGCAGTTGTCGGACCGACCGGAACGGGCAAGAGCGACCTGGCCCTGCGGATCGCCGAGCGGTTCCACGGCGAAGTGGTGAACTGCGACTCCACGCAGGTGTACCGTTACTTCGATATCGGCACGGGCAAACTGCCGCCGTCGGAGCAGCGCGGAATCCCGCATCACCTGATCGACGTGGTCAACCCCGACGAACTCTTCACGGCAGGCGAATACGCACGCCTCGGCCGAAAGGCGCTCGGCGAGATTTCGGCGCGAGGCCGTCTGCCGATCGTGGCCGGCGGCACCGGGTTCTACGTGCGGGCGCTCATCGATGGCTTGTTCGAGGGGCCCGCGCGAGACGAAGAGCTGCGCGCACGCCTTACTCGTAGAGAAATTCGCCACCCTGGATCGCTGCATCGGATACTTAGTCGCTTGGATTCGGCCAGTGCGCGGAAGATTCACATTAATGACGTTCCGAAAGTGATGCGCGCGCTCGAGATTTGCCTGCTGGCGCGCCGCCCGGTGAGCGAGCTCTACCAGCGCGGACGCGATGCGCTGCGCGGCTATCGCGTCTTGAAGCTGGGGCTGCTGCCGGAGCGCGATGCGCTGTACCCGGTGGCGGACGCGCGCTGCGCGGCAATGTTCGAAGGCGGCCTGGTGGAGGAGGTGCGGCACATCCTGTCGCTGGGTTTTCCGGCCACGTGCAAGCCCTTCGAAGCTCACGGATACAAGCAGGCGCTGCAATTGATCCAGGGCGAGCTTTCGCCGCGGGACGCGATCTTCTACGCGCAGCGCAACATCCGGCAATACGCCAAGCGGCAGTTCACGTGGTTCCGGCGCGAGCCGGAGCTCGAGTGGATCAAAGGATTCGGCCGCGATCCGGCCATTCAGGAAAAGGCCATGGAACGGGTGGCCGCGCTGCTCCAGGCGACTTCGCGGGTTCCGATACACTAGGAACTGGATGGTTCGTTTCGTAAGCCTTCTCCTCTTTTTCGGGAGCATGTTAGCTGCCGAAACTACCCTGGTGATCCCGTTTTTCAACCACTCGAAATCCGCGAGCCTGGACTGGATCGGGGAGGGGATTGCAGAAAGTGTGAAGGACGCGCTGGCATCGGAGGGGATGCTGGTTCTGGAGCGTGAAGATCGTCTGGAAGCATACCGCCGGCTTTCGTTGCGCCCGGGCGCGGAGCTGACACACGCATCGATGCTCAAGCTTGGAGTGTCGGTGGATGCCGCCAGTGTGATCTATGGTTATTTCGAGCTATTGCCGCCGGACGGCGCGAACCCTGGCTCCAAAGGGTCGCTGCGGATCACGGCCCGAGCCATCGACATCAAGCATTCGCAACAGGGGGCGGCGTATAGCGAGGTGGGCGCGCTGGAGGACCTGGCGACCCTGGAGGCGCATCTCGGCTGGCAGACGCTGACGGCGCTACGCCCTAAGGGGGCTCCGCCGGAGCGGGAATTCATGCAGGCGCGTCCCTCGGTGCGGCTGGATGCGGTGGAGAATTACGTGCGAGGCCTGCTGGCCACCTCGGCGGAGCAGCGGCATCACTTCTTCACGCAGGCGGCGCGGCTGGATGAACATTATTCTCAGCCATGTTTCCAGCTCGGAAAGATTTACTGGGAGAAGAAGGACTACAAGGTGGCGGCGGGGTGGCTGGACCGCGTGGCACGCACCGACCCGCACTATCTCGAGGCCCGCTTTTTTCTGGGGCTGTGCCGTTACCTGAGCGGGGACGCGAAGGGCGCCGAAGAGTGCTTCGAGCAGGTGGCGGCGGTGCTGCCCTTGAACGAGGTCTACAACGACCTGGGCGCGGCTCAGGCGCAACATCAGGACTACGCAGCGGCGGCGGCGAATTTCCGGAAGGCTTTGGGCGGCGACGACACCGACCCGGACTTTCACTTCAACCTGGGTGTGGCGCTGTGGCGCAGCGGGAAGTACGGCGAAGCAGCGGAGAGCTTCCGCGCGGTGCTGGCACGCAACAGCGGGGACAATGAGGCGACGGTGCTGTTAGGGCGGTGCCTGAAGAACGACGGACCGCGTCCCGGCGAGACGCGCGCCGATGGCAAGCCGCGGTTGAAGACGAATTACGAGGAAAGCGCGTTCCGGCAATTACAGGCGGAGCTGGGGAAGAAGTAGGGCGCTGTTCACCGCAGGCTAGGGTAAGTCGGGAACGTCGGGGACCTGCCCCACGGGCAAAACACGCTAAGATGTGCCTTACGGAGAATATCGGATGAAACGGCTATCTGCTCTTTTTCTGATCGCATTCGGCGGGTTCGCGCAAGCGCCACCACCACCGGCCAAGGCGCCCGCGACAACGGCGCCCGCCGCGCCGGCGCGCGAGCCGGGACTGTACGCGATCTTCAATACGTCAATGGGGACGTTCACGGCGAAGCTCTTCGAGACCGAGACGCCGGTCACGGTGCGGAACTTCGTGGCCCTGGCGCGCGGCACCAAGCCGTGGAAAGACCCGAAGACCAATGCCATGGCGGCCAAGCCGATGTTTAACAACATCACCTTCCACCGCGTGATCAAGAACTTCATGATCCAGACCGGCGACCCGACGGCGACCGGCTCGCACGATTGCGGCTTCACCATCAAGGACGAGATCGTACCGTCGCTGAAGTTCGACCAGCCGGGTCGGCTGGGGATGGCCAATATCGGCTCGCCCAATACCGGCGGCTGCCAGTTTTTCGTGACGGCGGTTCCGTACCCTTCGCTGAACGGCGGCTATACGGTGTTCGGGCAAGTAGTGGAAGGGCAGGACATCGTGACCAAGATCGACAACGTGCCGACGGATCGCAACGACAAGCCGGTCACACCGGTGAAGCTGATCTCGGTGACGATCAAGCGCGAAGGCCCGGCCCCGGCGGCTGCAACACCAGCGAAGAAGACAGCGCCGGCGACCAAATCGACCACCGCGCCGAAGAAGCAGTAGACCGTCAGCCCTGGACAGGGGCCGCCTTGACGGGCGACTCCTTAGCCACGGCTTTGGCAGGCTGCGCCTGGGGCGGCTGCGCTGCCTCCATGGCGCGGCCAATCATGTACTTGACGTAGAGGCCGAAGACCACCGCAACCAGCAAGGCAGTCAGCACGAGGAACAGGCCATCGACACTCTGCGCCTGGCCGGTCACGACCAGCCAAACAGCCGCACCGATTCCGCACACGATCATCAGAATACTGAAGAGAAATAAAAAGCCGCGATCAGACATGCTCGTCGATTGATCTCCCTCCGCCGGGCCCGAAATAGTGCCCCCGGAGAAACATTCTACACCACCGGAGTCTGGGACAATAACGGATGCGTATGAACTGGAGCGCGATAGCAGCGATTTTTCTGGCGGCAGCGGTCGGGTTGGGCGCGTTCGGGGCGCACGGTCTGCGGGCGAAGCTCGACGCGTATTCGATGTCCCTCTGGGAGAAGGCCGTCTTCTACCACTTCATTCACGCGCTGGGGATGTTGATCGCGTCCGTGCTGCCCCGCGCGTCTGCGGCGAGCGGGTGGGCGTGTTGGACACTGGCGGCGGGGATCCTGATCTTCTCCGGGAGCTTGTATCTGCTGGCGGTCACGGGCGTCCGTACGCTGGGAGCGATCACGCCGATCGGGGGGTTATGTTTCATCGCCGGCTGGCTGCTGCTGGCCTGGCATTTCATTGTGGGCGGAGGAAAAATATGACACCTGCACCGGATTCCAAGCTTCACATGTTGCGCCACACGGTGGCGACGCTGGCATATCGTGGCGGCAAGGCGTTGCGCGGGGCGCCGGCGGGATTTTCGGAATACCAGGCTGCGCCGGGAACGCGCACACCGGGGCAGATTCTGGCCCACGTCTGCGACCTCTGCGACTGGGCGGTGAAGATGGCGGATGGAGTCCACGAATGGCGCCCGCAGGAGCCGAAAAGCTGGGAGCAGGACACGGCGCGATTCTTCGCGGCGCTGAAGGCGTTCGACCGGAGGCTCGGGTCGGGCACGCCGCTGGGGTTCGACGCGGAGCACCTGTTCCAAGGGCCGGTGGCGGACGCGCTCACTCACGTAGGGCAGATTGCGATGCTGCGGCGGATGGCGGGCGCGCCGGTGCGCGGCGAGAACTATGTGCGAGCGCAGATCGCGGCGGGACGGGTAGGCGCGGAGCAGGCGGCACCGGTGGTGGAGTTCGACTGAGCGGGTAGCGCGCCTGCGGCGCCCGGGGGACAGGCTGAAGCCTGTCCTACATAGCTATTGCTTGTAGATGGTTCCGCCTTTCATGACGAACTTGACGTGGCGCAGCGCGGCGATGTCCTGGGTGGGGTCGCCATCGACGGCGACCAGGTCGGCGAAGAGGCCGGCCTTGACGGAGCCGATGGGCATGTGAAGCACCTGGCCGGCGATGGAAGTCGCGGACTTGAGCGCGTCGATGGGCTTCATGCCGTAATCGACCATGAGCTCGAGCTCGCGGGCGTTTTCGCCGTGATTGAAGACGCCGATGTCACTGCCGCTGAGGATGGTGACGCCGGCCTCGAGGGCGGCCTTGAAGCTTTCGCGCTTGCGTTGGATGCCCGGAGGCTCGGGTTGCTCGCCTTTGCGCCAGCCGGCGTACTGGCTGGTTGCGTCCCCGGCAGCGAGCGTGGGGCACAGAGCGACGTGGCGCTGCACCATGAGCTTGAAGACTTCGGGTGTGCCGCCGTCGCCGTGCTCGATGGTTTCCGCGCCGGCCAGGATGGCGCGGCGCATGCCTTCGGGAGTGCTGCTGTGGACGGCCACCGGGACGCCCGCACTCTTGGCGGTTTCGACCGCCAGCTTCATTTCTTCGGCGGAAAAGGTGGGGCGCGAGCCGGGACCGGGTCCCCAGCGGTAGTCGCCGTAGAGCTTGATCCAATCGGCGCCGTGGCCGATCTGGTCGCGGACCACTCGGATGAGGCTGTCGACACCGTCGGCTTCCTCCGCGCCCTGAGGTACGCGCCATTCGAGAGCGAATCCTTTGGGCGCGTAGCTGCCCGTGGCGACGATGGCGCGCGTGGAGGCGAGCACGCGCGGTCCGGGAACGATGCCCTGGTTGACGGCCTGCTTGAGCTCGACGTCGGCGTAGCCGGCGCCCTCGGTGCCGAGGTCGCGGATCGTGGTGAAGCCGGCCATGAGGGTAGCTTTCAAGTGATTGACGGCGCGGGCGACGCGCAACGCGAGGCCTTCGTGGGAGACCTGGTCGTTCCAGGTGGTCTCGTTGTAGGCATGGAGGAGGATGTGGGAGTGGCCTTCGACCAGTCCGGGGAGGAGCGTCGCACCGGGAAGATCGATGACCTTGGCGCCGGCAGATTCGACGTTGGGCGGAGGGCCGGCGGATTCGATGCGCTGTCCGCGGACACGGACGAGCCAGCCTTCGTGCATGGATTCGCCATCGAAGACACGGGCGGGTTTGAGCACGAAGGAATCGGGTGGGGTCTGGGCAGCTAGCGTGGCCGCGCACAAAAGGAATGCACGGAAGAAGGGCATGGGGAGATTATAACGGGCGGGATCATCGAATCGCGACGGTGATGGCGGCAGGACTGGCGGCGTCTCCAACCTTTAGCACGACTGGCTGGGGGCCGGGGAGGAGGCCGGCAGGAATGTAGACGTTGATTTGCAGCAGGGCGTTGGTGAGGCCGGGAGCCCCGCCGGCGTATTGCACCTCTGCGTCTGCGCCGCCGATTTGCACGGAGACGGGCGCGACAGGGTGGGGCAAGATAGTTCCGACGAGGCCGCCATCGGGCCCGGCTGGAGTGATGAGGCCGGCGCCGGTGGCGAAGAGGGAGACAATGTCGCCGGCTTTCGCGGCATTGGACGCGGAGTTCAGGCGATAGCTGAGATCGAGAATGGCGCCGGGGCCGCTGCCGGTGGAGTCGATGGAGAAGAGCCCGGGGGCGGCGGCTGCGACGGGCACGCTGACGGAATTGGAGTATGCGCCCTGGTAGACATACTGAATGGTGGTGGAGGATTTACCGGCGATCGCGTAGGGGACGATGAAGCTGGACTGCCCGGTGCGCGCGTAGATGACGGGCGCTGGCGTGCCATCGAAGAGAAGCTGCACGCCGGCGAGGGAGTTGGTGATTTTGCCCGCTGCATCGAGCTGGAGCGTGACGAGCGCGGGCGGGCCGTAGCGTGCATCGAAGAGAGTGACGATTTCACCGGGAGCCACCGCGCCGCCGGTGAAGCTGGCGGCGTTGAGCAGATTCGCGGCGCTGATGGCGGCCGGTGCTTGCAGCGCGTTCAGCGCGGAGGTGTAGGCGGACTTCGGCTGGTAATTTTTGTCGAAGGGCAAGCCGGCGCCGAATCCGGGGAAAGTGCTGGGGATCCAGGAATGGAGATCGGTGATACCCCAGGTCTGGATAGCGGTGCAGCGCGCGAACTGGATGCAGGCGGAGACCGCGCGGCCGTAGAGCTGGGCCTGGATGGCGAGGTCGCTGGCGCCGGCGTTGCCGCCGGAATCGACGGGGAGGCGGACGTCCATTTCGGTGATGATGACTTCGAGGCCGAGGTCGGTGAGACGCTTGATGTTGTTGGCGAGTCCCGGGGCGCTCGGATAGTTGATGTTGTTGGTCAGGTGCATTTGCAGGCCGACGCCATGGATGGGGGTGCCGTCGGCGAGCATTTGTTTGAGCATGTTGTAGATGAAATCGGATTTGGTGTTGGTGTCTTCGGCGCTGTAGTCGTTGTAGAAGAGGCGGGCGTTGGGATCGGCCTGGTGGGCCCACTGGAAGGCCTGCTCGATCCACGCGATGCCGGTGAGGCCGATTCCGGGCTGGTTGTTCCAGATGGAATCGCGAAGGGCGGGAGGGTTGCTATCGGACACGGCCTCGTTGACCACTTCCCAGGAGTAGACTTTGCCGGCGTAGCGGCCGGCCACAGCCATGATGTGGTCGTGAAGGATCTGGTTGAGCTGGGCGGCTGTGAAGTTGCCGTTGGTGAGCCAGGCGGGGAGGGAGTTGTGCCAGACGAGATGGTCGGCGCGCAGGGGGATGCCGTGGGTCTGGGCGTAGTTGACGAGGGCGTCGGCACCGGAGAACGCATACGTGTTTTGCGACGGATGGATCGCGCTCCAGAGCATTTCGTACTCGGGCTCGATCATGCTGTATTCGCGGGCGAGGGTGGCGGCGTAGGTGGCATCCTGGTTGATGTAGCCGGATTGCACGGCGGCGCCGAAATAGATGCCGCGTTTGGCGGCGGCCTGGCTGAGGGAATCGGCGGCCGGCAGCACGGCCGCGAGGCCGAGGAAAAAGACGGCGAAGTTGCGCGGCATCTCACCCTATGATACTCATCTGACTGTTGAGGAGAATCCATGCGACGTAGAGAATTTTTCGCGGCAGTAGCGGGTGCGATGGCAGGCGGCGCGGCGATGGGGCAGGAAGAGCCGAAGCCCAAAGGTAAGCTGAAGCAGACCGTGACCGGCGGGGTGTTCGGGCGCGGGATGCCGTTTGAGGAAACGTGCCAGATCGCGGCGAAGCTGGGAATTGTCGGGTACGACCTGCGCGGGCCGCAGGACTGGCCGACCCTGAAGAAATACGGGCTGATTCCGACCATGTATCCGCCGGGTCCGGGCGGAACGATTCCCGACGCGCTCAATCGCAAGGAGAATCACGACCGCCTGGAGAAGCTGATGCACGCGGCGATAGACGAAGCGACAGCGAACGGCGTGCCCAACATCATCACGTTCAGCGGCAACCGGCGCGGCATGGGCGACGCCGAGGGCGCGGACAACTGCGTGCTGTGGCTGAACAAGGTGAAGGCGCATGCCGAAGACAAAGGCATCAACATCTGCATGGAGTACCTGAACAGCAAGGTGAACCACAAGGACTACATGTTCGATCACATCGCGTGGGGTGTGGACGTGATGAAGCGTGTGAACTCGCCGCGGGTGAAGATTCTTTACGACATCTATCACGCCCAGATCATGGACGGCGACATCGTGCGCAACATTCGCGATCACTTCCAGTGGATCGGGCATTTCCACACCGGCGGGAATCCGGGGCGGCACGAGATCGACGAGACGCAGGAGCTGAACTACCGGTTCGTGGCGCAGGCGATCGCGGACCTGGGATACACGGGGTACATCGGGCACGAGTACTCGCCGGCACAGGGCCGGGATCCGCTGGCGAGCTTGAAGCAGGCAATGGAGATTTTCGGGGCGTGAGAAGGACCGCGCCGGTTTTCTTTCTGCTCGGCGCTTTGCTGTACGCCCAGGGCCGCGCGGCATGGATGCGCGAAGCGCGGTTCGGGGTAATGACCCACTACCTGGCGGACTGGATCGCGCAGACCACCCACGAGCCGATGAGCGTCGAGCGGTGGAACAGCCTGGTGGACCACTTCGACGCCGAGCAGATCGCGGAGCAGATAAAATCAACGGGCGCGGGATATTACCTCATCACCATCGGGCAGAACTCCGGGTATTATCTGGCGCCGAACGCGGTGTACGACAAGCTGACGGGGATCGCTCCGGGCAAGCTCTCGCGGCGCGACCTGGTGGCGGACCTCTATGAGGCGATGCACAAGCGCGGCATCCGGCTGCTGGTGTATCTTCCGTCGGGCGCGCCGGGCGGGGACAAGGCGGCGGACGCAGCGCTGGGATGGCAGAACGGGGCGTATCGCAACAAGGAATTCCAGCAGAAGTGGGAGCAGATCATTCGCGAGTGGTCCGTGCGGTGGGGCAGGAAGATCGCGGGCTGGTGGTTCGACGGGTGCTATTGGCCGAACATGATGTACCGCACGGAGGACGCGCCCAACTTTGCGACGTTTGCAGCGGCGGCGCGGGCGGGGAATCCGGATGCGGCGCTGGCGTTCAATCCGGGAGTGATTCACCGGCTGATCTCGATCACGCCGCACGAGGACTACATCGCCGGGGAGATCGACGATCCGGACAAAATCACGATTCGGCGGGCGGCGGATGGGAAGCAGGATGGGGCGCAGCTTCACGTGCTGACGCATCTCGGGGAGCAGTGGGGCAAGGGCGCGCCGCGCTTCACGGCTGCGCAGGCAGCGGAGTGGAGCCGCAAGGTGGTGCAGCAGGGCGGAGCGATCACGTGGGACACGCCGGTGGATCCCACCGGTAAAATCGCGCCGGAGTTCGTGGAGCAGTTGACGGCGATCGGGAAGGCGGTCAGGTAGCAGGGCAGACGACGAAAAACGATCGTCCGCCCCACTCTCACTTCAGCTTCACGGGGCGGCCGGTGCGGATGGATTCCTTCGCGGCGTCGATGATCTCGACCACGCCCACGTTGATATCCAGCGCGGTGATGCCTTCGATCGGCTTGTTGTTGCGGATGGCGTCCACCATGAATGCGATCGGGTCGGCCTTTTCGGGAGGCAGGGGCGCGAGCGGCAGCTCGCGAGCGTCGCGGCCGCTGCGCAGCTCCACCTTCTGCTGCGTCATATAGATGCTGCCGCGCGTCAGGCTGCCGTCCGGCCCGGCTGTGGAGCCGAAGACCTCCAGGTCCTGAAAACTGCGCGGCAGGTCCCAGCTTCCCTCGAAGATGTTGATGCCGTTCTTGTACTTCAAGACCAGCGTGGCCGAGTCTTCCACCTTGGGAAAGGTTTCGGGACGGAGGTGGATCGCCTCGGCGTAGACACTTTCGGGGCGGCCCATGTACCACAGGGACCACAACGCGTTGTAGCAGCCGAAATCCATTAGAGCCCCGGCGCCGTTCTTTACCGGGTCGGTGAGCCAGTCGAAGAAGTACTTGCCGGGGCCCGTGGAGCCGGGTCCGCCGTGCCCCACGATGCCGTGGAGGCGCCAGGGCCTGCCCACGGTGCCCTTTTCCACTTCTGCGTGCGCGATCAGGTTGGCCGGCCACCATGCCATCTGGTAGTTGCACATGACCTTGACGTTGTACTTCCGGGCCAGTTCCGCCATGGCCAGCGCGTCCTGGTGGGTGGAGGCGAGCGGTTTCTCGTAGATGACGTGGATGTGGCGCGGGGCGCACTCCTTGAGAATCTCCAGGTGCCGGTTGTTTTCGACGAACGCCCAGACGAAATCCGGCTTGGTTTCGTCCAGCATTTTCCGGTAATCGTCGAAAAAGGGAACGTCTTTCGCGCCTTGCCGTTCTTTGGCCTGTTGCACGAGCTCCGGAATGGTCTCGGCAATCCCGACGAGCTTGATTTGCTCGCTTCGCACCATGCGGGGAAGGTACGAACCTTCGTGGGAATGAATCAATCCGATCACGGCGGCTCGATACGGCTGGCCAAACGCCGGCAGCGCGGCGACTGAAAGAGCCACGGAAAGCAGCGATTTCCTCATAGGCTTATGCTAACCGGTTGCGGATGACGGCGCGGGCGGGCATCGACTTTCATAGGCACTAAAAGAGATAATAGGGTTCTGAATACTGCTTTGCAGGGGGCGCACTACCTGTCAGGGATGCGGCCGTCCCGAACCTGACGCTCGATGTCGGGGAGCAGGGCAGGAGGGTTATGCAGGTCAGTAATCCAGTCGCAGGGTCGCGATCCACTCCGACCTCTTCGCGTTACATTCCCTGTAGTGAGTTCAGCCGCCGGCGTTGGCCGCTGCTGGCGGCCGTCGTCCCCGTATTGTTGGCGGGCTGCCGGCAAGGGGAACCGGCACGAGGAACGTCTGCGGCCGCACCGGCGCCCGTCGAGGTGGAGGTAGCGGTTGTCGGGGCGCGGGACGTTCCGATCGTCAAGGAGTGGGTGGGCACGCTCGACGGGTTCGTCAACGCGGAGATCCGGGGACAGGTGACTGGCTACCTGCTGCGCCAGGTATACCGGGAGGGCTCGTTCGTCCGCAAGGGCGACCTGATGTTCGAGATCGACCCGAGGCCGTTTCAGGCGGCGTTGAACGAGGCCACCGGCAGGCTGGCGCAAGCCGAGAGCAGCGTGCAGCAGGCCGAGGGGAACCTGGCGCAGAACCAAGCCAGGCTGGGCAAGGCGGAGCTCGACGTCAAGCGCTACACGCCGCTGGTCAAGACCAAAGCGATTAGCCAGGAGGAGATGGACAACGCGATGCAGAGCCGCCTGGAGGCGCAGGCCGCGGTGGAGGCATGCAAAGCCGCGATCGAGACGGCTAAGGCCTCGGTGGCGGCGGCGAA
>Ga0335080_10002305_pt1 | contig 19000 bp, 13 predicted proteins | sample Lox_Sample_34_FD_206720 | JGI IMG/M metagenome (GOLD analysis project Ga0335080, IMG submission 206720) | Soil microbial communities from Loxahatchee National Wildlife Refuge, Florida, United States - Lox_Sample_3.4 | ecosystem: Environmental > Terrestrial > Soil > Wetlands | place: USA...
ACGATCTTGGTAACGGCGATGGCCACTTTGGCCGCTCGCGTATCCATACCGACGACAGCATTGAGGTCAAATACTACGATCACCCGGAAAAGTACCTGGACAAGATGGCGTTCTCAGTTACCGCCGACGTTGGATGCGAGTATGGCGGCAGCGGTAGCTTTGTCAGCGCACAGGGTCGAGTCATCAACAACAATGTGAATTGCCATCACAACACGGCCACGAGCAGCAAGCAGAGCTTCGCCGGTTGGATGGCGTACAACCGGTGGTGGTTCAAGAAAGACATGTATGGCATAACCTTCGGCGGCGGGGCGATGTCTAATCCAGGGCGATACCTGACTCTTCTACCGCCGATCAATGGAGCCGACGCCATTACCGGCTCTCCCTATTTCACACAAAATCCTGGCGATCCGTTCAAAGCTTGGGATACCTCGCTCACCTTTGACTATATGCCGAAACAGTACATCACTTTCCGAGCAGAGTATGGGTATCGCCATGCCAACGTACCGTACTGGACGGGGCGCGGTGGAATAACGCCAGGCGATAACACAGCCCCGAGCACAATTCCGAATCCCAATGCCGGGTCCGTCGTGCCCGGGACCACGTTTGCTCCGGGTCCGTTCTTGTCATCCACGCCCGGCTTCACCTGTGTAGCGGGAAGCGGTTGGTGTCCCGATCTTCGTAAAGACGAGCCGAGCATGAGGTACGCCATCATGGTGAAGTTTTAGGCACGGACACATCGGGTACCATTCGCGGGTTTAGAACTACGATGAGCGCACATCGAAATCGCAAGTCGATCCTTCTGGCATCCGCCTTCGCCGGGCTGGCGGTAATGGTGGGATGCACGAAACACAACGATCCGGCGGCGGAGGCACCTCCGTCGCCGAACGTTGTGCTGGCTGCAGAACCGAGTCTGTTCGGCGTGGATCATCCGGAGCAGTTTCCTCTCGCTACCGCGACCGAGCGCCCTGCCTTTTCTGAACTGGTCGTCACCGGCACGGTGGCTCCAGACATTGCGCGGAACGTGCCGGTCGTTTCACTAGCTACCGGCAGAGTCGCAGCCATTCATGCCCGGCTCGGCGACACGGTTCAGAAAGGCCAGCTATTACTGACCGTGCGAAGTGACGATGTCTCAGGTGGATTCTCAGACTATCGGAAGGCCGTCGCAGACGAGGTCCTCGCACGCGCCCAATTCGAGCGCTCGAAGGACCTGTTCGAGCACGGAGCCATCGCGTTGAACGACCTGCAGGTCGCGCAGGATGCCGAGGATAAAGCCAAAGTCGATGTGGAAACGACGGCGGAGCATCTGCGGCTCTTGGGAAATGATCCGGATAAACCGGCGCGGATGGTCGACATCGTCGCACCGACATCCGGAGTGATCACCGATCAGCAGGTCACGAACGCCGCTGGCGTGCAAGCCTTCAACATGCCGGCTCCATTCACGATTTCCGACCTCTCCCATGTGTGGGTCGTTTGTGATGTTTACGAAAACGATTTGGCAGGCGTGCGGAATGGCGATACTGCCGAGATCACACTCAATGCATATCCCGATCGCATGTTCAAGGGAATGGTAAGCAACATTGGCGCAATTCTCGACCCCAGTATTCGTACCGCCAAGGTCCGAATCGAAGTGCCAAACCCAGGAATGATGCGGCTTGGGATGTTCGTTAAAGCAACCTTCCACGGACAGAAGAAAGAGATGCATACCGTCGTGCCGGCATCGGCCGTTCTTCACATGCACGACCGCGACTTCGTGTTTGTGCCCACCCCCGATAAGAAGTTCCGGCGAATGGAGGTTGTCAGCGGAGACCTCCTGCCAGAAAACCTCAGTCTGCAAGAGATTAAGTCGGGTCTCAACCCGGGCGCGCAGGTGGTGTCGAATGCCCTCGTATTGGATCACGTACTCGGGCAGTGAGCGGCAATCACATGCGCTGATATCCAAGCATTAAACATTGACAAGAAATGATTCGGGCCCTCGTCGATTTTGCGCTGAACAACAAGTTTGTAGTGTTGGCGCTCGCTCTGTTACTTGCGGGCTGGGGCGCAATCTCGTTTCACGAACTGCCGGTCGAAGCTTATCCCGATATTGCGGACAACTATGTCACCGTCATTACTCAATGGCCGGGACGGTCCTCCGAAGAAGTGGAACAGCAGGTCACGATTCCCATCGAGATACAAATGTCGGGAATGCCGCACATGACCTACTTGCGGTCCGAGTCTATCTTCGGCCTGTCGTTCGTAATTATGATCTTCGACGACAGCTCCGTGAATGACTGGAACCGGCAGAAGGTGCTCGAACGGCTTACGCAAGTCGGTCTTCCCGCTGGACAGAATCTGCAGCCACAAATCGGCTCCGACTGGAGCACCACGGGGCAAATCTACTGGTACACGCTGCGGAGTACGAATCCACGCTACGACTTGATGGAACTGCGGTCGATTGAGGATTTCGTCTTACTCAAGCAGTTCAAATCGGTTCCCAACGTGGTCGACGTCTCCGACTTTGGCGGCACCGAGCGTGAGTATCAAGTGCGAGTGGACCCGAGCAAGCTGGTCGCTTACGGGCTGAGCATCGGCCAAGTCGAACAGCAACTCGCCAATAACAACATCAATGCTGGCGGCAGCTTCATTGAAGTCGGCATGCAGCAGATGAATGTTCGCACGCTTGGACTCTTCAGCAGCGTGCGCGATATCGAGCAGACGGTCCTCAAAACCCAGACCGGCACTGCCCTCCGCGTGAAAGACATCGCCGAGGTCACCCAGGGCCCGAAGATTCGCCTGGGCCACATGGCGCGGGCGAATCATATGCAGGACGGGCGCATCATCGACGAACCCGACATCATTCAGGGCGCCGTGCTGATGCGCAAGGGAGCGGAAGAGCAGCCCACGCTCGATGCCATTCACAAGAAAGTTGAGGAATTAAACAATGGAATCCTGCCGCCAGGCGTGAAAGTCGTACCGATGCTCGACCGCAGCGACCTGCTGCACTACACACTGCACACGGTGATGCACAATCTGACCGAGGGAATGATTCTGGTCAGCATTATCCTGTTTCTCTTCTTGCTCAATGTTCGGGCAGCCTTCATCGTTGCTTTGACGATTCCATTTTCTTTGCTCTTTGCCTCGATCTGGCTTGATCTGAGCCATATTCCCGCAAATCTGCTTTCTCTCGGAGCCTTGGACTTCGGCATGGTAGTTGACGGCGCCGTAGTCATGGTCGAGAACATCGTTCGACACATCGGTAAGCGACGAAATGGAAATGAATCGGGCAATTCAAAAACTACTGCCGAGGTAATCCGGGAAGCCGCGCACGAAGTGCAGCGCCCAGTCTTCTATGCCATCGCGATCATCATCACCGCCTACATGCCAATCTTTACTCTGCAGCGGATTGAGGGACGTCTATTTCGACCGATGGCTTGGACGGTCGCTCTCGCACTGCTAGGGGCCATGACCTTCTCGGTGCTCGTCGCTCCGGTATTGGCGGGACTGCTGTTTCGCAAGGGCGTTCACGAACGCCGAAATCCGGTGATGGACTATCTGACAGAACGGTACCGCCGACGTCTGCGCTGGGCGGTGCAGCACCGGTGGATAGTGGCATCTGTGGGCATCGTAGCCGTGATGGGAACCATATTCCTTGGCTTCAGCGGCGTCATCGGAGCGGAGTTCCTGCCACATCTGGATGAAGGGGCGATCTGGGCACGGGGCACTTTGGCCAACAGCACCAGTCTTTCGGAGGGGGAGAAGTTCACGACGAATGAGCGCTACGTCTTTGCGTCGTTTCCGGAAGTAAAGACGGTTGTTTCGGAAGTGGGGCGGCCCGATGACGGAACTGATACCGGAGGGTTCGGCAATACCGAGTACTTTGTCGACCTGAAGCCGAAAGATCAATGGCGTCCGATCTTCCATCGGAATAAAGAGGAGTTGATCGCAGCGATGAATCGGGCGGTGGAGAAGTATCCGGGAGCGATCTGGAACTTTTCGCAGCCGATTGAAGACAACGTCGGAGAGAGCATGACCGGCACAAAAGGTGCATTAGCTCTCAAAATTTTTGGCGATGACCTGAAAACTCTTGAGGAAAAAGGCGAGGAGGTTACCGCTGTTATTTCCAGAATCCCCGGAATGCACGATATCAAACTCCTGCGCGACTTCGGCCAGCCGAATCTCAATCTGACCATCGATCGCCGAGCGGCAGCTCGGTTTGGGATCAACGTGTCGGATATTCAAGACGCCATCCAGACGGCGGTTGGTGGAAACGCTGTCAGCCAGGTATTGCTCGGCGAGCAGCACTATGACGTGGTGGTGCGTTATCAGTCGCAATATCGCAACACCCAGCAGGCAATCGAGGATATCCGGCTTCTTTCGCCATCGGGAGAACGTGTCGCGCTGGCACAACTGGCAACCGTCGCCGTCAAGGACGGGGCATACGACATTTACCGCGAAGGCAACATGCGCTACGTCGCTGCGACGTTCAATGTCAGAGGCCGCGATCTTGGGACCACCGTCGAAGATGCGATCAAGCAAATTGGGGAAAAGGTGAAACTTCCGTCCGGCTATCGCATATCGTGGTCCGGCGAATACGAGAGTCAAAAGCGTGCTCAGGCGCGCCTCGCGCTGATTGTCCCCCTGACCGTGCTCGTCATTTTCATCATCATGTACACCATGTTCCGGTCCTACAAGTGGGCGTCATTGATCATGGTGAACGTAGCTCTGGCACCCGTCGGTGGCTTCCTCGCCCTGCTGGTCACCGGTACCTATCTGAGTGTGTCTTCCGGTGTAGGAATGCTGGCCCTGTTCGGGGTGTCGGTACAAACAGGCGTCATCATGTTGGAATACATCAACCAACTGCGCGCGCGTGGGTATTCCGTCGTCGACGCCGCTGTGGAAGGCGCGGTCCTGAGACTTCGCCCCATCATGATGACTATGCTTGTAGCGACGCTAGGACTTCTCCCTGCGGCGTTGTCGCACGATATCGGATCTGATTCTCAGCGGCCCTTTGCCATCGTCATCGTAGGCGGGTTGATCTCTGACTTACTCCTGAGCATTGTGTTGCTGCCCACCTTTTACGTTTGGATCGCGCGGGATGGCGATCAGCTTCCGGAATTGGAGGCGGCACTTGAATAGTAGCGCGACATTTCGAAAGGCGGTTTGTACTGGGTTCGCCTTTCTGGCTCTGGCAAGTCTCTCTCTTCCGGTGATGTGTCAGTCTGGTGGGCCAAAAACGATCACCCTCGACGAAGCCATTCAGCTGGCACTGCAGCACAACCACAACATGCTGGCGGCGCGCACTACGATTCAGCAGAGCGAGGCTGATGAGAAATCGGCCAACGTCCGGCCCAATCCATCGCTGTTTGCCGATTGGGAATACCTCCCGCTAGGCTCTCCTGCGAAGCAGAATCCTGCCGTCTATGGAGGTCAGTCCACCGCTGACTACCTGCACAACAACACTGAAGGCGATATCGGACTCAGCTACCTGATCGAGCGTGGCAAGAAGCGTCAAAACCGCCTACAGGCCGCTAGGGACCTAACAGCTCAGACTCGCTCTCTGGTAGCAGATAACGAGCGCACGCTCACGTTTAATGTTGCCTCCTTATTTGTGAACGCACAGCTGGCCCAATCGACAATTGAACTGGCCGAGAAAGACCTCGCGAGCTTCCGCAAGACTGTCGAACTCGGGGAGCTGCGTTATACCAAGGGCGCGATCAGCGAGGACGATTATCTCAAGATCAAACTCCAACTTCTGCAGTTTGAGACGGACTCTCAGCAGGCCCAATTGGCCAAGGTCCAGGCGCTTGCTGATCTGCGGCAGCTGCTGGGCTATGAGTCTGTTGCTCCCGACTATGATGTAGCGGGCGCGTTCGAGTACCAACCGATTCCGGGCAACATGGAAGACTTTCAGTTGCAGGCGCTGCAAAACCGGCCGGATTTGAGAGCTGCGCAGCAGGGTGTCATAGCAGCCAGGAGCCAGTACGAAGTGCAGAAGACAATCGCTAAGCCGGACGTCACGGTACAGGCAAACTACTCACACGTGAATGCCATCAACGCGGTCACATTTTACGGAAGCATTCCCCTCCCGATCTTCAATCGTAACCAGGGCCAGATTGAACACACACGGATCGCCATCACCCAGGCGCAAGAGCAGGAAAAGGCCGCGAACGGTCAGACCCTCACCGACGTGCGAGATGCGTATGAGGCACTGCGCGTAAGCGATCGCGTTGTTCAGTTTTATAAGTCGAGCTATCTTGATGTCGCACAGAAGGATCGTGACATCGCTGAGTATGCGTACCAACGGGGAGCCGTGAGTCTGCTCGATTTTCTGGACGCCGAGCGCAACTACCGTGTCACTCAACTCGCCTATCGTCAGGCCTTGGCTTCATACTTGGTGGCCGCGGAGCAATTGCGGCAGGCAGTGGGGACCCGCAGCATACATTGATTGGGTCTGTTTTGGGCTTTGCGTCTCAGTTTTTGTCGTCGTCGGAGTCCGATTCAAGGAGCATCGGTCTTTGAACAAACAAGAGGTCCGGAACCGCATTCAAACGCTCGGAGTGATTCCCTCGATCCGTGTATCGACCATGGAAGATGCCCTCTTTGCGGCTGAAGCTGTGGCTCGCGGCGGCATTCCCATCATTGAAGTCACACTGACCGTACCCGAAGCGATCAGGGTGATCTCTCACGTTGTGAAAAATGCGCCCGAGGTGATCGTGGGGGCCGGAAGCGTTCACGACGTGGACACGGCGAAAAAATGTCTCGACTCGGGAGTTCAATTTCTGTCCAGCGATGGTCTTGATCCAGACACGGTCCGGTTTGCCGTGGAACAGAATACGGTCGTAATTCCGGGCACCCTCACTCCGACGGGGGTGATTACGGCTTGGAAACTCAATCCCGACTTTGTGAAGGTCGTGCCTTGCGGCCATATCGGAGGGGCCAGTTACATTCGCGACCTGAAGGCTATGTTTCCCTCCATTCCTCTGATTGCCGCCGGCGGCGTGAATCAGCGCACCGCGTTCAGCTTCATCGCCGCTGGCGCGGTGGGGCTCGGAATAGGGGGAGAACTGATCCCGCGAGAGGCCATTCGACGACGACAGCCCGACCGCATCGCTGAACTCGCACATCGATTCTTAGCAGCGGTCAGCGATGCCCGATCTCTCTGAGGAACATCGAACAATTCATTCGCTGAGTAGCCAGCGCACCGACCCGGATACGAGAGAAAGGCAAGATCATCGTGAATGCATATCTCGGAATCATAGGGGCGAGCGTGACGACTTTCGCTCTTACGAACATAGACGATGCCTGTCTCCTGACCCTGTTTTTCGCTCAGCGCATTCCTGCGCGACGTATTGTTGCAGGTCAATATTTGGGCTTTGCAGTCATCGTCGTCGTGAGCCTGTTCGGTGCTTTCGCTGCATTAGCCATTCCAGCTCGCTGGGTACGATTACTGGGACTCGTGCCAATTGCGTTGGGTCTTCGACATTTGTTCAAGCACCGCGGAGCTGGTCCTCGGAGCGCATCTGCGATGGGAGTGGCCTACATTGCTCTCATCACGTTTTCAAACGGAGCTGACAACATCGGCCTGTACATCCCCTTTTTCATCGTTGGTCGCGCTTATTTGTGGCTGATCCTGGTTACTTACGCCTCCCTAATTGGACTCTGGTGCTTGGGCAGCAGGTTGATTGGAACTCACTCTCTCGTGCTCGGCGCCGTCGATCGCTGGGCCCAGCGGGTGATGCCAATCGTTTTCATTGGCCTTGGATTGGTGATTGTGTTTCATCGCTGAGTGCCCAGAGGAAGGCCCTCGCAAGCAACTCCGAAGCTGCTCTGAGGTCAAAAGGGTCATCTTTCAGAGGAGCAGTGCGGCAGGGAAGAACGTAGGCATCCGAGTGGTGAAATAAGGCCATCACAATCTTTACGCCTTTTTTATGTTCTATGTGCTGCAATGCCATCAACGGGCAACTTCGCCAATCCACGTCGTGCCGGCACGCCGAAAACCACGCAAATTTTCGAGATGATACTAGATGACGCGCTGGGCCCGACGAGCTGAGGAGGTCTATGAAGCTGGTTAAGTTTGAGGATGTCCACGGGAAAGAAACGTTTATCAATGCAGACCGCTTGAATTTTATTGCCGACTACGGAAGCGGAACAAGCGAACTCAATTTTGGTGGAGAGGAATCGACCGTGTACGTTGCGATGGAAGTCTCAGCCGTTGCCAAAACCCTGTTGAAAGCCACAACCGAAAAGTGACGGAACGTGCACGCATCCGCGGCACGTCACTTACACAGTGCGTAGTTGACTAAGCCCCAGGTGCCGCAATTGTTGCGTCAGTTTGATCAGGAGTAGGTCCGAACCTGGGTGCTAGCGCCTCTCGTGCAGCCTACCCTCTGGGCGCACCGCGCCAATTGAAGTGCGGGTTGCGGCTGTCGTTTTAGTGCGGGCTCGTCATGGTGACAGGCGGACGCGGCGCAGCAAGGCGCCGAATCTAGGATCTGAGCGCAGTGGATTCCACACCGGATCACGCTTCAAGTAAAGGATCATCCAGTTGCGCTGTTGAACAGCCTTATCCAACCACACAAAGGCCCGATCTTTATTCCCCAGGCTGGCATAAGTAAACGCCATCGGAACAACGGGCATATCACCATGCTCGGATTCATAGGCTTCCCCTGCACGCATCCATCCCTGTAAAGCGTCTATGGGGCCGCGCTCTGCGTCTGCGCGCTTCATCTGCGCTGCCATCTCAGTCCAGCCATAAAGCACGAGGCAGCGCTCCCACATCTCGACGGACTCTTTAAACCTGCCTAGGATGGCATAGTCCTTACCCATAACCCCAAGGGCAAAAGGATCATTCGGGAATTGCTCTTCGAGAGTTCGTCGTTCTTCGTCCACGGTCCGGCCGACGCGTGTCTGCGCCCCACTATCATAGTAATCGTGGGCGGGATCAAGCGCTTGTGCCAGTTCACGCTCCTTTTTCGCATCGGGCGCGTCGAAATTTTCGAGCCCATGTTTCAAATTGTTGAGCGCAACATTGTCGAGCGAACCTTCCACGTGGTCGAGGTATTCGGCATACTCGTAGTGGGCCTCGGCGGAACGGGTATCGATTTCAATCGCTCGTTTATATTCTTTTTCGGCGCCAGCCCAGTTGTAGTCGTATTGCATCAATAGCCGTGCCAGGGCGAAATGTGCCGTGGCATTGGTCTCATCCAGTTCGAGCGCCTTCGCGAGCGCGGCACGGGCCTTGAGCAGATACTCCGGCATAATGATTCCGTACGCGTCCACAACATCGAAGTATGCCACGTACGCGGGCAAGAAATTCGGGTCTTGCTCAGTTGCACTATCAAGGTAAGAAACTGCCTTCCTGGCTTCCTCGTGTTTGGCCGTTGTTTTGTCCTTGTAATAGGTGAGGCTCGTTTCTTGACCGATGTGGAATCTAGCCTCGGCATAGGCGTCGAGCGCCTTCGGATTCACTGGCCGCAAGCTCTTGAGCCTAGCCTGTTCTTCTGGTGTGACCTTGACCTTTATCTGGTCGGCAATTGCACTGGCGATCTCGCCCTGCAAAGCCAGCATGTCTTTCACGTCGCGTTCGAAACTGTTCGCCCAGATATGCTGATCTGTGGGTCCATAGATGAGTTGTGCCGTGATGCGCACGCGATCCCCTGAGCGCTGTACCGTTCCTTCCACGATTCCGTCCACATTCAGTTCGCGAGCGATCTGCGGGAGCGGCTTGTCCGGCCGCCCATACCGCATGATTGTGGTTCGGGATACGACTTTCAGCGCGCCGATCTGGGCCAGATCGGTAATTAGCGCATCGGTCATCCCTTCGGAAAAGTACTCCTGCAAGGGATCCTTCGAGAGACTCTGCAAGGGCAACACAGCTAGTGTGCGAATGGTGAGAGGTGCGGAAGTCCCTGCGAACCGACTCCGTAAGTTACCGATATTGAGTCCAAACACGATTCCGGCCGCAACGATGGTGGCCCCCAAGGCGAGCAAGCCGATTCGGATTGCTCTGGAGTTGGTGCCCGTAGAGCCGGTGTTACTGAAAACGGCTTGAGGCGAGGATTCGGGAGCGACCAACCGCACCGGCAGGAGAATGCGGTAACCCCGTTTAGGGATGGTTTCAACGAACAGCGGCTCCCGGGCGTTGTCTTCGAGGGCTCGCCGCAGTTCCGAGACGGAACGGGTTAGCGCGTCATCGGAAACGAATGCGTCCGCCCAAACGGTCTTAATGATGGCTTCTTTGGAAACCGGCTCCCCTGCGTGCTGAGCGAGGCACACTAAAACCTCCATCACTTTCGGCTCCAGGCGCACAGTGGTGCCGTTGTTAGTGATGGTGTTGACGCTCGGGCGAACGAGCCAGGGGCCCAACTGGAAGTCGCCGCTCACGACACCCCCCCGCGACTTGGGTAGTCATTATAGCTCCGTTTGCCCAGGGCTTAACCTGCCCTTCCGAGCAAAAGGTCAGCCGAAGATCAGGTATTCCTCAGGACTTCCAAATCCCGGATTTTGTAAAAAATGGCCTGCAAGAGCGTGTATTCGAAATAAGCACGCGCAATCGAGGCGATCCCGGGCCTTGAATCTTCGTGGGGCGAGCTCCGTGAGTCAAAAAGTTGATTTCTCATCGCAGGCATTCGTGATGATGGCTGCCATTCTTGCCAGCGTAGCTACCGTATCAGGGACCGCCTGCCCGTCCGATTTAGCCCTTGTTGTTCTTCACAGATCAAATAAAGAAACGAAAGGATAATCACATGAAATGCAACGTTCTTAGCCGATTTGCGATCGTCGCTGCGGCAGTGTCAATGGTTGCGGTTACCTCATTGCGGGCTCAGGCCAAGCAGTGCTCGCAGGCGACAGGCGCCGGAAACTGGGCCTACACCTATAACGGGACGGTGTTTGCGCCGGACGCAGCCCCCATTGCGGCCGTTGGCCACTATCATCAGGACGCCAAGGGGAATGTCATCGGTGGTCAGACTCACACCCTTGCCGGTCAGACAGAGGTTGAAGACATCACGGCGACCGCAACGGTGAACAGTAACTGTACCGGCAAGGCCACAATCAACGTTTATTTACAAGGCACATTGCTGCGAACCACAACTGTGGATGTCGCCTACGACAGCGACGGAAATCACGTGCGAATGATTTTCACTTCGCTGACTCTTTCAGACGGCACCGTCCTGCCCGTTGTAGCCACATTGGATGGGAACCGAGTGGCGACTAAACCGTGATTCTCGGCGCCATGGTCCTCACAAGATCAAGGAAGTCGATCACGTCCTGACGCCTTTTCGCATTCGCAAGAACACATGAGCCGTTTTGACGGAAATTGGAAGTGATCACAGAGGGGCAGTTTCCGACAGGCAACAAATGGGGGCCGCAGGAAAAGGAGGCGTCGTGCGAAACTCGGCTCTGTTGGCGATCTTCACGATCTTGCTGGGTGTCATCGCTCCCGGTCAGGTGACCTGTGGCTCCACGACCGCTCAGCGGGCTTGGTTTGACCATGCCGTCGAGCAACTGAGGGGGCCGGTCGGGCAACGGCCTCCGAACTTGCAGGAGCGGAGAGCCGTCATGGCTCCGGCTTCTGCCGATGTTGTTTTGATCCGACGTCCCCCCGAAGCTCAGGAACTTGGCGGGATATTCGGGAAGCTGCCGGTTCCCCTTGAGCGCAGGCATCCCGATGGGACGATGATCAGAATCTACTTCGAAGTCTACCCGCACACGAATGCCGGCCCTGCTGTGAGTGCGATTCTTGCCAATCCCGGTGGGCCGGGTGCCAGCACCACCGGCCTGCGGGCACTCGGACTGGCCTTATTTGCACAAAACCGGCACGTTCATCACTTTCTGCTCATCGATGACCGTGGCCGGGGTGGTTCCGATGCTTGTTGAGGAACAGACATGGCCAATCGTGTCCCTTTCAGAGTGAGCGTGCTTGCTGCCGTACTTCTCTCAGGCTCGTGCGGTTGGGCTCAACAGTTCCGTTTTCCGCCTGAATATAACGTGGGCGTGGATCCACTCGGTTTCGCTTTCCCGAATGCGATCGCGGTCGGTGACTTCAACGGAGACGGCAAACCGGATGTAGCCATCACTCACAACGATGGCAGCGCAGTCAGTATTCTTCTTGGAAATGGAGACGGTACGTTTCAACCGCCGGTTAACTATCAGACGGGTTACGGACCTGCTGCACTGGTGGTGGGAGACTTTAATGGCGATGGCTTAGCCGATCTGGCAATTGCTTGTGGAGGAGTTTTTTTCGGAGGACAGGACGGCGCAGTTTCTATTCTGTTCAGCAATGGAGACGGTACGTTTCAACCGCGAGTTGACTATGGGCTTGGTGCCCAACCCTTTGCCATTGCCGCGGCCGACTTCAACGGAGATGGAGCGATCGACCTGGTCGTATCCATGGGCCCAGCTTCCGATGTGAAGACCACAGCTGTCCTCATGAACGCCGGCAGTGGCACATTCCGTGTTCTTGAAGCATTCCCCGGCGGAACGGTGCTGGGTACAGGAGATTTTAACGGCGACGGCAAAACGGATTTGGCGGTCACGGTCATTCAGTATGTTGGTGGGGAACCGACCGTGAACTGGGTCAACGTCCTCTTGGGGAACGGCGATGGCGCATTCCAGTCAACTGTCACCAACTATGGCATTCCGGGCCTGGCGGTCGGAGCTACCATTGTCGATCTGGATGGCGATGGACGACTCGATGTTGTCGTCTCTTCCAGCAGCTTTTCGGCCACCCCGCAACCTAATATCGTCAGCGTGTTCGTAGGACATGGCGACGGAACGCTCGGGACTCGCGTCGATTATCCATTTCACAGTGTTGGCGGATTGACGACTGCGAACATGACCGGGGACGGGCATCTGGATCTTGTTATGGATGCTGATGGACTTGTGATTCTGCCGGTCGGAGACAACGGCACCCTTGGAGCGGCGGAACGTTTTCTTGCGCCTTCTGGAACGGCGGTAGTAGCGGACGTGAACGGCGACGGGGCCCAGGACATCGTCGTCACGGATTACAACGGTGACGCCGTCTCTGTGCTCCTCAACAATGGCTCGGGAGTATTTCCAGTTCCAGCTTATGCCACCGGAAAAGCGCCTGGCGCCGTAGCCTTAGGCGATGTCAACGGTGATGGCAAGCTCGACATGGTCATCGCTAATGGAAGCCTATACGCTTTCGAATCCCCCGATAACACGGTCAGTGTATTGCTGGGCAATGGGAACGGTACATTCCAACCGCGAGTAGATTATCCCAGTGGAAATACTCCATTCTCCATCGCCGTGGGGGACCTGAACGGCGATGGCAAGGCCGACGTCGTAGCCGCAAACTATGGCGACAACACTGTGAGTGTGTTCCTCGCCAAGGCTAGCGGCGCACTTGCCGCGAAAGTGGACTACCCGACAGCCTCTTCACCTGGGTCAGTCGTGATCGGCGATTTCAATGGGGATGGCAAGCCGGATCTGGCGGTGTCGGCTGCGGCCGTCAATGTAGTCAGCATCCTGCTCGGCAATGGCGATGGAACCTTCCGGCCTAAGGTAGATTACCCAACGGATATCGGCCCCATCACTCTCGTGGTCGGTGATTTCAACGGCGATGGCAAGCTCGATCTGGCCACTGCAAATGTCTATTTTGGTACAGTGAGCGTCCTGCTCGGAAACGGCGACGGCACATTTGCCCCGCATGTCGAGTACGGCGCTGGTGGGCCAGCTTGGTCGCTGGCTGTTGGGGACTTCAACGGCGACACGAAGACTGACATCGCGGTAGTAGACGGTGGCTTGTACTGTCCTAAACCCGATGAGTGCACCACTGGCAGCGGATTGGGGGTGCTTCTGGGTCGAGGAGACGGCACTTTCCAACCGGCCGTCATGTACGGGACGGAGGGCGGCCCTAGCGACATTGTCGTTGCCGACTTCAATGCCGACGGAAAGCTCGACCTGGCGGTGGCGAACGGCTATTTTGCCGACAACAGTATTGCCAAAGGAACTACAGTCAGCATTTTCTGGGGAAATGGCGACGGAACCTTTCGACCGTATTTCGACTTTGGACTTATCGGGGGCACCTATGGCTTGGCTACCGGCGATTTCAACGGTGATCACAAGCCGGATGTCGCCGTCGTAAACGTCGCTAACGACGTTGTTGTACCTCTATTGAACACGTTTACGGTGCCCGAGTTTCTGTTGACAGCTTACGCGGCACCCGAAATAGTGGTTCAACCCATTCCCGCCGGAAATAACGGATGTGCTGCTTTCGGATATTGCATAGCCGCTTTCAATAGCGGAACTCACGTAACTCTAAATTCCATTCTCGCCCCGGGTTTTACTTTCGCCGGTTGGAGCGGCGACTGTTCAGGTACTGGCGCTTGCGTCTTGGACATGACTGCCGACCATACAGTCGGGACCACATCAACGCCCGTCACCTCGACATTCAATCTCAATCTGAAGATCGCCGGCAACGGAATTGGAGTCGTACAGGACTCCCCACTTTCTGGTAACAGCTGCAGTGCGTCGTGTGTCCTGAGCTATGCCGGGGGATCGATCGTCCCGCTCGGTGCGGTCGCGATCCCAAGCAATACCTTTGCCGGTTGGAGCACACCTGAATGCGCGAAGGCTGTGGATTGCTATGTCACGATGAACTCCGACATCACCATCACGGCGACCTTCACACTGCCCGCAGGATTCCATGAGCTCGCGGTCACCGCAGCTGGTTCCGGTTCAGGGATAATCACAAGTGTTCCCGCTGGCATTGGTTGCGGAGTGTATGGCGATATCTCCGGCGCAAACTACGGTTCTTGCGAGGCGGGATTCTCAGGTGGAAGCCCCGTTACGCTGACATTCACGCCCAATCCTGGCTACGTTCTCGCTAGCTGGAGCGGAGGCGGGTGCTCTGGCAGCGGAAATTGTGTCCTGACCCTAAGTTCTAATGAGACTGTTATCGCCAACATTGCTCCGGCCCCGGATTTTTCACTGCAGGCCACAGACTTGTCGCCGAACCCTGTGAGTCCAGGGCAATCGGCAACCGCCACGCTCAGCCTGGCTGGGGTCAATGGTTTCTCAGGGGCCGCATCGCTCACCTGCGGGGTTACGCCGACGCCCCAGTACGCCCCTCAATGCGTGCTCAATCCAACATCCATTGATTCGAACACGACTGTTACGGTGACCGTCACGACCCAGGCACCGACAACTACTGCCTCTTCTGCATCGCGCGATGCCTTTTTGTTTTTCGCAGTGAGTCTGCCCTTAACAGGCCTGCTCTTGTTTGTGCAGCGTTTGCCTGGAGGCGGGAGTCGGAAGAAGTTCGCGAGCCTGTTTTGCGCCTTGCTGATTCTGACAACCATGCTCCAAACTTCGTGCGGCGGGAGTTCCGCCTCAACCCGTCCCAAAGGGACTCCTGGTACCCCGCCGGGGACTTACACTATCAACATCACTGGAAGCTCAGGATCCCTGCAACACAACACGGCTGTGTCGCTAATCGTACAGTAGATGTTTGCAAAAATAACATCAACATTGTCCGGGCGTTGGTGGCCATCACCATTACCAAGAGTGCGTCGCAGACAGCAGCCCCTCCTGTGATTCGGAGAACAGAATGACAAGTTGTGACAAATGCTGGATCGCTATAGCGATCATCTGCCTGTTCTTCGTGTCTGCCGCGTGCAAGGCACCACGCAGTTGCCTCTGGTCTCAATGATTTTGGTGGTTGGGCCTTTTCGACTTCCTCGGCATCATCATGTCAGACCCGTCCGGGATCGACGCAATGGGCATCTACGGTGTGAGACTTTCAGCGGGCGGATAGACTAGATGTTTCGCGATGTGGAAATTCGACTGTCGGGGAGACGGCCCGTCAGAGACCGCCTCCGAAAATACCGCTTGGAGCGCGGTTACCGGTAATGGAACGAACGTTTTGTTCCCTGCAGGCGAGGGTATATTCCAGAATCCGGCATCCTATCTACTTTTTCGCCTCGCTGGCATTACTCGGCGCCGCATTCTGTTTGCGGTCCGTGTACTTCACGTCCCACCTTCGCTATCGTGGTTGTGTCAGCCTTTTAGGCTCAGAATCCCTGCCGGGGGGCGAGTGAAAGGGCGATTTTTCACCAATCGTCGAACTGCGTCGTACAATTTCTCTCGTCCGTTCCGTACTGATCTTATTCAAGTGGAGAACTGCTATGCGACGAGCCGCGCTTCTGTCATTCCTATTTTTCTTTTGTCTCGCAGCCCTGCATGGTCAAGCCCCTGTGAAATACGGCTCGAATCCTGCTGCGGGGAGCACGTTCACCCACAACGGAATCAAACTCTATTACGAAATATACGGCTCAGGCGAACCGATTCTGCTCATCCACGGCAATGGTCTGAGCATCGCAAGTTTGAAGGCTCAGATTGAATACTTCCGCAAGCATTACAAGGTCATAGCCATGGATAGCCGAGACCAAGGAAGATCAGGGGACAGCACAGACAAGATCACATACGAGAAGATGACCGACGATCTGGCTGCCCTGGTGGATCATCTGAAGACCGAGCCTGTGTACGTCCTCGGATGGAGCGATGGCGGTATTGAGGCGTTACTGCTTGGTATCCGGCATCCCAACAAAGTAAAGAAAATTGCTGCTATGGCTGCAAACCTTGATCCAGAGGGTATTTATCCCGAAATTTTGGATTGGGCTAACAATATGGTGGACTCAATGCCACCTGAGGCGAAAGAAACACCACAGGGCAAGCGCCAATTAAAACTGATACACATGGCTCTGGAAGAGCCGCATATTGATCCGAAGGCGCTCGAAACGATTACGGTGCCAACGCTTGTTCTCGCGGGCGACCATGACTTGATCCGCGATGAGCACACGCTTGACATCTACCATCACCTGCCGAGCGGTGAACTCTGTATTTTTCCCGGTGCCACTCACATGATCCCCTATGACGACCCTGTGTTGTTTGACACAACCGTGGAACACTTCTTCGAGAGGCCGTTCGTCAAGAAGGATCGCCTGAATGATCTTTTGAAATCTCTTGAGGCATTACAGAAAGCTGAGTGAGGCGTGGTGGTTGTAAACAGGCGATTCACTCGAAATCCCCTTCGGTACCCTGACCTCCTTTATCCCTTCTAAAGTTTGGCGTACCCCTGATCGCGGGGCGGCCCGGGGCGATTTTATGGGGAGGGTGATCCAGCTTTTATCGGCTTCTCGATTTGACATTCGCTCTTGTTCCATGTTCCAAAACTTGGAACAACTTGGAACAGATCGCCATAAATCGCCTGCTCTAACGCGAGCGCGGCGCTTCGATCTGCATCGGCAGATCCATGCACGCGGCTATGCTTGCAACTTTAACAATCCGGGGAACTTGCAGGACGGAACTGCGGAGCATTTTGGTTGCGGGGGGTGGATTTGAACCACCGACCTTTGGGTTATGAGTTCAAAGGGAAATTGATATCAAACAACTTACACGCGCACGGATGACACCTAAGCGACTGTAAGTTGCGGCAGGGAGCGCAGCGTAGTCCCCAATCTAGTCCCCAGTCCTAAAGTAGTCCGTCGAAACAGCGAAGGAACATCCCTACCCCCCAGGGCATGGACGATTCTTGGCAATTCACTTCGCGATTCGCTCAATGAGCAATTTCGTCTTGGTCGGGGTCTGTTTTGCCTCCATCGCTGGACCCACAATCCATTTGCATGAGGTTCATCATGCGTAGCACACGCTCTTAATGCTCTTTTCTTCTGATCGCTTTCGAAAAAAACAATAACTTGGGGAGTCTGCTCTCGCTCAAGCGCTCTAAACTGACGGGGTTTTGACTCAGTTTCCGTACAGCTAAAGGCGCCAACGCGGTCTAGACGATGCAAGCCATACCTGAATGTCGGGATCAAACGACTTTCGTCATCACCATCGATTATGGGCGCGGGAATGGTCTGGAAGAATGGAAAGAACATGGAGCCGCCAGAAGTGCTCGGAGATCATCTGGATCGCGGTCATGGGTCCAGAAACCGAATCCTTAGGCGCGCGCTCGGATGCCGCTACCACTCAGTGAGCGATTGCTGCGACATTGCGGAGTTTATTGGCAGGAACTTCCATGCGGCTGTGCCGGAAGCCGCCGCCCTTGCGGGAGTCATTTGCGAAATCCACCTCGAAACTTCCGCCACATTAATCATCTCTATGGCGTTGCGAAGAGGTTCGGAACGAGTTGCCGTCCATCTCCAGTTTTGCCGAACCGGGCCCGGACTTTGTTCTTGCGTCCCGTTGTAAATTTGTCCTGCAACAATGCAGGGAATGTCGCCTGTGTTAGACTGCTGGCACTCTGGGCTTCTTGGGTGAAAACACTCTCAGCCATTTTATTGACGATTGCGATGGGCTTGCCCATGGCAGCGCCCCTCTTTGCGTCTACTGAGAATGCTCTCCCTGCCTGTTGCCGTAGGGACGGCAAGCATCATTGCATGGGTAAATCCATGCTTCAGATGGATGTTGGAACATCCCCTGCGATATCCTCCGCCCAGACCAAGTGCCCACAATTTCCGAAGATGTTGGGAGTTACCAGCCACGGTCAACTCGGCCTGAGTACCTCCACCGCGATTTTTGCGGGGATCGTTTCTCATCCGGCACTGTCTCCGCAAACTCTGAGCAATTGTCGCGTGTCGTTGCTGCGTTCTCACCAGAAGCGCGGCCCCCCTCTTGTCCTTCGTGCTCTGTTAACAATTCCCAATTTCACAATTTGAGCAGGTGCGGGCGCAGTATTCAGTGTGGACTTTCACATCGACCATGCTGAGCGCGGTCACACGCGTTACGCCTTCCTTCGCACTTTCTCGCAGAACTCTCGGATCATGGGAGGCTGAACGGCATTCCTTGATTTCCGATCATCGCGGAAGGAGACAACTCATGATGGATCGAAGACAATTCGCCAACCTCGCAGCCGCAACCCTGGCCTCTTTCACTCTCCCATCCAGCTTAACCGCGGCGGAAACGCAGGCTGAAAAACCGAGTCTCGCCGATGCTAACCGCGCCATGGAAGAAGCCATGCGCGGACCACGCCTGCAAATGGCGATGCTGGTTTATCCGC
>Ga0335080_10002306_pt1 | contig 18997 bp, 15 predicted proteins | sample Lox_Sample_34_FD_206720 | JGI IMG/M metagenome (GOLD analysis project Ga0335080, IMG submission 206720) | Soil microbial communities from Loxahatchee National Wildlife Refuge, Florida, United States - Lox_Sample_3.4 | ecosystem: Environmental > Terrestrial > Soil > Wetlands | place: USA...
GCTGGATGATCTGGACTTCACTGGCAGCGCTGGCGGTGAATGGCGGGATTACACTGGCGCTGGTGCGCGGGCGAGGCGACCTGAACTTGCGCAGTATCCTTGTGCACAACTTCGGAGACGCGTTGTCGAACCTTGCAATCATCGTCGGCGCGGTGATTATCGGGTTTACACACCTGCAGTGGATTGACCCGTTGCTGGGTCTCGCAATCGGCGCGCTCGTGCTGTACTCGTCGGTCGGAATACTTCGCGAGTCCGCGCACATTCTGCTCGAAGGAAGACCGCAAGGGTTGGGAGTGGAGGAAGTAGCGCGGGCGATTTTGACGGTGGAACACGTAAACGAAGTACACGACGTGCACATCTGGTCGCTTGGCGGCAGCCATCACGCGATGAGTTGCCACGCGCGCGTTCCGGACATGCACATGGATGAATGCGAGAAGGTACTGCGGAACATACGGAAGAAGCTCGAGGAGTTTGGAATCGAGCACAGCACAATTCAGTTGGAACGCGCCGGATTGCCCGCTACTTCGGGATATGTAATGCCGGAACCCATGCAGAAAATCTGATCTGCAGCTTAGCTTCGGATGTTAGCTGCTTCTTGGTCTCTCCAACCGAGGATTTTATCCACGGCCTGAAAAGCGCCAGCTTTCCATGCAACTTCGAGCGCTTTGCACACTATGGGAGAAGCCCAGCCGGACTTGAAGCGTTCGCAGAAATGGGTGCAAAAAAAACTGGAGACTTCTGAGTGGGAGGGGCAGCCGCTGCGCGAGTAGCCCATTTCCTGCCAGTGATTTTGCCTGGGCAGGCGGTGGTAGCTGTAATACTCAGCAAAGGTGCGGCGTTCCGGCGCGATGCCAAATCTGTCTGGATCACGGCTCATGGCGCAACCGGGTTCGATTTCGATCATGCAGGTCTTGAAGCGCACGCGCTGGTATCTACGCCGAAGCCCAACCTGGTAGGCAGCCATTTGTTCGAGGTCCTGGCGAGTTTCACCGGGAAGGCCACAGGTAAAACAGAGCAACGAATTCACGCCGCGCGCTTCCATGGCATCCAGACAGACTTCCAATTCAGCATTTGAGTAGCGATACAGCGAGTTCCGGCGTCTCAGTTCTTCGTTGTGGGAGTGCGGGCTCAGTGTGACGAAGGACTCCTTCCCTTTCAGGCCGGCAAAGCCTTCGAGGAACTGTGCATTCGGCAGGAAGTAACGCTCGACTTCGATGTCCAGGCCGACATTCCGCCGCTTCAACTCCTCAAATATTTCCGCATAGGTCACATCGGCTTTTGCGTACGGAAAAGAGTCGAGAGCGACACAGGCGGAATCGAACCCAAAGCGCTCGAGGTCGCAAATCGAGGAAACAATCGCGGAGACGGAGCGCAAGGCGACGCACTGGCGCGCGGCGATTAATTCATGGGCTTCGCGCGACCCGCCGCAATAGCAGCAGTTGTGGACACACCCGCGTCCGACATACACCTGAAACGCTTTGTGTGCCCCGAGTAGCTTCCGCTGGAGTTTGTCGGAAATTGTCGGGGAATGCAGGTAGCGGGAGAACGACTTCACGAAAGTGGGATAGTCCTTCATCAGCGTGAAATCGGTGAAGCACATGTTTTCGAGGGCAGCGCTGTCGGCGACATAGGTCTGCGGATTCGAAATGACCTCCGCGTTATGGCGGTAAGCAAGGTTCGGCGCTGCGTCGTAGTTCTTGTCTGAGGTGAATCGACGGATCAGTTCGAGAATAGGAAGCTCGGCATCGCCACGGATAACGAAGTCAACAAAAGGATAGTCCCGCAAAATCTCATCGGCGAATACCGATGCGGTGAAGCCACCCAAGAGGACGGCTACTTCCGGGTGAGTTTGTTTGATTTTGCGGGCGACTTCGATGACGTCGTAGGACTGGAAATGCCAGTGCAGATCGAGGCCGACAATGGAGGGCTGATTCTCGCGAACGAGCCGGTCCAGATCGAGTGGGCCATGGAGGTAGTCCTCGACGCCAAGATGAACGATGCGCGCTGTGTGTTGGTGGCGGACCAGGAAATCGGCCAAGCCTAACAGGCCGATGGGTGGAAAGAGAATGAAGGAAAACTCCCCGATGGGCTTGTAGTAGTTATGGAATTTGGGCGCGTGCAGGAAGAGTAAGTCCATGAGCGTGCTCGAAGAAGGGAGGGAGCGATCTACCGTTCACAGGAGTGTAACAAAGGAGTCATGCCAATACTTGTGACGGAGATAGGGCGTGCTGAGGAAAAGTCCCCCACCCGGAGGGATCGGAACCGCGATGTCGGAGTGGAACGGGCCGCGCTGACTAGCGCAACATGGCCATGGAGGCCGGCGGAGCCCCAGGGAGGGTCACGGTATTCCCGCGCTCTTCGTTGGACTTCATTGTCGCGTCATAATCGAGGGCATCGAGCGGAAGAGTGCGGCGGAGCCCCTCCTTGGTGATGTACTGGAGCTTGTCCTTGGCGAGCGAGTAGGCAACCGCGAAGATACGAGTGCCGTCGCGCTTGACGAAAACATACTCTTCGACAGGCTGGACTGTCGCGTAAGGCGAGGAAACGCGAGCAGAGGGAACTGGGGCGTTTTCCTCGGACGGCGCCGTCGAAGCGCGGACGTTCGACTCCTGTTCAGCCGGCGCCGCGGCATTCTCTTCCTGATTCTCTTGAGGACCCTCGTAATAGGGCACTGGGTAGTAGAACCCGCCACCCCACCCGCCGGGAATCGTGACGCCGGTGAAACGCTGGAACTTGTTCCAGTTAGGATGAACTGCGAAGAAGTGCTCGTAATCAAAGCCGAATCCCGGAACGGGATAGCAGTTCCCGCCGAAGAAGCAAGAACTGTTGGAAAAAGCATCGCCCGGGATAAAACGACCCGGTACTGGCCTATTAATGGGAGGCTGAGGCAGGGTACCCGGCACGGTTGAGGCACTCACCCTGTGGGCGAGGGCCGGCGCGCCGGTGTGGGAATTGTGCGCAGGGATACTTCCGGGATGGGCAGTGGACGGATGAGCCGTGGCGGGGACGTGCGCGGCCGTGGGGCCGTGCGGGGACGCAAGATGAGATCCAGCAGTAACTGGGACGTGAGCCGGAGCAGCGGGGGCCGGCATCGCACGCATCACCGGAGCAGGAGCTACCGCGGGAGCGCCGCCTCTTTGTGCGCCACTCAGAACCACCGAGAAGCTGATAGTGGCGAGTCCAACGAAGGCAAGTTTACGCATGGGCGTGCTCCCCAGAGGCTGGGACTACGGGTGCCTCTGTACTCTTAGACGCTGTCTGTTAAACGCGGGTTACTAGGGGGACGCCCGCCTGTGCGGCAGATTTTGCACCAGAGGAGTCCGAAAAGGAAGGACAATTTTGGCCCAGTGCTTCAATAGCGCCAGCTCATGTCGGCTCCAGCAGGCGCAGTGGCCAGCAAATGTTTGGCAATCTGCGGCATGATCCGCTGGTACTTCGTGCCGGCGCTTTCGCGGTTGGAGATGTCGCCCCCGCCCTCGTAGCAGTGTGGTTTCCCGGGGCCGTATTCGTAATCGGCGATACGGAAGGGATTCTGGGGTGAATCTGTGAAATTCTGCATCAGGTGGACGGCATTGTTGAGGTACCAGGTGTCCATGTCGCCGACCGCAAAGTGCAGCTTGCCGACGAGTTTGGGGCCGAGGGTGGCTATGTCGCGCTGGAGGATATAACGCAGGTCGTAGTGCTCCTTCCAGTAGTTGGCAACCTCGCGATCGATCTCGCCAGTCGCGGGGTTCCAGATGGATTTGGGGTAGCCATCCTGACCGACGGGGCTGAACACGGCCTGCCAGATGCCAAACTGTTCGGTGGACCGGCCGTGGGTGCCCATGACTTCCTCGCGCCGGACGGTGGGCTCCATAACGGCCTGAATCTGACCGGTCGAGGTGCGCATCTCGCCACGAGGGACGGTGCCAAAGGGTCCGCGGTCGTAGAAGGCATTCTTGTTTTCGTAGATATTCACAAGTTGGTAGGCGTGGAAGTCGATCGGGTCGGGGCAGTAGCAGTAAGCACCATTGTAAAAGTCGGGATAGAAGATCTGCGATGCCGCCGCTTCCCAACCGCCGGTAGAGCCTCCTTCGAGGGAGCGCGCCCAGGATTGGCCAATTCCCCGAAAGCGCTTCTCGACTTCGGGGATCAGTTCCTGGGTGATCGCATCGCCGTAAGGGCCAACGTTGGCCGAATTCACGGCATACGAATCGTCGTAGTACGGATTCGCGTGCTGCATGCTCACGATAAGCATTCGAGGCAGATGGCCGGAGGTCCAGTCTTGATAAAAGCGATTGGCGTAGACAGCGCGTTCGAGTTCGCCGCCCTTTAGCTCCGAAGGGATCTTCTCAAGAAAGAATTGCCAGTCCGCCTCAAAGTGGCCCTGATGCACGAGGAGTGGGTAGTGCGCGTCGGGGTGTTCGTCGAAACCCTCGGGGAGCAGTATCGTGGCGCCGAGATAAGTGGGCCGGCCCCAGAAAGCAGTTAGGAGTTTGCTCTCGATTTGAATGTGTTTGATGTATTTGGTGTCTTGCGGCGCAGCGATTGGCGGAGTCTTCTCCGTGAGCGAAATACGGATGGCGGTAGCAGATTTTGGGTCAAGATGAATTTTCTGCGGCTTGTTGAACAGATTCCCTGGCTTGCTGAACCATTGCTGGCCTTCGCCCCGGTCGGGAGGAAGTTTGACGGTGTACCCGTCGGAACGATGATAAGTTTCGTAGACGTTCAGCACGGCCTGGACGTAGTAGTCGCCAGCCGGGACTTGGTCGAAGCTTTTAAGTGGAAAACCTAGATTGCTGGAATCGAACACAGCGGGAGAGTTGGGTTTCCAGTTGTCTACATCGAGGCCGAAGAACTGTGCGCTCGAAGATTCCTCTTCGCGGAGCTGGAAGCGCGGCTCGGAGGACGGATCGGTAGAGATGCCGAGCAGGATGTGACCGTCGAGAGGCTGAGAACTGGTGGATTCGGGAAACGTGAGCTCGATCCGCAACCGTGTCGTTGGCAATGGGCTCTGCGCGCAGACAGGGTTGGCGGCGACAGCGGCCAATAAAATCAGGGTTAAGTTTCGCATCGCGATTTCCTCAGGAGCCGCAACCTGTCGCATTCAACAGTTTGCAGACAAATAGTTTTGTCGTCATTCCGAGAGCAGCGAGGAATCTCTCTTGGCTGGAGCACAAACACTGAGAGATTCCTCACTTCGCAGACTGCGTTCGGAATGGCGAATCTGACATTTTACGTGAACCGTTGCGGACTACTTGGCTTTCTGCTCCGCGATCCATTTGTCGGTGCGGGACTCGAGCAGGTCGAGAGGAAGCGCGCCGCCGTCGAGGATTTCGTCGTGGAAGGCGCGAATGTCGAACTTCGGTCCTAATTCTCTTTGGGCATGTTCGCGAAGCTCACGAATTTTCAGCTGGCCGAGTTTGTAGCTGAGGGCTTGCGCGGGCCAGGAAATGTAGCGGTCGGTCTCGGTCTGAATGGTGGGCTCATCGACGGAGCCCGTCTTGCGCATGTATTCAACAACCTGATCCCGACTCCATCCCTTCGAGTGAATCCCAGTGTCGACCACGAGGCGCACGGCGCGGAAGAGTTCGGAGGAGAGCCTGCCGTAATCCGAAACCGGATCCTGGTAGAAACCGACTTCCTTGCCGAGTTGCTCGGAATAGAGCGCCCAGCCTTCGCCGTAAGCATTGAAAAACAGTCCGCGAACGCGAAACTTGGGCAAACCGGTGAGCTGCTGCGCTACAGAAAGCTGCATGTGATGGCCGGGAACGCCTTCGTGGTACGCGACAGCTTCGTCGTCGACCATGGAACGCTCGGCGAAATTGGAAGTGGCCACGACGACGCGGCCCGGGCGCTTGCCATCCGGCGTGCCGGTTACGTAATGCGTGGCAGCGGTGGCCTGAAACGCGGGAATGGCTTCCACGGTGACGGGCGACTTGGGCAGGAGGCCGAACAATTGCGGAAGTTTCGGTTCCATCTGGGCGATGTATTTGCGGAAGTCGTCCAGGATCTGTTCGGACGAGGTGGGCTTGTACTTGGGATTGTTCTTGATGGATTCGCGGAAAGACGCCAAGTCGGAGAAGCCGGCTTTTTTCGCGACTTCCGTCATTTCCGCCTGAATGCGGTCGACTTCGCGGAGGCCGAGCTGATGGATCTCGTCGGCGGTCATGTGCGTGGTGGTGCGGCCATAGATGTCGTTGTCATAGCGCTTCTGGCCGTCAGAGAGAGAAGTGATGGCCAAGGTGGTGCGGCCTCGCGGGGCGTATTCGTCCTTGATGAACACTGCGAAGGTTTTGTATGCGGGAAACACTTCGTTGTTCAGCGCAGCGGTGATCTGGTCGGTCAGCCGTTTCTGGTCCTCTGGCGAAAAATCTTTCGGATATTTTTTGGTTGGCTGAAGGAATGGATTCGAGTCAATGATGCCCTGGCACTGGCCGGGAATTTTCTCGAGGAGGAACTTCACGGGCATGAGATTGTCTTTCATGCCGGCGCGCAAGACTTCGGTGGTTTGCGAGAGCACGCGCGGGATCTGGTGCAAGCGGGCGATGTAGTCCTCGTAATGCTTTACGGAGTCGAAGGGGACGGAAAGCGGCAGGTCAGCTAGAAAAGTGTGCACACCGTTCTGCTGGTTGATGGGCACTTCGTATTCTTTCAGGTCGTGATCGGCGATGCGCTGTTGGAGCTGGCGTATCAGCAGGTCATGGGAGAGCTGATCCTGGTCGGAGAAGCCGGCCGAGGAAATGGCCTGAATGCGTGCGAGATAGTCGCGGTTGGATTTGTCGCGCCTGGCGATCGCAGCGAGGGAATAGTCCGTTAGTTGGTCGTTGTAGCGGTAATCGCCGAAAGCGGTGGCGCGCTCGGGAAAGGTGCGCAACTCGTTTTCATAGTACTCGTCGAAGAGAGCGTTCTGCGCGGCAAGGCGGTCGGCGACAGGTTTGGAACCCTGAGCGAGGCACGAGCAAGCTACCGCAAGCAGAAGGAAAAGTAAGTTGGTTGTACGCATGGCCGTGAGAGTAACAAAACGACGAAGAGCGAGGGAAGAGGAAAGACACCGGGCCTGGTGAGCGTTGCGCTTTCACGGCGTAGGGGGTATGTGCTATAACCTGTACGCCGTGAAAGATACCGGAAAGCAGGAGATGGCCCCGGCGGAAATGCGGGGCGAGGCTGCTGCTGGGTCGCCCGCAGCTCGCAGGGCGGGGGAAGCACCAGGGGCCCGGGGATTTGAGGACGCCTCCCGGTATTGCCCGGTGTGCTCGCAGAAACTGGAGTCGAGAAGGTGCAAGCTGGTCTGCGGCGCGTGCGGGTATTACATGTCCTGCGCAGATTACTATTGATCGCAGAGTAGTTTGGCTCGTAGATCGCAGCTGTGCTTGCGGTTCCCCGAGAAAAGACTGCTTTGCGAAAAGTGCAAAAACAGATATGCTTCGCGGTTCCGGCCCGGGTTGCCGCCGGACCCGTGTACGACATGAGGAGGAATCACCGTGGCACTGAAGATCACAACTCGCGAAGTGGACGGCGTAACCGTGGCGGCGCTGGATGGCCGGATCGTGCTGGGCGAAGAGAGTAACGCGCTGCGCGAAAAGGTGAAGACGCTGGTGGCGGAAGGCAAGAAGAAGGTCGTGCTGAACATGGACAACGTGACGTTCATCGACAGCGCGGGCCTGGGCACACTGGTGGCGGCGCATCACAGCGCCAAGGGCCAGGGCGCGCAGTTGAAGCTCTGCCACCTGGGCACGAAGTTCCAGGAAGTGCTGCAGATTACCAAGCTGATGACCATCTTCGACGTGTACAACACGGAGGCGGAGGCGGTAGCGAGCTTCTCGAAGTAAGCGTCACGCGATTTCAAAAAGAGATCGAGAAGAGGGCAGGTTTATCCTGCCCCTTTTTTTTCGTGAAACCCAACGCCATTGTCATTCCGAGCGACGCGAGGAACTCTGCGCCATCAAGCAGTTTTTCGCGGAACGTTGACTACTCTTCGATGCGGTACATGGTAATGCCGCTGAGCAGCTTGGGATAAAAGTCGGTGGACTTTTGCGGCATGACCTCGCCTGAAGTGGCCACTTCCATCACCAGATCGACGTCGACCGGATTCAGCAAGAACGCCACCTGCGCGGTACTATGAACGACGGCATCAATTGCCGTCCTGGCCTCACGTTCGTAGGTCAGATTCGCTTCCGACGAAACGGCTTGCGGGGTAATGCCAAGCGCCGGTTCAAGGATGCCCTGATGCAGCAGAACTACGTCGAGCTGTCGCTGAAGCGGCGAGAGCCCCGGGAGGATTTGCGCAATATCGGCCTCCGGGCGAAGCGTGAGCAGATAGAAAGCGGTTGCTCCGGTTTCCGGCGCGGGAAAAACACCAATCCCGCGCTGCGCTTTTGCCGCTGCTAACTTTCCTAGAATGTCGGCTTGCACCCCTGGGCGATCTGACTCGCTACCGACCGGGAAGACTTCCGTAGCGAACCAAGGCTCGAGATAGCGACGCACGGCACTCCAGGAAAAATCTCGCAGGTTGGCGACGACGCGATGGGTGGGGAGGATAGTCAGACCCTCCGCGCGAGTATTGACAAACGTCATCATCGAGAATTCGTAAGCTGCGTCGGGAATGAGCTTTCCTGCGCGCGTGCGCGACTCATTGCGAAAATTCAGGGAAGTTTCGTACCGGTGGTGGCCGTCGGCGATGACGAGTTTCTGATCGGCCATGGCTTTTTGAATCGCATCGATGCGCTCCGGTTCGGAAATGACCCACAACCGATGCGTGACACCATATTCATCGATGAGTTGGGTTGCCGGCTGCTGGGATACCTCAACTTGCTTGAGAATCGCGTCGATTTGCTGCCTCGCATCCGAATAAAGCATGAACAACTGGCCAGTGTGCGTGCGGGTGTGACGCAGTAGTTCGAGGCGGTCGGCCTTGGGGCCAGACAGGGTGTGCTCGTGGCGAAAGATCACATTGGCGGAGTAGTCTTCGAGCTTCCCTGCGCCGATGAAACCGCGGCGAGTGTGGCGGGTGCTCGTGCCGGGGACCGTAAACTCCTGTGAGTAAGCGTAGAAGGCTAGGGCGGCATCCTGGCGAACCACGTTTTCACCAATCCACGAGCGCAAACTGGCCGCAGCGCGCGTGTAGACGTTGCTCTGCGGCGTGTCGTCGTGATTAATTCGGCCCTTTTCGATGGCAATCAGGTTGTGAGAATCGGCGGCGTAATATTCTTCCTGACGTTTCGGAGTGATCTTGTCATAGGGTTGCGTGAGCACGCGGTCGTAGGAGACAAGATCGGGGTTATAGCGGTAAGCGCGAAAGGGCTGAACCAGGGCCATGAGATCTCCGGAAACGAATTTTGCTGGACAGGCAGCCCTCTAGTTTACGCGATGACGGGAAATGAAAGAAATGCGCAACGGTGACGCAATATTGGACTCGCGAAGCGCGTATTACAATAGACCGCTATGCACAATGGGAAGCTTGCCGCCATGCGCGGATTTGTGTTCGACCTCGACGGAACACTGATCGACTCGAAGATGGATTTGGTCAACGCGGTGAACGCGATGCTGCATGACACCGGGCGAGCGCAGCTTCCCCCCGATCAGATTGCCCGCTACGTGGGTCACGGTGCGCCACAACTGATGGCGAGTACGCTGGGGCTTGCATCAAGCGAAGCGGACCGCAGGGAAGCCCTGACGATTTTCTTGAGGCACTACTGTGAGCACAAAATCGATGAGACCCGGCCGTATCCGGGTGTCGTAGAAGGTCTTCAGACCCTATCGGACGTCAAGATACCGATGGCTGTCCTGACCAATAAGCCGACGCAACTCAGCTTGGAAATTCTAGATGGGCTACGACTGACAAGATTTTTCCGCGCGATCTACGGAGGAGATAGTTTCGCGACCAAAAAACCTGACCCAGCCGGCGTGCTGACGATACTGCGTGAACTGGGAGTGAAACCAGAGAAGTGCGCGATGGTAGGCGATTCGGATGTGGACGTACAAACGGCGCGCAACGCTGGCATGGTGGCCGTCGCGGTTACTTACGGATTTGGGCAGCATGATCGCCAGAAGTGTGCCGGGGACGTGTACGTCGACAGTCTTGAAGAACTGACTCCACTGGTGGAGTGGTAACGCGCAGATCGAAATCGGCTGGTGCAGGAGGAAATGATGTCGAGGAAAAGAAATGCGACGGGATCGAAAGTCACGTTGCACGTGGTCTCCAGCCTGGATGGGTTTATCGCGAAGAAAGATAACAGCGTTTCCTGGCTAGAAGCCGGGGGAAGCGTGTATGAAGCAGGAGTTTCCGTTTCGCAGGAAGAGGCGGCAGCCTTCGTCAAAGGCATAGATTGCTATGTCCTGGGCTCGCGCACATATGAACACGCGCTGGAACTGGGCTGGCCCTATGGAGATACTCCGACGGTCGTGGTGACGACGCGGAGGCTTGCATCGGCGAATAAGAACGTTGAATTCTACTCGGGCGATCTAACGACACTCGTTGAAGAGCGGCTCGCTTCTCGCTATCGGAATATCTGGCTAGTCGGTGGAGCTGTGTTAGCGCAGCGATTTCTCGAGCTTGGATTGGTGGACAAAATTCTGCTGACCATCGCTCCCGTCCTGTTGGGCGACGGCCTGCGACTGTTCGGAGGATCTTTGGAAGAGGAGCATTGGGATTTGAAAAGCGTGGCGGCCTACAAGAACGGGTTTGTAGAGTTGTGCTACTTAGCCGCACGCTTCTAAGACCGTCAGAACAACCCGCAGCCGTTAACGTTTCGTGACGGAATTTGCCGCCGCGCTCACATCCAATACGTACACAACCTGTTGACGTGTGAGAACGAGGATTCGGCGGCCGTCGTCGGCGAAATGCGCGTACGTGATGGCTTGCGCGAAGTGTTGGGTGTCTAACTTCCGCCCGGTCTGCAAATCATAAATGCCCAAACGGGAATCGCTCTCGACGAGCGCGAGCAGATGCGATTTTTCGCTGGCCGCGGGTAATGTTCCGCTGAGATGCGCCTTGATGTCGCCATCGTCGAGTGAATAAAGCGTGATGCGTCCCTCGGCCTTGGCGACGATCAGCATGTTACCAATGGCGGCGACCGAGTCGAAACTCAAAGGGCCGGAGCCGGTGCGAACGAGAACTCCGCCAAGAGTTTCACCGGTAGCGGCGCTCAGAACTTCGAAGAACGTGTCGTTGCGCGTCGCCTTGGTCTTTTCGAAGGCAGGCCAAGCCTCAGGGCAACGCTTCGCCGCCGCACGAGCCGCTTCGGTGTTCGCTTCCCAGCCAAGAACGAGGTTTTTGCCTTGCGGGTCAACAAAGGGAACCGGATGAGAGGAGATGAATTTTTTCTTCCAGCGTTCGCCGCCGGCTGCGGCCGTACGAGCCGTCAAGGTGAAGGGGATTTTGCCGTCGGGCAAAACTTCGGGAACGTGTTGCTTCGGCCCTTGCAGTTCATATTCCAGAAAAACGGAGGGGGTAGCGCGCAGAAAAGTTGCGTCACTTTTCCAAACGTAGCTGGCGGAAGCCGCCTGCGGGTTTCCTAAAAGGACCTCGGTGCTTTTTCCGTCGTCGGAAGGCCGGGTGAAATAAGCCGCGGAATCGGAGACCGACAGCTGCCAACTGTAGTCGAGGACAAGGGTGCGTTCGCCCGTGTCAACGCGGTAGAGTCCTGTTTCGCGGCCAAAGCCAAAGGCCAGTCGATCCAGATTCGGACTAGCCGCAACAGAAAACCGCCGGGGAGAGGATTCGAGGGGAACCAGAGCCGATGCGAAAGGCGTTGATTGACCGATTTGATAGAGACACAGTTGACCGGAGGGATCGAGTAGGGCAAGTACGTCTTCGCGGATATCGATGGCACTGTTAAAAGGCACCGGCACGATGCGGTCTTCGACCAGGTCATAGAGCCGGGTGGCTGCGGTGCCAGTTTCTTCCAGAACCACATAGCGCGGGTTCGACGCGAGCGTGGCTGCCGACACTTCCAGCTTGAGCTTGTCGAGGACTTTGCCCGTAGCGAGCGAAACGATCTCAGAATGCCCCGGTGCGCCGGTGATGAGAACGCGATCTGCATCGAGAAAACAAAAGCCGGCTCCGGAATATCTGTTCAGAACACCAGGCAGATTGACCTTGTGTTTCGTTCTCAGATTCCAGAGCGAATTGCCGTCGCGCGACCACACCCCCACAAGCGCAGCGTCCGGCGAGAAGGCGAATTTACCAGGATAGACGCCTTCATTCGCGAAGACCTGGAAGGAACGGGCGGAAGCCAAGCCGAAAGGAGCGGCGATAATATTTTCGGGAGGGAGCGACACGGGCACAGTTACGCTAAGGGGGAACCGGAAAGGGGACTCTTGCATGAACAGTTCGCTCCGCGAATTGAGATCGTAGATCAGTAATCCGAGATCGACGTTGCGGCATAGGAAAGACTCGCCGTTTGGAGAAAGGGCTCCAGAAATGCAGCCGTCCTTCGCAGGCACTTCGCCGGTGGAGATAATCTCTCCTCGCGGAATCTTCCAGCGGGCGGTTCGCAGAGCGAACGAAACACCCGCGAGACTTTGGGAGTCAGCGGCAAACCGTACCGGGTACAAGTAGTCAGCATCGATGTGCAGGATGGGCTTCAGTGGCCGGGTTGAGAAAAGGAACAAACCCGAATCGCTTTGGAGAAGGAGATAGTTTCCATCCGGACTGAATTGAACGCGGGACGTGAGGCCGCGAATCGGGGGTTTTAGCGGCTGGCGAGAAACGATGCCATGTGGCTCCGCTGGCGGATGCGATGATCCCTGAGGCTCGGAGCGCATAGCCTGCGCCGCGGCCAACAGGAACAGGCAGGCGACTCGAGACGCCAGAGCTGCGCATGATCGGACAGAAACGCGAGCCATCGCTCTTGATTCTGGCGCAAGACACCGCCTGGACCGGACTGATAAAGGTGACGGATGCAGCGAAAAGGGAAACCGCCAACACTTGCGCACACGGCGGGCGGTTTGTCATGCTCAGCGCGTGCTGATTGGTCTCTTTCCTGAACTGGATGCTCCCGGCGGAATTCAGCGCGCCGGGCGACATCTTGCCTTGGTGCTGAGCGAATTTGCAGACGCAAAGGCGATGGAATACCGGCTGTTAAGCTTGAACGATTCGCAGGATCTACATCGCATGCGGGTTGGAGAACGGGAATTCGTATTCACCGGAGCGGCGCGAGGAAAAGCGGGTTTTGCAGCGGCCGCATTGAAGGCGACAAGACGGCGCCCGAAGCTGGTTTTGGCGGCGCATCCGAACCTGGCGCCGATTGTGCGCTGCATGAAAGTGTTCGCGCCGAGAATGAAGAGCATAGTGTGCACCCACGGAGTAGAGGTATGGGAGCCGTTGTCGTCGATGAGACGGCGAGCATTGCAGCGGGCGACCGTGGTACTGGCCCCGAGCCAGACCACCGCCGACTTCGTAGTTTCTCTTCAAGGCGTCGCGCGCGAACGAGTGCGAGTGCTGCATTGGGCGCTCGATCCAGATTTCGACACTAGAGTTGCGGGGACGAATTCGGATGGACTGCCGAAGGATTTCCCCCGGGGACGTGTGATCCTGGCGGTGGGGCGATGGCTGGCCGCAGAACGTTACAAAGGTATGGACACTCTCATCCAATGTATGCCGCGGCTATTGTTGCGATGGCCCGACGCGCAACTGGCCATCGTTGGTTCTGGCGATGACCGCGATTGGCTGGAGAATATCGCGAAGGTGAGCGGCGTGCAGCGTCACGTGAACTTTTTGACAGGGTTGAACTATTCGGAACTTTCGGCGTGTTACGGCGCAGCGGAGATATTCGCACTGCCGAGCCGCGGAGAGGGATTTGGATTCGTATATCTGGAAGCGATGGCGCGCGGCAAGCCAGTGATCGGCGGAGCACACGGAGGCGCGCCGGAAGTAATCCGCGATGGAGCGACTGGGTACCTGGTTTCCCACGGCGACGCCGTGCAGCTGACGACCTCCTTGGACACGCTGCTCTCGAATCCGGAAATGGCAAGGCAGATGGGGGAACGAGGCCGTGAGCGGGTGCAGAAGGAATTCAAATTTTCCGTGTTCGCCAAGAACTTCAAGAAAATCCTGCGCGAGCTATGCGAATCCTGAACGTCACCCAGAGCTACGCCCCATTTTTCGAATTCGGCGGGCCTCCTGTGAAAGTGCGCGCACTGGCGGAAGGCATGGCCAGACGGGGCCACGAAGTCACGGTGTTGACGGCGGATTGGGGAATGGTCGAGCGCGTCAAAGAAGGTCCGGGAGAACAACCGGCTCAGCCGGGCGCGTTCGGGAAAACACAAGTAGTGAACGGAGTCACGGCAATTTACCTGCCGACGTGGCTGCATTTCCGGGCGGCAAGTTGGAATCCAGCGCTTGGCCGATACTTGCGGGCGCGGCTTTCTGGTTTCGACGTGGTGCATATCTTTGGTTTGTACGATTTTTTAGGACCACGCGTTGCGGCAGAATGCCGGAAAAAAGAAATTCCATACGTTGTTGAACCAATAGGGATGTTCGTGCCGATTGTGCGCAACATCCGATTGAAAAAGCTCTATCACCGCGTATGGGGAAGTGAAATGCTCGATGGCGCAAGCGCGATTGTGGCAACGGCGGAACAGGAACGCGCCGAGCTGATCGCGGGCGGCGTTGCACAGGACAAAATTCGCCTGCGGCGCAACGGCGTGGACGCCCCTGCTAGCCTGCCGCCTCGCGGGAAATTCCGAGAGCGACTGAAAGTTCCGGACCAGGCAAAGTTGATTCTTTATCTGGGGCGACTGTCGCAGAAGAAAAGCCCGGATCTGCTGTTGAGAGCGTTTGGCAGGCTACAGCATTCGCCGTATGGGGATGGAACCAACGCACATTTAGCATTTGTGGGTCCCGACGAAACGGGCATGAAAGCGAAGCTGGTAGGGGATACGGAAAGTCTCGGTGCTTCCGCAAGAGTCCATTTTTCGGAGCCACTGACTGGGACGGCGAAATGGGAAGCTTACCGCGACGCCGACGTTTTCGTGCTGCCTTCGCAGAATGAGAATTTCGGAAATACCGCGGCCGAAGCGGTCGCCGCGGGAACGCCGGTAATAGTCACTGACCAATGCGGAATTGCGCCCTTGCTAAAAGACGTGGCCGGGCTGGTTGTCCGGCACAACGAGGAAGATCTGTGGAATGCGTTACTGCGGCTCTTGCAAAACGGCCATTTGTGGGAACAGTTGCATGAGGGCTGTGCGCGTGCGGCCTCCGCGATGAGCTGGGAGGAACCGTTGCGCGAGATGGAGATGATTTACTCGTTACTTGCGAGGCTACGGAAGTCGTAGGACAATTTTGTCTCCAGCCAAGGAAAAGTGTTGAAGCCGCACTACGGATTCCGATGCATTTGGTGGCTTAGCAATGTATTGCTGGCCGCGGCACTAGTCTCTACGGTCTGGTCCGGGATGTGGGAATTATCCGTGCGGCGGTATTTGCGAGGGTTTTCCGACGCCGTCGTTCCCGAAGCGTCATCTTCGAAAGAGAAAGCAGAAGCGATTCTCGCATGGATGCAAAACGGTCCGCCCCGGTTGGAGACCGCTTGGCAAACGAAAGTTTCGCCGCGAGATCCGGAAGATACGTTGAACTACCGCCAATTGTTAGAGGTCTGCGGAAGCGCGACGAACGCATTCCTGAACCTTTCGCGGAGCACGGGAATTGAAGCGCGACGTCTTTTGCTTCTCACTCCGGATCGCAACACGAAACACGTCGTCGCAGAAGTGAACTTGGATGGCCGGTGGGTGATCGTGGACGCCACCTACCGGGTTTTCATGAAGGATACGCAGGGACACCTGCTGACGCGGCGGGACCTGCAGAACCCGGAACTGCTTCGGCAGGCCACGAGCGAGCTCCCGAACTACCCTCCGGAATACACGTACGAGAATTTCGCGCACGTTCGCTTGGCTGCGCTGCCGCTGCAGGGTGCCCGAGTCCGCGCATTGCTGGACCGGTTCTTTCCCACCTGGGACGAATATCTCGATTGGAGTTTGTTGTTGGAGCGCCGCTCCTTCATGTATTTCTTTATTTCCACCAACGCGCTGGTCTTCCTGATGCTGTTGCGCCTGATGCTCGGCTGGATCGCCGACCGGCGTTTGCGCATCCCCCGTTTTAGGATCCGGACCAACCTCAGCCGTGCTACGGCGGCGTTTTTCACTTCACCGGAGATCAAGTAAGGCGTGTGCGGCATTTGCGGATACGCCTATGCGGCCACTTCTGCGGCTGCGGAGAACGCCGTTCACCGCATGACGGCGGCGATGGTGCATCGCGGACCGGATGAAGACGGTTACTTTGTAAACGACGCGAGAGCAAAGGGCGTAGCCCTGGGGATGCGTCGCCTCAGCATTATCGATCTGGCCGGCGGGCATCAACCGCTTTGGAACGAAGCGGCCGACGTGGTCGTGGTGTTTAACGGCGAACTCTACAATTACCAGGAGCTGCGCCAGCGGCTGAGCTTATCGGGTCACAAATTCACCACCCAATCCGATACGGAAATCCTGGTGCACGGATGGGAGGAGTGGGGCGAAGACCTGCTCAACGAATTGCGTGGCATGTTCACCTTCGCGTTGCTGGACCTGCGCAAGCATTTCGCCACCGTGCCGGTTCTATTCTTGGCGCGAGATCCGCTAGGCATCAAGCCGTTGTATTACTCCCAAACGGAACACGGGCTGGCTTTCGCGTCGGAATTGCGCGCGCTTTTGACGTTGGACGGGGTATCGCGCAAATTATCGGCGGACGCGCTGACGTCCTATCTACTGTTTGGCAGTGTTTCGGAACCGGTGACGCTGATCGAGGGAGTGTTCTCGCTTCCGCCAGGTCACCGGCTCGTTCTGCACATGCCCGAGCGGCGGCGTTCTCCACGCGCGAGGCCATGGTGGGATCCTATGCGGAGCAGCGCAGCACGCGATCCGCAGCGGCCGCGGGATTTCGGCGCAGCGTCGGCGCGGGTGCGTGCGCTTCTGGAAGACGCGGTGAAAGCGCATTTAATCGCCGATGTTCCGGTGGGTTTATTCCTTTCGAGTGGGCTGGATTCGAGCGCGATTGCAGCACTGGCAGGACGCGCACAACGTGGGATTCGGAGCTTCACGTTGACTTTTCCAGATACCGACTTTGACGAAGGTCCGCTGGCGAAGGTCGTGGCCGGGCGAACCGGGACAACCCACACCGAAGTGCCCCTTCACGGGAAAGACATGTTGGCGCGGATGGACGAAGCGCTATCGGCGCTCGACCAGCCCACCATGGATGGAATTAACACCTACTTTGTATCGTGGGCGGCTCGTGAGGTCGGTTTGAAGGTTGCGCTTTCTGGACTGGGCGGCGATGAGTTATTCGCCGGATACCGGACTTTCGCCGACACGACAAAAATTGAGCGGCTCGAGTCCGTGGCGCGTTTGATCCCAAGTGCGGTGCGACGGATGAGTGCGCCTCTGGTCAACTCGATACTTGCGCGCAACAACTCGATGGACGCAGCACGTAAAGCGAGTGACGCGTGGGTCACGCCCAACGCCTTGCCACACCCGTATTATTTCACGCGACTATTGTTCCCGCCGTCGGAAATATCCAAGCTGACCGACGGGCAGTACAGGAATAGCGCCGTCGCGAGTGACGGAGTTTCGCTGGATCCGACCTGGATGGCTTGGCTGGGACGCACGGCGGATCAGGCGGCGATCACCGAGCCTATTTCTGGCGTGTCGTGGCTCGAAATGCGAACCTATATGGTCAGCACGCTGCTCCGAGACACGGATTCGGTCAGCATGGCCCGATCGCTGGAAGTACGGGTGCCATTCCTGGATACGCCGCTGGTCGAGTTCGTGTGCACGCTCCCTGATGAAGTGCGCGTGCGTCCCGGAGTAGCCAAGGCTCTCTTGCGTTCTGCGCTGGCGGGACTACTTCCGGAGGAAATTCTGAATCAGAAGAAGCGGACGTTCACGCTGCCGTGGGAAGAGTGGCTGCGGAGTTCGCTCCGGAAGCGAGTGGAAGGAAGTCTGAAGGGACTGACTCCAGCGCTGGCCGTCCACCTGCATGCTGCGGGGGTGGAGCGGGTATGGGATAATTTCGAACGAGGCCAGACGACGTGGTCCCGCCCGTGGTCGCTCTATGTGCTAAATGAGTGGTGCCGCAGCCATCTATCTTGAACGGCACAAGAGTGGATAAACGAGCAACATGAATATCTTGGGAATTAATGCGTATCATGGGAACGCTTCCGCTGCGCTGGTGTGCAACGGCAAACTCGTGGCGGCCGTGGAGGAAGAGCGATTCAACCGCGTTAAGTATGCGGCGGGATTTCCAGCGGCGGCCATTCGCTACTGCCTGAAGGAAGCACGGATTACGCTCGCGGATGTCGATCACGTTGCGGTCCCCCGTAATCCTTTCGCTCGCCTTGCGACAAAGTTGTTTTACGCGATTCGAATGCCCTCGTTCGCACGAGAGCGCGCGAAAGTTCTGACGAAATTCACGGGAATCCCGGAAGCGTTGGCCGAAGCGTTTGACAGCGATCCCCAGAAGATCAAAGCGCAGTTCCACCGCATCGAGCATCACCAGGCACACTTGGCTAGCAGTTATTTCGTTTCGCCGTTTGACCATGCGGCGTTGTTGTCGGCCGACGGCTTGGGCGACTTTGCGAGCTCCATGTGGGGCACGGGACGCGGCAACCGCATGGAGATTGAAGGCGCGATTGCGTTCCCGCATTCGTTGGGACTCTACTACAGCGCCGTAACGCAATATCTCGGCTTCCTGAAATTCGGAGACGAATACAAAGTGATGGGTCTGGCCGCGTACGGCCAGCCAGAAAATCTGGAAGCATTCCGAGACATTGTGCGCTTCAGCCCGAATGGAGGCGCCTTCGGGTTTAAGCTGGGCCTGGACTATTTCACGCACCATCGAACGGGACCAGAAATGTCGTGGGTGGAATCGGACAAGACGCCCGTCCTCGGCAAAATGTTTTCGAATTCGATGCCCCAGAGGCTTGGTGGCCCAGCGCGGCACCCGGAAGAACCCCTGGAACAAAGGCACCGCAATCTCGCGGCGTCGCTG
>Ga0335080_10002308_pt1 | contig 18993 bp, 16 predicted proteins | sample Lox_Sample_34_FD_206720 | JGI IMG/M metagenome (GOLD analysis project Ga0335080, IMG submission 206720) | Soil microbial communities from Loxahatchee National Wildlife Refuge, Florida, United States - Lox_Sample_3.4 | ecosystem: Environmental > Terrestrial > Soil > Wetlands | place: USA...
GGGGGTCATCGCGGCAGACCCCGACAACAAACACATCACGCAGCGCCTGGAGAGCTTTCGCGCGAAGCTCGCTGCGCACCCCGAACTCTACGATCGCGTGGTCGTGGTCAGCTTCCCGGGCGATATCGGTACGGCCGTGCCGGCCGGGTCGCTCGACATGGTGGTGACGTTCCGCAATATCCATAACTGGATGTCGCAGGGCACGGCACCACGGATGTTTGCCGCCATGTATCGCGCGCTCAAGCCGGGCGGCGTGCTCGGCGTGGTCGAGCACCGCGGCAACCCGGCCGTGTCCCAGGATCCGCAGGCCAAGAGCGGCTACGTCAACGAGGACTACGCCATCAGGCTGATCGAGGCGCAAGGCTTCCGCCTGGTCGCGAAGTCCGAGGTCAACGACAACCCGAAGGACACCAAGGACTACGAGCAGGGGGTATGGACGCTGCCGCCCACCTACCGCTTAGGGGCGAAGGATCACGACAGGTACGCGGCCATCGGCGAGAGCGATCGCTTCACACTGCGCTTCGTGAAGCCCAAGCCATAAGCGTCCCGCCGCCGCTACCACATCTCCCGCAGACGCGAGCCCACATCGACGCTGACCGCCGCGCCGCTGTCGGCGAGCGACTCACTGCTGCCCAGCGCCGCGCTGTGGAACGTCATCGGATCGAGCATCTTCAGCACCTTCTCCGTCATGAAGCGGCTGCGACCGCCGTAGACGTGAGCATCGCCCTGGCGCGACTGGTGCGTCAGGTGAAATTTCAGCGGCACGACCAGCAGCAGGTCGTTCTGCGCGCGCGTCATCGCGACGTACAGCAACCGCCGCTCCTCCTCGATGAGTTCGGCTTTGCCGGTAGAGAATTCCGAGGGAAAGCTGCCATCGACCACGTTGAGCACGTAGACCGTGTCCCACTCCATGCCTTTGGCCGAGTGGACGGTGGAGAGCACCAGGAAGTCCTCATCGAGGCTCGGGCGGCCGGAGAGGTCGCTGGTGGCGTTGGGCGGATCGAGTGTGAGCTCGGTGAGGAAGCGCTCGCGCGAGGGATACTGACCTGAGAGCAGCTCGAGCTGATCGAGGTCGCCCAGGCGCGTGTGGAATTCCTCGTACAGCCGCTCGAGATGACGCTGATACCACTCGCGCACCTGATTCACCTGACCGGCCCACGGTCGCTGCGGGTCAGCGAGTGACAGCAGCAGCTCGATCAACCGCCGCCAGTCGATCTCGGCGCTCTGCGGCGGGGTGAAGCCCTGCAGCGACTCGAAGGAGTAGCCACCCGCCTCGAGGTGCTCGATCGCGGCCCGGGCGTTCACCGGCCCCATGCCCGGCAGCAGCTGCAGCGCGCGGAATGCCGCCAGGGTGTTGCGCGGATTATCCACCCAGCGCAGCACCGCCAGCATGTCCTTGATGTGTGCCGCCTCGAGGAACCTGAGGCCGCCGTACTTCACGAACGGCACTTTGCGCTTCGTCAGCTCCACCTCGAGCATGTCGCTGTGGCTCGCGCTTCTGAACAGCACCGCCTGGCGCTTGAGCGGCACGTTGGCCTCGCGTCGCTTCAGCACTTCGGTGCACACGAACTCGGCCTGGGTCTGAAGCTCGTCCACCGTGACCAGGCGCGGCCGCGCGCCCTGACCACGGATCGACAGCAGATACTTGCGGTGCTGGCGCGGCGCCTCCGCCATGACGGCGTTGGCCACGTCGAGAACCTGCTGCGTGGAACGATAGTTCTGCGCCAGGGTCACTACCTCGGCCGCGGGCTGGAAACGCTCCGGAAAGCCGAGAATGTTGTCGACGGCCGCGGCGCGGAAGGAGTAGATCGCCTGCGCGTCGTCACCCACCACCGCGAGCCCCGCACCGTCCGGCTTCAAGGCGTGCAGAATTTCGGCCTGCAGGCGGTTCGTGTCCTGATACTCGTCGACCAGCACGTGGTCGAAATGCGCACCGATGTGCTGCGCCAGGCGTGCCTCGCCCATCATGGCGTGCCAGTAGAGCAGCAGATCGTCGTAGTCGAGCAGACTCGAGTGCTGCTTCTGCTCGACGTAGACACGGTACAGCTGCGCCAGCTCCGTCTCCCACTGCGCGCACCACGGGAAATGCTGCTCGAGCGTTTCGTTGAGCGGCGCACGCGTGTTGACGCGGTGTGAGTAGATCTGCAGGCAGGTGTCCTTGCGCGGGAAGCGCCGCTCCTTACCGGCGAGGCCGAGCTCCTGGCGCAGGCTGTCCATGAGGTCGGCAGCATCGGCACGATCGATGACACTGAAATGCGGGTCGAGCTGCAGGTGTGGCGCGTAATGACGCAGCAGCCGATTGCCGATCGAGTGGAAGGTGCCGGCCCAGGTGAGGCGCTGGGCGATGCTCTGCGACGCCCCGCCGAGCGTGTCATTGAGCGCCTTGCGCGTGATCTCGTGTGCACGGCGGCGCATCTCGGTGGCGGCGCGGCGCGTGAAGGTCAGCATCAGGATGCGCGCCGGATCGACTCCGTTTAACACCAGGTGGCTGACACGGTGCGCCAGCGTGTCGGTCTTGCCCGTGCCGGCACCGGCGACGATCAGCAAGGGACCTGAGGCGTAGCCTTTCTCCGGCAGTGGCTCGCCGTGGGTCACGGCCTTGCGCTGCGCGGCGTTGAGCCGATCGAGGTGCGCTGTGGTGGTCATGGGCGTGCAGGCGCGACTATAACAGCGAGCGGCGACAGTGGCGGCGCGCCGGCGCGCGCAGAAGAGACACGCGTCACGTCCGGAGGTCCCGCCGGGCTACCAGCCGCACCCGGACGAGCGCTGAGGATCCGTTATGAACCCCGACAAACAGACCGTGCATTTCCGTGGACGCATCATCCGGGTGACCACCGACGAGGTGCTGTTGCCAAACGGACAGCGCGCCTTGCTCGAGGTGGTTCACCACCCGGGCGGGGCCGCCGCAGTGGTGCTCGATGATGAGCAGCGCGTATGTCTGCTGCGGCAGTACCGTTACGTGGCCGACGGCTGGGTATGGGAGTTGCCGGCCGGGAAGCTCGAGCCGCATGAGCCACCGCTCACCACCGCGCAGCGCGAGCTCGCCGAGGAGGCCGGCGTGAGCGCGCAGTACTGGCGCAGTCTCGGCACCTGTCTCAGCTCTCCGGGCGTGTTCAGCGAGCGGCTGCACCTGTTTCTCGCCACATGCACCGAGCGTGTGCCGGCGAGAGTTGCCCACGAACGCTCCGAGGTGATCGAGGTCCATTGGATGCCATTCGGCCAGGCCTGCGACTGGGCGCTCGATGGCACGATTGCAGACTGTAAGACCGCCCTCGGTCTGTTGCGCGCGCGCGAGGCCCTCCGACGGACGGCGTAGTGGGCGGCGGAATTCCGTGACCGGTCTCGCGGAATCGCAACGATGCGCGCAGTTACCCTGCCAACCGGGGAAGCAGACCTCGTTACTGACCATAATCTGTGGACAACAGCAGCAAGCGAAAACTCGTACCGGCGGAGCCGCCGCCATCCGAGCGGCGGCGCATAGGCACGGTCGTACACGATGACCGGGGCAACGCCTCGGTCACGTGGCGCGACGCGCCGGCAGACCTGGAGCGTCCGGTGCTCGAAGTGCTCGGGGATCCCGCGCTTAGCATCAAGAACGAAGAGAGTTTCGATCCGTACGCGCGCCGCGATGCGCGACCGCCTCGCGAGAGCGGCCGCAGCGCCACACGCACCGATCTGCGCAAGCTCTCCGAATGGATCAAGATGATGCGCGAGCTCGAGGAGCGCAAGAGAAACAGCGGCGACTGACGGCGGGGCATCGCCCGACCGCGCGCGCTCGCCGCGCGCCCGGTGCTTCAGCCGATACCCTCGATGAGCGCGCGCTTGCGCGCGTGCGTCAGGCGATAGAAACGCCGCAGCTCGGCGAGCACCGCGCCGTCGCCGCCGTGGCGCTGCGGACGGCACCGCGCCGCGCGTGACAGCGAGTGCTCGAGGCGCCGGCAGAACTTCTCCGCGTAGTGGCTCGCCTCGCGATACAGCGGCACCCGCTCGGCCGCGACGCCCGGCGCAACGCAGGTGCGCGCGAACAGCACACGGCGCAGCTCCGCCGGAAAGTGGTACGGGGATTGCTCGCGCAGCAGCCAGTAGCTGGCGACGTACTTGTCGACCTCGGCTTGCATCTCCAGCTCGAGCAGCGACACCGGCTTGTCGTGACCCGCGTTCCAGGCGAGATACAGGAAGTGGCTGACACCCTCGAGCGCGGTCCACCAGTCCGCGACATTGCCGGCGTGCAGCCGCACCAGCGGGTCCTCACGAGCCAGGCGCTGCAGCAGGTCCGGATCGAGGTACAGCGACAGCGCCAGCTCGCCATCGGCGGGCTGCGCCACCAGCAGCTCTTCCTCCGCGGTGCCGTCACGCGCGCCCTGCGGCAGCTGGCGGCGGTCGGTAACCAGGAAATCGTAGACGTCGTGAGCGATGCTCACGTCGTAGATGCCGCCGATCAGATTCTGCAGCCGCGACAGCAGCATGCGGTCAGTGCGTGAAGGCCGTGCCGCCGGCGGTGGTGGGATCGACGCCGAGACGCTTGAGCTGTTGGTAGCAGCGGGCACTGCCGGTTTTCAGCCAGATCTCGTAGAGGCGCAGGATGTCGGCGTGCGAAGGCGCTCCGGCGCCCTCGCTGACCTCGTTCAGCGCGTCCACCATCGGCTGGAACTTCTGCGACAGCTCGGCGAACACTGCGGTGAGGGCGCGACTGCGGCCGCGCGCGGTGGCCTGGGCGAGCGTACCGTAGGCGCTCCCGCCCATGGCGATGTGATAATCGATGTCGATCAGCTTGGTGGCGAACCCTCGCGCAAAGAAGCCGGCGACGAACAGCGACACGTCGCCGAGGCGCTGCAGCGAGCGGTAGCGCTCGGGGGTACCGCGCGGCGCCTCGAGTGCCTCGCATAGCATCGCCACCAGCGGCTTGAGTCGCAGCCCCTCTGGCGTGCTCTCGTACAGTGCCTCGGAGCGCGCGAACAGCGTGAGGAGATTGACGACGTACTGCTCGGTCTGGTCCTCGACGGACAGGCGCTGGCGCGTGAGCGCGCCGTGCAGCGTGTCCTTGAAGAACTCGCGCAGGTTCGCAACCGGCAGCACTCGCAGTGTGGCGTCTTGCATCAAACGCAACCTCCTGAAGCCAACTCTACTCATATGGGACGGCGCCGACAGGTGAAGAAAGTCACGCATTCCCTGCCGGGCGACGCCGATTGCGTCGCAGGATCAGTCCGACATTGGCAGCCCCGCGGGGACAGTGCTAACAGACGCGATCATCCGCCGCTGCAGCGTCACGCGCCGAGCGTCGCAGCGAGCTGTGCGCAGTCTGCGACCACGAGATCCGCGGCGGGGAGCTCCGTGGGCCAGCTGCTCGAACGGCGGTTCATCCACACCGTGAGGAACCCTGCCTCCCGGGCCGCCGCCACGTCGAGCAGCGGATCGTCGCCCACGTAGGCGATCTGCCCGGGGCCGACCGCAAGCTCCTGCGCGAGGCGCTCGAAGCAGCGGCGCTCGGGTTTCGCCGCGCCGATCTGGCGGGCGTTAAGCGACACCGCGAACAGGTGATGCAGACCGATACACCCGAGGTCGGCGTTGCCGTTGCTCAGCGAGGCGAGCGCGTAACGCCGGCGCAGCCGCGCCAGGGATGGCGCCACGTCGGGGAAGATGTCGACCTGGTTGCGCGCGGCGAGGAATACGGCGAACGCCTGCTGCGCGAGGTGCTCGCCGTAGCCGTGCTCGCGCAGCTGCGCGGCGAGCGCAGTGACACGCAGGTACGTGACGTCGTGAGCATTGTGCGGCTCGCGGCGGGCAAGCTGCTCGCGCGCGCGGCGCATGGCCTCGGCCGACAGCCGCTGCACGACGCCCGGGCAATGCTCGTGCAGCCAGGCGGCGAGCTGCGCCTCCGCTCGCGCCAGCACCGGCTGGACATCCCAGAGTGTATTATCAAGGTCGAAGGCGATGGCGCGTACGTCGCTCAGCACCCGCGGAAGGTTACCATTCCATGGAGCGGCTCACTCTCATCATCGGGAACAAGAACTACTCCTCGTGGTCGCTGCGGGCGTGGCTATTGCTGAAGCACCTGGGCGTGTCGTTCGAGGAGATCGTGGTGCCGCTCGACGTTGCGGACACGCGCGAGCAGCTCGAGCACTACGGACCGAGCGCTCGGGTGCCGGTGCTGCATCACGGGGACCTGCGCGTATGGGATTCGCTCGCCATCTGCGAATACGTCGCCGAGCTCACCGGCAGGGGCTGGCCGCAGGCCCGCGCGGCTCGCGCGGTAGCGCGTTCGGTGTGCGCCGAGATGCACTCCGGCTTCACGACGCTGCGATCGCTGTGGCCGATGAACGCACGCGCGCGCAACCGCCGCACTGCGGTCACCACGCCGCTCGAGGCGGACATCGAGCGCATCGACGAGATCTGGAACGACTGCCGCGCCCGCTTCGGGGCCGGCGGCCCGTGGCTGTTCGGCGAATACACCGCTGCCGACGCCATGTACGCGCCGGTGGTGCTGCGCTTCAACACCTACGGCGCGCGCATCTCCCAGACCGCTCGCTGGTACATGGCGAGCGTGCTCGAGGACGGCCCGCTGCAGGAATGGCTGCAGGCTGCCAAGCACGAACCCTGGACGATCGCCTCCGACGAAGTCGGCTGAGAGACCCCGCATGGCGTTGAACTCCGCTCCGCTCGCGCGGTTGCTCGCGTGCGCGTTAGCGGCCCTGCTCACGCTCACGCAGCCGCGCGGTGCGCTCGGCGCATCGACGTCGGCTGGCGGTGCGCCCTTCGCCGTGGAGGACCTGGTGCTCCTCAAGCGGGTCAGCGACCCGCAGGTCTCACCGGATGGCCGCTTCGTGGTCTTCGTGCTGCGCGAGACGGATCTCAACGCCAACAAGGGACACACGAGTCTCTGGCTGCTCGACCTCGCGACCGCCGGCGCCCAGCCGCGCCGCCTGACCGACGCCACCGGCAGCGATTCGAGCCCGCGCTGGGCGAGCGACGGCCGCACGCTTTATTTCCTCTCCGCGCGCAGCGGCAGCGCGCAGGTATGGCGGGTGCGCCTGGGAAGCACCGTGGCGCAACGCGTTACGGACTATCCGCTCGACGTCGGCTCCTTCAAGGTGTCCCCGCGCGGCGAGCTGCTCGCCCTGTCGATGGAGGTCTTCCCCGACTGTCCCACGCTCGGCTGCACCCGCGAGCGGCTCGATGCCCGGGCCAGGGACAAAGCGAGCGGACGCCTCTACGAGCGGGTTTTCGTACGACACTGGGACCGCTGGAGCGACGGAACGCGCTCGCACCTGTTCACCGCGAGGCTCGGCGCCGAAGGCGCTGCCGCAACGGCAGTGGATGTATCGAAGGGCTTCGATGCGGACATTCCCGGCAAGCCCTTCGGCGGCGATGAGGACTACGCCTTCAGCCCCGACGGCAGCTCGCTGGCGTTCTCGGCGCGCATCGCCGGACGCACGGAGCCGTGGTCGACCAACTTCGACCTCTTCGAGGTGCCGGCCGACGGCGGCCGTGCACCGGTCAATCTCACTGCCGGTAACCCTGCCTGGGACGCGCAGCCGGTGTTTCTCGCCAACGGTGATCTCGCCTGGCTGGCCCAGGACCGGCCGGGATTCGAATCCGACCGCTTCCACATCGTGCTGCGCGCTGCGCGTAGCGGCACGGTGCGCTCGCTCACCGGCGGCTGGGACCGCTCGGTCACGCGTCTCGGCGCGACACCAGACGGCCGCGCGCTGCTCGCGAGCGTCGATGACACCGGGCAGCGGTCGCTGTATCGCGTCGATCCCAAGAGCGGCGTCCCGACCCGGCTCACCACGAGCGGCGCGGTGGAGGACTACAGCGCGACGCGCGAGCGCGTTGTGTTCGCGCGCGCCGACCTGGGCGGACCTGTCGACCTGTATGTCGTACCGCTGCGCGGCGGACGCGAACAGCGTCTCACCGCCTTCAATCGGGACCTGCTCGGGGCGCGGCAGATGAGCGAGTACGAGCAGTTCAGCTTCCAGGGCTGGAACGATGAGACCGTCTACGGCTACGTCGTCAAGCCGTGGGGCTTCGAGGCCGGCAAGCGTTTCCCGGTGGCGTTCGTGGTGCACGGCGGTCCCGAGGTGAGCATGCAGAACCTCTGGACCTATCGCTGGAACGCGCAGGTTTTCGCCGGCGGTGGCTACGCGGTGGTCATGATCGACTTTCATGGCTCGCCCGGTTACGGGCAGGCCTTTACCGACTCGATCAGCCGCGACTGGGGCGGCAAGCCGCTCGTAGACCTGCAGAAGGGGCTCGCGGCGGCTGAGCGAAAGTACCCGTGGCTCGATGCGGGGCGCGTGTGCGCGCTGGGCGCCTCCTATGGTGGCTTCATGATGAACTGGATCGAAGGCAAGTGGCCCGACGGCTTCCGCTGCATCGTCAACCACGATGGACTCTTCGACCAGCGCACGATGTACTACTCGACCGAGGAGCTGTGGTTCCCCGAGTGGGAGTTTGGCGGGCCGTACTACCTGAACCCACAGGGCTATGAGCAGTCCAACCCCGCCGACTTCATCGCGCAGTGGCATACACCGATGCTCGTGATTCACGGCGAGAAGGATTTCCGCATCCCCTACACGCAGGGAATCGCCGCATTCACCGCGCTGCAGCGCCGTGGCATCGACAGCAGGCTGCTGGTGTTTCCCGACGAGAATCATTGGGTGCTGAAGCCCGCCAACAGTGTGCTCTGGTACCACACGGTGTTGGGGTGGCTCGACACGCACCTGAAAGACTCACCTCACCAGCCGAGCACTCCGTAGGAGAGGGGGGTGCGAGGGGCTCGACACGCACCTGAAAGACTCACCTCACCAGCCGAGCACTCCGTAGGAGAGGGGGTGCGAGAAGGTTAGCGGGTCTTGCGGAAAGCGTAGTCGCCGATCGTGAGGACGCCGCCGCTGAGTTCCGCTTGGGGCTTTGTGCCGTCGGCGGCGTCGGGACAGATTTTCGGGTCGTGCCTCGCGACGAAGCCCTGGTCCTTGTGTTTCCACAGCAGCTGACAGCCCTCGACCTGTACGTCCTCGACCACGAGGCCGGTGAACAAGTCCTTGTTCTTCTGGCCGTCACGCCAGCGCAGCGGCTCGACGAACTGGTACTGCGTCTCGACGATGCCACGCTTCGGGTCGACGTCGAAGGTGAGCATCTTCTGGCTGAAGACCCGGCGTGGGTCGTCTGCGGCTGTCTCCTGGCTGTAGTACACGTAGTGACCGAGCCGCGGCGTGAAGACGTGTGTGATGGTGAGAGCCACCGCGTCGTGCACGGGGTGGGCGCCGCTGCGCAGGTCCGCCTCGGCCTGGGCGGTGTTGTCGTAAGTGCCTGGCAGGACGGCGAGCAGCTGCGTCAGCTCGCCTTGGTGAACCTTCTCCTCGGTCGTGCAGCCGCCGAGCGCGAACAGCGCTGTCGCGAATCCGGCGAGCGTGGCCGCCGCTCTCCGTGTGCGTATCGCGCCCTCAGCCATAGGACGCCCGCCACTGCGCGCGGTATTTGAGCCCCAGGTCCATGAGACGTTCGAGCAGCTCGCCATAGGGAGTACCGGCGGCGCGGGCCGACTCGGCGAAATCCTCGGCGCCTTCCAGATTGGGATTGGCGTTTGCCTCGAGCACGTACACCTGGCCTTGCGGGGTCACCCTGAAATCCATGCGAGCATATCCGGACATGCCGAGGGCGCGGTAGATGCGCCGCGAAAGGCGATCGAGCGCGGCCAGCACCGTCGGCGGTAGATCGACGGCGGCATGGGTGGTGATACCGTATTTCGCCTGGTAGCGCTTGTCCCATTTCACCTTGCGCGTGGCGATCGCGGCCAGCGTGTCCGGCATGGAGCCGAATACCATCTCCCACACCGGCAGGCGCGTGAGGCGCTCGTTGCCGAGCAGGCCGACATACAGCTCGCGTCCCTCGATATATTCCTCGACGAGCGCGTCGGATTTCACCTGCTCGTGCACGAAGGTGACACGCTCCTTCAGACGCGCCGCGTCCTCCACCACCGACGCCTGGGCGATGCCGAGCGAGGCATCCTCGACGGTCGACTTCACGAACAACGGGAAGCGGAGCTTGCGCGGCATGTGGAAGCGCGCCCCGCGGCGGAACACCACGAACTGGGGGGTGGCGATGCGGTGGAACGTCAGCAGCTGCTTGCACAGCGACTTGTCGCGTGACAGTAGCAGCCCGCGCGGATTGCAGCCGGTGTAGGGCTGGCGCATGAGCTCGAGGAACGCCACCACGTGCTGATCGTAGGTGACGATACCGTCGAATTCCTCGAGCAGGTTGAAGACGACGTCAGGCTGCCAGTCGGCGATCGTGCTGCGCAGCTCCGTGAGGCTGTCGAGCACGCCGATGCAGCGTACGTCATGACCGAGCTTGCGCAGCGTCGCGGTGACGTCGTACTCGGTGCGCCACTCCTCGATCTCCTTCTCGCTGTGGCCTTCGAGACTCTCCGGCGGCACCAGGCTCGCGTGCACCACGACGAGCGTGCGCAGTCGTCTCATAGTGGCAGGTGTGGAGTCTCGCCCTGGGAGTACAACCCCGTCAGCCGCTCGAGCATCCAGCGCGAATAGCGCAGCGCATCGCGGCAATTGCCACGTACGTGCAGATTCAGCCGCTCGCTGCGCTCGATGAGCATGCGCAGAATCTGCTCCACGCTGTAGCGCTCGACGCCGAGGGTCCGTGCCACCGTGCCGGTCAGCTGCCGCCGATGTGCCCGCAGCAGGGCGGCGGCCCGCGTCGCGCCACGGCGTAAGCGCTCGGGTGTGAAAGCGCGTTGCAGCAGCTCATCGGCGAGCCCGCGGCGAATCAGGCGGTTGCGGGCGAGCTTGCGCCGGTAGTGCTGCGCGAGCGTGCGCGGGTTGTGATCGAGCGGCTCGATGCGGATGCGGTTGCGCACCGGGGCGCGCACGCCGCGCACGCTCGCCATGAGGTCGTCGACGGCTTTGAGCTTGTGCAGCGCCGGCCAGTCGGCGTAGCTCTTGCGCCACCCGGACGTCGGTGTCAGCCATACCGCGAATGTCTCGGCGAAATCCTCGGTCGGATGGGCCTGCGCGTACCACTCTCCAAGATGATGGACGTAGCGGCGACTGCCGGCACGCGCACGGTAGCGCGCCGGATAGGGGAGCGAGGCCGGTCCGAACACCTCGCGCCAGCGCCGCCGCCGTCTCAGACGGTAGGCGTTGTCGACGGCATGTCCGGCCTCGTGGCGCAGAATGCGCAGCAGTGCTCGCGAGCTGCTCCCCTCGGCCTCGCGCATGACGTGCCGCTCGAGCCGCTCGAGCCGCGGGTGCGCAAGGTAGAACGGTACGGCGATCCCGGGCACGCCGTCGGGCGAGAACCACTCCTCCGACAGCCACACGTGCGGGCGCAGCGCAAGCCCGCGCCGCTCGAGATCGGCGTACAGGCGACGCACCTGCCGCGCGATCGGCGAGCGCTCGATCGAGAGCTGCAAATCACAGAAGCGCATCCGCAGCAGCTCCTCGTCCGTCAGGCGCACCCAGGGGCGCGGCCTGCGGCGCACGGCGGCGGCCGATCGCGGACGCGAGCGCGCGACGGGTAAAGAGCGGCGTGCGGCGCGTGTCTGGGACATACGGACGGGGCGGATACCGCGCGGGAAACGTGTGTAAAGCGAGCTTAGCCGAAGCGCTCGCGCGCTGTCTCTGACGCGCCGCGTCTTTCTGAGGACGGCGGCTGCCGTGGCAGGCGGCCGCGCGCTCAGGTGCCGAGCTCGAGGAGGGCGTGTGCAAGGAGCCGGTCGGCGCAGTCTTCGATCAATTGCTTCTTCATCAGACTGTTGCGCCACGCCGCGGGGATGGCCGCGGCGCTGTAGTGCGCGCCGGCGAGCGCGCCGACCGCCGCGCCCACGACGTCCGAGTTACCGCCGAGATTGGCGGCGGCGAGCACCGCATCGCGGAAATTCTGAGTGCCGGCAAAGACATCGAGCGCCGCAGCGAGCGCCCCGGACGCCGTCTGCGTGGCCGCGGCCGTCGCAGCCCGTGCCGCCGGCTGCCCGGGCGGCCCGGCCCGGGCGAGGATCGAGGCCTTGGACTCGCCGCTGAGTGCGGCGTGCAGGCCCTGCGCCAGTGCGCTGCACGCCTCGAGCACCAGTGGCGACTGGCACGTGGTTCGCGCCGCTTCGGCGGCCCGCTCCGCGGCCACCACATCATGGGCGAAGAAGTACATCACCACCGGGGTCACTCGCGAGAGTGGCTCCGGGTCCCGCGCCTGCGGGTCGTGTGAGCCGGAAAAGGGCTGCCGGCGCCACCCCGCGACCGCAAGCGCGCGGCTCGTCGCGGCGGTGATGCCGACGCACTGGCCGGTCGCCGAGAGGTAGCCCTCCTGCTGCCAGCGACGGTAGCGCTCGACCTGATCACGGGCGTCGAAGCCCTCGCGCTCGAGCAGGCTCTCGGCGAGGCACAGCGCGATCGCGGTGTCGTCACTCCAGCCGCCGCGCGGCAGATCGAACGGACCGCCGCCGAGGAGGTCCCCGACGGGCGTGAAACGACCGGGCCGGCCATACTGCGTGGCGGCCGCCACCGCATCGCCGGTAGCAAGGCCGAGCAGGGCACCGTGGAACCGCTCGCGCAGACCGCGCGCAGCGGAGAGCGTGGCCGGCTCGAACAGCGGGTCACCCTCCGGCGCCGTGTTGGGCATCCATTGCCTCACGTAGTCTGCCTGCGCGGCCGTCTCGGGGACCTCGGGCCAGTCCTTGGCGCGTGCACTTTGCTGCCAGAGCCGGTTGAGCTCGCGCAGCGCCTCGTGGCCGGAGAGCCTCTGCTCCGCGAGGAAGCAGCCCGCCACCATGCCGGTGCGACCGATGCCCGCGCGGCAGTGCAGGTACACGGTCCCCTCGGCACGCAGCACCTGGCGAAGGCTGGAGAGGATCTCGACCATCTGCCGGCGGTCGGACGGGACCGCATGGTCGCGGAGGGGTTTGCGCACGTAGACGATTTCGACAGGCAGACTGGCGTCATACGGGGCGAGCTCACCCGGCTCGGTGAGATCGACGAAGCAGGTGACGCCGCCCTGGAGGAGCCGTGACAGACGCTCGCTGGTCAGCTCCGGCGTCAGGCCACCCGGGTGCTCGCCGGCGAGCAGCTTTCCCGGCAGCAGCCAATAGCAGTTGGGCAGCGGAACTACGGGCGGTGCGGCGGCTGGATGCGGGTCCACACCCCGATTCTCTCAGGCCGATGCCGGCAGCGCTGCGAGTGAGTCCTCATCCGCCTCACTCATCGAAGGGACGCGCCTCAAGTCGAGGCCGGCGAAATCGAAGTGCCGTGGATCGCCGAGGTGCTCGGGCTCGACGTTGCGCAGTGCGCTGGCGATCGACTCGGTGCGCCCCGGAAACTCCCGTTCCCACTGCGCGAGCATGCGTTTCACCGCCACCCGCTGCAGGTTCTCCTGCGACCCGCACAGATTGCAGGGAATGAGCGGGAATGCCCGGCCGCGCGCGTAGCGGGCGATATCCCGTTCGGCGACGTACGCGAGCGGCCGGATGACGATATGGCGACCGTCATCCGAGAGCAGCTTCGGTGCCATGGCTTTGAGACGGCCGCCGAAGAAGAGATTGAGGAACAGTGTCTCGACGATGTCGTCGCGGTGGTGGCCAAGCGCGATCTTGGTAATGCCATTTTCGGCGGCGAAGCGATAAAGCGCGCCACGGCGCAGACGCGAGCACAGCCCACACAGCGTGCGGCCCTCGGGTACGACGCGTGTCACGACGCTGTAGGTATCCTGCTCGATGACGTGGAACGGGACTCCGCGGCCGGCGAGATACTGTGGCAGCACGTCGGCAGGGAAGCCGGGCTGCTTCTGATCGAGATTAACCGCCAGCAGCTCGAAGCTCACCGGGGCGCTGCGCTGGAGCGAGAGCATCAGGTCCAGCAGCGTGTAAGAGTCCTTGCCGCCCGAGAGGCACACCATCACGCGATCGCCGGCGGCGATCATGCGGTAATCGGCAATCGCCTTGCCGACTGCGCTGCGCAGCCGCGCGGCGAGGCGCGTCAGGGTACGGGACGGTTTACTCAAGGCTCTTTCAGGCAGCGGCGCTGCTGCTGGCAGTGCTCTCGAGATACTTTGCCTCGACGTAACGCACGAAGGAAGTGGCCGACAGTGGCTTGCCCGTGGCGCTCTTCAGAAGCTCCTGCACTGGCACTTTGGCGCCGAGGCCGTGGACGTAGGTGCGCAGCCAGCCGAACAGACCGCCAAACTCTCCGCGGGCGAGCTGCTCGTCGAGAACCGGAAGCTCGGCGCGCAGGCTCTCGTAGAGCTGTGCGGCGATGACCGCCCCGAGCGCGTAGGAGGGGAAATAACCGAACGACCCTACCGCCCAGTGAATGTCCTGCAGGCAGCCTTCCACATCGTTGACGGGGCGGACGCCGAGGCGCTGCTCCATGCCGGCATTCCAGGCGGCCGGCAGATCGCGCACCGCGAGCTCGCCCGAGAGCAGCTGTTTCTCGAGCTCGTAGCGCAGCATGATGTGCAGCGGATACGTCAGCTCGTCGGCATCGACGCGGATCGGCCCGCGCTGCACGCGCGTCAGGTGGCCGTAGACGTTCTCCACGTCCCACTCGGCTCCGGTGGCGCCGAAGTGCTTCGCGAGCAGCGGCTGCACGTAGCGCACGAACGCCCGGCTGCGGCACACCATCATTTCGATCAGCAGCGACTGGCTCTCCTCGAGCGCCATCCCACGGTCCTGCCCGACCGGCTGGTCGCGCCAGTCCTGCGGCAACCCGAGGTCGTACATCGCGTGCCCGGTCTCGTGCAGCGCGCCGAGGAGTCCCGAGAAGACGTCGTCGGGATCGAATCGCGTGGTGACGCGGATGTCGCCGGGACCTCCCTCGGTAAAGGGGTGCTCGCTCTCATCGAGCCGACCCCGATCGAAGGGGAAACCGACCGCCTTCATGACCTCGACCACGAGTGCGCGCTGCTTCCCGCCCGGGAACTTCCCGGTGAGTGGCAGCAGGATGTGCCCTTCCTGCGCGACGATGGCCTCGCGAATCAGCGAGGGGAGCCGTCGCGAGAGTGCCTTGAACATGGCGTCGATGTCCGCCGTGGTGAGTCCCGGGCTGAACTCGTCCACGAGCGCATCGTAGGGCGCGAGATTGAGCGCCTGGCCGAGGAGCGCCGCCTTGTCGCGCACGAGGTGCACGACTTCCTCGAGGTACGGCGAGAAGGCCTCGAACTTGCCCTGCGCCCGCGCCTCGAGCCAGCGCGACTCGGCGCGTGATGCGGCCTTGGTCAGGCGCGAGACGAGCGTGACCGGGGTGGCGATAGCGTGATCCCGCTGCCGGCGCATCTCCCGCAGATTTGCGATCTGCCAATCCGCGAGGCCCTGGGTGTTCGCCTGGGCGCGGTCGAGGAGGCGCGTGATGCGCGGCGCCGTGAGGAGCGCATGGTGCTCCGTCTCGAGCGCGGCGAGCTGCTCGCCGCGAACGTCGGCGCTGCCTCGGGGCATCATCACCGCGGCGTCCCAGCGCAATAGTGCCAGGGCGCCCTGAAACGCATGGAGGCGCTTGAACTCTTGTTCGAGCTGCTTGTACGGAGAGGCGGACATGGATCTTTTCGAGCGAGGGAACGGGTGTAGTTTACCAGTTCCGCGCATCGTCCGCCGGCGCTATGTGACTAAAATATGATAACTATCAAATACTTATATAATATGACAGTCGTTTGACGCCAATCTGAGCTTGACGCCGCCCATCAAAAGGGGGCGGAAGGGAGGTTATGTCGCCTGGCGAGCGGCGGGCGGCTCATGACCCGCCCGACTGGCCACGGCTCGCGCCTTCGGCCCGTGCAGCGCCTGCCATGCAAGCATGGCGCGCTTTCGGTCGGGGCCCCAGCGGTATCCTCCCAGAGCCCCGTTCTTGCGCAGGACGTTATGACAGGGGATCAGCCAGGCCACAGGATTCGCAGCGACCGCGTTACCGACCGCTCGCGGTGCACTCTCGGCGGCCGCGGCACGTGCCAGCGCCTCATAGGTCGTCGGTCCCGATGCACCGAGCTCGATGAGGCCTTCCCAGACCTTGAGCTGGAAGTTCGTGCCCTTCACGGCGAGCTTCAGCGGCACGGGGTTCGCCTGCGGCGGACCGGCGCAGGCACTCCAGATCCGCTGTGCGAGCTCGCCCGCAGCATCGTCATCGCGCACGGTGCGGGCGTTTGGCCAGCTCGTGCGCAGCGCGGCGATCGCGGCGGCTTCCGCTCCGGCCTCCACGAAGCTCAGGTGGCTCAAGCCCCGCGGCGAGCTCGCGAGCAGCGCCCGGCCGAAGGGCGTGTCGCTGAAGCCGCAGGTGAGCTCGAGCCCGCGGCCGCCGCTCTTGAGCTCCCCGGGTGTGACGGCGTCGAGCGTAACGAGCAGGTCGTGAAGTCGGCTGGGTCCGGACAGGCCGACGGCGTACGCGGCCTCGAGCACGGAAGTCGCGCTCTCGAGCGCGTTGCGGGCGGCGTGTGCGGTGATGAACGCCAGGTACTGCCGGGGCGTGACGCCAGCCCAGCGGCGAAACAGACGGTTGAAGTGAAACTCGGACAACCGTGCCGATGCGGCGACGGCCGCGAGGCGCGGCTGCGCGCGGAAGTTCTCGTCGATATAGCGGATCGCGCGCGCGATGCGCGCGAAATCGCGGCTGTTCGTGAAGGCGGCGGGTCGGTGTTGCATGCGTCGATGATAGTGAGGCGCGCCGCAGGCGCGACCCGTTTCTTGCGGCCGGTTACACTGTGCCGGAGACCTGGCGCGTGTCAGCGCCACAAGTGCGCGTACGGCCAGCGGGCAATGGCCACGCCCACGCCGATCGAGACGACCACCAGCAACGTGACCGTGAGCCCGATCAGCAGGCGCCGCATCGCTGCATCATAACCTTGGTAACCTCCTCGCAAAATCTCCGGCGCGCCGTGCCCGGCAGGCTGGCTATCGCCGTGCTCGCCTCCGAGGTCGAGCCGCTGTCGAAGACCGGCGGACTCGCGGATGTGGCCGGCGCGCTCAGCAAGTACCTGCACGAGTCCGGTCACGACGTACGCGTCTTCACCCCCTGCTACGCCTCGATCGACCGTACCGCCTGGGCGGCCACGCCACTCGAGGAGCTGACCGGGGTACCGCTGGCGATCGGCGCGCGACACTACCTCTTCTCGGTGTTGCGCGTCGTGCTGCCGGGTGGCGCGCCGGCGTATCTCATCGACTGCCCGCCGCTCTACGCGCGCAGCACGCTCTACACGGCCGACCCGGACGAGCACGTGCGCTTCCTCGCCTTCACACGTGCGGCGCTCATTGCCTGCGAGCGCAGCGGCTGGGCTCCACAGGTACTCCACTGCAACGACTGGCACACGGCGTTCGCGCCGCTGTACCTGCAGACCGCTTGGGCGAAGGAGCCGCTGTTTCGCGCAACGCGCACGCTGCTCACCATCCACAACATCGGCTACCAGGGTATCTTCCCTGCGGCGGAGGGAGCCGATCTCGGACTATCGGGCTGGAAGCAGCTGCTGCACCCGGGGGATCTCGCCGCCGGACACATCAACGCGCTGCGTCACGGGATCCTGTACGCCGACGCCATCAACACCGTCAGCCCGACGTACGCGCGCGAGATCTGCTCCGATGAGTACGGCATGGGGCTGCAGGACAGCCTGCGCGAGCGGGCCGCCGCGGGCACGCTCTGCGGCATTCTCAACGGCGTCGACTACGACGAGTGGGACCCGCGGCGCGACCGCTATCTGCCGCGGCACTACGATGCCGGCAGCCTCGCCGTGAAGTCACAGCTCAAGCGCGAATTCCTCGCGCGCCACGGGCTCGATGCGCGAGCGGGCGTGCCGCTCGCAGGTATCGTCAGCCGCCTCGCCGCGCAGAAGGGCATCGAGCTGCTCTTCGGTGCGCTGCCCGCCGTGCTCAGCACGCGAGCGTTGTGTTTCGCGGCCCTCGGCAACGGGGAGACGCAGTACGAGGAGTTCTTTACTGCGCTCGAGCGGCGTTTTCCCGGGCGGGTGAGGTTTCACCGCGGCTACGACGATGCGCTCGCCCACTGGATCGAGGCGGCGAGCGACATGTTTGTCATGCCGTCACGTTACGAGCCCTGCGGTCTCAACCAGATGTACAGCCTGCGTTACGGCACCGTGCCCATCGTGCGCCGCACCGGCGGCCTCGCCGATTCGGTCGAGCACTACGACGTAAGGAGCGGTCTGGGTACCGGAGTCGTGTTCAACGACTTCGACACGTCGGCGCTCGAATGGGCGCTCAACCACGCGCTCGACCTGTACGGCCAGGGCGAGCAGTGGACACGGATGGTGCAAAACGGCATGCGCTGCGACTTCTCCTGGCGCCACCAGGTCGGCGAGTACGTCGAGCTCTACCGGCGGCTCGCGGCAAGCTGAGCGCGCCGCTCGCCGCTCAGCTGCGGCCGAATGTCGCGTTGAGGTGTGCGCAGCCGCGTGCCAGCTCGGCACTGAGCGCGCCCGCCGGCAGCCGCCAGATCCAGTTGCCGCTGGTAGTCCCCGGAGTGTTCGTCCGGCCCTCGGGGCCGAGCCCGAGCAGGTCCTGCGCCGGAATGATCGCCAGCAGCCCCACGGAGCCGAGCGCTGCGCGTATCAGCGCTTCGGGCATCGCGCCCGGCGTGACACGCAGATAGAAGTCGACCCGCTCGCGGGTGTCGTGGTCCAGTCCCGCGTACCAGCCGAGCGTAGTGTTGTTGTCGTGCGTGCCCGTGTAGACCACGCAGTTGGGCTCGTGGCGGTACGGCACATGGACGTTGCCCGGCTCACCGTCGAAGCCGAACTGTAGGACCCGCATGCCCGGCAGGGCGAAGCCGTTCTTCAGCGCCAGCACGTCCTCGGTGATGACTCCGAGATCCTCGGCGACCAGCGGCAGATCCGTGAATTCCATGCGCAACCGCCGCAGCAGCAACTCGCCCGGTGTTCGCAGCCAGGCGCCGCCGCGCGCATCCGGCGCCCCGGCAGGCACGGCCCAGTGCGCGGCCAGGGCGCGGAAGTGGTCGATGCGCAGCAGATCGAGGCGTGCCAGCTGAGCGCGCACCCGCGCCA
>Ga0335080_10002310_pt1 | contig 18988 bp, 17 predicted proteins | sample Lox_Sample_34_FD_206720 | JGI IMG/M metagenome (GOLD analysis project Ga0335080, IMG submission 206720) | Soil microbial communities from Loxahatchee National Wildlife Refuge, Florida, United States - Lox_Sample_3.4 | ecosystem: Environmental > Terrestrial > Soil > Wetlands | place: USA...
GAGGAGCCGATGGTGCTTTTCTCGAGCCCCGACTCGGTGCGTGCGGTGTTCCGGCTTGACCCGGCGATCGCGCCCGCCGGGCAGAGCTGGGAGTTCCTCCGGCCGTTCGCCGGGCCGCACTCGATCCTGCTGCTCGACGGCGACGAGCACATACGCGAGCGGCGGCTGATGCAGGCCCCGTTCCACGGCGAGCGGATGCGCGCGTTCGCGCCGATGATCGCCGAGTTGGCGCGCCGCGAGCTCGCGACGTGGAGCGGACGCGTGGTCGCGCTCGAGCGCATGCGCGAGCTCACGCTCGACATCATCCTGCGGGTCGTGTTCGGCGCGCGCGACGACGAGCTCACGCACATGCACGACGTGATCGAGGAGTCGCTGGCGACCGTGCGATCGCTGCCGTGGGTGCTGGCGATGGCGGTCGTGCGCAAGGACCTCGGTCCGCGCAGCCCGTGGGGACGGTTCCGGGTCGCGGTCGAGCGCTTCGATATCGAGATGTACGCGCTGCTGGCGCGCCGGCGGGCTGAGGCCGCGCTGCCGGGGGCGGGCGAGGGCGGCTCGATGCTCGCGCTCCTGCTCGAGGCCCGCGACGAGCGCGGCAACCCCCCGAGCGACCGGCACCTCCGCGACCAGTTGGTCGCGCTGCTCGTCGGCGGCCACGACAGCTCGGCGGCAGCGCTGGCATGGGCATTCGAGCTGCTGGCCCGCCGCCCGGCGGTGCAGGAGCGCCTTCGCGACGACGACCCGGCCTACCTCGACGCCGTCGTCAAGGAGGTGCTGCGGGCCCGGCCGGCGCTGACGATCGCGCCTCGGCTGCTGCTCGAGCCGACCTCGATCGCGGGCCGCACCATTCCAGCCGGGGTCCAGGTCGCGGCCTGCCTGTGGCTCGCGTGCCGGCGCGAGGACCTGTGGCCGGCCGCTTCTGAGTTCCGGCCCGAGCGCTGGCTCGAGGGGCCGGCGCCCAACCCGCTGTCGTGGATCCCATTTGGCGGCGGCGTCCGCCGCTGCGCGGGCGCCCCGTTCGCCGAGATGGAGATGCGCGAGGTGCTGCGCGCCGCGGCCGGCCTGAGCCTGCGCCCGGCTCGCCCCGAGCCCGAGCACGCCCGCCGCAGCATGTTGGTCCTCACCCCGAACCGCGGCGGCGAGGTGCTGGTCGGGTGAGCCTCGTGGCCACGCGGATGGGGGCTGACCCTCACGAATGCGTCGTCGTCGAGGGGCCGCAGACCGTAGTGTTCGCCGACATGCGCGAGCTTCCGCGACTTCTGCACCGCCGTTGATCACCACACTCGGCAATACCGGCCTCGAGGTGACGCGGATCGGCCTCGGCCTGGCCGCGCTCGGCCGGCCGGGCTACATCAACCTCGGTCACGCGGAGGACCTCATCGGGCACACCGACGTCGAGTCGATGGAGCGCCGGGCGCACGAGGTGCTCGACGCCGCATACGCCGGTGGCGTGCGCTACTTCGACGCGGCGCGCTCCTACGGGCTGGCCGAGGCGTTTCTCGCGAGCTGGCTCTCCGAGCGAGGGTTCGGTCCCGACGATGTCACGGTCGGCTCCAAGTGGGGCTACACCTACACCGCCAACTGGCACGTCGACGCCGAGGTCCACGAGGTCAAGGACCTGAGCGAGGCCACGCTCGAGCGCCAGCTGACCGAGTCGCAGAAACTGCTCGGAAACCATCTCCGCCTCTACCAGATCCACTCGGCCACGCTCGACAGCGGCGTTCTCGACGACTCCGCGGTGATGGAGGAGCTGGCCCAACTCCGGGCCAACGGCATGCGGATCGGGTTCACGACATCCGGCGCGCGGCAAGCCGAGACGATCGAGCGCGCGCTCGAGGTCGGCGGGTTCGATTCCGTGCAATCGACGTGGAATCTGCTCGACCGTTCGGCGGGCCCGGCGCTCGAGGCGGCCCACACCGCCGGCCTCGGGGTGATCATCAAGGAGGCCCTGGCGAACGGCAGGCTGACCGACCGCGGCGACGTGCCCGAGCTGGCCGCGGTAGCGCGCATCACCGGGCGAACGCCCGACGCGCTCGCGCTCTCGTCGGTCCTCGCCCAACCGTGGGTGGACGTCGTCCTGAGCGGCGCCACCACCGTGCCCGAGCTCGAGAGCAACCTCGTCGCGCGCGTGCTCAATCCCGGACGCGACGTGCTCGAGTTGCTCGACGCGATCGGCGAGGACCCGGATACGTATTGGCACAAACGCAGCGAGCTACCCTGGAACTAATGGAAATCGAAATCTGGTCAGACATCGCCTGTCCCTGGTGCTACATCGGCAAGCGCCGATTCGAGACCGCGCTCGCCGAGTTCGAGCATCGCGACGACGTCCGCGTGACGTGGCGGAGCTTCGAGCTCGACCCCGCCGCGCCGGCCGAGCGCGAGGGCGACCGCGCCGAGCGGCTCGCCGAGAAGTACGGCATGACCGTCGAGCAGGCCCGCGAGATGGGTCGCCAGATGACCGAGACGGCCGCCGCCGAGGGCCTCGACTTCCGCTTCGACATCCAGCGCAGCGGCACGACGTTCGATGGCCACCGCGTCATCCACCTCGCCGGCGAGCACGGCCTCCAGGACGCGATGAAGGAGCGCCTGCTCCGCGCCTACTTCACCGAGGGCGAGCTCATGTCCGACCACGACACGCTCATCCGCCTGGCCACCGAGGTCGGGCTCGATGCCGACGAGACCCGCGCGATGCTCGCGAGCGACCGGTTCGCCGCCGAGGTCCGCGACGACGAGCGCACCGCGACCCAGTTCGGTATCAGCGCCGTGCCGACGTTCGTCGTCGACCGCGCGATCGGCGCCTCCGGCGCGCACCCGCCCGAGGCCATGCTCCAGCTCCTCCACCAGGGGTGGGAGCGCAGCCAGCCCGTCCCGGTGATCGCCGGCGGCGAGAGCTGCGACGTCGACGGCAACTGCTGAGCTGCCGCCCGCGGCGGCATCCGTCGGACGGCCCTCCCCTGTAAATCGCAGCAAATCAGCCCGGCGAGAACCTCCCCGCCCACATAAGCATGGAGAGCATGCTTATGTGGGTAGGTGGGGCGGTCCGCGAGCAGGTTTGGCGCGTTTTACAGGGTCCCCAGCGGGGTGCGGAGTTCGCCAAAAGCGCCCCGCCCACCACGTGAGGAAGCCGAATTCCCGGGCGAGACCCTAGGTCTTAATGAGTCCGTGGGGGTTCAGGACGAACTTCTTGGCCGCGCCCTGATCGAAGTCCTTGTAACCCTTCGGCGCTTCGTCGAGGGAGATCACGGTGGCGTTGACGGCCTTGGCGATCTGGGCCTTGTCGTTGAGGATCATCTGCATCAGGCCGTGGTGATACTTCATCACCGGGCACTGGCCGGTCGTGAAGCTCTGTGACTTGGCCCAGCCGAGGCCGATGCGGATCGAGAGCGAGCCTTGCTTGGCCGCCTCGTCGCTCGCGCCCGGGTCGCCGGTCACGTACAGGCCCGGGATGCCGAGCTTGCCCGCCGCCCGGGTGACGTCCATGATCGAGTTGAGGACCGTTGCCGGCGCCTCGTGCTCGGAGTCCGATCCGTGCCCGCGGGCCTCAAAGCCCACGGCATCGACGGCGGCGTCGACCTCGGGGACGCCAAGGATCTGCTCGATCTGATCCTTCGGGTCGCCCTTGGTGATATCGACGGTCTCGCACCCGAAGCTCTTGGCCTGCTTCAGCCGCTCGGGGATCATGTCGCCGACGATCACGACGGCCGCTCCCAGCAGCTGGGCCGAGTGCGCGGCGGCGAGCCCGACCGGGCCGGCGCCGGCGACGTACACGGTCGAGCCCGACGTGACTCCGGCGGTGTAGGCGCCGTGATAGCCGGTCGGGAAGATGTCCGACAGCATCGTCAGGTCGAGGATCTTCTCCATCGCCAGGTCCTTGTCGGGGAACGGCAGCAGGTTCCAGTCCGCGTAGGGCACGAGCACGTACTCGGCCTGGCCGCCGACCCATCCACCCATGTCGACGTAGCCGTACGCCGAACCGGGACGGTCGGGGTTGACGTTCAGGCACACGCCGGTGTTCCCGGTCTTGCACATGCGGCAGCGGCCGCACGCGATGTTGAACGGCACCGAGCACAGGTCACCCTTCTTGATGAACTCGACGCCCGGCCCCGTCTCGATCACCTCGCCGGTGATCTCGTGTCCGAGGATCAGCCCCTCGGGGGCGGTGGTGCGGCCGCGGACCATGTGCTGGTCGGAGCCGCAGATGTTCGTCGACACGCACTTGAGAATCGCCGCGTGCGGGAGCTTGCGCCCAACGTTCGCCGGGTTCACCCCGGGACCATCCTTGAGCTCGAACGTCGGGAAGTCGATGTCCTGGACCTCGACCTTGCCCGTCCCCATGTAGGCAACACCACGGTTGTCAGCCATGCGTCGCTCTCCTTTCTCCTCGGATAGCTCTAGTGATGGGCTACCCGAGGCGCTCTGGCATAACCAGGCGCGTGTGTCCGGGGTCAGACGACTTCGTGCTCGGCCACGCGGGCGCGCAGATCGCGGCAGCGGATAATGAGCCGCTCGGTGCGCTCGCGGGTCTTGCGGTGCCTCGGATGGCCGCTGCCGCCGTCGGCGCTCGAGCCCATCGCGAAGGCGTACTCCCAGCTCGCCATGTGGGCTCGGAGCTCGGCTTCGGCGGCGGCAAGTTCGGCTTTGAGTTGCTCGATCACCGGATGAGTCCCTCCGCGCGCGCCCAGTCGACCGTCTTGCGGAGCGTCTCACGCGGGTTGGTGTAGCGCAACCCGAGCTCGCGCTCGGCACGCGATCCGTCGTACCGGTGGCCGTGGAGCAGCGTCCTGACCATCTCGCGGCACACCGGCGGCTGGCGCCGTGCCAGTCTGAAACCCCGCTCGACGACCGCGGCGGCGACGGTGGCGATGCGCTGGGGCAGCAACCGGGGCTTGCGCTGCACGCCGGCGACCTCGGCGGCGAGCGCCAGCGCGTCGGTGATCTCTAGCGTCACCCCGTTGAGGAGGTAGCGCTCGCCGGCGACGCCCCGCTCGGCCGCGAGCAGATGGCCGGCGACGCAGTCGTCGATGTCGACCAGGCTGACGCAGGTGGGCACGAAGTAGCGGAGTCGGCCGTCGAGGAAGGCGAGCAGGATCCGGCCTGTCCCGCCGGCGCGCCCCGGCCCCTGCACCGACGACGGATTGACGAGCACAAGATCCTGGCCCACCTCGCGCGAGGCGGCGAGCGCGGCCCGCTCTCCCTCAGTCTTCGTCCGCTCGTACGTCGACAGATACCAGCCGCGGTGGGGCGTGCTCTCGGTCCCGACCACCCCCGGGGGCTCGCCGATCGTCGCTGCCGAGGAGGTGTGAACGAGCCGGGCGACACCGGCACGGGCGGCGGCGCGCACGGCCGCGGCGGCGCCGAGAACGTTCATGCGCTCCATCGGGCGTGGATCATCGACGCACAGCGCGTTGACGCCGGCGACGTTGTACGCAAGCGCGCAGCCTTCCATCCCTCGCGTAAGGTCGTCCTCGTCGTAGCCCTCGCCGCGGACGACTTCGACGCCTCGTGCCGACAGCGACGCCGCGGACGCCTCCGACCGCGCCAGCCCGACCACCTCGTCGCCGCGCTCGAGCAGGCGAGTCACGAGCGCAGAGCCGATCACGCCCGTCCCGCCGGTGACGAATACGCGACTCACGCCGGTCGGTGGCGCACTAGCTCCGGAGCGCGGCAGAGAACTGGATGATGTAGTCGATTCCGGACCAGGCGGTCACGAGCGCCGCGATCACCATCGCCCACTGATCGAGATAGGCGCCGGCGATGATCACATCCGGGCGGACGATCGCCAGCGTGATCGCGGCGAACTGGATCGTCGCCTTCCACTTGCCGAGCATCGAGGTCTCGAACCGGCGCCCGCCGGACTCGACCGCGGTGCGCAGGCCGAGGATCGTGAATTCGCGCCCGACGATCACGAGCGCCACCCAGGGCGAGACGCGGTGGACGGACACCAGCGCGATCAGCGCGGTGCTCACCAGCAACTTGTCCGCGGTGGTGTCGAGGAATGCCCCGAGGCGGGTCGTGACGCCCCAGCGGCGGGCGAGCCGGCCGTCGAACCAGTCAGTGATGGCGGCGACCACGAACACAATCGCGGCGACGTCGTAGGACTTCGCCAGCACCAACGCCATCACCGCCGGTGAGGCCAGAACCCTGAGCCCCGTGCCTGCCGCGAGCATCCTCGATGAGCGCAACGAGCTCAACGTACCGGCTTCCACGGGAGGATGAGGTTACCTCACAAAAGTTCGGCCCCGAGGGCGCGGGCGGCGGCCGCGCTGTCGACCTCGAGGGCCCGGTGCGCTGCGGCGCGCGCCTGTGCGAGGTCGACGCCCCTGAGCGCCGCCTTGACATCCGGGACCAGCGCCGGCGCCATGCTCAGTTCGGTGACCCCCAGACCCGCGAACAGGACCGCGGCCGCGGGATCGCCGGCGAGCTCGCCGCACACCCCCACCCAGCGCCCGTGGGCATCGGCGCCGCAGACCGTGTCCTTGACGAGCCTCAGAACCGCGGGCTGTGTTCCGGTCAGCAGCGGGGCCAGGCGCTCGTCGCCGCGCTCGGCGGCCATCGTGTACTGGGTCAGGTCGTTCGTGCCGAGCGAGAAGAAGTCGACGTGCGGGGCGAGCCGGTCCGCCGTGAGGGCGGCCGCGGGGATCTCGACCATGATCCCGAACTCGATCGGGGCGTCGACCCCGGTGTCGGAGCGCGCCTGCTCGAGGGCGGCGCGCGCGGCCTGGATCTCCTCGAGCGTTGCGACCATCGGGAGCATCACCTTGAGCGGATACCCGTCGGCGGCGACGCGCAGTATCGCCCGCAGCTGGGTGGCCAGAACCTCGGGGCGCGCGAGGCCGAGCCTGATGCCGCGCACGCCCAGGAACGGATTCGCTTCGGGCGGCATCGGCAACGCGGGCAGAGGCTTGTCGGCGCCGGCGTCGAGCGTGCGGACGACGAGCGGGCGGCCGTCGAGCGCTTTCGCGATCTCGCGGAGCGTGGCTGCCTGCTCATCCTCGTCGGGGAGCTCGGGGCGATCGAGGAACAGGAACTCGGTCCGCAGCAGCCCGACGCCCTCGGCGCCGAGCTCGACCGCCTTGGCCGCCTCGGCAGCGGAGCCGAGATTCGCGAACACCTCGACCCGGGTGCCGTCACGGGTGGCGCCGAGTTCGTGGGCGCGCGTGCGAGCCTCGGCGCGCCGCCGCTCCGCGCGCTCGCGCCGGTCGGCGGCGTCGCGCTGGACATCCTCCGGCGGGTCGACCTGGAGCGTGCCCGCCTCGCCGTCGATGAGCACGGTGGTCTCATCGGCTATTTCGAGCAACGACTCGCCGAGGCCGACGACCGCGGGCAGCCCGAGGGCGCGGGCGAGGATCGCGGCGTGCGCGGTGGCGGTGCCGTGGGCGGTGGCGATCCCGATGACCCGCGCCGGATCGAGTGCGGCGGCGTCGGCCGGGGTCAGCTCGCCGGCGAGCACGATCCCGGATGCGGAGTTGTCGTGCCCTCCGGCAAGCGCGTCGACCACGCGGCGGCCGACGTCGAGCACGTCGGTCGCCCGCTCCTGGAGCAGCGGTTCGTCGAGCGCTCGGTACCGCTCGGCAACGGTCTCCGCGGCGTCGTACCAGGCGCGCTCGGCGGTGGCGCCCGCGTCGATCGCCCGGTAGGCGGGCTCGAGCATGGCCTCGTCGTCGAGCAGCACGAGGTGGGCGTTGAAGATCGCGGCCTCGGCGTTGCCGGCGCGGGCGGCTACCACGTCGCGGTCCCGCTCGATCGCGGTATGGGCGGTGGCGATTCCCTGCGTCAGGAGGTCGCGCTCGCGGTCGGGCGATTCGGGCGGGCGGTCCGGAGGAGGACCGGTGGCGCCGTGTAGATGATGGGCGGGACCAACCGCCAGGCCGGCCGACGCGGGGACGCCGGCGAGAACCTCACCTGAAGCCGGCGCGACCCTCCTTTCCCCGGGCTGGCTGGCTGGCCAGCCAGGCGTGGTGGATTTGGGCTGCGGCCTCGTTTTCTCGGGCCGCGGGGTGGTCGCGGCGGGTGGGGAGACCGCGGCGGGTGGGGGGGCCGCGGCGATCCCGTCGCCGAACCCCTCGTCGGCCAGCTGCGCCAGCGCGAGTAACGCGTCGTCGGCTTGAGGTCCCGAGGCGGTGACCAGCAGCGTGTCGCCGAAGCGGGCGCCGAGGGCGACGACGTTCGTGAGACTTGTCGCCTTGACCGGCTGGCCGTTCGGACTCTTCGCCACGCGCACGTCGGCGTCGAACCGGCGGACAGTCTCGACGAAGCGCGCGGCCGGACGCGCGTGAAGACCGATCGCGTTGCGAACCTCGAGGGTGGCCTGGGCGCCCGCGGGGGAGGGTGGCGGGGCCTCGGCGACGGGCACCTCGGGCTCGACCCCGAGCTGCGAGGACTTCATCGCGAGCGCGCCGCGCGCCTCGGACGCCACCTCGTCGAGCGACGCGCCACCGCTCGCCGCCGCCGCGGCCGCGACCGCGCCCTCGACGAGCGGTGCCTCGCTCAACAGCACTCTGCCGGGCGCGTCGCCGAGCAACTCGACCGCGAACTCGGCGCTCATCAGCGCGCTCCCCAGGTCCATCAGGACGAGGACCCCGTCGGGAGACATCGCCCGTTCGATCGCCGCGCGCACCCGCTCGGCGTCGGTGCCGAGAACGCCGGGCTCCTCCGTGCCGCCGGCGGCTTCGAGCTTAAGTTCGGCGCCGCCCATCTCCCGGGCCAGGGTCACGACGCCCTGGGCAAGCGCCTCGCTGTGCGAGACGACAACGATCCCGACCACGTCAGAGCCCGTAGGCGCGGTGCAGGTAGTCGATCGGGTGGACCGACCTGTGTCCGGTGGCGTGCGTGATCTGCCACCGGCACGTTTCGCTGTCGCACGCGACCTCGGTGGCCCCGGACCCGCGAACCTGGCCGAACAGGTCCGCTCCGACGGCCTGCGCGATGTCGTATTTCTCGACCTTCAGCCCGTATGTGCCGGCGATCCCACAGCAGCGCGCATTGCCTTCGGTGACCTGCAACCCCGGGATGAGCGCGAACAGGTCGAGTGCCGGTTTGCCGATGAAGTGGCCCTGTTGCTGGCAGGGCGCGTGATAGAAGATGCGCTCGTTGACGGGCTGGAAGTCGGTTTTGAGCTCACCGCGGTCGTGGAGCTCGAGCAGCAGCTCGCAGATGTCGTAGGTGCGCTCGGACACGAGCTTCAAATCCGGATCGCCCTCGAGCGACAGGATCTCGCGGGCCTCGCGCTTGAGCATCAGTGTGCAGCTGGTGGCGTTGCCGACGATCAGCGTGTTCGGGTCGTCGCGTACATACGGCACGAGCGCCCGCGCCAGGCGCAGCACGACCTTGCGCGCGTCGTCGAACAGCCCGCTCGACTGGAGCGGCAGCCCGCAGCAGTCCTGCTTGGGGACGACCACCTCGAACCCGTTGTGCTCGAGGATCTGCACGACCTTCTGCCCCTCCCACGGCTCGTAATACTCGGTCCCGCAGCCGTGGAAGTACACGATCTTGCGACCGGTCGGAGGGCTGGGGTGCTTCTTGAACCAGCTCGAGAAGCGATGCCCGGCGAACTCCGGCGCGGCGGCGTCGCGGTGAACCCCGAGCAGCTTCTCTCCGAGGATCCGGATCGGTTTGAAATCGATCGTGAGGTTGGCGAGTGGCGCGACCGGGGTGCCGGCGCGTCCGAGCCAGGTCGGGCGCGTGATGATCCGGTCGCGGAGCGGATACCCCTTCTGCTTCTTCAGTTTGTTGCGGGCTTGGGCGTTGACCTCGGCGATCTTCACTCCCTGTGGACACGACTGCGAGCAGATGCCGCACCCCGAGCAGTAGTCGACCGACCATTCGACCGACGCCTCATCGGCGACGCGGTAACGCTCGGCCTGCGGGCCCGCGTACTTCGGCCCCGGGAACAGCGGCGTCACGTTCGAGACCGGGCACTGGGTCTCGCAGATCGTGCACTTCACGCAGTGATCGATCGACCCGCGGAGCAGATCGTCGATCGGGGTCGTGCCGGAGCTCGTGGTCATGCCGCCGCCCCCGCGGGGGCGCCCGCGCGCGCCAGCACGAACTCGGCGGCCCGCGAGCCGCTGGCCAGCGCGATGCCCTCGCCCGAGCCCTCCCGCCACGGAACCGCTCCCGGAAGAGCGGCGCCGGCGACAAGCACGTTCTCCGCGCCCTCGGCGCGTAGCTCGGCGTCGACCGCGACCCCGACGCGCGACATCGGCTGCTCGGCGAGATAGTCGCCGATGAAGCGCGGCTCGCCCTCCGCTGGGAGCCCTCGGAGAGGCAGGCCGAGCACGCGGTCGTGTGTGACCCAGTGCGAGTCGAGCTCGATCGCGCCTGAGTTGAAGCCACCCGCGGCGAGCACGAACCAGGGCGCTGCATAACGGGTGTCGTGCCCGGCCGAATGCGTCGCGACCGAGGTCACGCGCGAGCCGTCGCGCTCAGAGGACACGACCTCGGCGCCAAGCACGAGACGCCCCCCGGCGGCGCGCAGCGACGCGCGAAGGATCTCGTACAGGCGCATCCCCGGAACTGACGGGGGCAGCGTAGGAATCTCGAACACGCGGCGGCCGAGGCGGTGCTCGAGGTCGGACCAGGCGCCGTGCGGATCACGGATCCCGAGAACCGCGGGGAGTCCGACGCGCTCGTCGGCTTGGAGCTTGAGCGCGAGCCGGCCGGCGAACGCGGCGCGCCACGCGGGGTCGTCGAACCGGCGGGCGAGGCCCAGCGAGTTCTGGTCGGCCTTGTCTACTTCTATGTCCGCTTCGACGGAGCGCGCCTGAATCCCGAGCTTGCTCAGGTTGGCCGCACACAGCGCCGCGTGGAAATCGCGGAGTGTCCGCGTTCCCACCACGCACACCCGCTCGAGGTCCGCCGAGTCGCCCGCGGCCATCGTCTCGGGGACGAGCGCCGACGGACGGAGCGCTCCGACCGCGGTGGGAAGGAGGTAGTTGCGGTCCAGATCGCCGAAGTACCGGTAGCCGGCAAGCGGCCCTGACTCGACGCGCGACTGGATCCACCGTGCCGCTTCGGCGACCGCGTCGACGCCGAGCGCGGCATACGGGTGATCGGGGTGGCGCGAGATGAACTCCGGCATCACTCCGCTCGGCGACGCGACCCGGTCGGGCGCGTAGCCGAGTACGTCGATCGTGGCGGGAGCGAGGTGCGTCGACCCAATGCCCTTGGCCACGACGCACACCCGCGCGCCGCCCTCGGCGAGCCGGGTCCCGGCCACGAGGCCCGCGGTTCCCGCGCCGATGACGACCGCGTCGTAGTTCAGTGCTCCCCTCACGTCGCGACGGCCTCCGGCTGCCCTGCCGGCAGATGCTCGACGTCGAGTATGCCCTGGAAGATCCAGTCGTCGAGCCGGGCTTGGCGTAGCTGATCGCCGTACAGGATCGGCCACGTCCCCTTCCACCGCTCCCGGAGAAAGTCGAGCAGCGATTCGTCCGCCTGCTCGGCACTCAGGCCGTCGAGCCCGTGCAGGATCCCGGCGGCACGGTAGATGCAGAAACCACCCTGGCACGGCCCCATGGCGAGGCGGAGCAGGCGGCGGATGTCGTCGAGGTTGGTGGTGGCGCGGCGCTCGATCGCCTGCTCGAGCTTCCACCGCGGGACCAGCTCGCACTCGCAGATGAGCTGCTCGTCGGCGAGGTGCTTCTCCTTGCGCTGCAGACGCTCGCCGAGCATGTAGGTGGCGCGGTCCTCGGAACCGGGAAGCGGCTCGGTCTTGGTTATGCAGGGGCGCTCGTCGCCGAGATGGCGGCTGACTGCGGTCATCGTGTCCTCGGCCATCAGCCGGAACGTCGTGAGCTTGCCGCCGGTGATCGTGACGAACCCCTGCACGCCGTCGCGTTCGGCGTGGTCGAGCAGGGCGTGCGCGCGTGTGACGTCGCGCGTCTGCGTGTCCGAGGCCTTGGCGTCCTCGAACAGGGGACGCACCCCGGTCCAGACGCGCATCGCCCGAGCCTCGCGGAACCCGGGCACGAGCTTCTCGCCGTCGTCGAGCATCTGGTCGACCTCGGCCGGCGGCACGTGATGGTCGTCGGGATCCTCGGTGTGCTCGTCGGTGGTCCCGATGATGCACACGGTCCGCATCGGCACGATGATGTCGCCGTCGGTCGGCATCTGGCAGCGGTTGATGCAGGTGTTCACGAGGCGATGGTTCATCGCGATCATGATCCCCCGCCCCGGCAGCACACGCACGCCTTCGATGCCGGCCATCTCGGCCACCTGGCCAGCCCAGGCGCCGGAGGCGTTCACGGTCACGCGAGCCGCGATATCGAACTCCTCGCCGGTGGCGTGGCCGCGCACTCGTGCTCCGGTCACGACGTCGCCGTTGCGATGGACACCGACGACCGCGTGGTAGGGCAGGATGCGCGCGCCCCGCTCCTGGGCTCCGCGGGCCAGCGCCCACACGGTCTTCCATACGTCGATGTTGCCGTCGGGCACGCGGAACACGCGCGAGATACCAGGATTCAGCCGCGGCTCCTCCCGGAGGGCCTGCGCCGGGTCGATCTCCTCGCAGTCGACGCCGGTATTGCGGCATCCCTGAGCGAAGCGGTCGGCGTACTCGGGGTCGTCGAACGGGGTGGTGACGAAGAAGCCGCCGATGTCCTCGATGCAGTCCGCGGCGATGTGCCTGAGGATGCGGTTCTCGTGGATGCACTCCTCGGCGGCGTGGGGGTCCTTGACCGCGTAACGCCCGCCGGAGTGGAGCAGGCCATGGAAGCGCCCGCTGGTGCCCTCGGCGAGGTCGAAGCGATCGGCGAGCACCACGTCGTAGCCGCGGAGCGCCGCGTCCCAGGCCACGCCTGCGCCCGTCGCGCCGCCGCCGATCACGAGGACGTCGGTGCTGAGTGCGGCCATCGTGTGAAGAGACTATCCAGTCGAAGGCGGCCCGAGGGACCGCCTTCGACTTAGAGTTGCCCCCTCAGCTCGCCGGATCGAACCAGTCGAAGGTCCGAGTGACGGCCTTCTTCCAGAACTTGTAGAGCTCGTCCCGGGTGGCCTGATCCATGTTCGGCTCCCAGCGCTTGTCCTCGGCCCAGTTGTCGCGGACCTCCTGCGTGCTGCTCCAGAACCCGACGGCCAGCCCGGCCGCGTACGACGCCCCCAGTGCGGTCGTCTCGGCGACAACCGGCCGGATGACCGGCACGCCGAGGATGTCCGCCTGGAACTGCATCAGCAGGTCATTGGCGACCATGCCGCCGTCGACCTTGAGCTCGTTGAGCGTGACGCCCGAGTCGGATTCCATCGCGTCCATGACCTCGCGCGTCTGGAACGCGGTCGCCTCGAGCGTGGCCCGGGCGATGTGGCCGGCGTTGACGTACCGCGTGAGGCCGGCGAACACGCCGCGAGCGTTGGACCGCCAGTAGGGCGCGAACAGGCCGCTGAACGCCGGCACGATGTATAGCCCGCCGTTGTCGTCAACGGACTTGGCGAGCTCCTCGACCTGCGGGGCGGCCTGGATCATGTGGAGGTTGTCGCGCAGCCACTGCACGAGCGCCCCGGTGATCGCGATCGAGCCCTCGAGCGCGTACACCGCCGGCTCGTCGCCGATCTTGTAACACGCGGTGGTCAGCAGGCCTGCCTTCGACTGGACAAGCTCGGTGCTGGTGTTGAGCAGCATGAAGTTGCCCGTGCCGTACGTGTTCTTGGCGTCGCCGGCGTCGAAGCACGCCTGCCCGAACGTCGCCGCCTGCTGGTCGCCGAGGTCGCCCGCGATGCTGACCCCGGTCAGGTTGCCGGTCGCCACATCGCCGTAGACCTCGCTCGAGGCCTTGATCTCGGGCAGCATCGACATCGGCACGCCGATCGTCTTCGCGATGTCCGGATCCCAGCTGAGCGTCTCGAGGTCCATCAGCATGGTGCGGCTGGCGTTCGTGACGTCGGTGATGTGGAGGCCGCCCTTGGTGCCTCCGGTCAGGTTCCAGATGCACCACGTGTCCATGTTGCCGAAGATGAGATCCCCCGCCTCGGCCTTCTCGCGGGCCCCGGAAACGTTGTCGAGGATCCAGCGGACCTTGGGGCCGCTGAAGTAGGTCGCGAGCGGCAGCCCGACCTTGGCGCGGAACCGGTCCTGGCCACCGTCCTTGGACAGTTCGTCGACGAGCTTGTCGGTGCGGGTGTCCTGCCAGACGATCGCGTTCATCACCGGCTCGCCCGTGTTGCGGTCCCACACGACCGCGGTCTCACGCTGGTTGGTGATGCCGAGCGCAGCGATGTCATCGCGCGCCGCACCGGCCGCCTCCATCGCCTCGTTGAGGACCTCCTGGCAGCGGGCCCAGACCTCCATGGGATCGTGCTCCACCCAACCGGGCTTGGGGTAGATCTGCTCGTGCTCCTTCTGCGCTACCGCTACGACGCGGCCTTCGTGGTTGAAGACCATCGCTCGCGAGCTGGTCGTTCCCTGATCGAGTGCCATCGAGTACTTCGCCATGCGTGTCTCCTTTTAGCCCGCGAGCGCCTCGGCGGCGCTCTTGAAGAGGTAGTAGGTGGAGGTCGCGCCCGGGTCTTGGTGGCCGATCGACCGTTCGCCCAGGTAGCTCGCGCGCCCCTTGCGCGCCAGCATCGGCGTCGTTGCCTTCATGCCGTCCTCGGCGGCCTGCACAGCCGCGCGCAGCCCGCCATCGAGATCGGACGCCGCCTCGAGGGCCTCAACGGCCGGTATCAGCGCGTCCACCATCGTCTTGTCCTCGGCCACCGCCTTGCCGCGGGCCTGGACTCCCTCCAGGCCCTTGCGCCAGGCGGCGGCGTACGCCGGCAGGTCGATCTCGTCCTGCCCAGCGAGTGCGTTGCCCATCTGGAGGAACAGCGTGCCGTACAACGGACCCGCCGCTCCTCCCACACTCGAGATGAGCGCCATCGCGACGGTCTTGAGCACCCCACCGGGATCGGCCTGCGGGGACGCATCGAGCTTCTCGACCGCCTTCGTCATGCCGCGGTTCATGTTTGTCCCGTGGTCACCATCGCCGATCGCGGTGTCGAGCGCAACGAGTTCTTGTCTGTGCTCGGACATCTCGCCGGCGAACCGGTTCATCCAGTCGAGGGCGCCGTCGCGCGTGATTGGCACTGTCCGGGCGTCCGCTAAGCGCCCCAGCGCAGAGCCGGGGTGTTCACTGGCGCATCCCAGTAGCGGACCATCTCGTCGTCGAGTTTGACCAGCGTGATCGAACACCCCTGCATCTCGAGCGACGTAATGTAGTTGCCGATGAGGTTGCGCTCGATCGCGAGCCCGTGTTCCTGGGCGATCTTCGCGACCTCGTTGTACATCACGAACAGCTCGATCAGGGGCGTGCCGCCCATGCCGTTGACGAACGCGAGCACGCGGTCGCCGCGCGAGAACGGGAGGTCCTCCAGGATCGGCGTCATCAGACGTTCGGCGATCTGCGACGCCGGCCCGATCTTCTCGCGGAAGCGGCCCGGTTCGCCGTGGATGCCGATCCCGATCTCGACCTCGTCCTCGGCGAGCTCGAAGCTCGGGTTGCCCGAGGCCGGGGTGATGCACGGGGTCAGCGCCATGCCCATCGAGCGGCCGTTCGCGTTGACCCGGCGCCCGAGCTCGGCGACCTCCTGGAGGTTGCGGCCGTCGTCGGCCGCACCCCCGCAGATCTTCTCGACCAGGACCGTGACCCCCACGCCTCGACGACCCGCGGTGTAGAGCGAGTCCTCCACTGCGACGTCGTCGTTGGTGAGCACGGTCTCAACCTCGATGTCCTCGCCCTTCCCCATGTCGGCGGCCATGTCGAAATTCATGACGTCGCCGGTGTAGTTCTTGACGATGTGAACGACTCCGGCGCCGCCGTCGACGGCCTTGGTCGCCTCGAGCATCTGGTCCGGCGTGGGGGAGGTGAACACCTCCCCCGGACACGCCGCGTCCAGCATCCCGGGGCCGACGAAGCCGCCGTGCATCGGCTCGTGGCCCGAGCCGCCGCCGGAGATCAGCCCGACCTTTCCTTTGACCGGCGCATCGATGCGGACGATCACCGCGGGGTCGTAGATGACCCGAACGCGGTCGCCGTAGGCCGCCTCGACGCCGTGGAGCGCATCCTGCAGAACCCCGTCAGGCGAGTTGATGAGCTTTTTCATCGCCGTCTCCTTAGAACGGGGCGCTGCCGAAGACGGCGTCGAAGAAGATCGCCGCGAGCGCGCCGCCGATCAGCGGCCCGAGCACGGGCACCCAGGCATACGACCAATCGGACCCACCCTTGCCCGGGATCGGCAGGATCGCGTGGATGATCCGCGGTCCGAGGTCACGCGCCGGGTTGATGGCATAACCCGTCGGACCGCCGAGCGACAGGCCGATGGCGAACACCAGGAGGCCGATCAGCAGCGGTGTCAGGCCCGGGGTGATCGCGTTCCACGGACCCGTGATCGCGAACACTCCGAGCACCAGCACGAACGTGCCGACGATCTCGGTGAGCAGGTTCCATGCATAGTTGCGGACCGCCGGGCCGGTCGAGAACACGGCCAGCTTCAAGCCCGGATCCTCAGTGTCCCGCCAGTGCAGGAAGTAGGTGAGGTAGACGAGGAACGCGCCGACCATCGCGCCGATCATCTCGCCGACGAAGTATTTCCACGCCTGGGAGCCGGTGATGCCCCCGTGGATCCAGACACCCAGCGTGACCGCCGGGTTGAGGTGCGCGCCGTCGAAGTAACCGACGGCATAGACGGCCATCGCGACCGCCATGCCCCACCCGAAGGTGATGACGATCCATCCCGAGTTCTCCGCCTTCGACTTGGCCAGCAGCACCGCTGCGACCACGCCGTCGCCGAGCAGGATCAGGAGCCCTGTCCCGATGATCTCGGACGGGATGATGCCCAGGTGTGACTTGGGAAGCACACCTACCACGACCAAGCCTAAGTGCAGCAACTCCGGTCTCCTCTCCTCAAATGGACTTTCTGCGCTGGGAGGATCCTATGCAGGTTGGTTCGACAGTGTCAAACTAAGTTGATATTGCTGTTGGTCGTTCGACAATGTCGATCTGCGTGCGCACATCAGCCGACATCCTCGTGCCGACCACCCGGCGCGCGCGCGGGACCTGACGGACGCGATGCCCGGGAACATCCAATCCATCGAGCGCGCCGCGACGATCCTGCGACTTCTGTCAGGGCGCAACCGGCGACTCGGCGTGGTGGACATCGCAGGCGAGATGGGCCTCTCAAAAGGGACCGTCCACGGACTGCTGCGAACGCTTCAGAGCGTCGGCTTCGTCGAGCGCGACGCCGACAGCGGGAAATACCAGCTCGGAGCCGCGCTGCTCCACATGGGCTCGAGCTACCTCGACGGCAACGAGCTGCGCACGCGCGCCCTGAACTGGTCCGATTCTTTGGCAACCCGTACGCGCGAAGCGGTTCGGATCGGCACCCTCCATGAAGACCGGGTCCTTGTCGTACATCACGTGTTCCGCCCCGACGACACCTTGCAGACGCTCGACGTGGGCTCGTTATTGCCGGCCCACGCCACGGCCCTGGGTAAGGTCTTGCTCGCGCACCACCCCTACGTCGCGTCGGCGCTGGCGACCAACGGACTAGAGGCTTACACGGCCGCGACGATCACGGATCCGACCCGGCTCGAGCGCGAGCTCGAGCGTGTGCGGTCCCAGGGATGGGCGGCGGACATCGGCGAGCTGGTGTTGGGTCAAGTGTCATACGCCGCGCCGATCGTCGATCGCCGGGGGATGACCGTCGGCGCGATGGGCATCTTCGGACCGCCCGAGCGGCTGCTGGCGGCTAGGCAACCGCGTCCAGATCTCCTGTCCTACGTTCGAGAAGGCGCCCGTTCCGTTTCGCGCGAGTTGGGCGCGATCCCGTGGTAGCGACGGCCGTCGCCGAGGCGCCTACCCTGTCGTTAGACCAACGAACAAAGGAGATGGCACATGTCTGAAGATCGTCTCGATCACACGGCGGATCCTGAACAGCCCGCTCCCGCCGAAGGCTTCGCGCAGGGTCAGGCGGATCCCGAGGCGTTCCCAGAGGACGAGAAGGTCGGCACATTCGCCGAGGGCCAGGAGGAGCTCGACGACGAAGACGAGCGTGAACGCCACAAGGGCCGGTTCAGCGAGGGCCAGGAGGAACTCGGCGAGGAGGACCCCGAGAAGCACATCCAGGGCCGGTACGACGAGGGCCAAGACGGCGAGTAACTGCTGAGCGCTGGCTAGCGGCCCCGAAGGCGCTCGCGCACGTCCCCTTCAGCGAGGATGCTCTCGCCAAGCGGAGTGATCCGCCAGACGGGCGTGCGCGTGACCGATATCGGCGCGACGAGGCCCGCGCCCTCCAGCCTGTCGAGCGCCCTGTTCACCGGTGCGGACAGGTTCAGCGTGTCCATCTGCCCTGCCCCGGGATAGTCCCTGAGCAGATATTCACACAGCTGCTGAACCCGGATGCTCGTGCCGCGCGTCGGCCCGTCAGGTCCCAGCGCGGACATTAGGTCCGTCGCCAGGTCGTCCACGGGAACGGCCCGGAGGCGCTCGATCTCCTGGTTGGCGGCGGCCTTGCGTGCGGCCTTCTCTTCGTTACGGCGAAATAGGGGTGACATGTCGTTTTTCGCGCTAACGTGGGTCCTGTACGGGGTAGCGAGAATGTACGAGATGGTCGAAGACGTTGGGTAGCACCGTGAGCGCACATCGCGGACCGCGTGCCCTGACGGGCTCGCTCGACGGCCCGTCCCGGACGTTCACCGTCGAACCGCTGCGTGTTCCGGCCACCGCGCCGCCCCCCGCCGTCATCCCTGACTCCGAACCTGAGCCTGCGCGCGCCGAGCCGGACCGGGAGCGGGAGCCCGTCCCGTCGCGGTGAACGCGCTCGAACCCGCGGACAGCGTCGCGCCGGACCTCGCGGTCGCGCTCGTGGGCTTCCGCCAGTGGCGTCTTGCGTCTGGTGAGCTAACTTCGGTGTATGACGGCGCATGCTGGCCGGCGGGTTGTCTGACCGCTCGCTGCGACCGCGGGCACGACGACCAGGAAGTGCCGTTCAAGGAATGCTCCTGCGGCGTGTACGCCGACTA
>Ga0335080_10002313_pt1 | contig 18982 bp, 15 predicted proteins | sample Lox_Sample_34_FD_206720 | JGI IMG/M metagenome (GOLD analysis project Ga0335080, IMG submission 206720) | Soil microbial communities from Loxahatchee National Wildlife Refuge, Florida, United States - Lox_Sample_3.4 | ecosystem: Environmental > Terrestrial > Soil > Wetlands | place: USA...
AACCCCTACGATTTCAGCTTCAGCGGGATCAAGACCGCCGTGCTCTATCACCTTCGCCGCAATCCCCAGCTTGAGCCCGAGATTCAGGCCCGCCGCGATGCGCTCGCTCGAGGCGAGCGCTCTGCCGACTCCTTGCGCGCCCTCTCCAGCCCCGCGACGCTCGACCTGATCGCCAGTTTCCAGCGAGCTGTCGTCACCAATCTCGTCGCGCAGACTTTTGCCGCGACCGGACACCACACCGCGCACTCCGTCTTGGTCTCGGGTGGGGTGGCCGCGAATAGTGAACTCCGCCGCGCATTCGAAGCCGAATCCGCCCGCCGCGGCATCGAGAGCTACTTCCCCAGCCGCGCTCTTTCGACGGACAATGCCGCGATGATCGCCGCCGCCGGCCACGCGCGTTTCGTCGCGGGAGATCGAGCCGATTCTTCCCTCAACGCCGAAGCCAGTCTCCCCCTCGCCTGACGACCGGCAATTGAGCGTGAGTTTCTTTCGGTTTTCGTTCTAGAGAAGGGTTGGTTCGTAGATGTAGGCGAGCCCGTCCGCCGTGATCGCGTACGCTTTCGATCCGTCGAGCGACCAGCGGAGATCGACCACGCCTTCGGCGGCGTACTCGTCAAACGCCGAGAGGCTGTTCAAATCGGCCACGAACAGCCGCCCTTTGGCGGAATTTCGCAGCCAAGAGCTGAAGCACAGGCAAATCGGCAGTTGCGGATGGCATGCCACCAGTTCGGCGCCGAACGGCAGCGACTCCGCCTCCGGATTGTTCGCCGTGATCCTGTACGCCTGCCCCGCCGAGCAATAGATCAGTTGCCGGCTGTCCGGCGTCCAGGTGAGTCCGGTCACGCGCCCTTGCGCCTGAAACGCCCTCTGCCTTCGCAGGGTAGGCACATCGAGCAGAACGATCGAATCGTCCGCCCATTCTCCTTCGATTTCGACGACACTCGCCAGCGCTTCTTCGTCTGGACTGAACGCGGTGCGCCCGAAGCCGGAGAACGCCCCTTCGTCACCCGCTTCTGCGCCTGCCGACTCGCCTCCGAACCACTCGTCGAACGATCGCGGACCGCCCGCTTCGCTGAGCGGCGCCCCGGCGAACGGCATTCCGTTCTTCGCATCGCGCGCCTGCTCCCAAAGCCGCACGCGCGCCTCCGCACCGCCGCCGCACGCGGATGCGAAATACTTCCCCGTCTCCGACCATGCGAGCCATTGCGGAAAATCGGCGAAGTTGCCGAACGTGCCGAGTGACGCCTTGCCTTGGATGTCGAACGCGTGCAGCTCCGGCGGCCAGCCCTGCCACGCCGCGATCAGCGTTCGCCCCGTTGGAGACCACGCAAACGTCGCCGACAATCCCGATTCCGATGCCGAGGCCTCGCCCGCAACTGAAAGGGTCATCGTCGCGCGGCTCAGTTCGATGTCGTAGAGCGCGATTCGCTCCGCGCCGTGCCGCACGGTCGGTGAAGCCATGCAGAATTGCCCTGAGGCGGAGATCGCGATCTGCGGCGCGTGCCCCGTGAACACCTTCTTGATCAGCCAGTTCGAATCCCGCGCCAGATCGCGCAGCCCGCGCGCCACCAGCGCCGCCGACCGCACGGCAAGCGCCTGCGGCCGCGCCGGAACGATCTCACTTACGGACGTGGGGGGCCGCGTCGCCATCAGCGCGGTCGCCCCGCCGGACTCTCGAGCCGCTGCTTCACCAGCGCAATCTGCTCGTCCACCTTCGCGATCATTTCGTTCAGGACGTTGCGCCCTTCCGTCTGGGCCTCGTCCACGCGAAGTTTCAATTGATACAAATCGGACCGCAGGAGCTCCTGCATTTCCGCTTCGATTTCGGCGAGCCGGCTGCGCGCCTGGCTCACTCGCCGGATCACGCGCACTAGCTCCGCTCCCGCTCCTTCGCCTTCGACGGCCTCCGGGCTATGCTCGTACTCGGTCAAGATCTTCACCAGCCGCTGTTGGTCCCCGCGCTCGTACGCCTCGTTGGCCTCGGCCATCAATTGCTGCCTCCGCGCGCGGTCGTTTCGATCGGACGTGAGGTCGGGGTGGATGCGCTTGGCGACATCGCGGTACAGGCGCTTCATTTCGGGAGTCGCCTTGAAGGCGCGCGGCTCCTGCTCTGCCTTTGCTCCCGCTGTGGAGTGCGTCTCATCGGCGCGGGCCCGAGCATCGCGAGCCGCCTGCTGCGCGCGCTCGTTGCCGGGCTGCTCCTCGGCGAGCCGCTCGGCAAGCCGCGCCTTCCATTCGTCCAATTCGGCGTATCTTGAGCCGACAAAGTGCAGATACTGCCGCTCGAATGCGCCCAGCTCGGCACGCAAATGGGCCCAGCGCAATTCCCGCTCGCCCAGCTCCGCCTCGAGCGTCGCCTGTTCGTCTCGCTTCCGCGCGAGTTCCTGTTCCTCCGGCTTGACCGGAGTCTGCGCAGACACGTTTCCTGGCACTGCGATTGGCCACGCGTCCGTTTTGGGCGCCATAGCTTCTAATTTTACGATGCGGGAGTGACCGGCCGCCCGGCGCGGCTGGCGCGGTTTCCAGAACCGGAAACATTCGAGGAAATGCTAGCCGCGGCCAATATGGTTCGCGCCGCCGGATGCCTCGCGGACACCTTTTCACCATGGACGACGTTCATCCGGCATAGAATCGAGGCATTAAGAATACTCACGAGTGGAGGACAGCGACCATGCCGGAAACAGCCGAGCAGTATCGCAGCCGAATGTACAGCCACCTCGAGGGCAAGGACCCTCTCAAACTCCAGGCCGCCGCTCCCGCCAGACTCGCCAAGCTGCTCAAGGGGGTGTCCCCGGCCAGGGCACGCAAACGCCCGGCGCCCGATAAGTGGTCGATCGCGGAAATCGTCGCGCACATCGCCGATACCGAGCTCGTCGGCGGCTACCGCATGCGCGCCATTCTCGGCCAGCCCGGCACGCAAATCATCGGCTTCGATCAGGACGTCTGGGTGACCGCCCTTCACTACGACAAGCGCGACCTCAAGAAATCCTACGAGCAGTACCGCGCGCTTCGCGAGGCGAATCTCGCGCTGCTCAAGTCACTCACTCCGGAACAGTGGAAGCACTACGGGGTTCACAACGAGCGCGGCCAGGAGAGCGTCGAAACGATCGCGAAAATGTTCGCCGGCCACGACCTGAACCACTTCGCGCAGATCGAGCGCATCCTCGCGGCAAAGGAAAAATAGCTTCGCCGGCCGCCTACCAGATCCGGCAGCGCTGCTCGGCGGGCCGGACCATCTTCGAGTCCGTAGCGCAGCCGTATGCTCTTGCAAACGCCGGAAGGTTGGACATCGGCCCGTTCACGCGAAACCGATCGAGCGGATGCTCGTTCGTCTTCGCGATCAGCCGCGCGTATTCCGGCCGCAGATTCGCCGCCCATATCTGCGCCCATCCCAGAAAGAATCGCTGTTCCGCCGTGAAGCCGTCCACCGGCTCCGGGGCCGCCTTCCCGGCCAGCGTCTTCTCGAGCGCCGCGTGAGCGAGGGTGATTCCACCCAGATCCGCGATGCTCTCGCCCTCCTCCAGCTTCCCGTTGCCGTGCAGCCCTGGCTCGACCTCGTACGAGCCGAATTGGCTGGCGATGCACTCGCCTCGCGCCTGAAAATTCTTCATATCCTCCGGCGTCCACCAGTTGTTCAGATTGCCCCGCGCGTCGAACTTTGCGCCCTGATCGTCGAAGCCGTGCGTCATCTCGTGTCCGATCACGGAACCCATCGCGCCGTAGTTGATCGCGTCGTCCGCCTTCGGATCGAAAAATGGCGGCTGCAGGATGCCTGCGGGGAAGACGATCTCGTTGAAGTAGGGATTGTAGTACGCGTTCACCGTCGGCGGCGTCATGCCCCATTCCGCGCGGTCCACCGGCTTTCCGATCTTCGCCAGGTCGCGCCCCACCTCGAATGCGTTGCCGCGCATCACGTTCTCCGCGTACGGTCCGCGGTCCACCTTGTACTTCGAGTAGTCGCGCCACTTGTCGGGGTAGCCGATCTTCAGGTTCATCGCCGCCAGCTTCTTCAGCGCCTGCTCTCGTGTCGCCGGGCTCATCCAATCGAGTGTTTCCAGATCGTCGTGAAGCGCGGCCATCAGGTTCTTCACCATCTGCAATGCCCGCTCTTTCGATTCCGGCGGGAAATAGCGCTGGACGTAGTACTCACCCAGCGCCTCGCCGAGATGCGCGTTCGCTGCCTGCACGCACCGCTGCCAGCGCGGCAGAATTTCCTTGGCTCCCGTCAACGTGCGGCCGTAAAAGTCGAAATTCTCGTCGACAAACCTTGCGGGCAGACTTTCCGCCATCGAGTGAATCACGTGCCAGCGCAGGTACACCTTCCACTGCTCCAGCGGCACTGACGCCATCGACGCGTCCAGCCCCTGGAAGAACTCGATCTGGCCGATATCGGCATCCTTCAGTTCTGGGGTGCCAACCTCCTTGAAGTATTCCCGCCAAGCCAGATGAGGCGTCAGATCCTTCAGCTGTGCGAGCGTCATCCGGTGATAGTTCGATTCCGGATCGCGCAATGCTTCACGCTTCTTCGACACCTTGGCGAGCGCCGTCTCCAAATCGAGCACGGTTTTCGCTTCCGCCGCGGCCGTCGCCTGGCTTTCCCCCATCAACTGCAACATCTTCGCCACGTGCTGCACGTAGGCGGCCCGAATCTGCTTCGAGCGGTCGTCATCGTCCACGTAATACTGCCGGTCCGGCAATCCCAGTCCGCCCTGCCCCGCGCCCGCGATCACGTGGGCACTGTCCTTCAGGTCCGATTCTGAGCCGAATACGAAAGCCGCGCCGACGCCCCGGTGGTGCAGATGCGCGATCTCCGATTGCAGCCCCGCCGCGTCCTGGATCGCCGCAATGCGCTGCAACTCCTCCTCGATTGGTTTGGTGCCCGCGGATTCGACCTGGCTTTCGTCCATACAGCTCGCATAGAAATCGCCGATTTTCTGCCAGTTCGTTCCCGCTTTGGCTGACTTGTCGTTGGCCGCATCTTCGAGAATCTTGTGCAGCGCTTCGTCGTTGCTGTTTCGGAGCTTGTTGAAGGTGTCCCACGCCGCCCGGTTCTCCGGAATCGGATTGTTCTTCATCCAGCCGCCGTTCGCGAACTTGTAGAAATCGTCGCAGGGAGAAACGGAGCGATCGAGGTTGGCAAGGTCAAATCCGCGTGCCGCTCCCGTTTCGTCCGGGCCGCCGGGATCGGCCGCAGCGGCAAACTGCCCGCATCCCGCCGGCGCGGGCGCCAGATTCGCGCCCTGATCGCGCGACGCCACGGACTGTGAAGAAAGCGTCACAGGCAACAGAAAGATGAGAGCCGCCACAACCATGAAGCCGAATCTTTGATTCATCCTCGTCTCCCCATTCGGATCAAGCCGGAGCACACGCGTCCGGCCTCCTAATCTAAGACGTCGATTGCGATTGGAGAGCTGCCCGGAAGACCTTGCCGCCCGCCACCCATCGCGAAAATATTCTGCTCGTCCGCCGCTTTTGTGTCAAACCGAGGGCGCGAGCCGGTAAATTCTACGCATCGATTTGCGCGCGCTGCAGCCGGTCCGAGTAGTCGACGTACACCGTCTTCCACTCCGAGTAAAAGTCCAGCGCCGCAAGCCCCGCTTCCCGGTGCCCGTTGCCCGTATTTTTCGTGCCGCCAAACGGCAGATGCGTCTCCGCCCCAATCGTCGGCGCGTTCACGTAGACGATCCCCGTCTCCAGATCGCGCTGTGCGCGGAACGCATTGTTCACGTCGCGCGTGTAGATCGAGGCCGAAAGCCCGTAGTTCACGCCGTTCGCGATCTCCAGCGCTTCGTCGAAGCTGCCGAACGGAATCACCGCCACGACGGGACCGAAAATCTCTTCCTGGCAAATTCGCATCTTCGCGTTGCAGTCGGTGAACACCGTGGGCTCGTGGAACCAGCCCCGCGCGTGCGCCCCCGTTTCCAAACGGTGCCCGCCCGTCGCCAGCTTCGCGCCCTCCCCTTTGCCGATTTCGACGTAGCTCATCACGGTCTGCAGTTGCTGCTCGTTGATACACGGCCCCATCTGCGTCGCCGCGTCCAACCCGTCGCCGACCTTCAGCTGCTTCACGCGCGCCACAAACCGCTCCACGAATTCGCCGTATGCCTTCTTGTGCACCGCCACGCGGCTCGCCGCCGTGCAGCGCTGCCCTGTCGTGCCGAACCCGCCCCACACGGCCCCGTCGACGGCCAGATCCAGATTCGCGTCGTCCATCACGATGATGATGTTCTTCCCGCCCATCTCCAGATGGCACTTCTTGAACGTCGGCGCGCACGCTACGCTGACGATGCGTCCTACTTCCGTCGAGCCCGTGAAACTCACCAGATCGACGCCGCGACTCTCCAGGATCGGCGCTCCCGCGCCCGGCCCGTCGCCGAACACCACGTTCAGCACTCCGGGCGGCAATCCCGCTTCGGCCAGCGCTTGCGTCAGGTTGTAAGTGGAAAGCGGCGTGTCTTCCGCCGGCTTCAGCACGATCGTGTTGCCGCACACCAGTGCCGGCATCGCCTTCCACGACGGAATCGCCATCGGGAAATTCCACGGCGTGATCATTCCGGCCACGCCCGCCGGCATGCGCACCGCCATCGCAAACTTGTTCGGCAGCTCCGACGGCGTCACGTGACCGAACTGCCGCCGTCCTTCGCCGGCCATCAGGTACGTCATGTCGATCGCTTCCTGCACGTCGCCCCGCGTCTCGGCCAGCACCTTGCCCATCTCGCGCGTCATGTCCTGCGCGTAGTCTTCCTTGCGCTTCACCAGGATCTCGGCCGCATGGAACAGGATTTCCGCGCGCTTTGGCGCGGGCACGAGCCGCCACTTCCGGTAGGCCGTCCGCGCCGCCTCCACGGCGTCCTGCACATCCTCGGCGCTCGACCCCGGAAACATTCCCACCAGCTCGTCGCGGTTTGCGGGATTGCGGTTCTCGATGGCCTTTCCGCCGCGGGCCTCGACCCATTCGCCATTGATGTAGTTCTTGAAGACTTTCGGAGCAAAGGCAGTTGCCATGAAACCTCCTCAGACTCCTGCACGGACGATTGGATGCGCGGGTTCAACGTTGCGATTTGTCGCTGAGATCCAACGGAACAGGTAGGTTAGCAACCGCGGGGCAAATGCGTCAATTCGAGCGGCTACGGTTGAGCCGGTTTCGGATCGGAAGCGAGCGGGCCGGTCGTGGCCGCCTTCTCCGCCCCACCGCCGGACGGGCTCGGTGCCGCCGGAGCGGCCGTCGAGCAGCAAAGCGTCGGCGTCGCGGCCGTCGGAGCAGCCATCGAACAGCAGCTCGGCACCACCGGCTTCGGCGCGGCCACACCCGCGATGTCTGAGCCTAGGCCGAGCTTCTGCAGCGTTGGCGCGTCCAATTTTCCGTTGGCGTCAAGTCCGTTCGCAGACTGGAACTTCTCGAGCGCGACCACCGTGTTCCCATCGAACTTGCCGCTTGGATCGCCTCGGTAGTATCCGCCCCGCGCCAGAGCCGACTGGATTTCGGAGATTCGGTCCGTTGTGGGGGCTTTCTGCCCCGGCTGACGCCGGGAGGAGTGCTTGCGTTTATGAGTGGACCGCTTGGACGAGCTCGGCTTCGCGGATGTCGAGGAAGAGGAGGTCGCCGCGTCACTCTGGCCCGCCCGAGCAGAACTCGCCGGGCCCGCCAAAACAGCCAATGCGAGCGCCACAGAAGCGCTGATGTTCAGCCATTTCATCGATCGTCGCCCTGTAAATCGACGCTGGATCCCTTCCCTATGTCGTCTGCTGCGCCGCCCCTTCAATACCCCAATTATCCCAATTCTCCGAACCCACTCAAGCCGCCCGGCCGCGTGCAGAACCAATGAGGCAACGCCCCGCCGCTACAGTCTCGTTCAGGCTTTCTTCGCGCCGGCCCCTCGCACAGCCTTCACCACAATGTACGCGATGAGCAGGTACCACACGAAACTCAGCGCCAGCGTTGAGCAGAGGTAGGCCATCCGCTGAGCGTTTGGCATGGCGCTCTGAAATACGCCGGTCAGCATCATGCTCACCATCGAGCCGGGCAGCAGCGCCGTATACCAGCCGACCTGCGACCCGCCGGGCTGAATCACGAACACGACCAGCGATGCGAGTCCCAGCAGCACCACGGCGGCGATGAACGCCCAAGCTCCGTCACCCAACCCTTTGTTCATTCCAAGTCGCTCCCTGCCCGGCCCTCTATCGCGACGCCGCCTTGATCGCCCGCTGCTCCTGAATCGCGGCCGCTTCACTCTGCAACGCGCCCCGGCGGTTGTAGAGTCCCTGCAGCATGTTCGTCGTCATGTTGCCGCCCCATCGACTATTCGGCTCCGCCAGCGTTATCCCCTTCGCGGTTGCCTCGGCGAGCGCTGCCGCCAGCGTGGTCTCAGTCTGGGCCAGCTCTTCCGAAACACTTCGGGATCGCTCTTCCAAAGACTGCTGCCGCTGTGCGGCCGTCGGCGCGGTTAGGTTTGCTCGGCCGCGCCCCGCGACCAGAATCCCGGGCGCCATGCCGTTGATTCGCGCCGTATCGCCCAGCGCATCGATCTCGCGGCTGATTTCCATCCGGCGCGCTGCCAGTTGCGCGATCAGGTTGTCCGTACCCACTCCTTCGCACGGCGCAACCACGTTCATGCCCGTTCCCACAGCGGTGCCGGACGCGCGGAAGTTGCGAAGATACTGCTCTCTGCCCGAAACAGTAGCCAGCTCGTTCTCCAGCGCTGTCAGTTGCTCCGCATACCACTGCGGGCCCTGCCCAGGTGCGATCGGCGCGGCGGCTGGGGCGCTCACGGCAGTGGTCGTCGCCTGGGCCACAGGGGCGGCTGGCGCGGCCGTTGTCTCAAATCGCGGGCCCAGCGCCATCACATCCTCATTCGTCCAGACCTTCACATCTCGCACGGGATGCGGCGCGGGCGCTCCGGCGCCGCCTCCGGCAATAGCCGCGGCCGGCAGCAGGAAGACAAAACTGGCAAGAGTGATCGAACGGAGGGAAATACGGTTGAGCTTTCGCATCGCCTAGACTCCCCATTCCAAGATTTGCGGGGAGCCGGAGTATGGCACGGCGGCCAAGACACGGGCAAGCCTCGGCCTGCCCGGTGTCGCCAAAGGGTCGCTACTTCGCGGGAACTGTGCCCGCGAGGAACAGCGTCAGCACGCGATCTGCGTCCGACCGGCGCGCAATCCGGAAGAGCACGTCGTCTCCCGGCTTCACTTTCGCCATCTGCGCGCGGTAGTCCGAGATCGAGTTCACCGGAATGTGATTGATTTCGACGATCACGTCGCCGCGTGTGAACCCAACGTCTTCCGCGAAGCTCGCCGGATCGACCTGCGTGATGACGGCGCCGCTCAGCTTCCCCATGCCGAGTTTGTGCGCCAGATCGGGCGTCAGATCCTCTGCACGCAGGCCGAACTGGCTCGGCTCTTCGGATTTGTCCGTCTGTTCTTCATCGTCCTGCGCCGATTGCGGGAAAATCTTCGCGCGATCCGCAACCATCAACGAAACTTCCTTCGATTGTTTGTTGCGGACGTAGTGGAGATCGACGTCCTGCCCGATCGGCGTCTGCGCGATCGGGTTCACCAGATCGGCGCCCGTGTGCACGGCGCGGCCATTCACATCGGTGATTACGTCGCCCGCCTGCAGGCCGGCCTTGTCCGCCGGGCTGCCCGGCTCCACGGCCTCGATCACGATACCGTAGGGCGCGCCCAAGGCCTTCATCAGCACCGGATTGTTGCTGTTTTCTTCCTGGAATGTGACGCCGATCGACCCGCGCACCACCTTGCCGGTGGTGATCAGCTGGTTGTAGACCGTGATCGCCGTGTTCGAAGGCAGCGCAAATCCCACTCCCTCGAATCCCCTGCTGCCCGTGTAGATCGCGGTGTTGATGCCGATCACTTCCCCGGCCATGCTGACCAGCGGTCCGCCCGAATTGCCCGGGTTGATCGCGGCGTCCGTTTGAATGAAGCGCTGGAACTGGTGGCCCACGTTCGAGCGGTCTTTCGCGCTCACGATTCCCGCCGTCACCGTCGAGTTCAACCCGAACGGGCTGCCGAACGCAAGAACCCAGTCGCCCACCTGCACGCCGTCGGAATTGCCGAGCTTCGCGACCGGCAATTCGTGATCCGCGTCGATCTTGATCACCGCGAGGTCCGTATCCTTGTCCGTGCCGATCACCCGCGCGCTGTAATGGCTGCCGTCGCCGTCGAGAGCGACCTGAATCTTCGTCGCCTGGTCGATCACGTGATCGTTCGTCAGAATGAAGCCGCGCTTGTCGACGATCACGCCGGAGCCAAGGCTCCGCTCCGCGTCCGGACCGTCGTCCGGCGAATCGAAGAACCGGTCGAAGAAATCCTGAAAGCCGTCGCCACCCTGACCTTTCGGCGTCTTGCCGCCGGCCTTGGGCTTCTCAATCAGCTGTGTCGTGGAAATGTTCACCACGGCGGGTCCCAGGTTCTTGCTGATGTTTGCAAACGCGCCGGAAAGGCTGATGGGATCGGGAACGGCCAGCAGCGACGCGCCGTTGGGCGCCTGTGCCCGCGTCGCCCGCCCGGAAATCACGCTGCCGATTAGGATGCCGACGCATAGCGTAATGGCAACGAGGAGCGATGCGAACGCTTTTCGGTGCCTCACCCAACTCCAAAGCTCGCGAAATTGGATCCCCATCCTCCCACTCCTTTGCGTCCACTCGGCTGGGCTGAATCCTCAGTATAGCACCGCTCCCAACCGAGCAAGTTCGGGCGCGTCCGCAGCATGTCTTGACCGCCACGTCCGGCCTCCCGGGCTGCGCCCCGGTTTGCCAATCTCCGAACTCGGCGGTAGAGTCTCCCCACTCAAATGGCTAGACCGGCGATCGCGCCGGCTAAACTCTCCCGGGAAGGCGACCCGATGAAAGTCGACTTTGGCGTTATCGACCACGTGGACCGGCAGCACAAGCCGATTGCCGAAACCTACGACAGCCGCCTGAAGCTGCTCGAAATCTGCGACAAGGCTGGCTTCTACGCCTACCACGTGACCGAGCACCACTTCACGCCCCTCGGGTTGGCTCCTTCGCCGCTCATTTTCTATGCCGCCGCTTCCCGCATCACGCAGCGCATCCGCTTCGCTCCGCTGGTTCTGATCGCGACGCTCTATAGCCCGCTCCGCCTCGCCTCCGAGATCTGCATGCTCGACCATCTGACCCACGGCCGGCTCGAGATCGGCACTGGCCGCGGAGTTTCCGGCGTCGAGCTGGGATTCTTCAACGTCAAGGAACAGGAAGCGCCAGCGATCTACGGCGAGGCGGTTGCCGTGCTGATGCAGGCGCTCACGCAGGACTGCGTGGATTACCACGGCAAGTATTTCGACTACACGAATGTCCCCATCGAGCTGAAGCCGTTCCAGCAGCCGCATCCTCCGATGTGGTACGCAACCAACAGCCCGGAGAGCGCCGCGCGCGTGGCGCGGCACAACATGAATCTCGGCACGCTGCTCGGCTCCGCTGAGGCCCGGCCTGTTGTCGACGCGTTCAAGGAATCATGGAATGCCGCCCACGGCGGCAAAGGTCTGAAGATGCCCCGCGTCGGCGTCGCGCGAAACCTCTATGTCGCGGAATCGGATGAGAAGGCGCGCGAGCGCGGAATGTTCGGCTCGAGAGGTTTCTACGAAAGCCTGGTCTACCTCTGGCGGAAGCACGGCGCCACCCACTTCACTCTCGATGAAGTGTTGCGTTCCAGCGAATCGACGCTCTTCACCGGGACGCCCGCCACGGTCCGCGCGAGGATCGAACAGGATATTCAGGAAAGCGGCGCCGACTACTTCATGGCGCGGTTCGCGTACGGAGATCTCACGCACGAAGAAAGCGTCCGCTCGCTCGAACTCTTTACCAGCGAAGTGATGCCACACTTCCGGAAGTGACCGCCTGATTCGGCCGCGCAGGAGAGATGCGGAGCCGGTCCCCGTTCCGGCTCCGCCGTGGGAAGATCGCCCTCTACAATGATCGCAAGAAGTTCAGCAGGTCTTGTTTCTGCTGCTCGCTCAGATTGTTGAACAGGCTGATCACGCCGTTCGCTTCCGAACCGCGCCCCGCGTGTGCCTGGATTGCGGTCAGCAATCCGCCGTTCGCCGGAGTTGCCCGCCCGTCGTGCAGGAAGAAGATGCGCTGTCCCACTCCCCACAGCGGCGCGGTGCGAAACTCGTCCGGCCCCGCTGCTCCCTGTGACACTTGATCCGCCAGCCCCGAGCCCATGTGGTGCACCAGCAGATCGGAATAGAGTGCCGCTGTCTGGTTGCTCAACCCGGGCGTCAGGTTCGACGGTCCGGTTTGCAGCGTCGGCGTGTGGCACAAATCGCAGTGTAGCTGCGAAAACAATTGCCGTCCGTTCTGAATTGAAGTCGCCGGCGGATTGCCCCGAATCCCGTGCGTCGAAGGAACGGGTGGCGCGAGGAATCTCATGAACGTCGCGAACTGCACGGTGTCGCTCGGAATCTGCGCGCCCGACTGGTCGAAATTCGTGGCATCTTCCGGCGTCGAGTTGTAGAGGCACGAACTCGGCGGATTCGCTCGTTCGTTCGCGAAGAGCTCGTTCGTCACCCCCATCTCGACGTTGTAGGCCTCTCCGGCAAAAACCTCGAGCGTCTTGTTCTGCGCCTTCCATCCGAATCGCGTGATCGTTCCGTCGTTGCCGCTCACGTTCGGATGCCCCGAGATGCCGAGTTGCTGCTTCAAGCCCGATTTCGAGTTCATGTTCGCGAGAATCGCCGCGTCGGGAATGTTCTCGATCAGCCCCGCGCCGAAGACGGGCGTGGGAATTCGCAAAATGATGTTGTTGAGCTGCAGCATCAGTTGATAATTCGGCTGGCTCATCGCGCAGCCGGCTGCATCGGAGCGCCCCGCGATCGTAAACAGGTCGTGCACGCTCCCGTCAGGAATCGAAGTCAGGCGGCCTCCCATCACCAGGAACGGGAATCGCATCTCACGCACCGGCCCGTCGCTCGTGATGAACGGCGGAATCGAGTTCGTCGCGCCCGCGTCGGTCGCGGCCAGTAACTGCGGATTCGGGCCGATGTTCGGGAACACGCTCGCGCTCGGACTCGTCCCGCCCGTGGCCGGCTGCGCATGGCAACTCGAACAGCTGTTCGAATTGAATCCCGGCCCCAGACCTTTGCCCGGCTCGCTGCCGATCGTGCCGCTCACCGAATCCACTTCGATGAACCGGCCCAGGCCGTCCTGAAAGAACTGCATTTGCGACGCGCTCAGCGTCGGCAGCGGCTGGCCCACCGCCACCGTGTCGCTGCGCACTCCCGGATCGCTCGCGGTCAAGCCTCCCCTTTGCGCCTGCACCAGCAGCGCCGTGCTGCAAAAAAGCGCCGCTACACTCGTCGCTATTTTCGCCCCGTTTCTCATCGCCTCTCTCCTTCTGTGTTTTGCTGGCGAGAACTGGACACACGTCCGCGGCGAAACCTCGAGGCTGGGGAGGAAGGTTTCCCGCCTGGCGTTCGCCAGGCTGGCAACGGGCTGGTAGGTAGCCGGATTCGAAACTGATTGCCGAATCTCGCGGGAAGATACGCGCGCGCGCCTTTCGCGTCAACGCTGTCGCGGTACAGTTTTTGTACAGGCGAAAGGCCAGCTCAAAATGCGATGTTCGTCGTGCCGGGAGTCAGGCGAACAAAGGAGACGGAGAGGACAAGAACGAACCGCATATTGCGGCGCGTCAGGCGGGCTTGCGCGCTGCCATCCACAGCGAATCGCTGAATGGCGAACAGTCCGCGATCGGCCGCGCCAGCGGCTGGAATCCTGCTTTGCGCAGCAGCTCTGAGAGAGTCTCCGGCGTGAAGTAGTTGCAGTGCCCCGGAATGTGGTACCCGCACCAATCGACGCCTCGGATGTGCCGGTTCCAGCTCGCGTAGTTGGGAGTCTTCAGTATGGTCACTCCGCCCGGCTTCAGCGCTCGATAAGCCCCGCGCAGCCCCGCCAGCGGATTCCACTCGTGTTCGATGTATCCGAACTGCGTCACCACGTCGAAGCCCTCCGCCGGCAGTTCGCGCTCCGCCACCTCCGTCAGCGGCCCAACCAGAATCCTCGCGCCCGGCACGCGGTCGCGCGCGACCTCGGCGCTCCGCGGACTCAGCTCGATTCCGGTCACGTCGAAATATTTCGCCGCCAGCTCCAGAAAACCGCCGTCGCCGCATCCGAAGTCGACGAGCTTCCCTTCCCTTCTCCAGCGCAGCGTCTGCGAAAGCATCCGGCCGTTCGTGTCCGGCCGCAGCGGCCTCAGCCATCGCGAGAGCCGCAGCATCGTCGGCTGCCTTTGCTGCCGGCGCCGGAACTCCTTCGCGTGCTCGTCCGCCCAATCGTAGTCGGCTGCTTGCACGTCGTACGCCAGCGGCGTTCCTCCGATGAAAACCATCCGGCACGCCGCGCACTCGACGATTTCCCATTCGTCGCGCCGGAACAGCGCCGTGCGCTCCAGCCCTCCGCAGAGCGGGCACGGGCGTAACTCTTCTTTCCGGGCTTGGCTTATTGCACTCACTTGTCAGAGAATCAGCCGAAGAATTCGCGATTCTATCACGCACGCGAATCGTGACGCCCGCGCCGGACGCCGATTCCTGGGCGAATCGGCACAGCCGGACAAAGGAGACTCTTCACATGAAAATCACACTCATTGGCGCCACCGGAATGATCGGCCAGCGCATCCTCGCCGAAGCGCTTTCTCGAAAGCACCAAGTCACCGTCGTCGCGCGCGATCCTTCCAAAGTCGCGAAACAGCCGAACGTCGAGGTGAAAGCCGGCGACGTCATGAAACCCGAAACGGTGATCCCGGCACTGGCCGGCGCCGACGTCCTCGTCAGCTCCTGCTCGCCGCCAAAGGACGATCCTCGCCAGGCCATCGATTCGGTCCGCACGCTCACGGAAGCGGTCACCGCAGCGGGCAACGCCGCCAACCGCTCGATCCGCCTCATCATGGTGGGAGGTGCAGGGAGCCTGGAAATCGCCCCGGGAGTGCAGATACTCGATACGCCGAACTTTCCGGAGGCATGGAAGCCGATCGCAAGCGCGCACCGCGATGCGCTGGCGGCTCTGCGCAAGACTTCCATCGACTGGACCTACTTCAGTCCGGCGGCCCTCATCCAGCCCGGCACGCGCACCGGAAAGTTCCGTCTGGGCACCGAACAGCTCGTCGCGGACGCCAAAGGCGAAAGCCGCATCTCCGCGGAAGATTACGCGGTCGCGCTCGTCGACGAAATCGAAAAGCCGCAATTCATTCGCAAGCGCTTCACCGCGGCGTACTGATCGCGCTAATCGCCGGTCTTTGCGGCGTCAATCTGGGGGCCGGGCGGAATCAGCAGGCTCTTTTTCGTCGGGCTTTGGCTCGGACAGAAGTTTGCGTTTCCTTGCAGCTCCGGAAAATCGCGGCACAGGCTTTTCAGTATGCCCGGCAGGTTTTCCAGCGCCAGCTGCTGCCCGATTTGCACGCCCTCGGAAGCCAGATTGCCCGTGATATCGCTGAAATGCTGCCCGGCCGGAGTTTGATAGAACTCCGTGATTGCCTTCACGTCCGCGTCGGAAAGATACTTCGCGTAGAGTTCCGTCGAGCGGTCCATGAACTCCTGGGAAGAAAACAGCGCCAGCAACCGGTCGGTGTAGGCGTCCACGATCTTCTCCCGGTTCGGCGTTGGCGGCAAGGAGGCCAGCAGCGTGGGCCGCAGGGTCTGAAACATCGAGTGCCCGATGTCCTTCGCCCTCTCTTGCACGTGCAGCACCTCGAACAAGCGCAGGATGTCCGCCTTCAATTGCGGATCAATGGCCTGCTGACCGCCCGCCTGACTATCGGGCGCCGGCGCGTCTCCAAGCGTGAACACCACCTGCACGGTCGTGTCCACTTCGACGGGTTCGCCGTTGAGCAGTGTCGGCGTGTACTTCCATTGCTGCACAGCGTCCATTGCTGCCTGTTGCAGCAGCGGCGGTCCGGACACGTACTCCACTTTTTCGATGGATCCGTCTTTCGCCACAATCACGTGCAGCACCACTGTGCCCGAAACGTGCGCCGCCTTCGCGATCTGCGGATAGACCGGGTCTACTCGATGAATCAAACCTGCCGCCTGCACGTTTCCGCCCACGCGGATCCGCGCTGGACGCGGCGTCGAAGCCGGCGGCGCGTTGATCGGACCGTTCTGGTCCTGCGCACGCGCCCCCGCCCCGAATCCGGCCGCCAGCAACAGTCCCAGTAGAATTGCTCTTCGCGTCATCGTCCCCTCCGTCGCAGCCAGTAATTCAGGCGTTACATGGCCGCAGTATACACGCGCGCGGAACTCTGCTTTCTGGATTTCATCTCGCCGGCGACGACCCGCAGGAACGACCGCAGTACCGGAGAATCGTTCCCGGCCTCATACGCCACGGCCGTCTTCGTGCTCGCCGGCGGTCCCTTGATGGCGCGGTATGTCACCTGCTCCGGCTGCAGGCTTTGCGTTGAGGCCGGAACCATTGCCACTCCAAGCCCCGCGGAGACCAGGCCGATGATCGCCTGAATCTGCTGGGCCTCTTGCGCAACGATCTGCCGGAATCCCGCGCGGCGGCAAATCGCTTCGATCTGATCGTGCAGCCCGGGCGCAGCATGGCGCGGCAGAGAAACGAACGGCTCCTTTGCCAGCGACTTCACCGCCACCGCCCGCTGCTTCGCCAGGCGATGCCCTTTCGGAAGCGCCAGAACCAGCCTCTCCACAAGGATCGGTTCGATCACCAGCGAATGCGCCGCGTCCTCGACGGGCAATCGCAAAAATCCCACGTCCACACTTCCGCTCCGCAGCAGCTCCACCTGCTCCTCCGTGCTGCGTTCGTGCAGAGTCAGCGCCACTTCGGGGAAGCGCGCGCGAAACGCGCGAAGCACGCGAGGCAGCACTGTATGCGGCATCGAGCTGGAGAACGCCACCGTCAAGCTGCCGGTCTGGCCTTCGGCGGCCCGGCGCGCCGCGATCGCCACCCGCCCCGCCTGCGTCAGCGTTCGCCGCGCCTCTTCCAGCACCGCGCGGCCCACTCCGGTTAGCCGCACTTCGTGCTTCGTGCGATCGAAAAGCCTCACACCCAATTCGTCTTCGAGCTGCCGAATCTGCTGGCTCAGCGGCGGCTGTGCAATGTGGAGACGCGCCGCCGCGCGCGTGAAACTCAGCTCGTCGGCGACCGCCGCGAAATACCGGAGATGGCGCAGTTCTATGCTCATACGTATCACATATTACAGCATATTTTCTTAATATTGGACACGTATTACGCTCCGGCGTAGCTTGTCATTCGCGGCGCGGAATTCCGCGGGTTCAACGCGGCCCGCTCGCGGCGCCTTCAGTCGCTGGCTCGCGCCGGACTTGTTACAATGCGCCAGGGGAATGGTGCAGACATGACTCCACGAACACTCTACGAAAAAATCTGGGACGCGCACGTCGTCCACGAAGAGCCGGGGCAACCCTCGTTGATCTATATCGACCGCCACCTCGTGCACGAGGGCACTTCGCCGCAGGCATTTGCGGGCCTCAAATCCGCGGCACGCAAAGTCCGCCGGCCGGAGCTGACTTTCGCCGTGATGGATCACTCCGTCTCGACGAAGAACCGCGCTCTGCCGCTGGCTGATCCCGACGCCGTCGCCCAATTTGACGCCCTCGCGCGCAACTGCCAGGAAGCGGGCATCAATCTCTTCGACATGAACAGCCGCAATCAAGGCATCGTCCATGTGATCGGCCCGGAGCTGGGCATCACGCTTCCCGGCTGTACGATCGTTTGCGGCGATAGCCATACCTCCACGCACGGTGCGCTGGGCGCGCTGGCATTCGGCATAGGCACCAGCGAGGTCGAGCACGTCCTCGCCACGCAATGCCTCTCGCAATTCAAGTCGAAGACATTGAAGATCGAATTCCAGGGCCAGCGGCCGCGCGGAGTCACAGCGAAGGACATGATTCTCGCGATCATCGGCAGGATCGGCATCGCCGGAGGCAACGGCCACGTCGCCGAATACACCGGCGATGCCGTCCGCGGCCTCTCGATGGAAGGCCGCATGACGATGTGCAACATGTCGATCGAAGGCGGCGCGCGGGCCGGCATGGTCGCGCCGGATGACACGACGTTCTCCTATGTCGAGGGCAAGCCGTTCGCGCCACAGGGCAAGGATCTTCAGCTCGCAGTCGACTACTGGAAGTCGCTCGCAACCGATCCCGGCGCGAAATACGACAAGGAAGTCGTCTTGAAGGCCGAAGAGCTCGCTCCGATGGTCACCTGGGGCACAAACCCCGGCATGGTCACGCAGGTGACGGGACGCGTTCCCGATCCGTCGTCCTTCGCCGATCCCGTCGACCGAAAGGCAGCCGAAGGCGCGCTCGCCTACATGGGTTTGCTGCCCGGCACGAAGATGGAAGACATTCCGGTCGATCGCGTCTTCATCGGCTCGTGCACCAATTCGCGGCTGGAGGATATTCGTGCTGCGGCGCGCCTCGTTGCCGGAAAGCACGTATCGAAATCGCTGAAGCAAGCGCTGGTCGTGCCCGGCTCGCGCGTCGTAAAGGCGCAGGCGGAGAAGGAAGGTCTCGACAGGATTTTCCGCGACGCCGGCTTCGAATGGCGCGACTCCGGTTGCAGCATGTGCATCGCGATGAACGACGACGTGCTGCTCGCCGGCGAGCGATCCGCCAGCACTTCCAATCGAAACTTCGAGGGCCGCCAGGGCAAGGGCAGCCGTACGCACCTCGTCAGCCCGGTCATGGCCGCGGCCGCTGCAATCGAAGGCCATTTCGTCGATGTCCGCAAATGGTCGGCCGTAGATGGAGCCGAATGACATGAGAGCATTCACGAAGCACACCGGACTCGTCGCGCCGCTGGATCGTGTGAACGTCGATACCGACCAGATGGTGCCGAAGCAGTTCCTGAAACTGCTCACGCGCGAAGGCTACGGACGGATTCTTTTCTACGACTGGCGCTATCTGCCGGGCGAAAAACCGAATCCGGAGTTTGTCCTCAATAGGCCGCGCTATCAGGGCGCGAGCGTGCTGCTG
>Ga0335080_10002314_pt1 | contig 18971 bp, 15 predicted proteins | sample Lox_Sample_34_FD_206720 | JGI IMG/M metagenome (GOLD analysis project Ga0335080, IMG submission 206720) | Soil microbial communities from Loxahatchee National Wildlife Refuge, Florida, United States - Lox_Sample_3.4 | ecosystem: Environmental > Terrestrial > Soil > Wetlands | place: USA...
TCGCACCTCGGGTGCATCGAACCGGGAGACGAAGCTGTTCCAGATGATCCTCGATTGCCATAGAGCGAACCGCACCTGTCCTGGCTGCGCGTGTTGTACATGTGCGCGCCGGGGCTGTAGGCATGTCGAGGAGCCGGTGAAATCCACCTAAGCCGGTAGTCTTCCAGCACCTCGAAGGCCTGCAATCCCATACGGATTGCAGGCCTTTTTTGTTTTCGCAGGACACCAACAAAAAAAGGAGAAAGTCATGGCAGGCAGCAAGGCACCCGCAACAATCGAACATCACCAACACCGCGGCACCTTCAAGCTCAGCACGGACATCTGGGCCGTGGCACTGGCCCTGACGTTTGCGCTTTTCGTCGCTCTCGGATTCGTTCCCAAGGTGCCCTGGTAGGCATCGTGCGGCTCAAGGATTCAGGAGAACAATAATGGCGACCTCAGTTGCTGTCGTTCAGCCCTATCCCGATTCGCTTCTCAAACGAGCATGGCGCCTGCTGCCCGGTCTCCTTCTGCTGGCAGCGGTCGGCTACGCCGGCAAGGTCATCGAACGAGCCATCGCCGTTTACGGCAAGGCCCATCACCTGACCCTTCCCAATATCGAGTACGTTCTCTGGGCAATTCTTCTAGGGCTCGTCATCTCAAACACCACGGGCGTGCCAGAGATCTTTCGTCCCGGCCTGGCCACCTACGAGTTCTGGTTGAAGGCGGGCATCGTCCTGCTGGGCTCGCGCTTCTTGCTCGGCGACGTGCTTCGCTTGGGTGGCGTCAGCCTCGCGCTGGTTGTCGTTGAGATTGCCCTCTCCCTGGCCTTCATGACCGCGCTCGGCCGCGCCTTCGGCCTCGAGCCGAAGTTGACCACGCTGCTCGCGGTCGGCTCCTCGATCTGCGGCGTCTCCGCAATCATTGCCACCAAGGGCGCGATCGATGCCGACGACGAAGACTCCTCCTTCGCCATCGCCGCGATTCTTTCCCTCGGTGCCATTTCGCTTTTCGTGTTTCCTGTCGTCGGCCACTGGCTCGGCCTCAGTGACTTGAGCTACGGCCTCTGGGCCGGACTCGGCATAGACAACACGGCCGAAGTCGTCGCCGCCGGCGCACTCTATTCCGACGCCGCCGCCAAGGTCGCCGTCCTCGCCAAGACCGCTCGCAATGCCACCATCGGCTTCGTTGTGCTGGGCTACGCCCTCTACTGGGCGCGCAGGCAGGGCGGCGCCGCCGTCGGGAACAAAGCCGCCTTTCTCTGGGTCAAGTTCCCGAAATTCGTGCTCGGCTTCCTGCTGATTTCCGTGCTGGCCACCGCGCACGTCTACAGCAAGGACCAGCTCACGAGTCTGGCCAATCTTTCCCGCTGGGCGTTCTTGCTGACCTTTGCAGGCGTCGGCCTGCGCACCAATATCGGGGAGATGCGCAAGCAGGGTGCGCGCCCGTTCCTCGTCGGCGCCCTTGGCGAAACCGCGATCGCCGTCCTGACGCTCGGCCTCGTCTTCTGCGCCGACCGCTTTCTACGCTGACGCCGTGGCCTAACGGCACGTGGGTGGCACGCCGTTCATGTTCTGGACGACGGCGATGCGGTCTTCGCCAAAGATCACGCGGCTGTCTTTCAGCCAGCCCGACAGGCGAACTTTCTTCGCCTGGGGATGCAGCCTCATCACCGCCATGTCGAATGTGGCCATCAGGTCGGGAATGCCGTCGCCATTCACGTCAACGACTTGTGTGCTTACCGCCGCCGCCTTGTGCAGCCGCAGGCTCATTGGGTCTATTTCGTTCACGTCGAAGTCGCTTTGCCCAAGGATCGCCACTGCCAGCAAGGTCGGACTCCCGGGCGCGACGGGCTTCTGTGCCAGGCCGCAACTCGGGCTCACGCTGATGGACACCTGCTTCGGCGCGTGAAGGACGTGCCGTTCTCGCGCCTCGGCGAAGGTCAGTTCTGGCCCCGACGAAGGCGACGTTCGCCGCGAAGACTCCGCAACCGGCAGATCATCCTCTTCGATCTTGTCTGGCGTCCGCGCAGAGTTTCCGTTCACCGCGGCTTCCTTCGCCTCCGCCTCAGCCTGCGCAGGCGGCTGCAGGAAAGCCCAGTCGTCGCCTCCACCGACGCGTTCGTAGAATCCGGTGGGACAGAGATAGCCCTGGCTTTCCCACCATCGCGCGATAACATCCGCCTGGACGTGCATGTTCGTGGCGACGCCGTCGCCGTCCCAGTCCACTGGGCCCTCACTGGGCCCTATGCCGAATCCGCCCCCGATGTCACATTGCGCGTCCGTGAAGAAGATCACGTCAGCATTTCCCGAACCCAGGCCGGCCGTCTCGTCCAGGTCGTTTTCATCCAGCACTCCTGGCTCGGGCCCAGTGGTTGGCAGCAATTGTGTCGAGTAGTCGATTCCCCGGCAGTATTGGCTTCTTGGGTCGCCGAGGCACGCACTTCCCGGCGGGCAGTCCGGGTCCGCATGGCAGGCCAGGAAGTGGGTCAACCCGGGAGCGTCCGCCAGCACGATTCCCGCGAATTGATACGCGTAGTTCATGATGCTGAGGAAGTGCGGCTTGTAATTCGTGTCGTCTCCGTTGCCTCCGTGATGCAGGCCGAGGTTGTGGCCGAGTTCGTGCATGAAGGTTTGCGCCAGAATCGGGGTTAACAGTCCGGGGGTGAATCTCTCCTGTTGCTCAATACCCAGCGAGACGATGAATCCCGTACCTGGCAGGTCCGCCACGCCACTCTCTCCCCCGTTCGAGCAGTAGATGTCGGAGTAGTGGCCGAATACTGCGTAGTGCTCACTCGCGCGTTTCGGCTGAAAGTACATTGCTCGCAGCGAGTCAAAGGTGACATTGGTGTCGGGAGGGCCGCAGGGATACGTAGCGTAATCGATGAACTGCACCTCCGGGATTGCCGTGTGATTGGGATCGATCACCAGTTCAACCCCATGAAAAGCGAATGAGTCGATCACCTTTTGCAGCCCGCCGGGCGCCACGACCTCAGGATCGTGGGTGTGATCCGGGGCGACCATATAGTCGTAGTGAACGTAGATCTTTCCGCGCTTGATGCCCACTCCGGTTCCCCCCAGCGAGAAGTTTTGCGGGCTGGCCGGATCCTTGGCCGTGATTGTTAGCGTTCCTCCGAAAATACCGTCGGCATGCGCCTTGAGGAACAGATTCACCGTGCAGGAACTGAGGCCCGGCAGTTCCTTCGGGCAATCTGTATCCTGCTGGAATGGCTTCGTGACCTCGGCTCCCAGGCGAAGCGGCTGCGTGTACACGTTCTGGATGGTCACCGGAACCGGCGCGGTCCTGACGCCCAGGCGGCCCACACCCATGTCAAGGTACTGGCCGGGGGAAAGCACTGGAAACTCTGGTGTGGAGATAGACAGCGCCGTGCCGGCTCCTGATAACTCCACGATCAGAGGGCTTGAAGGCCCGTCAAAGTTCACCATGACTTTTCCTTTGCGCTGGACAGGCTCGGTGGGCGCGAACGTCACACTCGCGACGAAGCAGCCTGAGGCGGGGGCCACCACCGTGCAGTCGCCGGCCTGCTGCATGGAGAAGTCGGTTCCTGAAAGCGTCACAGACAGCACTGGCACGGGAACGGGGCCGACGTTGAACAGCCACACGCCCTCCTCGTAGGAATTCCCGATCAGCAGCATCGGGAACGGCTGGCTCGTCTTTCCGCCGAGCACACCGACGCCGGTGCCTTTCAGCGTCACAATCTGTTGCCCAACCGGCTGTCCAATCGAGTACTCCTCGAACACCAGCTTCCCCGTTTCTTGTCCGAGCCGCTGCGCGGTGAAACCCACTCCGAAGGTACAGCTATCGCCCGGCGCCATGGCTGTGGTCTGGCCGGGTTGAGGATACTGGAAGGGCTCGCAACTGTTGTAAACCACTGCGAAGTGGCCTTCCACCGCTGGGAGCACGGAAACAGCGCCGGCGCCCGCATTCACGAGTGTTACGTACTGTGCCGCAGACCCGTACTGGAACAGCGCATTGCCGAAGTTCAGTTGAGTGGGCGAGACCGTCATTTGCGCTGCCGCGCCCGGCAGCACCACATTGATAGTCGTCGATGCCGCGTTGTTCGAATACGTGTCCTGTAGTTCGGAGGTCACGACTCCGCTGACGGTCAGCGATGCGCTGTATGTGCATAGCGCGGGCTGCTTGTTCGGCGGGCACGGTTTGATCAGATTGTCGTTCACCTTGAATGCCATCGTTACGATGCTCCCAGCGAATGGCTGTGCCGCAGAGGGTGGAAAGGTGGCTGCAAGAGTGCCGTCGCCGCCAGTGCAGACAACCCCATAGGCCGTTTCGCACGACTGAAGTTTCAGCCCCTGAGGCAGGGTGAGTGTCGCCGCCATGTTCTGCGGCACGTCCGGCCCGCGATTGACAGCGATCAGGGTAACGGCGACGACCTGCCCGGGCGTCACCGGGTTCGGATACGCCACCAAGCTCATTTGCATTCCTGCAGAACCGCCGCTCTGGGGTGTGGCAAAGGCAGTGCGTGCAGACAGCGCCAACAACACGAGCAGGCATTGCTTTGTTGCTCTCACGAGTGCCCTCCAGTGCGAAGCTGCTTCAGCGGCAAGCCGCGCTTGCCCAGGCTGTGTCCGCCACCACCTGGATGCCGTCTTCGCCGAAAATCATCCGGCTGTTCTTCAGCCAGCCCGAAAGTCTCAGTTTTTTCGCGTCAGGATGCAGATGCATCGCGGCCGTATCGAATCTGGCCACCAGGTCGGGGATTCCATCGCTGTTGATGTCGCGAATCTCTGTGCTGACGGCTGTCGCATTGTGGACACGGAGGCTCGCCGGATCGATTTCGCCGACGTCGAGGCCTGCACGCCCTAGAATTGCCACTGTGAGAAGGCCCGGGCCTCCCGGCGCGACTGGCTTCTGCGCCAGCGCGCAGCCCGGGCTGACGACGACCTGCGGATTTACCGGTGCGTGTAGTACATGATGCGATCTTGCGTCCTGCATCGTTTGCTCGGGCCCGGAAGCAGGAGATGCGCCTCTGGAGGTCGTTGCTGAGGGAACGTCGTCGTCATCAACCAGTTCGCCGTTTCCAAGGGTGACCTTCGCTGTGGCATTGGCGGCGCTCGGTGAATGAGGCAGCAGAAGGTTCCAGTCGTTGTGTCCACCAAGTGTGAGGAAGCGCCCTGATGGGCAGCCCACCCCATTCAGGTACCACCAGGTGAGTATGAGGTCTGCCTCCGTGTGTGTATTTGTCGCCACGCCGTCGCCGTCCCAGTCCACCGGTCCCTGGCTCGCACCGAACTCAAAACCGCAACCCGGGTTGGAGTAAGAGATGACTTCCGCGTTTCCCGACCCCAATCCGGCGGTCTCATCCAGGTTGGTCTCGTCCAGTACGCCGGGCGTCGGTCCTCCTGTCGGCAGGACTTCCGTGGAGTAGTCCACCAGGCCGCAGAACTGAAGGCCGAGACTGTCGAAACATCTGGTGCCTGGCGGGCAGTCCGGGTCGGCGACGCAGGCTTGCAGCACTGTCGAGCCGGGAGTGTCCGCTTCGACGCGCCCGCTGAACTGCCAGGCGTAGTTCATCACGCTCAGGTAGTTCGGCTTGTAGTTCACATCCTCGAAGCCACCGTGGCGCAGGCCGAGGTTATGTCCCAGTTCGTGCATGAACGTTCCCGCGAGTATCGGAGTCATGTCGGCTTCGGGAAAATCTTCCTGCTCATCCCACAGGGAAACGAGAAAGTTCAAGCCGGGAAGGTCCGCGACTCCCGACTGCCCGTAGTTCCGGCACTGGTAGTCCGACTCGTGCGCGAAGACGGCGTAGTGTTCGCTGGCGCGTTTCGGCGCGAAATACGTGGAGCGCAGTGTTTCAAAGTTGACGTTCTGCCCCGCCGGACCGCAGGCGAACCGCGGGTCGAGCCCGAAGTCGACCGTGGGGATTTCGGGAATGGCTGTGTGGTTCGGATCGATCACCAGCTCCACGCCATGCGCCGCGAACGAGTCGATCACCACCTGCAACGCTCCCGGCGCAACGGCTTCCGGGTCGTGCGTGTGGTCGTCGGCCACCATGTAGTCGTAATGAACGAAGATCTTGCTTCGCTTGATGCCGACTCCAGTGCCCGTCAGCGCCAGCGTTTGCGGGCTTCCCGGGTCGTCGTCCGCAATGGAGAGCGTTCCGGCATATACGCCGTTTGCCGGTGGCCGAAGCCATATGCGCACTTGGCATGAGGCGCCGGCTGCCAGGCGCGCCGGGCAATTGTCCTTTTCGTGGAAGTCCGGCGAGACGGAGATGCCGTCTATCGCCACGGGCTTTCGGGAAACGTTCGTGATGGTCGTAACGGCTTCCGGTGAGGCGACGCCCAGATTGGAGTTGGGGAATTCAAATGCCCGCGAGTACGGATTGTTGTACGTCGGAGCGACCTGTATCGCGGTGCCGACGCCGGTAAGTGTCACGACTTGCGGACTGTAGACGCCGTCGTCATACACAAGCAACTTGGCCGTCCGCGTTCCCGCCTCCGACGGCGTGAACGTGATTCGGATAGTGCAGCCAGATCTGGGTGCGAGCGGTCCGACACAAGATGTATCCGCGGAGAAGTCTTTCCCGGCTATGTCGATCGCCGTGATATTTGCCGCTGCCGCGCCTATGTTGCTGATGTAAGCGATGTCTTGGGCGGAGGTGCCCACCAACTGCAATGGAAACGGCTGCGGCGCGCGAACGCTGACATTGAGGCCCTTGCCCTTAAGGTCCACGACTTGCTCGCCGATGGGAGCAAAAGAATTCAGCGAGTACTCGACAAAAATCAGCTTTCCGCTACTCGCTCCAAATTGGCTGGGATCGAAATATATCTGGAATGTACAACTGCTCCCGGGCGGCATCGGTGTGATGGTCGTGGGCTGGCTGTACTGGTTGGGCCAGCAACTGTTTGTCCCGCCCGTGCCAAATGGGCCCTCGGGAACCGGTCCCAGCAGCGAGACAGCAGCCGTGCCCACGTTCGTGATGGTTATGCTGGCGCTCGGATGCGGCCCCAGCGCCGATAGCGACACTCCTTCACCAAGGTCCAGTTGAGCGGCCGAAAGGGTCATCTGCGCGGATTCGGTTCCCTTCACCACCTGCACGGACACAGACGCAGGCTGCTGTGGAAAAGGGCTGGGCAAGTCCGAGCTAAGCACGCCGGTGAAAGTCAGGGTCGCGCTCTGCGCGCACCCATTTGTCGAAGTTCGATTGCTGCACGGTGGAATCGTGCTTGCATCAGCTTTGAGCAGCAGCTCCACGCCGCTTCGCGAGAAAAGCGGGAGAGCGCTGGGGGAAAAAACCGCGGTTGCGGCCGTGGCGGTGGCGGAGCAGGTGACCCCGGACGGCCCGCTGCAGTCCTTCAATTTGACTCCGGGCGGGATTGCCACCGTCACGGTGACGCTTCCGGGAATGTCCGGTCCAGTGTTCAATACCACTGCCTGAACGACAAAGTTCTCTCCAGCCAGGATCGCGGAGGGATTGGCGTCGACAGAGAAGTCGAGGCTGGCCGAGCCCGTGCCTTGGGGCGCTGCGGCCACAGTTCGTGGAGCGGCAAGCGAAGCGTACAGGATGAGCAATGGCCAGGCCGTTGCGTGTCTCATGGTCTGCGCCTCCACGGAATCTACTGCGCCGTGCCGATTGCCTGGCGGATGGCGCCTTCGAAGGCGCTGAGCGGCAGCGCTCCGTTGATCTTTACGCCTTCGAGTGTTTCCTTTCCGCTCTTGCCGATCACAAATGTCGGCGTGCCCGTGATGCGCAGGCGTGTCGATTCAGCGAGGTCTGCCTGAATCTCGGCCCTGTGCTTCTCAGAGTCCAGGCACGCCGCGAAGCTGGACTCGTCCAGCGAAAGCGTCTGCGCGCCCTTCAGGATCCCGTCGCGGCTCAGATCGCTGCCGCTCGACGCGAAGAGCGCCTGGCGCATTTCCCAGTACTTCCCCTGATCACCGGCGCACCGCGCGGCTTCCGCGGCACGCTGCGCGTTGGCGTGGAATTCCAGCGGCAGGTCCCGCGCGAGAAATCGCACCTTCCCGGTGTCTATGTAATTCTTCTTCAGTTCGGCAAACGTGCTCTGGTCGAATCGCCGGCAGTAGGGGCACTGGAAGTCCGCGAACTCCACGATGGTGACCGGGGCATCGTCTTTGCCCTGCGAATACCATCCTTTCGAATCTGTCAGGCTAAGACTTACCCGCTCCGGTGCGGCCGGTGACCGTGGTGCCTGTGCCGATGCCGCGCGCAATTCCTGTCGCTCTAGCAACACGTGAATTGCTCGCAACTCGCTCAGAATCGCGTCCGCCTGCTCCCGGCTTATGGCGGTCGTTGCACTGGCTTCCGGCGGCTTTGCCGCGCTGCCCGCGGCCCCCGGCTTCTCCTGGCCATACGCACTGAAGGCTGTAACAAGCGCCAGAATCGCCGTTCCGGTTGCCCCGCTGTATCGTTTCATCGTTGTCCTCCGGACTGCCCGGGTGCCGGTCCCCAATCGGTGTGGCCGTTTAGAACGTCGGTCACCCCGCTGGGACACATTGGCACGCTCGGGTGATCCTGCCGGATCAGGTCCGCCGACACGTTCGTCCCTGTGGTGTTGCCGTCGCCGTCGTAATCGAGCGGGCCATCCGTGGGCGCCAGCGCGGGCCGGGACGAAACCCACCGTGTCACGAACTCCGACACGTCCACCGGTTCACGGTGGGGCAGCACCGGCAGCAACCGCATTTGCAGAGACGTTCCCGCGAGCAGAGAAGGATCCGCGGGCGAGACCCGCAGGAACCGCGCATCAATGTCCTGCGGCCGCATTCCTCTTGCGCCCTCGGGCACTGCTCGTTCACTTGCTGCCGCGGGACATCCGAGCGGGAATAGTACGAGCACAACGATTCCAGCCGGGAAACGCTTCATCGCGTTCCTCCGGGCTTGCACTGGACTGCCTGCGAGCCGGCCCTGAAAAGAGCTTCAGCGCCCGTTTCACCCACGAACGCCTGGCTGTTCTTCAGCCAGCCGGAGAGTCCTGCAAACTTCCGCCCGGCCGCAGGCCGAACCTGCCCTATCTCGAACCAGACGATCAGATCTGCCTTGCCGTCGCCGTTGACGTCTTTGATCGAAGTCCCGACGGGTTTCGCGTGCTCAAAGTGCAGGCTCTTGAGGTCCACGTGTGCAACATCGAAGTCCGCCGATCCGAGCAGCGTCACGGCCACCGTGCCGGCTGGAACCGTTCCTTTCGCTCCTTCGGATACGGAACAAGCCGGCGTCACACTCATTGCCACGGTGAGGGTCGGATACAGCACGTGCTTCTCGGCGGCCGTCTGAGGATCGAGCTCCTGCGAGGCGACTCCTGCTGTTGCCGCGCCGTCGCCGTAGTGGCCGTTCGCATCGCACTGAAAACTGAAATTCAGGTTCGGCCAGTCGGCGTAGCCGCCAAGAAGGCTGTCGTCCGAGCCGTTGTTATCGATGTCCACGTACAGCGCTCCATAGGCAGCGCCGGACCGCGTTTCTATGCCACCATCGCCATCGCAATCCCAGTCAATCGGGCCGGTGCCTGGAGCCTGTGTCGCGGATGGGCAGAAATAGGTGGTGATGTCGTTGGTTCCGCTGTTGATTCCCACGGTTTCGTTCAGGTTCTGTTCATCGAGTGGAGCGAGCGCGCTGTCGGAATAGTCGAGGCGCGTGCTCACCGGCACAATCGAGCCGGGCTCGGCGGCCGTGCCGATCCCCGTCTTTTGGAAGGAGTAGTTCATCACCGAGAGGTAGTTCGGCTTGAAGTTCAACGCATGGTCGGTGACGGAATAGGGCCCGCCGTGGTCCAGTCCAAGGTTGTGGCCCAGTTCGTGCATGAACGTGCCCGCCATGTTTGTGGTGAATGCCTTTGACTGAGTTAGGCCGCCCGCGCCGTCGTAGGTGGCGCCATAGTTCAGGATCATGTCGTTGCCCACGATTTCGGCGAGACCGCCTGCGCGGAATACCGGAAAGGCTCCTGTCTCAGCATTCGGGGGGCAGGTGACGTTGCACTCCGCTGGGCTGTCGCAGGTGTGGAGATGAGCGAAGAGCGCGTAGTGAATGAAGGGCCGCTGGTCGCCGCCGCCCGTCGTCTCCGCCGGCTTCACTGAGTAAAAGTCCACGGCGCGACCGGCATCGTTTACGTGGCCGAACGGTGTGGCGCAGCCGTCAATCGGCGGCCCAAAAGTGGTCACATGAGCGTGCGGCACCACACGATGATTCGGCGAGATGTGCAGATTGATGCCGTGCGCGTCGTAGGCCTGAATCACCTGCACGAGTGCGGCCGGTGTGGGCGCGTCGTCGTGCCCGTGGCAGGTGGTGTTCAGGCACTGCTCGCCGCCAAAGATGCAGCTCTCCGCGTTGGGGCAATCCTGGTCCACTTCACAATGCTTCCCGGTTGTCACCGAGCACTGGCCACCACAATCAAACGCCGTGTGGCACGCCAGCGTCGTGGTCACAGAGCATTGGCCTACGCAGTACTGGTCGCTGACGCAGGCGTCGCCGGAAGCGCAGTCGGATGACGTTCCACAAGCCGCCCAGTTTGCCGAGCAGTGGCCTCCGCAGTCGCTGGCGGTAGCACACGCCTCGCCTGAACCGGCAACCTCCATCGAGTCGTAGCGCACAAAGACGTCCTTGCGACCCGCTTCGGCGCTGGGATGAGGGTTCTTCGTGCCGTCGGGCAGCAGCGGATCGAAATCCGTGAGCACCTTCTCAACAGCGCTCACCACGCCGTCGCCGTTGAAATCAATGCCGCCGGCCCGCTTCCACGCGTCGTTCAGCCCGTCTCCGTCTGAATCGGGACACCCGGACGAGCACGAAGGCGCCGCCGGACCCAGGCACGCATTCACGCGCAGCTCCTGAAAGGGCGTCGAAGTCGCGCTAACTGTGCCGCCTTGTACAGCTGTCGTTGCGACGAGCGTGTAGTCGTCGCCTACGAAGTCGATCCGCAGATCGCCAAACGTCACGAATCCGCTGGCGTCAGTCGTCCTCCCCAGGGTTCCGGTAAGATTTCCCGTGCCCGGCCAGTCGGAATGCCCGACTGCAGGCGCATTCGTGCCGATGCTGATGGTTACAGCCGCGCCAGCCACGCCATGCCCTAGGTTGTCGAGCACGTGCACGGTTGGGCCAGGACTGAGCACAGCGCCCACGGCAGTGCCGGCCGGCTGCACGGAGAACTTCAGGGCGGAAACAACCACGACGTTGAGCGGCGTCTCCGCCTGGAAGAACCCAAGGTCTGCCGTGATGCGCACCGCGCCCAGCTTCTGCGCCATCACCTTGCCGTGCCGGTCCACTGTCGCCAGGGCCGGCTTGGACGAAACCCACCGCGTCACGAACTCGGTCACGTCGATGGGCTTCTCCCGCGGCAGCACGAGCAGCAGCCGCATCTGAAGCGATGCGCCGGCGAGCAGCGAAGCATCGGATGGCGAAATCTGCAGGAACCGCACGTCGATGTCGCGGGCGGACCGCAGCTTCTGGGCCACGGGCTCCTGCCGCCGCGCCGTTTCATTCGCGCCCAGCGCGTTGCCGGCTGACAAAAGCAGCAAGAGGAAAGAGAGGGCGGTCTTTTTCATAAGCATCGCACCTAACGCGTCGAGCGGCCGGATGGACGCACCTCGTTAACGTCGAACGGCAACTCGCCGGCGCCCGAATGCCAAGATTGCTGTCAGGCCGGCGCCGATCAGCGGGAGTGCAGCCGGTTCTGGGGCGGTGGAGGATGTGGTCCAGGTAATGGTTCCGCTCGCGAAACCTGTCGTTCCATTGGTCAGCGAGACCGAGCCAGCCTCGACTACGTCCGTGCCGCTCACGCCGTTGTTCTGAACGCTCAAGTCAAATCCGCACTCCACAAGGCAGAAGACGATGACCCCGAAACCCTGACCCATATCCGGTCCAGAGAGCACGCTCCAACTGAACTCGATGAACTCTGGCGTGCCTGGGAACAGGTCGAAATTCGTTACCGAGAAGGTCGCCGTTGTTGAAACCGGCGCGGACTGACTGTCCGGCGAGAAGGTCACCGTGTCCGCATAGGCTGCTCCGCAGCCCAGTCCGAGCAACGCGAGAGCGATGAGGAGCTTCTTCATGGTCTGCCTCCTTGGTCCCAACGCCGCGGCGGTCGACGTGGAGTTGCGACGCTACCTCTGCGCGCCATCCCAGCCAATTCCCGGCAAGTCCCCTGTTGGGGATTTGTATGTCCCCTCGTGTTTTGAACCACTTGCGGCGGGCGGGCTTAACAGAGCGGCCGGACGGGTTTAGAATTGTCTTTAGCCCCAGGTCTTGGACGCTCGAATGAGTCCCAGCACGTTGCCAGACAGGGTACGACTCCCCGGATTCGAGCTCGATCTCCGCACCGGCGAGTTGCTCAACAATGGCCGGCGCCAGCTCCTTCAGGACCAGCCCTTCCAGGTGCTGAAGATGCTCCTCGAGCGTCCGGGAGAGATGGTCACCCGCGAGGAGTTGCAGCGGCGCCTCTGGCCTGCCGACACCTTCGTGGACTTTGACCACGGCCTCAACAAAGCCGTCGGCAAGCTGCGCGATGCGCTCTCAGAGCCCGGCCAGACCTGCAACCTGATCGAAACACTGCCGCGCCGCGGCTATCGCTTCGTCGGCTCCGTCGAGCCCGCCGGCAAGCCGGATGCTGAGTCCTCGCCGGAAATTCCCGCGGATGCGCAGTCGCTGATTTCGGAAGTGCCAGCTCCCGCCGTTGCAGGGCACCGCGCCCGCTGGTTCGCCCTGGGAGTGGCCGTGATCGTATTGCTCCTTCTGGTTGTCCTGTTGATTGCAAATCCCGCGAACGTACGCGGGCGTCTGTTTGGCGGCGGGGCGCCGATCCGTTCGATCGCCGTCCTTCAGCTTCGCAACCTTTCCGGCAGTCCGGACCAGGACTACTTTGCGGAAGGATTCACCGACGAGCTCACCACCAATCTCGCGCGCATCTCGTCGTTGCGGGTGGTTTCCGTCACGTCGTCCCGGCAGTACAAGGATCCGCCCGGCGGGCTGCCGCAGATTGCTCGCGAGTTGAATGTGGACGCGGTTGTCGAGGGCTCCGTTGTCCGCGACGGCAATCGCGTTCGCATCACCACGCAGTTGATCGACGCGCGCACCGACACACATTTGTGGGCGCAGAGTTACGAGCGCGATTCCGGCGAGGTGCTCGAAGTGCAGGATTCCATCGCCCTCGATGTTGCCGCGCAGGTTCGGGCCAAGCTCACTCCGGGAGAGCAGCAGGCGTTCGACGCGCGCAGGACGGTCAGCCCGAAGGCGTACGACGCCTATCTTCGCGGCCGCAACGAGCTGGGCAAGCAGCGCGGCGACGCCCTTTTGAAGGGCGCTCAGTTCTTCCAGCAGGCCATCGACGCGGAGCCGCAATACGCTCCGGCCTACGCGGGCCTCGCCGACGCCTATAGCTTGCTGGCGAACTACAGCGTGATGACACCGGGCGAAGCCTTCCCGCAGGCCAAAGCCGCCGCTCGCAAGGCCCTCGAGCTCGATCCCGCGTCCGCTGAAGCGCATACCGCGCTCGGTTACGTGAAGCATCACTACGATTGGGACTTCGCTGGAGCGCAGGCCGAGTTTAGCCGCTCGCTCGAGCTCAACCCGAGCAACCCGCTGGCGCATTTGCGTTATGCGGAGTTTCTCTCCTCCGAAGGCAGGCACGACGAGGCCATTCGCGAAGTCAGGCTGGCTCACGACCTCTCGCCGCTGTCGCTGGTGATCAGATCGAACATCGGACGCCTACTCTACTACGCGCGCCGCTACGACGAGTCGATCGCCGAAACGCAGAAGGTTCTGGACCTCGATCCCAATCGAGCGTATGCCCACATTTTTCTCGCCACGTCGTATGAGGAAAAGGGCGATTGTCCCGCCGCTATCGACGAAATGAAGAAAGCCGTGGTCTTGATCGGACGCGGCGACGGGCCTGGCCTGGCCCACGCCTATGCCAAGTGCGGGCGGCAGGCTGAGGCGCGACGCATCCTCGCCGCTGTCGAGCAGCCGTCGGACAACGGCTGGCTGGAGTGCTTCTGGATCGCCGGCGTTCGCGCCCAGCTTGGTGAGAAGGACCGCGCGTTTTACTGGCTCGATAAAGCCGTTCAGTCGCGGGACTTTTTTCTCGTCTTCGCGAACGTCTCTCCCTACATGGACCCCCTGAGAGCGGATCCCCGTTTCGAGGCGCTCGTGAAAAAGATCGGCATCGTCCGCTAGCCTGGCCGCTGCCGGCCCGCAAGACGCTTCCGCTCTTCGCGCATCCAATGAGTTGGCACGAACCGTTGCGGCCGTGCCACTGGAGAGCTCCATGAGCGACAAGGCCCTGCGCGATCAGATACGCCACTTCGTCGGCTGGGGAGAGGCGCACGTGGACTGGCCGGCAGCGCTGAAGGATCTCCCGGCTCGATTGCGCGGCGTGCGACCCACGGGATTGCCGTACTCCACCTGGGAGTTGCTGGAACACGCGCGCATCGCGCAGCGCGACATCCTGGAATTCAGCCGCAATCCGAAGCATGTCTCGCCGGACTGGCCCGCGGGCTACTGGCCGAAGAACGCCGCTCCACCGAGCGACGCGGCGTGGAAGAAGAGCGTGAGCAAGTTCTTGCGCGACAGGGAAGCAATGCGCAAGCTCGTTGCCGGCGTGAAGACGGATCTGTTTGCACGGATTCCACACGGTTCTGGCCAGACGATTCTTCGCGAAGCGTTGCTCGTTGCAGACCACAACGCCTACCACCTGGGCCAGCTTGTGCTGGTGCGCCGCCTTCTGGGTGCGTGGAACGCCGGCTAGGCCGGCCGCAGACCGTCCCGCTTCCAATTCCGCTTGCCCTTCGCGTGCGCTGGTGGTCAAATCCCCGCCAGTCCAGCGCTTGTCCCGATTCCAGAAACGCTCACATGAGGAGGCAGCCATGGGAAACCTGATTTGGTGGGTCATCGTCGGCCTGATCGCCGGCTGGGCCACGGGCAAGATCATGAAAGGCTCCGGATACGGCGCGTTGATGGACATTGTTCTCGGCATCTGCGGCGCCGTGGTCGGCGGCTGGGTTCTCGGCTTGCTTGGCATCGGCGGCGGAGGCCTGATCGCGTCGATCCTGGTGGCGATTCTGGGCGCGGTGATCATCGTGGCGGTGGTGCGGGCGATCAAGAAAGCCTGACTCGCGCGGCTAACTCGTTGCCGGGCGCCTCGCTTTGGCCCGCAGGCGCTCTTGCTTCTTCTCCCATCGAGTGACCATTACCGGAATGCAACGCGCAATGCGGCGGCCGCGCGCCGCTTCGCTCTTCGGCTGCTCAACGTAGCGCACGACCTCGCGGCGCGTTCCAGTGGTCGCGCCGTCAAAGTACTTTTTCGCTTCTGGCGCAGCCCGGAGCGCCCTTGCCAAGTCGGGTGGCACGACCGGCTCGCGTGACGCCGTGTCCACGCGAAGCGAGACCGCGACCGGGTCGCCCACTCCAACTCCAGCGGCCTTGCGTATCGCGCCGTTTAGGAACAGGCGGTAGCCTCCGCCACTGGCCGCCACGAGCGTGGTGCGGAGCGACCGGCCCGCAATGGTCACGACAACCGGCAGCCGCGCTGCGCGTCCAAGCTTGCTGCAGATCTGCTCTGGCACGCTGACGCAGCGCATGATCCACATCTTGTAGATCACGGCAACGAACTGGTGCGCTTCCGCTGAACCCGCTTTGCCGGCTCCGCGCGTGGTTGCGGTCATTCGTGTGTCGACCTCGCTTTTTCCCGGCGCTTCCCCATGGCGCTAGGCCGTCCAAAGCACGGAGCGGTCGATGCCCGCGACGGACGTGCGGCCGGAGAGCGCCATAGCCATGATGAATTCGTCGTGGAGAATCTTGAGGACGCGCGCGACGCCTTCTTCGCCGGCCGCGCCCAGGCCATAGACATAGGGCCGGCCGATCAGCACAGCCGTGGCGCCCAGTGCGAGCGCCTTCAGGATGTCTGTGCCGCGCCGGATGCCGCCGTCCACCAGCACGGGCACGCGGCCGGCGACGCGCTCCACGACGCCCGGTAGCGCGTCCACCGTAGCGGGAACGGTGTCTAGGTTTCGTCCGCCGTGGTTGGAGACGATGATTCCGCCGACGCCTTCCTTCACGGCGCGGTCGGCGTCGTCCGGATTGAGCACGCCCTTAACGAACACAGGCACGCCGGCGAAGGATTGCAGCCAGGCGAGGTCTTTCCACGTCAGGTTCGGCGAAAGCAGCGTGCTGAACACGGAGCTCTCCCGTCGCGCCATGTGCGTGTCGGCATCTTTCGCTGCTGCCAGTCCTTCCAGGTGCGGATAGCCTACGCCTGGCGGCATGGCCAGATGGGCACGCTGCTCCCGGTTGCGCGCGCCGACCACCGGCGTGTCCACGGTCAAACAGAGGGCTTTGCAGCCGGCCTTCACGGCCCGCTCCACGAGCGCGCGCGTGAATCCGCGGTCCTGCTGCACGTAGAGCTGGAACCACAAAGGGCTGTGCGTTGCGGCAATGACCTCCTCGACCGGCGTGTTCGAAAGTGTGCTCAGCACCATGGTCGTATCGGCCTTTGCGGCGGCGCGCGCGGTGGCCAGTTCGCCCTCCGGATAGGTGACGCGCTGGCTCGCGGTCGGCGCCAGCAGAATCGGGTAGGGCATCTTCCGGCCCAGCAGCGTCGTACTCGTGTCCAGGTCGGAGACGTCAACCAGCACGCGCGGCTTCAGCCGGATGCGGTCGTACGCCTCGCGGTTCCACCGCACCGTGAGTTCGTCGGCCACGGCTCCGTTCACGTATTCCCACGCTGCGTGAGTCATCTTCGCCTTCGCCAGCGGCTCGAAGTCGAACAGGCAGACGGCGCCTTCGGGCACAGCGGAGCCGCTCGTGGTTGCCGTTTGTGCGCCGCCTTGCAGCGCGACATGCGGTTGCGGTTGATTCTCGCCGCGCAGCTTCACCGGTATCGCGGCTGCCGCCAACGCGGCCGCGGACTTCAACGTATCTCTCCGACTCGGCATGAACACCCCCTGTGGCAGGAAGTGTAGCCGAAGCGCAGCCAACTAGATGTTGTTGGTGGTCGACGTACGGATCAGGGGGCCCCCCTCCGGCGGAGTGTGTCGTGATCACCCCGCGCGCGTCCGTACGCTGCGTCACCAGATTGAACGAATTGTACCTGTAATACCACGTGCCGGCCTCGGGAGTGGCTGCGCTCGCGGTCTCCGATTCTTTGAACGGTCCGCTTAAGGATAAGTCGCCGTCGGCCTTCCGTGCCGCCGATGGCGCGCGCAAATGCCCGCGCAAACAAAAAGGGCGAACCCGGAGGTCCGCCCTGTAAACCCTATTTTATTTGTGGCGTAGCTACTTGGCTGCTGCTGCGGCCTTCTTGCGCTTCGCCGAGCGCTTCGGCGGCGTTCCTTCGACGGGTTCCACCACCATCATGCTGGTCACGAACTTCTTTACGCCGTGAGCGTCGAAGTCAATCGTGGTACGTTCCACGTCGGATTGCGTGACCACGCCACATCCGTACTGAAAGTGCTTGATGTACAGACCTTCTGCGAGTGCTTTCACACCAGCCTCCTTTTCCTTCTGCGCCTGGTTCCAGTCCTGGGAAGGTTCTGCTGGGAAATCCTCGCGAGCCGTCCGGGCCCCGCGATTTGCTGCCGTGCCTGAAGACTGCGTGCGGAGCGCCTTGACCAGACGCCCCGCACGCGGATGTGGATCAGAGGCCGGTGACGTTTGCGGCCTGGAGGCCCTTCGGTCCGCGGGTCACTTCGAACTCAACTGCCTGCCCTTCGTTGAGCGACTTGTACCCCTCCGCCTGAATGGCGGAAAAGTGCACAAACACGTCCTCACCAGACTGGCGCTGGATGAAACCATAGCCCTTGCTGGCGTTGAACCACTTCACTGTTCCTTGTTCTCTCACTGATGTTTCCTCTTCATTTGTTGAGCTATTTGATGCTTCGCTGTGCCCCCAGGCCGTCAAGCAAAAGGGGGCTGCAAGTTGTTACCTGCAGCCCCCTTAAACGAATCTAAAGGTCATACAAGAGCAACAAACGCAACTCCACTATAGCATAAGACAGTCGTAGTACATAGCAGATTTCAAGGGTTGTGGCGATCACCCGGCCGGGCCTTAACGTGCGCCCTATCACGCAGTTATGGACAATCCGAATCGGGAGGCTAGGGCTTCGAACCCCGCCCCGGACACGTGTTCGGCTGTGTTTGCTGAATCAGCCGTTCATACAGGCCCACCCGCACCATCCCGAGTTCCGCGCGGCGCCGGTCCACACCTTCTGAATCGTCAATCGGCGCCTCCACCAGGTAGCCTTTCGCATTGCATTCGAGCTGCGTGCCGTACTCTTGCGGGCGGCCCTCGTTCCGTTCGAAGCGGTCGTAAACCAGGGCATAGGCCTCGGCGTCGGCTTCGCCAGCGTCGACGTTGGCTTTCAGGCCGGGAAGGATGCGCCGGCGAAACTCCGTGGACTGGTGCTGCACCAGCACGACGAAGGCGCCGGCGGCCTTCGGTCCGACCTGGGAGATGGTGGGCACGCCGTGGTTTTCGATGAGGTCGCGCAGGGGCGCCTCGTTCTCCCTGTCCACCGCCTCCATCTTGTCCATGTCGAAGCCCTCGGGGCGGCGCACATCCTGGTCCGCCACGGCCATGCGCAGGATGGTGTCGCGCAGTTCAGGGTCAGTGGGTGGAGTTTTCTTCGCGGCGGCTCTGGCCCGGTCGATGCGCAGCCGCGCTTCGAGGAAGGCGAGCGCGTCGGCGGGGATCTCGTGCTTCGCGGCGGCCTGCCGTGCCTCGACCAGCACACGCGTGCGAAAATCTTCGGGCTGCTGGTAGAAGGCCAGAACCACAAACTCGTAGGCAGCCTCGTCACCGACTTCAGCGATGGTGGGCAGGCCGCGCTGCTCGAACATGGCCCTCATTTCCGCTTTTGCGGCAGCGTCCGCCCCTTCGTTGTCCGTTGTCAGTACCGTGAAGAGAAGCTTCTGAATCTTCGCAGCCTTCGCCGCATCTTCAGGGGCGCCGGCAGGGGAGGCGGGCAACGCCAGCGCACAGCCAACGAGGATCAGTGCGAGGGACAGGTATTTA
>Ga0335080_10002315_pt1 | contig 18968 bp, 17 predicted proteins | sample Lox_Sample_34_FD_206720 | JGI IMG/M metagenome (GOLD analysis project Ga0335080, IMG submission 206720) | Soil microbial communities from Loxahatchee National Wildlife Refuge, Florida, United States - Lox_Sample_3.4 | ecosystem: Environmental > Terrestrial > Soil > Wetlands | place: USA...
AGCCTCTTCTCCGCCCCGCATACCTGCCGTTCGCCGTGAGCCAGGCCCGGGCCGGGCTCACCGCCTTCGAACAAAGCGCAGCCCACGATGACGGCCTGGGGCTTCCCAATGGACGCGCTCTGCCGCGACTCTACATTCCCGATGGGGGCACATCGCTGGAGGAGGTGGAACGGGCCATGGTGGAATTGGCGATGAAGCAGGCAAATAACAACCAGACCCACGCGGCCCGCTTGCTCGACATCAGCCGCGATGCGCTGCGCTACAAGCTGAAGAAATTTGGCCTAGGTCAGGCCGACGAACAGGAAACGGAGCAGTCATCGAAGGAAGCGAGCTAGAAGCAATGCTCCGATAGCCATTTTCTACCGTTCACGAGCCCGCATTGATGATTCGCTTTTGAAACCTTGTAGCCGCCGCTGGTGTAGAATTTCAAAGTCATCCCCACGCTGCCATCTCTGGGCAGCGGTTTCCGTCGGGACGTAGCGCAGCCTGGTAGCGCACTTGCTTGGGGTGCAAGGGGTCGCGAGTTCAAATCTCGCCGTCCCGACCATTTCATGCGATATTTCGTTCCATCCAGCAGAGGATAAGCCCTGACGGCTCCCGCCCAATCATCTAGGGGACAAGTGCCGCCAGGGACGAATCGTCAGAAGACCATGATGTAGAACTTCGTGTCAGCGTACACGTTGTAGGGTGGTCCCATGAAGGTGTAGATCTGCATCTGATTCGGGGTTAGAGCCGGCGGGCTGCTGCAACCACCGTTCCAGTCCGTGCAAATGCCACTGGTTGCGAACCAGTTGGTTTGCGTGAGCGAAAAGACGCGGTCATCGATCTGGAAACCGAAATCGAGGATGTAAGACCCGGTCCCGGTTTTTGTAAACGCGAACCCGCACGGTGGCGTGGTCGCGGCCGGAGCGCTGAGCGTCGAGTTGTAGCACGATACGACCCGGCCTCCGTTGAAGCCACTGAAGTAGGCCATGGCTTTCACCCACCCACCGCTGGTCCGGTCCTGTTGCGCGTTGCCCGTGGCCGAGTAGGCCCACCCCGTACCGTTGAGAGCTTTTCCGCTCACGCCCACGCCGCTCGCTCCGGTTGCCTCACCAATCACGCCCACTCCTTTCGCGCCCGAGGCGAGACCCCACGTTCCCCGGCCCGAATCGGAAGCAGATTGCCCGATTACGCCAAAGGTGAAACCGGCGGCTCCAGTGGCCGTTGCGAAACCTTGAACGGCTCCAATACCGTTCGCCGCCCCCGTCATCGTGCTACTGACTCCGCCGGCTGGGTTGACGGTGGTGACCGAAGTCGCGCCGACGTTGCCATTGGCGCTTACATTGCCGCTTGTACTCAGATCGCCTGTCGAGCTGATGCTTCCGGTTGCCGAAGCGTCGCCCGTGATTTGTAGCGTGCCACCACTTTGTTTCACGATCGAGTCGGTAACTTTGGCGCTGCCGCCATTGCTGGAGAAAACCGGGACGAAGCCGGTCTTGCAGGCGCTGCCGGAAGCACACGCGATCGTATTCGCAGCTTGTGGTTGCGCCCCGGCCTGACTGGTCGCCGCCGACGGAGCAGCAGTCAAGAAGGCCGAAGCCGGCTTACCGCCAAGTGTTTCGGCATCACCCGCCTTGAGCGCGTAGGGTACGCTCACCAGAAGCGTGCGAGCCTGTTCGGCTTGGCCGATTGCCTGAACACCAAGCCAGCGGGCCTCCCCGGAAACAAAGACTTCTGTTGGCAACCCCGCGGCGTTCGCCGAGCCCAGCATCACAGAATAGCGGCCATTCTTGTCCGCCTGCACGTTCTGGGTTTCCATCCACACGGGCACGCCCCCGGTCTCCTCTTTGTAGAGCAGGAAGGTCAAGCCCTGGACGCCGGTGAGGGGTTTGCCATCAACCCCCGTCAGCGTGCCGCTGAACTTCACGAGCGATGGGACCGTGTGGTCCTCGGCTCGGGTTGCGCGTTGGGCCATTGAAACCGTGGCCAAGGAAAACAGGAACAAGCAAAGTGCGAGAGTAATGTTGGTGCGGTGCATATTGATCCTCCTCTATACGTATAAGCGGAAAAAGAGAGGTAAATCCCGTCATTCCCCGGAGAAAATCCGCAAGGCAGTTCTGTTTCAATGGCTTACTCGGGGGACGAATGCGAAGCATTCCTTTGCTCAGGCAGCAGAAAGCGTCTCGGTCTCGAACGAGCAAGGGGATTCCTCTCCCGCACGAACATGAAGTTCGACCGCGTCCAGTGAGTGCGGTTTCCGAAGCCCGCGATTGTGGCCTGCCTGATGGAACCAATCCCGAGTTCTCTGTGACCCCGGCCCTTGCATTTCTTCGTGGATTGGGGCAAGGTTTCCTGCTGGGAAAGGAGAGGCCCGCTCTCATGATCTATCTTCTCGTTCATCACGAAGTAGCCGATTATCCGGCATGGAAATCGGTGTTCGATTCTTCACTGGACTGGCGCACCCGCAACGGCGAGCGCAACTGCAGGATTTTCCGAGGGGTTCAAAACCCCAACGAATTGACGCTGCTGTTCGAGTGGGAGGACTTCGATAAAGCCCGCGGTTTTATCGCATCCGACGAATTGAAGACCCGCATGACCAAAGCCGGGGTCAAAAGCACCCCGCAAATCCAATACCTCACCGAGATGTTCAGCATCCGGCGCAGTGCAGCCGACTGAATCACCGGCGGCGCGCGGCCGCGAGTCGCCGCGCGCCCCCGCTGCTAATTCCTTTTCGTAGCACCTAATTCCAGAACTTCCGGTTCTTGCGGCGCCGGGGAATCCCTTTTCGTCTCCCCGCATCCAAACATTCGTCAGGCAGGCAGGATTGAAGGCTTGGGCCGGGTGTACTGTCTTCACTTCTATCTGTTTGCCCCCAAACCACACTTGCAGGAGAATCTATGCCCAAAAAACCAGGCTCCAACCATCGCACAGTTTCCGCGCAGCCCCGATTCCATCAATCCGCACGCGAGGTGCAACCCTTTGGCAGCGTGACCGCCATGTTGCCGCTGCAGCTTGACGAACCGGTTCGCCTCGAGATGACCGAGCAATTGAACCAGTTGCTGGCTGACACCATAACTCTGCGCGATCTCTACAAGAAATCGCACTGGCAAGTCTCCGGGCCCACCTTTTATCAATTGCACCTGCTCTTCGACAAACACTATGGAGAACAAAACGAGATCGTCGATACCATTGCCGAGCGTATCCAGCTTCTGGGAGGTGTGAGTATCGCGATGGCGCACGACGTCGCTGAGCTGACCCGCATCCCCCGCCCTCCCAAGGGGCGCGAAGAGGTTCCAGTGCAGATCTCGCGATTGCTGGATGCTCACGAGATCGTCATTACACACTGCCGTGAATTGGCGGAACGCTCTACCAAATTGGGCGACGCCGGTACAAACGATACGGTGGTGAGCGATGTGCTCCGGCCAAGCGAACTGCAGAGCTGGTTCTTAAGCGAGCACCTCGTCAATCTGCCACTGGTGGAAGCCGACCCGATGAAAGTATCCGCATAAGCGATGTGCGGGCCGAAAACGGCCCGCATTTTCTTTTTGTCGGTTGTCGGGCACGGTCCAGGCTTAGAGGCCGTTTGCAGGGCAAACCGCGTGCAGACCCCTTTCCTGTCCTGTCATTTCTGCGACCCGCAGGCTGCCCAGGTTGTCTACTCCGGCCGCGGTATGGATGTTTCAAAGGCCAGCTCCAGCACGGCCTCTGGCGACATCCCGCGCTGGCGTAACCTCCGGATGCTCAACGCGTCGTGCCGTTTCGCCAAGCGTGTGCCCGAGGCATCCCGCATCAACTGACAATGAAAATACTCGGGCACGGGCAGTTCCAGTGCTCGCAACAGAAGCAATTGCCGAGCGGTCGATTTCAACAAATCGGCGCCGCGCACAACTTCGGTAATTCTCATGGCAGCATCGTCCACTACAACAGCGAGTTGGTAGGAAGGAACGTCGTCGCGCCGCCAGACCAGAAAATCACCGAAGTCTCGTCCTGCTTCGTTGACCTGCTCGCCAAGGTTCAAATCGGTAAAGCGGATTTTTTCCCCGTCGGGGACACGAAAGCGCCAGTTGACCCCCGAAGGGACCGTGAAAGCAGCATGGCTCCGCCGGCGGCAATGCCCGGAATAGACAGGTTCGTCATCCGAATCGTTTGGCGCGCTGGCGGCCTCTGCCAGGTCCTTGCGCGAGCAAGTACAGGGATAAATGAATCCTCGTTCACGCAGTTGCCGCCAGGCCTCCAGATAGAGCGGGCGGCGCGCACTTTGCGCGTAAGGGGCAGATGGACCTCCGCAATCCGGCCCTTCGGTCCAGCGGATACCGAGCCAGTGCAGGTCCGCGATCATGGCCTCCGCGAACTCGGGCCGTGAACGTTGTGGATCGAGATCCTCATTCCTCAGCACCAGGGTCCCCCGATGCTCCACCGCTCTTTGGGCGGCGATCCAGAAAGTCCGTGCATGGCCCATGTGCAGCAGGCCAGTCGGCGACGGAGCCAGGCGCCCACGGTATGGACTGGAGGCGGACACGCTGGCATTTTATCGCCCGCCTTGGCGTCCGTGTCTCATGCCCCACGCCGTGTCTGTCGCAGCACCGCGCGGCGCGGCGGCCCTCAATCCAACCCTTGCAGAATCAATCCGCCGGGAGATGGCCCTGATCCTGCTTCTGCAGCATTGCCGCGCGTGACGCGCGGGGAGGTGAAAGGATGTCAACGATCTGGAAAACTACGGAGACGAACCGCAACAAGTTTACCGGCCAGCTTTCATGCTGGTCGCGTCAACAGAAACTGGCAATAATCGCGAGCCTCGTGATGCTGGGAATTCTGCTTGCGGTCAGCGCATGTTCGAAGCAGTCCCAAGCCCCCACAACCGGTGGCGTGTCCGCTTCGGCCCCGAATTCCTTGGCCGCGCCTGCTCCCGCGCCGCCTCAGCGCGCGGCGGCCGCGTCGCCCTCCATCCTGACGGCCACGAAAAAATCACCGAAAAAGCGTCCTGCAACCGTCACATACAAGGATGCGGCCACGGGTGTTTCGTTTGTCTATCCAAGAAAGTTCGTACTTGCCACCGGCGAAAAGGCGCGGCCCCGGTTTGATGACAATGCTGTGCCGATGAACTTCACCCAGTCCGGAGGCGCAACGGTGGCAACGGTCGCGCTGCCCAAGTCCCTCTATCCCGGAACCGACTTCGCAACAGGCTTTTTCAGCGTGAACGTCAATCAAGGACTTGCCGAAGAAGAGTGCTCGCATTTTGCGTTTGTCGATGTGAGCAATCAGGATGGCGAGCCGGTCGATGCCGAGAAAGTCAAAGTTGGATTGAACGAGTTGGAAATGACCTCCGAATTCGTGGGGAGTGTTACTCGGCAGGCGGAGGCACAGTACTACCACCAGTATGAAAATGGAGTCTGCTACGAGTACGTCCTTGGGCTCGGAACCGCTGGATTTGGCACGTCGGATGGAGTCGAGCCTGTTGATCGTGACCAGATTTTCGCGCAGTTGAAGAAGATTCTGGCCACCGCGAAGATTCATCCCGTCACGTCGGAGCAGGGAACCGAGCAGGCCGCCGGGACCGGCGAATCCGCAAAGTAAGCCCACCAGGTCCGTTTCTATAACCAGGCCACGTGGAATGTTCGCGTGGCCTGTTGTATTTCGCGGATCGTAGCGTTCGAGCCAGGGTCGCTTGGAGGTGCGCAGAGGTAGTACAATCCGCAGTTATCCTCAGGAGGACTTGTGACTCAGAAAGTGATTGAAGTAGTCGGGACTTCCAAGCAGAGCTTTGCCAAGGCCGCAGAAAACGCGGTGAAGGAAGCGGCCAAAACGGTGCGCGCCATCAAGTGGGCGCACGTCGAGTCGCTCGACATGCTGCTCGACGGCGCCAAAGTCGTCCAGTATCGTGCGACCACCAAAATCTACTTTGACGTTGAAGCTTAGAAAAGGCGGTCCATTGAAACTTTCCGGGAGACGGGAGTTCGCGGGCGTCTCCCACGGAGACTTGCAGACGGACCTCGGGCCGTGGTCCGTACCGGGGTCAGTTAAGCGCCCGGGCGGGACTCAACTGTGGGCATGCGGCGCGATCGGCTTCCGCGGCACGAGCCCGTTTGTATCTCGGTATCGGCGTTGGTGTGACGACCTTACTGCATACTGTGAGCACGGCTAACTCGGCAGCAAACTTGCCGTGGCACGATCCCCGCGACGGGGCCAACGCCAACGTCTTGCGGCCGGCACGAAGACCTGGGTTGCCTATATCCCGGTGCCCGGACACCGGTCGCGCACTGCAGTTCGCCGCCTGCGACCCGTGCAGAGACAGCCCCATTATTCCAGCACGACTAGACACCGCAGCACAAAAAAGATAGAGTACCCAACAGGTGGACACCGACCACCAACGTAAGTCACTTCAACCAAAGGACAGCGGAAAATCAGTCCTGCGGGCCAAGCGGGGCGCTTAACTCAGCGGTAGAGTGCCATCCTCACACGGTGGAAGTCGTAGGTTCAAATCCTACAGCGCCCACCATCTTTTCAATAATCCAAGCGGAGCGCGCTGTTTCTGCACTCTGCTGCGCCTCAGGCAAGTGATTGAAAGATTGGGGTGGGAGACGGGAATCGAACCCGCAACCGTCGGAGCCACAGTCCGATGCTCTGCCAGTTGAGCTACTCCCACCAGAGGCACTCATTATAGCAATTGCCGCGACTGAATCAGTCACCTGTGCACTCGTTGGCTCGCCAGCTTGATACAAAGCGGATTGCTTTTCCGGTAATCGAAGACAGAGCTGGGAGTTTCGCCGCGCCGCTGCGAGAATCCGCGCTGTAGGAGTGCGCCTATCCCATTAAAGAGCAGGGAGGGCAGGGTGACGGGCTGGGAAGCGATGGCCTCCGGTAAAGGCGGAAATACCTGATGGTAATCGGCGAAGCGGCCCCGCACGGCGAATGCTTGGCCCGCGCAACCTTATGAAGCGCAATAATCTTAAGGGGCAGCGCGGAGTCCCGATTGCCACGCCCCTACCGCCGGCACATGTAGCCCTCCAAAGATTGCCATATGTGGCATATCGCGTGCATGGTCCTGAAGCAGGCCCGACTACGTTGAGCCGATACATTATGACCTACGTGATGACAAAACCCTGTCCGGTGTGCAAGCAGCAACTGACCAAACAACGCCCAACCGATACCGTACCTTGCCCGTGCGGTCACCATGTTTGGCAGGGATAGCGTGCGCGGCTGCGCGGTCCATCGGGAACGCGCAGGGAGCGCAGCAAAGCCATCATCATCTCTATCTCTTCGTCATGCCCCTGCCGGTGACAAGATAGACCGCAAAGCTCCCCAGCCAGTGACCGCCTTCGTAATGTTCTCCTGTCACCGCAACCAATCCAGCCCTCCTGTGCGCCTCAGCGGCCGCCAGAATCATCGGCAGGCGTTTGTCGCGAGCTGGTAAACCTGATGCGATGCCCTCGAGCATCCATGCACGGCTCAGGTTGAGCCCATCCAGATGCGCCAGTTTGGGATCGCCCGGATCGGGCGAAACCACCGGTATTACCCAAGATCCATTTTTCGCCGCCGAGACCTGAGGCAGAAATATGCTGAGCCACCGGGCAAACTCGGGCGCGGGCAGCACGCGCCGCATCAGGTCCGCTTCACCAAGACATGGCGAAAGAAAATCTTCGCCGGAGGGTTCGTAGGTGAGTGGGCAGTCCTTGTCGTTCAAGTAGAACTGCTTGGCTCGGGATGCTGCCAATTGCGCAAATTTCTGATCACCGTCCTGCTGTGCGTAATCGAGCATCAGGCCAAGGGCGAAGGCCGTCTGGTCGTGTTCCCCAATGCGCACAGGGTGGGAGAGCTTCGGCAACCAGTTGCTCAGCCTCTCCAGTACAACCGTTTTAAGCGGCCGCAGATTCGCGGCCATCTCTCTGGCTTGCGGATCATCCCATTCCCCGAGTTCCGCTGCCAGCTGCAACAGCCAAGCAAGTCCATACGGGCGCTCAAAACTGGCGCGACCCTCTCCTTGAAGATAAGCGGCTTCCGTTGCGATGTTTTCTGCCGTCAAACTCTGCCGCAACGCCTTGCGGGCGCCGGCGACGAACGACCCGTTCGGAAAAGTTCTCACCAGTCGCACCAGCAGCCAATGTCCGTGCACGGACGAATGCCAGTCGTAACAGCCAAAAAAGGCGGGTGTCAGTCTTCGAGGCGGGGCCGCATCGCTGTCGCTGTTCAACGTGTGGCTGATGTGATTCGGATACTCTTTATGCACGCACGCGAGCGCTAGATTGGCGAAGCGGTCTGCGGTTTTCGTGTCAAAAGGCGGGGTCACAGCGGCGGTTGTCGCACTTAGAAAGTTCATGCTGCCAAGCATGAGGGTCGCGCACAGTGTCCACTTCATCGCGCTTGCTACTCTAAACCAAGTAGCAGTGCGAACAGTAGGGGAGAAATGGATTGGACTCTCTCGGCAAAACGTTGCCTCGAAGCAGAACCTGGCCGCCAAACAGTCTTTGTTATCTTTCCCTTCAGGCAGCTTTGGCCTGCTGTTGGATTTCAGCAACGGCCACCTGCGGTTGGTTCTCAGCGGCAGCCATAAGAACGACCAGCTCTCCGAACGCGGCGAAGTCGAATCGAAGCTTCGAGTTATTGTGTTCCAGCCTCTCCCTCACTGCAGGGTAGGACCGTAGAGCTTAAGCAGGATGTCATGATCGATCGCCCACCGCTGCAGAAACCACAGCATTCCCAAGCCTCCGCCCTCGACCGCGGAGACTTCGGTCAAATCAAGCACTATGATTCGGGACTTTCGTTGCGACGTGACTGCCGCGCGCAACTTCAAGGCGGCATCGCTACGGACGATTCGTCCCTTACACTCAATGACCGCCATTTCGCCGATATTCTCAATACCCAAGCTCAGCATGAGGCCTCCTAAGCCTTGGTCGGGCGTTCTGAACGGCGCGAGAACGTATTAAAGATGAGTTCAACCAGCCACAGGGCCACGATTGTCTCAACAAATTTTTCGAGAGGTTCCAGCCACTTCATCGCTCTCTTCGCCTCCTCCACCGCGCAGCAAGAACGATGCCAAAATGATTTGCCTTTGTTTGCCACGTTATTCGGTCAATGGAATTCCGGTTTTGACGTGAGGAGGGAAAAGTTTCACGTTTGGTCTAGGGGTAGCCTGCACAACAAAGCGAGCATCTTTTTACAGATTCTCCTGTATGGAAGTGCTCTCCTGCCATTGCTACACTTTCGGCTATCGTCAGCAACGAGTGCGGCACATGCAAGCGATTCCTCAAACTCTATCTGGCCCTTATTGGCGCGATCTGTATGCTGCCGCGTTTCTGGAGCATGACCCCGCAAGATTGCGCGAGCGCATAGCAGATGCGGAGTTAGCACTCATTCTGCGCGAGCACGAGCTATTCCGAGTCTCCGGCGACCATATCGAGGAAAAATCCGCTATCGAAGATGCCATGTACACCTTGCATGCCTTGCGGAACGCGCGCCGTGAAGTGCCCGAGTTCGATTCCCCCGCCTTTGCCGCTTAGCAGTGCCTGATCTGCGCAACAAACTCTTCTTTCCGCTATTGAGCAAGCATGACAACGGGCGCCGCTGATCCGGGTGCGCCCACAGTTTCGCCGGCTAGTCGCCCTGCACCTGGGAACGGACCTTTGCCCGATTATGGCGTCGAATCGCCAGACTCACAATTGCCGGCAACGCCGCGGCACCCCAGATCGAGAAAAGAAGCAGGTACACGTCTGGGAGGGAAGTAATGAGTTCGTGAAAGGACCAACGAACCACGAAAGCGCCTGTGAGTCCGAGGAAAACATCTGACACACTGCCCAACTCGTGGTTCTTTGCGTTTCGTCCACTGGCCCAACCGGCCAGTGCGGCTGCGATCAGCCAGACGGCATCGAACATCTGAAACCTCGATTCATTACGCAGCGACGCCCGGCGACGGCCATCCACTCTCCTGCAGCATTCGACCCACGCAGCAATCTGTGTGAGCGGCCCTGCCATATTCGTCGAGGCTAAATTCCTCTCGCGGCTTCACTGCTCTATCGCAGATGGAACATAGAATCTCTTGGGTGTTTTTCATGTTTCTACAGAGCTTTCTTCCCGGGGTGTTTTTCGAAGAAAACGCTCGACAATTTCGCTCGTTGCCCAACGACAGCCAGTTATAGCGCGCCGACCCGGGGTTCGATAATCCGGTATTCCCTGTATTAACTATCGGCGACGGGGATTTGATCGGAGGGGTAGGGCGCTCCGGGTGAAAGCAGTGTTTGCACAATTTGTTATTGAGCAGGGAAGCAGCGGAAGTCCCGCCCAATGGTGAAATCATCAATGAAGCGGGCCGCTTGCACGGTACACGGTCTTTCCGGCGACCATCGTCCACAGTACTTTGGTATCGCGCATTTCTTCCGGAGAAACGGTTAACACGTCGCGGTCGAGCAGTACCATGTCCGCGCGCTTGCCAGGTGCAATCATTCCAATGGAATCGAGGTTCATGGCGCGGGCCGAGTTCCGGGTGTAGGCATAGAACATAGCCTCCCGCGGCATGGCCTGCGATGGATCCAGCACTCCTTCCGGACCTCTACGGGTTTCCGCCTGATAAATTGCACGGAACACATTCGCGGTTGAAACCGGCCAGTCGCTGGCGCCTGAGATGATGCCGCCATTCTGAAGAATCGAACGCGCCGGGTATTGCCACTTGTAAATCTCGGAATCCAGATAAGGCTTCACGATCTCGATCGTGTCCTTGCTTGCGTCCGCCCAGAAAAGCTGCAGCGCGCTCACCACCCCCAGTTCCGGGAATCGCGGAAAATCCTGCGGCCGCACGAACTGTTCATGCGTGAGCGTATGGGGCAGGCCGGAATCGCCATTGGCCTTTCGCGCCGCCGCAATTCCATCCAGCGCCTCTTTCACAGCTCCATCGCCGAGTGCATGCACATGAATGATCAAACCTTGCTTATCGGCGGCCACGCAAAGCTCGGCAAATTTCTTTGCATCGAACAACAGATCGCCGTTCCGCCCGGTGTTCTTGTACGGCTTGGTCAGATGCGCGGTTTGCGAGGGATACTCCACCACGCCATCAGCGAAAACCTTGATTCCACTCACGTGCAGATGCGGCACGCCTTTATATTCTTCCCGTATCTTCTGCACTTTAGCGAGTTCCTCAACCGGATCCTTCGCCAGAACCTGCGGAAAGGCCGCCACTTCTGAAGCTAACTCCCCATGATCGGCAAGCACCCGGTAGGCCTTCAAAACGTAATCTGTTGCCAGGGGATCAAGCCATGCGGTTATGCCGTGGCCATAGTTGTATTCCAGGGCGGCGCGTCCGGCCGCCAGCAGCCGGTCGGTGCTTGGAGGCGGCAAAAGCGGTTCAATCTTATCCACTGCGGCATCAACCAGGAAACCATTGGGCTGATTGTCTTTACCCAGGCCGTAATAGCTGCGCTCCTCGGCGGAAAGCGTCTTCAGAAAATCGGGGGTGATCCTGGCGCGCTCCAGCAGGGCGCGATTCGCCCATGCCGTATGCCCGTCCATCCCGCGCAGAAGAACGCTCTGCTTCTCATAAACTCCAACGTTGAATTCGGCATTGAGAGCGTCGCAATGCGACCAGAATTCCAGGGGCAGGCCAAAAACCTCCAAAATATCGCCGTGCATCCCCCGGCCGCTTTTTCTCGCTTCTTCAAGAAAAGGCGCCAGGTTCTTCAGGGCGGTCACCTTCTCGCTGGCGTCGGCAGCAATCAGCGTCAGTCCTCCCTCAATTGAGTGACTGTGCGAGTCGACGAATCCGGGGAAAAGAGTATTGCCCTGAACATCGATCCCCTCCGCATTCGGGGAGGCCACTTTCAGAACCTCGGCCAGATTGCCCACGGCGATGATCTTGTCCCCGCGAATCGCAACTGCCTCCGCATACGGATGCTCCGCGTCACCCGTGAAGACCTTGGCATGAAAGAAAATCCGATCGCCCGGATTTTCCTGCCCCCAAAGCGAAGAGGTGGCCTGCACCAGAAGGAAATTTGTAACCAGGAGAAAAACGAGATGACACCGGGAAATACGTGGCATGAAATCCGCCTGACAAATGTTTTGTAACGCCTGGGATTCATTCAGACACGCCAATATACACAAATGACCGGAAGCCCGTCGGTGCGCAGCTTTCTTTAGACGGATCGGGACCTGTGGATTGGAGTATTCGGATATAGCATTCCGGCCCGCTTACTCATATCGCAGTGCTTCCACCGGCTCCATCTGCGCGGCCTTCCACGCCGGCCAGATCCCCGATGTAATCCCCACAACTGCCAAGATCGCAAATGCCGTCAGCATCACGTTGCTCGACGTCCTCAGGAAGATGTCGCCCTCGTGATTGGCCGTCTTGTACATCGCCGAGTAAAGGGGCATGGGAGGAATGGCGTGTGCCAGCACAATTGATACCAGCATGCCCATGGCGCCGGCCGCGAAGGTCAGCACCAGCGCTTCCACCAGAAATTGCCAGGCGATATCGCGATTACGCGCGCCCAGGGCTTTGCGCAAGCCAATTTCTTTTGTGCGCTCCGTGACGCTCACCAGCATGATGTTCATCACTCCTACCCCGCCAACGCCGAGTGTCAACATGCCAATGAATCCCAGGATCACCTGCAATGCCAGGCCGAAGGTCTGAATTTCCTTGGTATCGTCCACCGTGTCCCATTCCGGGGTCGATTTGTCATCCCTCGGATTGAAACTGTGCCGCCGCGCAAGCACTTCCCGCACTTGCGCGAGCGCCGCTTTGTGCTCCAGGGAGCTGACCGGCTGAAAGACAATCATCCTCGGATCGCGTTGATCATTGATATCCGACATGCTCTCGAACGGCATAAAGATGTTCTCGTTGTCCGGTCCGTTGTTCGAGGAATCCTGGATCTTCAACCGCAGCTCGCCAATCACTTCCCAGCTTTCACCATCGATCGTCACCGATTCGCCCACCGGATCGCGATTTCCAAAGACTTTCTTCGCCGCATTCGGACCAATGATCAGCACATGACGATGCTCACGGAAATCGTCTTCCTCAAAGTAGCGTCCCTCCACCACGTGCAGCCTGCGCATTTCGCCATACGGGTACTGCACTGCCTTGGAAGACACTGTTACCACGCGGTCGCCATACTTATACGGAAAATTATCATCCCACTCCGCGCTCACCAGCCGAACCAGATTCGCTTCCTCGCGAATCGCCTCCAGATCGTCGTATTTGAAGTGAATGCGCTTGCCCGCGCGCTCCCCGCCCGCCTGCATGCTGGTCTGGCCTTCCCAGATCATGATTACATTGTTGCCAATGCCAAGAAACGCGTTCAGCACCCCCGCGCTCACGCTCTGTCCGTAGCCCAGCAGCAGCACCACCGTCGTCAGTCCCCACACGATTCCCATCATCGTCAGGATCGACCGCAGACGGTTGCGCGCCAGCGCATCCCAGCTTTGCTGTATGAGTTCCTTGAGCCGCACTTCAAGTCCTTCCGCTCTACTCGTGTCGCAGGCACTCGATGGGGCTGAGGGCCGCCGCGCGCTGCGCCGGATACATTCCCGCCGCAATCGTGATCAATCCCAGGGTCAGCAGCGAGACCACAATCGCGCCCACCGAAACAATCGGATGCGGCACAATCTCGGGCAGTTCGACATTCCGGGCCGCCAGGCAGATGCCGACTCCAATGATCAGCCCAATCGTGCCGCTCACCGTCATCAGCGCCGCCGATTCCGCAAAGAACTGGTTACGAATGTCAGCCGCGGTCGCGCCCAGCGATTTCCGCACGCCGATTTCGCGCGTCCGCTCGGTAACGGCTACCAGCATTATGTTCATCACTCCGATCCCGCCCAGCGACAAAGTCATCAGCGCGACCGCCCCGAAAAAAATTGTCATGACATCGAAGATACGCTCCACCAGTTGCGATCCCTCCAGGGTGTCCCACACCATCAACGCGTCCTTGTCGCGGGGATCGAAACGATGTTCCCGCCCGAGAATCTGGTAAACCTGCCGCAGCGCTTGTTCGTGATGCGCGGGGTCTCCCACTTCCACCACCAGGTTATTGATCCATCCTTTGAATATGCCGGGACGCTCACCCGGTGGATAGTCCCGCGCCATCGATGAATACGGAACGAAGAGCTGCGTATTATCGGGCCCGCTTCCGTAGCTGCCATTCTGCTTCTTCTTTTCGAGAACGCCGATCACCGTATATGGCGATCCATTCATCATTAGCGTTTCGCCGACGGCTGCTTTTCCTGGAAACAGCTGGTCCCGGCTCTCCACCCCCAGCACCACCACCCGTCGGCCTTCTCTTTCGTCGTCGTCGCTCATCAGCCGCCCCTCCTGCACTCGGAGCGAGCGAAACCGCTGATAGTCCGGCCAAATGCCTCGCACCGGCCGCGACGCCGCGTTGTAAAGGCTCACTTCCGAGACACTACGCCGCAGCTCCGGGCTTACGTTCTTAATCAGGTAGGCTTCCTGCTTGATCAGTTCCGCATCGCGGATCGAGAGCCGCACCACCCGCCCGGCGGCATATCCGCCGGCTTGCTCGCTGGTGCGGCCGCCCCAGATGATTGCCAAATCAACGCCGATCGTCTTTAGTCGTTCCTTCTGATCGTGGCTGAATCCCTTCCCCAGACCCACCAGCAGAATGACGGAGGTGATGCCCCAGATGATCCCAAACATCGTCAGGAAGCTGCGCATCTTGTGCGCCGCAATCGAACCTGCCGTCTGCCTCATAACCTCCAGGATGTTCAAGCGTCGGCGCTCCTCCCAGTAGTTGGACCCTCGGCAGCTAAAAGCGTTAGCTAATTAAAGATACGAACAAAAGGATCACAATGTTGCAAAGACCAACCACGACGGGCTGCCGCGGGTTTGCAGGATGACCGCGTGCCCGACCAGATTCGCGGGTTCTTGGGATCCACCCTGCGCCAGGATGTTGCTTTACCCACGCCGCGAGTCTTCGAGACGGTTCCCCTTTTGGGATGTGGGAATTTCCCATCATTGACTGGCATCGCCAGGCCCCCTCATTATGAGAAGAAGCCTGCGCTTGCGGCGAACTCGACGGTGGCGGACCCTCCGGCCCCCGAACCGACGCCATGAAGAAGCTTTCACGCCATCGCGATTCACAGCAGGGACGACATGGCCGTCGCCAATCTCGCTCGCCCCGGGAACTCTCGATTCTCTACGAGGACGATGCCATCGTTGCTCTTAACAAACCCCCCAAGCTTCTGGCCGTGCCGGCGGAGAACTCCGGCGCTCCCTCCGCCCTGTCTCTTCTTTCCGCCGAGTTACGGACCAAAAGACAACGTGCCTTTGTCGTGCACCGCATTGATCGATACACATCCGGCATCCTGTTGTTCGCCAAGACCTGGCCGGATCGCGAGGCGCTAGTGCGGCAGTTTCTAGAACATACTCCGGTCAGGGAGTATCTTGCCGTCGTGCGCGGGCATCTCAAGGCCAAAAATGGAACGCTCATTCATCACTTTCGCCAACAGGGAATGTTCCAGAAGTTGACCCGGGAGCGCGACCCGAAAGGGGCGCGAGCGGAACTTCACTATTCGGTCGAACGCCTTCTTCGCGGCGCGTCCCTCGTTCGGGTTGCGCTGGTGACTGGATTGCAGAATCAGATCCGCGTTCAGCTTTCGGCGCTCGGTCATCCAGTCATCGGCGACCGGAAATACCATCCCGCGGAGGCAGAGGAGCGGCGTATCACCCGGGTTGCTCTCCATGCCGCTCATCTCGAGTTCGCTCATCCTCGGACGGGAGAGAGGGTCTCCCTCGAGTGCGATCCCCCTGCGGACTTCCAGTCCCTGCTGCACGCCTTGAGACTGCCATCTCGCTCGCCCCGATGAATCTCTTTTCCTTGTGGAGTGCAGCTATGGGAATCGGGGCCATAACGTGTCCCGGGCTGGACCCCTCCGCCAGGGCCGAATGTGGTAAGTTGCTACACTGCAAGTAAATTCACTGTTAATTTGGCCGTTAAGTCCTTGACAAGCGATCTGGACTTTTCTATGATTCCGGCCATTAATCCGCCCTCACTACCAGGCTTGTGATTATTCGCAGACCAGTTATTTATTAACTCTTTAGACCAGTCGGGAGAACGGATCGCTAATCGGGCTTGTAAGACCAATACCAGAAAGAGCAAACCAACTCATGATGAAAACAGTTGCGAAGCTCTTGCTAAGTTGTTCACCTGCCTTTGCTGCTGACTCAATGCTCAGCTCGAAGCAAGGCTTCCCCCCTACCGGAGTTTTCGAGGAGGAGGCTCTTTGAATATTCTTGATGACCTCTTACCTCGGTGTGCTCTGCTCCTCTGGGATATTTAGGTGGCGGCGCTCAAGACATTGAGCTACGCCCCACGCGTAAGGCCGTAGTTCGCCAAAGTTCGATTTTCACAGGAGGTCGTATGAAGTTGGGTCGCTCCCTCTCGGTATTTGCAAGTCTTCTAATCGTCTTGCTGGCAGCAACCATTGCGCAAGCCACGCAGCCCGGCGTCAGGTCCAACGCGCAATCGCGAGTTACCGGGCCGGCACTAACCTTCTCGGCCGCCACCTCCGCAAACGGGTACGACTCCGGCGGTTTGGGTGCCGATAAAGTCGTCGTGGCGGATCTAGACGGAGATGGCATCCAGGACATCGTCGTGTGCAACACCGATTCTTATAGCGTATTCCTGGGCGTTGGCGATGGGACCTTCGCGTTTAACAACAACTACCCATCCGCCGGCTTGGGCGTCAATCTCTGTGCAGTCGCGGACCTGAATGGTGATGGTATCCCCGACATTGTCGCCACTACCAATTTCAACGCGAATAGCACCGGCGGCGGTGTGGACGTCCTGCTGGGCGTCGGCGACGGAACATTCGCCGACCCTGTCAGCAACGTCGCGGGGCCGATTGAGACCTTTGCCATCGCTGTCGGGGATGTCAATGGAGACGGAATCCCTGATCTGGTAGTCACCAGCAACTGTCAGACGCAAACCTGCCTGAATGGCAATGTCATCGTGCTGTTGGGCTGGGGCAAAGGAAAGTTCCCGAATCCGGCGCCTATCTACATCACTTCCGGTACCGGCCCCATCGCACTTGCGGATATGAACGGCGACGGCATCCTGGACATCATCTATGCCGGCGGCGTCATGCTCGGCGACGGCACGGGTTACTTTAACCCGGTTGACGGCGGGGAACTGTTGGGCGGCGCTGTCTCTATCGCAGTGGGCGATGTCAATGGCGACGGGATACCCGACGTCGTCGCGGTCAGCAACAACAATCAGGCGGATGTGCTGCTCGGCAATGGTGACGGCACCCTGACCCACTATGCCAGTTACAAGACGGGCGGCTATTGGCCCCTATCCGTGTCGCTCGCCGATCTCACTGGCGAGGGCTACCCGGACCTCATCGTGGCCAACGAATGCCAGTATATCCAGAAGGGCTCGGGCGGCAACGGGAAATGCAACTCTATCGGTCAGGTCAGCATTTTGACGAACAAGGGCGGCACAGGACCCTCGTTTGCCGGCTTTAACCCCGCTCAGAGCTTTGCTTCCGGCGGCTATCAGGCCTCTTCCGTCGGAGTCGCCGACCTGAATGGGGACGGTAAGCCCGACCTGGTGGTATCGAACGTTTGCACGACCCCGAACTTCAATTTCGCTTGCTCCACCGACGGTTGGGCTGCCGTGCTCATGAACACTACCAGTCTGGCTACAACCACCGTTCTCGCCTCCTTGACTAACCCGGCAGTGATCGCTCAGTCGGTTACCCTCACGGCGACAGTCTCATCCGCCACCCCCATCCCCGATGGGGGCGTCGTAACCTTCCTGGATGGCGTAAACCAGATTGGCACGGGTTCAACCGTCAGTGGCGTCGCGACCTTGTCCACGACGTTCTCGTCCAAGGGAACGCATTTCCTGAAGGCCACTTTCGCAGGCGATACCTGGCACGCTTCCAGTACCGGTTCCTTGAATGAGGTGGTGAATCTCGATCCTTCGACTACCACGGTCGTGTCGAGTCCAAATCCCTCTACCTATAAGCAGGCGGTCACCTTGACTGCGACAGTCTCGTCGTCCGCGCCGGGCGGCCCAACCGGAACGGTCACGTTCAAGAACGGCGCCGCGGGGCTGGGAACAGCCACTTTAGTCGGAGGGGTTGCCACGCTCTCCACAACCAAGCTGCCCGTGGGTTCGTTAACCATCACGGCCAACTATAACGGCGATTCACAATCGGCCAAGAGTAGCGGCAGCACACCGCAGCAGGTCAACTGACCGCAATCAGGGGGGCGGCCGGATTCGCCGCCTCCCGATCTTTTTCACGCGTTTCCGGATGCGACGTGCATTGCTGAACGTGCCTGTAGCCAGCGCAACCCTCTCTGCGCTGTCCCGCCTCTTGCGGGGTCGATTCCGGGCACATCCAGGACCGAAGGTTCCATGGAGGATGTATGAAAGCGGTCTTAACCAGCTCTATCCTGGCAACTATTTTTCTTTCGCTGGCTTCGATGGCATTTGCTGGGACCCTCATTGTAGGTCCTTCGGGTTGTGAACCGAACTTCCCACACTTCGCCACCATCCAGGCTGCCGTGAACGCCGCCCCAGCCGCGGGCGCCATGGTATGGGTGTGCCCGGGAACTTACCCCGAGCAGGTCCAGATTATCGGAAAGAAAGTAACGTTAAAGGGAGTTTCCTACCAGGGCTCCGATGCCGCAATTATCGCGCCGCCCGCGGGAGGCCTGGTGCCGAACGCGACCAGCACCTTCGACGGATCCGAGATTGAGGCCATGGTGCTGGTGCAGAACTCCGCTGCCGCTGTCATTGAAGATCTGACTGTCGATGCCACCAACAACGGCACGCAGTGCGGCCAGGATCCCATTGGCATCTTTTATCAAAACGCCTCCGGCTCTATCACCCACAATAACGTTCTCCATGTTCAGGTTCCGGACGGAGCTGGCTGCCAGGGCGGTCTCGGCATTTACGTAGAGAGCGGAGCGACCACCATACCGCCCAATCCCTCGAACGCAGCCAACTCCACCGTTTCGATCACGTATAACAATGTGCACGACTACG
>Ga0335080_10002316_pt1 | contig 18967 bp, 15 predicted proteins | sample Lox_Sample_34_FD_206720 | JGI IMG/M metagenome (GOLD analysis project Ga0335080, IMG submission 206720) | Soil microbial communities from Loxahatchee National Wildlife Refuge, Florida, United States - Lox_Sample_3.4 | ecosystem: Environmental > Terrestrial > Soil > Wetlands | place: USA...
CTGATTTCCCTGGGACTAGGGGTAAATTGCGCCCGTGGAGCGGACGGTCGCATTTCGCCGTCCGCGCTCTCGGTGTGAAGCCTTACTTACTTAAAACCGGAAGTAGAGCTCGAACTGAACCAGTCTCCGGCTGTAGCCGCTGGGATTGAAAGTGCCGGTGATGGCGCCGAAGTTGGTTGCCGTCGGCGTGGTCACCGGGGTGCCGAAATCGGGATGGTTGAAGACGTTGACCGCGTTCATGCGCAGCTCGGCGGAGACCCGCTCGGTGATATGCGTGGTCTTACCGACTTTGAGATCCATGTTCCACACCCACGGTCCGGAGAAGTAGTTGCGCTGCAAGGCGCCGATCGTGCCGGCGCCGGGCATGAAGAACACCTGGCCCGTAAACGGCGCCGAGCCATCCGCCGCCACAGCGCTGCCATCCAGCGGGTTCTTGGCCGAATCGGGAACCATCACGGGACCGTTGCCGGTCATGCGGAACGACCAGAACTGATCGAGCTGCCCCTTGGTCAGCGTGGTGTTCATGGTGTTGTACGTGGAACGGGCGGCACGATTCAAGGTGCCGCGGGTCGAATAGATGCCGAACGCGTTGCCGGACTGCTGCGTGTAGATGCCCGCCACGTTCCAGCCCTCGATCAGCTTGGAAACCACCGCGTTGGACGAGTGGAAGAAGCGGTTCTTCCCGAACGGCAGTTCCCAATACCCGTTGGCCTTGAACACGTGCGTGTTGTCGTAGGCGTAGGGGCGGCTGCGCTCGATCTTGGCGTTATTGATATCCAGGAACGGCTCGAAGTCGGTCTGCTGATCGCCTTGCGAATCGCCCAGGACGCGCGAAAAAACGTAATTGGCCTGGAACTGGAAGCCGTGCGAGAAACGGTGCGTCACATCGACCTGAAGCCCGTTGTAGGTCGCATTGCTGTAGTTGGTGAGAACGTTGCCGCCCAGGATATTGGGGTTGTTATAGAAGTTGGCGCTGCCGTTGATGCCCGAGGTCTGGTAATAGCTGGCTAACTCGCCCACCTGGCCGGTCTGGATATCGCTGATCACCGTGCCGTTAGTCAGGCTGCCGCCGCTGGGCAGGGTGGAGATGAACGGAAGCGCCTGGCTGCCGGCGATGTTCGCGTTGTAGGCCGGATTAAACACGCCGGTGGCTTTCTGAGCCAGAAAACCATTGTTCTGCGCCTTGATGAAATCCGGCAGAAGCTGGCTGATCACCACCTGGTTGTAGTCGATGCCGCGGATCATCTTGGTCTGGTGGTTGCCCACGTAGCGGATCTCGACCACCGTCGACTTGATGGCGCGCTGCACACCCACGTTCCACTGCTGGACGTACGGCGTCACCAGGTCGGGGCTGGGGAAGGCCATCGCGGCGCTGCGGTTGGTGGCGTAGTTGTCGGCCAGCGTCCGCGGCACCTTGAACACCGGCGTAGCGATCGCAGGCAGGCTGGATACCCGGGCCGCCAGGCCCGAGCCGGTGACCGACGTCTGCAGCCCGGCGTTGGTGCCGAGACTGTTGTCCACCGACCGAACCAGGTTGTCGTTGACGTAGCCGATCGAGTAACCGGCGCGCACCGCCCACTTGCCGCTGCCTGTAGGATCCCATGCCAGGCCGAAGTTGGGTGCAAAGTTGTTCAGGTCTTTCTTGTACCAGGGCCGGCCCACAGCGCCGCCGGCGAAATCCAGCGCCGTATTGGGGTTGAAAACGGTCGCGATGGGATTGTTGTTGGTCAACTGCGGGGCCAGGTAAAGCGCGTCGCGCTCGTCGATGGGAGAGTAGTAATCCCAGCGCACGCCTATGGTGGCCGTCAGGCGCCGGTTGATCTTCCAGGAATCGTTCACATAGAACGCATAGTTGTTGTTGATCAGGTGCCTCAGGTTCGTGTAGTTGGCCACGTAACCCGAGCTTCGGCTGCTCACGTTGAAGGTCTGCGTGTAGGCGCTCACGTACCCCGCCAGAAGCGAGAGCAGGCTGTTCGCGCGCGAAAGGTCGGTCGAGCTGATGCCCGGCAGATTGGCATTGGTCAGCGCGGGATTGCCACCGAGAGCATTAGTATATGTTGGGGTGATGCCGGCATCGTTATACGTTTCGATGCGCACGTCCTGCTGGAAATACCCGAACTGCAGGGTGTGCTTGCCGTGTACCCAGCCAGCGTTGTCGGCGAAATTGTAGGTGTCCGTGTTGCGCCCCTGCGTGCGGAAGGTGTTGATCGGGTTCGTGATCAGCGAAGGAGTGATGTAGTAATTCGGAATCGCCTGCGAAGCCAGGAAGATGGCCGGCGCCCAGTTGAAACCGAAACGCGCCTCGTTGGTCAGCGATGCGGTGGGATTGGTGCGCCAGGTGAAGGACATCAGCTTGGTGGTGTCGTCGTTCTGTACGGTGGGCACCAGGTCGAAAGTCGTCGCCACATCCGGGCGGTCCAGAATATCCCGGTTCCACAAGAACGTGAGGCGGAAGTTGTTGCGCGGCGACATCTGGTAGTTGCCGTTCGCGGTCAGGTTGTCGCGCGTGCGGTTGTTGCGCGTGTTGTACCGGTAGCCCGCCGTGTTGCGCACAAAGGCGGCTGTCGAATCGCCCACGTCGTAGTTATTGATATTGGCCGGACCCGGAACTTTCGAGATCAGCGCCGTCATGGTTGGATCCGCCTGCAGGCCCATCTGCTGCAGCACGTTGACCTTTTGCACGTTGCCACCGGTGTCGCGGTAGGTGAAGATCCCGTTGCGTGCATCGGCGGTGAGGATGGTGGTGTTGTACGTGGACTGCTGCTTCAGGCGAAAGGCCTCGTAGTTGGTGTAGAAGAACAGCTTGTTCTTCAGGATCGGTCCGCCCAGGGAGAAGCCCGCCTGGTTCTGGTTGAGGAACGGGATCTTGGTGCCGCTCTTGTTGTTGAACCAGGTGTTGGCGGCGAAGTAATTGTTACGGTTGGACCAGTAGGCGTTGCCGTGAAATTGGTTGCCGCCGCTGGGAGTCACGAACTGCACCTGCGAGGAGCCGCCGAACGCCGCCGCATTGGCGTTGGAAGTAGACACCGTCACTTCCGCCACCTGGTCCAGAAGCAGCAGGTTGGGCAGGAAGTCCAGATCGTTGGTGCGGATGAAATTGTCCTGGATGTTGATCCCGTCGATGGACACATTTGTGTATGTGGGACGCTGGCCGTTGACGGTAGTGTTGCCGGAGCTGTAATTGATGCCGGCCTGCGTCTGGAGGAAGCCCAGTGGGCTGCGGTTCAGCACCGGGAGATTGGCGATCTGGGTCTTGGCAATAGTGGTGGACACCTCGGCATTGGAAGTTTCCACCGTGGACGTCGATGCGGTGACTTCGACGGTCTGGGTCACGCCGCCGACTTCCAGCTTGATCGTGGGAACGTCCGTGGCACGGCCGGCGGCCACGATGAGACCGGTCACCTGTGCTTTCTGGAACCCCTTCGCCTCGACGAAAAGATTGTAGGTGTTCGGCGGGACGGCGGGAATGGTGAAATCGCCGGCCGCAGTGGTCTTGGCTGTGAACATGGCGGCGTTGGTGCCGGGCAGTTGCAGCATCACGGTAGCATCGGGCACGGCGGCGCCGGTGGCATCGAGTACGGTGCCGGTCACATTGGCCGCAACCTGGGCGTTAAGGTTGAGCGCGGCCAACAGAAGCAGCGCGGAAAGCAGTACGAAGGAGTGCGGACGAATCATAACCAACCTCTTTTCAGCGTTTCAACCGAGGACGAAGCGGCCTGTAGTCACCCGTCCCGCACTGGCCGTGGGAACGGACACCCACCTCAGGGTGGCTCGATTTAACCATATTGCAGTGGCTATTTCAAGCTATTAGCCTCTGTTTGGCTGAAATTAGACAAAAGATCGGAAATCTGAGGGGGCGGTCATCAAGGTCGAAATGAGAAGCGGCCTGCAGAGTTGCCTCCGCAGGCCGCTGTGAGGGGTCGATTATCCGTTTTCCGGCGTCTAGAAGTCGAAACGCAGGGCCAACTGGACGATGCGCGGGTTGTTCACCGCGGCGCTGATTCGCCCGAAGGCGATGGCATTGCCGCCGAAGTTCACGCCGGGATTGGCGAAATCGGGGTTGTTCACGAAGTTATACGCTTCCGCCCGGAAGGTGAGGTATTTCCGCTCGAACAACTCGAAGCGCTTCACCAGCGACATGTCGATGTTGAAGAATCCAGGCCCGCGGAAGGTGTTGCGCCCCGAGTTTCCGAGCGAGCCGGCCGCGGGTTCCGCGAAATTGGCGATCTCGGCGGGCGTGAAGTAGTAAACTCCGGGTCCGATGCCATTGTTCGAGGTCATCACGCTGCCGATGTTGCGCGAACCCGTGTAGTCCGCCCAGGTATTGGCAGTGCTCGGACCGGTGGCGCGGCCGGAGCTCACGGTGAAGGGCGACCCGCTCTCCCAGATCATGAGCGCGCCCAGGTCCCACCCGCCGACCAGCGTGTTGGCCCAGTGCGGCATATTGCCGCCGAGCGCGTGGCCTTTGCCGATCGGCAGCGTGTACTGCGAGGTCATGGTGAAGGCGTGTGGGATATCGAAGTTCGAGCGGCCGCGCTGCAGCCGCTCGTTGAAGCTGTCGAGCGGCGCCGCAAAGCCGTTGCCCTCTCCGCCGGTGGCTGTGGAAAGGTCGTTGTCGATGGACTTGCTCCAGGTGTAGTTGGCAGCCACGCGGAAAGCACCGAACTGCCGTTGCAGGCGAACCTGCAGGGAATTGTACGCGGAGCGGCCATCGTTGTTGCCGATGAGCACATTGCTGAACTGCGGGAAATGGCGCAGGTAGTATTCGGAGATGCCGGCGGCTGCGTACTTGGAATAATTGTTCACGTCGGTGGTGTTGGCAGCCGTGCCCACCTGGCCGGTTGAGAACACGCTGGAGCCGATGGCGGAAACCGCGGCCGAGGCCGAACCGAAGATCGAAGCGATCGGGTTCGACAGCGGCACCGCGCCCAGGTTCGAGAGGTTGCCAGCGATCTGGTTGAACGCCGTCAGGAAGCCGTTGTTATAGATATACGACTGATCCAGGTTCGTCTGGAAGAAGAGCTTGATGCCGCGGTTGGCAACGTAGCCGACGTCCAGAATGGTGTTCTTGGCGATCTGCCGCTGGATGTTGAGATTCCACTGCAGCACATAGCCAGTCTGCAGGTTCGGGTTCATCAGATCCAGGGCCACCTGGCGCGTGGTGGGCGGGGTCAGCGCCGGACTGGCCGGCTGCGAGGGAAGCGGCGGAGACGTGCCGATGCGGACGTCGCTGCCGGAAGTCGAGTTCGGGAAGAGGGTCACTGCCTGCGAGAAGCCGGGCGTAGCTCCGTCCACGGAACTGGTCGCCGCTCCGACGATGCGGTCATTGAAGACACCAAAACTGCCGCGGATCGAGGTCTTGCCGTCACCGAACGGATCCCAGGCAAAGCCGACGCGGGGGGCGAAATTCTTCCAGTTGTTGCCCCACCAGTGGCTGGAGGGCTGCACCGTCGCGTTGTCGATCAGTCCGGCAGTATTGAACATGTTGATGGGGGTCATGACTCCCTGCTGACCGTCCTGCTCGTACGGCACGGGATAGAATTCCCAGCGCAATCCGAGGTTGATCGTCAGTTTTCGGTTGACCTTCCAGTCGTCCTGGCCGAAGAAGCCATACTCGTGGAACAGGAAGTTGCGCACGCGCGGAGTGCCCGCCGCCTGCCACGTGGTGAGATTGCTGTAGTAGGTTTCCCCGACCGAGGAAATGCGGCCCAGCAGGTCGTTCCACATGCCCTGGAAGACGGTGAGCTGCGTCGAAGACAGACCGGCCGGGATCAGGCTGGAGCTCAGAATATTTCCATTGGCCGTGCTGAGCGAGATGTTCGGATAGATGCCGGCGGCGTTAAAGCCGTACTGCTTGGTGAAGCGGAGCTGGCCGCCGAACTTGAAGGTATGGTTGCCGTGGATCTTCGTCAGGTTGTCCGTGTACTGATTGACCGGCGAATTGCGTCCTTGCGGGAACGCGGTGAGTATCGGTGTGGTCCAGGTGTTGAAGCTGACCATCGGGCCGGCAACGCGCTCCGGCCGGTTGAAGTTCACCGACGCGCTCTGGTGACCGTAGCGAAATTCGTTGACCAGGTTGGGGCTGATGGTCCAGTCCCAGCCGCCAGCCACGCCCCAACGCTTGCCGCCCTGTGTTCCAGGATCCTGGCCAGGCACCACGTTCTGAGCGCCGTTGAGCGAGTCGATGGCCGAATTGCGCTGCCAACTGGTGCGCTCGAAGATATGATTCTTCTCGTTGATGTTGTAATCCGCTTTGATGGTGAACTGGTCGGAGTAGCTGCCATTGGGGAAGTTGAAACTGTAGCAGGAGGAGTTCAATCCGTCGGCGCCGGAGCAGTTATTGTTGTTGGGCGCCGGGTAGAGCTTGAGCAGTGACGCGACCGTGGGGTCGATTCCCTTGTGAAGAGGATCGTTGGTGACGATGTTGTACTGTTGCACGGGGCCGCCGCCGGCGGGCTGCCACTGGTAAATTCCCTGCAGCGCGGTGGCAGTGGGAACCAGCGTGTTCTGAATGCCCTGGGCGTGGGTGCGGATGCCCTGATAGTTGCCGAAGATGAAAAGTTTGTTTTTCTTGATGGGGCCACCGAAGGAGCCGCCGAAGACATTCTGGATGAGCACCGGGATCGGAACACCGGCGCTGTTATTGAAAAAGTCGTTGGCGTTGAGGTCGCGATTGCGCAGGTAGTCGAACCCATTGCCGTGATACTGATTGGTGCCCGAGCGGGTGATCAACTGGACCTGCCCGCCGGCGCTGCGCCCATATTCGGCCTTGCCGCTGCTGCTGACCACGCGCGCCTCTTCCACCGAGTCGGTGTTATTCGCCGTCAGCGAGAGTCCGATGCGCGGCGCCACTGAATCGTTGACATCGATGCCGTCGAGTGTATTGTTGTTACTGCCCTGGCGCAGGCCATTGACGTGGGCGAAGCTGTAATCGGCGCCGCTGGAGCTCCCGTTGGCCTGCGGATTTATCTGTACGCCAGGCTGGAAGACCGCCAGGGTGATGGGCGTGCGCGCCAACTGCGGCAGGGTCGCGATATCTTTGATGGTCACCGAGTTCGCCACCTGCGAATCGCTGGTCTGCACGTTGATCGCGTTGGCGGTGACCTCCACTACCTCGGTCATCTGCCCGACTTCCAGCGTGACGGACTGGGAGACGTTGGCCGCCGCGTCAAGCTCGATTCCTTCAATCGCGGCTTTCCGAAAACCGGGAGCTTCAACGATCAGCTCATAGTTGCCCGGCTGCAGGGCCGGCAGGACATAGTCGCCGTTGGCATTCGTGGAAGCCTCAGTTCTCACCTTGGTTGCCATATGGACCGCAGTCACTTTAGCGTTGGGCACCACCGCGCCCGTGCTATCGTGAACGGTTCCCACCAGACGAGCAGTTTGGGTTTGTCCGAAGCACAAACCTGCCAGGAGCACGAAGGCCAGAAAGAGCCCGAGATTACAGAGAAATACACGTCTCATACGTAAGACCTTTTCTTAGATTGCGATGTCTCCGTACCGGCGTACGGCGTCGACTAACCACAACGAGATGGATCTACTTTAAACGGATCCGATGAAAATATCAACCATTTAGCGCCGTATTTTCCGAAAAAAGCGCCATATCACGCCGCGCAATCCCACGCCTTGCACTTCTACACATAGTGGGATAACGTGTAGAAGAGCGAGGTATCGCGGATGGCGGAGAAATCCGAACTACCGCAAGGAACTCTCGACCTTTTGATTCTGAAGGTTGCCGCCCTCGGACCGGTACATGGCTATGCCATCGCGCAGCGCCTGCAACAGGTGTCGCGCGACGTGGTGCAGGTGCCCCAGGGATCGCTCTACCCCGCCCTGCACCGCCTGGAAAACCGAGGCCTTTTGAGCGCGGATTGGAGGCAAACCGAGACGGGCCGCGAGGCCAAATTCTATCGTCTGACTCGAAAGGGCCAGTCACAGCTCGAGACCGAGACCGCAAGCTGGCAGCGTCTCACCGAAGCCGTGAGCCTGATCCTCCGCATGTCGGAAGGAGGCGCCGAATGAGGTGGCGGCATCGCCTGCTCCACCGCGGACAACTGGAAGAACAGCTCGAAAAGGAGCTCCGCTTCCACGTGGAGCAGCACGCCGCGGACCTGGTCGCGCGCGGTGTCGATCCGGCGGAAGCACGGCGGCAGGCGCGGCTGGCGCTCGGCGGTCCCGAGCAGGTGAAGGAGAGCTGCCGCGATGCCCGGGGGACCCGATGGCTCGAAGACCTGTGGCAGGATTTCCGGTACGCGGTCAGAACCCTGGGACAGAAGCCCGGATTCACGACCGTTACCCTGTGTACCCTGGCGCTCGGCATCGGAGCCACCACCGTAATGTTCACGGTAACCGACGGCGTGCTGCTAAAGCCTCTGCCCTATGCCGATCCGGAAAAGTTGCTTGCGGTGCACGGACGGTCGGCAATCTGGAACGCCGCGGCGTTCGGCGAGCAAAACGTCGCCTACCTGGATTTTCTCGATTTGAAGCGCGCAACCCGCTCGCTGGCGATGGCGGGATGGCTGTACAGCGGCGGCACGGTCAGCGAGCCCGGGAATGCAGCCTACGTGGAATGGCGCGAGGTCTCGCCGGAGCTGTTTGCGTTGTTGGGCGTCCCGCTGCTCGCCGGCCGCACGTTTCTGCCTGAAGAAGACCGGCTCGGCGCAGCGCCCGTGGCCATTCTCGGCTACAGCTTCTGGCAGCAACGCTTCGCCGGAAGCACCGCGGCGATCGGCCAATCCGTGGTACTGGACGGTATGCGGCGCACCGTAGTGGGAATCGCCCGCGCCGCGTTCCGGCTCGACGGCGACGAACCCGATCTCTACACGCCGCTGGGCCAGAACCCTGGAAGGTTCCTGCAAAACCGCCGGGCTCATCCGGTGGGCGTGCTGGCGAGGCTCCTGCCGGGCGTGACCATCGCGCAGGCGCAGGCCGAGCTCTCGGCCATGGCCGGACGCCTGGCCGCGCAATACCGCGACACCAACGCCGACCGCGGCTTCGATGCGCGCATCCTGCGGCCCGATGTGCAGGACGTTGCGGGAACGCTGTGGCTGCTTCTTGGCGCGGTGACGATCGTCCTGCTGATTGCCTGCGCCAACGTGGCCAGCCTTCTGCTGTCGCGGGCCTTGTCGCGCGAGCGCGAATTGGCCATGCGCACCGCCCTGGGCGCGTCGCGCGGGAGGTTGGTACGCCAATGCCTCACGGAAAGCGCGGTGCTCGGACTCTCGGGAGGCGTTCTGGGCGTGGCGCTGGCCGCGCTTGGAATCCGGCCCTTTGTCGTGCTCTGGCCGGGCGCGCTGCCGCGCGCGGAAGAGGTCCGGCTCGACTGGCGCGTCCTGGCGTTCGCGCTGGCCGTTTCACTCCTCAGCGGAGTAGTTTTCGGACTCGCGCCCGCCCTGCGCGTTCCCACACGTCACCTGGAACAGGCTTTGCGCTCTGGATCACGGACGCTCGCGGGCAGTTCGCGGCGGCTGCACGGGGCGTTCGTCGTCTCCGAGATCGCGCTGGCCGTGGTGCTGCTGGTCTCGGCAGGCCTGCTGGGCCGCACGCTGGTGCGCCTATCCTCGCTCGACCCCGGCATCAATATCCGCAACGTGTTGGTTGCGCGGACCGCGCTGGCGCCCGCGACCCTGGCCAGCCCGGCGCGCATCCGCATCGCCTGGGACGAGATTCTGGAGCGGGCGCGCCGCGTCCCCGGCGCGGATGCCGTGACCCTGGTAGACACGGTTCCCATGCGTCCGGGGAACAACCAGAACGGCTACTGGACCAACGCCGCTGTGCCGCCCGAAAACCGCCAGCCGATGGCGCTCTCCACTTGCGTGACTCCGGACTACCTGAAAGTCGTGGGCCTGCCGCTGCACGAGGGCCGGTTCTTCGACGAACGGGACCGCATGGGCAGCGAGCCCGTGATCGTCATCGACGACGTGCTGGCCAAGGACGCATTCGGTCGGGACGAAGCCGTCGGGAAGCGGCTCTGGATTCCGGACATGGGTTCGGCGCCGCTCAAAGTCGTGGGCGTGGTGGGGCACGTGCGCTATTGGGGGCTGGCCGGCGACGACCAGGCGCGCGTCCGGGCGCAGTACTACTATCCGTTCGCCCAAGTGCCCGATGCCTGGCTGCGCCGCTGGTCGGAGCTGATGTCGATCGCCGTGCGCACCACCGTGCCGCCGCTGAGCCTGGTCGAGCCGCTGCGGGTATCGGTGCGCGGGGCCGCCAACGACCAGGTGCTATACGAGGTGCGGACGCTGGAACAGTTGGCGCGCAGCTCCGTGGCCCGCCAGCGTTTCCTGCTGCTGCTGTTCGCGGTGTTCGGCGGACTCGCCCTCATGCTGGCGTGCATCGGGATTTACGGTGTCCTGGCCTACCTGACCGCTCGGCGCGTGCCGGAGATCGGCGTCCGCATGGCGCTGGGTGCGAGCGGCAGCGACGTGATCCGCCTGGTGCTGCGCCAGAGTGCCTCGATGATCGTCATCGGTGTGGGTGTGGGCTTATGCGCCGCGCTGGCCGCTGGAAAAATCCTGCAGCGGCTGGTCGAAGGAATGCAGTCGGGTGGCGTGGGTACGTCCGTGGGCATGGTGGCCGTGCTGGTGGCAGCGGCGCTCCTGGCCAGCTTCGTGCCGGCGCGGCGGGCAAGCCGGGTAGACCCGGTGCGGGCGCTACGGGAAGAATGAACGCCTACGCGATCAGTTCGAGCAGGCCGTCGATCAACTGCGAGAGTGTTTCTGTGTCGAAGATGGCGATTCTCTTGCCGAGACGGTCGATTGAGATTGTGCGAATCTGTGAGATCTTGACCCAAGAGGATTTCGGGAGCATTTCGGCCGGAAGCGCCAAGGTCAGTGGGAACCCCGCCCGTTGCGGCTGGCACGTGATTGCCATCGCAATCACCGTTTCTGATTTTCGATTAAAAAGGTCGTGGCTAAGGATCAGAACCGGCCGCAAACCAGCCTGTTCCCGTCCCCTGACGGGATTCAGGTCAGCCCAGTAAATTTCACCCCTCAGTATTCGGCCCAAGAGCGGTCACCCAAACCCTGTTCGGCTAACTGCTTTTCTTCGTGGGGATCGATCTTTGAGAGCTCGCGCACCAGCCGAGTCCGCTTTTCGCGCTCGCTTAACAGGTTGACGGCTGATTGAAGCGCGCGGCTTCTATTTGGGTACTTGCCTTCCCTGACCCAGCGGTCCAGGTCGGCGACGGTCCTTTGGTCCAAGGTAACTGCGATCTTCTGAACCATATCTCCAGTATGACAAAACGTCCTACCGTGGTTCAAGCCTGGGAGAAGGATAAGTCGGCTCGCCTACTTCTGGAAAATTACCGTGAACGACACCACGAGGGTGTAGAGCGCGAGAGACTCGATCAGCACCAGACCCAGCAGGAGGGCAAAACGGATTGCCGTGGTGGCGCCGGGGTTCCGCGCCATTCCTTCCGCGGCGCCTACCACCGCCTTTCCCTGCGCCAGGGCGGCCAGGCCGGAAGCGATCGCCATGGCGAACACGGCAGCCACCGGGATCCAGTAGCTCTTCTCTGGTTGGCCGCCGGAAGCCTGGGCAAACATCGTTGGGCTGGCGAGCAGAAAAGACGCCAGCAGCATCGTCGTTCGTTTGGACATTGTAATCTCCTGGGAGAATTTCCACCCATCGCTCAGGAGATTCCCGATCGCGCGATGCAGTGGAACAGAGATTCTATCGCGCCCCGGTGTCGGATCAGGTAAACGAAAGCGTCAGATCTCGACCGTCTCGCGGTCTCCTGGCAATTGTGCCTTCAGCCGGAACTGCTTGTCGAGGGCCGCCGCCAAGGCTCCCCGCGCGTCGGTGTCGCCGTGAGTGAGGAATACTCTCGGACGGCTGGGTAACATCGGCGAAAGCCACATAAGCAGGTAGGCCGAACCGGTGACATCGCCCCCGCCCGCGCCGAACAGAGTAACTCTCATAGTTCTCCGTAGTGACGATAACGGCGGCCTTGATGCGGATGTAGATTATTGGAGGCCGATCAGTGCGCAGCCCAGTATGCCGGGTGTCCGATATAGGTCTCGTTCTCCAGGTTCGCCAGGATCACGCGGCGAAGGGCAATGACGTCCACCTCGCCCTGCTGCTGATACAGCACCTTGCCGCCCGGAGCGATCAGCATCGTGAAGGGCACACCGGCTTCCCACTTGGGCTCGAATGCCGCCTGCATGGCGTAGGTGTCTTCGGAACCGAAGAGCAGATTGCGGCTCGACGCGTGCTGAGCCTGAAGGGTCTTCAGCACACCGGTCTTTTCGTCGGGATAGTTGGCGGAGACGGTGACCAGGTCGAAGTCGCGGCGGCGGAGCATGCGATAGGTTTCTTCGATCGCGGGGAATTCCGTGAGACAAGGTCCGCACCAGGTAGCCCAGAAGTTGACCAGCAGCACCTTGCCGGTTGGATTGGAGCGCAGCTTCTTCAGGTCATCGGCTGAAGCCATCTCGACGTTGACAGCCTCGGCCTCGATGCGCTTCATCTCGGCCAGGCGGCTATCCGTCTTCGATTTCCACTTGGTGGAGCACCCGAACGCCGGAGTATGCGGAACCGCAACCGGTTGGCCGGCCAGCATCGCGTCCAAGGCGCGCCGGGCGTCTTGAATCTTGACCAGGGACTCACGCTGAGCGTTGTCGATCCGTCCTTCGTAGCGCAGCTTGCGGTCCCGGTCGAAGATGAAGACGTGCGGCGTGGCTTGCGGTCCGTACGCCTGCGCAACCGACTGCGTCTCGCCATCGTAGAGGTACGGGAAGTTGAACTGGCGGTATTCCGCGCGGACCTTCATTTCGTCGAGGCTGTCGCTGACATCGGTGTAGCCGAGTTCGGAGAGCGTGATGGCCTTGGGGTCATTGGGATTGATGGCGACGAAGCCCACGCCCTTGCCGCGATAGTCCTCGACCAGCCTCTTCATGCGTCCTTCGTAAAGCTGCGAGGTCGGGCAATGGTTGCAGATGAACATGACCACCAGGATCGGGTCGGTGTACTCCGCGAGCCGATGGATCTTGCCGTCGATGCCGGAAAGAGCGAAATCCGGCGCGGAGGACCCTATGGCCAGAGTGGGGTGCTGCTGGCTCACGGGTGGAGTGAGGCGCGGCTCCTGGGCGAAGGCGGCGAGGCTGATCAGGATCGCGGCGAGGCAGAGGCGGATTGGAATCCTCATGGCGGTTTCCTTGGGTCTCGCATCAACGGTATCAAATCCGGAGTCAGAGCAGTGACCGCGCCTGCTCCCAGATTTCCCTGACGAGATCGCCCGCCGGTATGGAGCGCGCCATGGCGGCGGACTGTCCGGCCCAGCCCTGCCTGCGATGATAGTCGCCGGCCGCGGCGCCGGTCTCCTTCATGCGTGCGAGCTGATGGCTCCGGCCATGGGTGCGAGCAGGATGGGGACTCGGAGGCCGTAGCGCTCACAGAAGGCGTCGGCGCGGCCGGTGCGCATCTTCATACAAGAAAACTGCGCGGGCTGCCGCCGGCGGTACACACGGCCTCTGCGGCAAGGTAGCCGCTGCGCACCGCGCCTTCCATGGTGGCCGGCCAGCCAGTGCGGGTCCAATCGCCCGCCAGGAAGAGATTCGCTTGCGCCGTCCCGGGGCCGGGGCGCAGATGCTCGGTCTCGGGAGCCGCCGAAAACGTGGCACGCTGCTCCTTCACGACGTGCGACTTCAACAGCTTCGCATCGTGGACGCGCGGGAAGAAGAGGCGCAGGTCGCCGATCGCGATGTCCACGATCTCGTTGCGCGAAAGAGGCGTCAGGTCGCGCGAGGCGCTCACCACAAGCTGAAGATACTTGCCGCTGTCTTTATTGAACATCCACTGCATGGTGCGGTCGAGCAGCGTGGCGTGCGGCAGTGTAGTGATCTCACGGTCGAACCAGAGATGCACTCCGGTGATAGGAGAATGTTCGAGCTTTGGCGCAGGCAGCCCGAGGGCCTCGAGCCGCTCGAACGGCAGTGCGCAGATGTAGGCGTCCGCGGCGCAGGTCTGCCCCGCGACGGTGAAACCTTCGGGTCCGATGCCGTCGACCGTCGAGCGGAAGTGCATGCGCACGTTGGGCAGCTTGCTCCAGGCTTCGGCCGAGTAGAGGCTTCCCAGCGGAATGCTGGGAACGCCCATTTCGTAGGCGTCGGCACGCGCCAGAAAGCCGAGCCAGAAGACCTGGAATCCGTGCGTGGCGGCCATGCGGTCCAGGTCTTCGTTGACGGCGCTGACCAGGATCTGCCGCCAGAACCGGTCGATTGCGTGGGGCGTCTGCCGCTTCTGCAGCAGCCAGTCGAGCATGCTGATGCGGTCGAGATCCTTGCGGCGGTTGCGCTCCCGGCGCAGGGCAAGCAGGGCGCGGGCAATGCCGATCTTGTCGGCGCGCGCCAGGCAGTGCATGCCTAAGAAAGCTCCCGTGAAGTGGAAAGGCGCGGGCAGGCGGCCGCGCCGGAGAACCGAAATCTTGCCGCCGGGCTCGATGAAATAGAACTCGCGATAGAACCGGATGCGGTCGCGGACGCCCAGGCGCTGGTAGAAATCGAGCAGGTTGGTGCAGCAGCGAAGCAGAATATGCTGGCAGTTGTCGATGGTTTCAGCGACCTCGCCGGCGGAGGCCGGGACGGCGTACGAGGTCGCGCGTCCGCCCAGGAACGGGCGCGCTTCGAAGAGGTCGACCTCGTAGCCCGAACTGCCGAGGGCAGCGGCGGCCGCGAGCCCGGCAAGTCCTCCTCCGGCGATCAGTACCTTGGGCATTCAGTTGGTAGTATGCCAGACGCTGGGATGAAATTTTAGACGCACCGGGCACGCGAATCGTTAGGATTGAGGGCGGAGGACCGTCATTGTATATATGATGACTTTTCGAGTTGGCCTGCTGGCCGGGCTGGCAGCGGCCTGCGCGGCCGGGCAATCGCCGGTGCGCGTGATTTTCCTGGAGCCTGTGAGCGGAGTGGACACGCGCGGCCCAGAGATCGAAGCGAAGAACGCGCTTTACCGGCCGGCGGCCGATCCCGGCCGCTACGCTGCCTGGCTGAATAACGATTCCGCGGCGCGCGCATTCCGGCTCTATCGCGATGCCTGCGAGATCGTGCACGCGGGCACTGGCATCCCGGATTACTACGTGGCACTGGTGAAAGGCGGCAATCACGCCGCGGCCGGATTCCGCGTGCAGAAAGGAGACGCAGTCGAAGAGCACCCGGGACAACCTTATATCCTGCTGGACGCCGAAGAGTGGCGCTTCGAGACCACGCTGCTGCACGAGACCGGGCACATGGCGATGGAGATGCTCGCCGGCGGGCGCCAGATGGAAGGCAAGGCGATGGCCGCCATCCCGCACTCGACCGCGGCGCTCACCGATCGCAACACGGCCTTCAGCGAAGGGTACGCCATCCACCTGGAGACCATGCAGGCGCATCTCGGCCGCGATACACGCAATCGCCAGCGGTATCACCGCGGTTTGGTGCTGTTCGGCGACGGCCCGTTTCAGGCAGTGGAATATTTCCGGCACTCCGCGGATCTGACCAGCTATTCGCAGAACGTGGCGCGCTACAGCGAGGTCCGCGAGAACAATTTTGCGTTCGAGAGCGCGTTTCAGGGAGCGGATTACCTCCGCGTGCAGCTCGAAAAGGCGCGCGATTTCGCCGCTGTCCGAGATGCCAATCAGCTCCTCGAGGCCGAAGGCTATTACGCGAGCTTCTTTTTCCTTTACGTGATGCGCGGTACCAGCGTCCCGGAAGATGCAGCCATCGATGCCCGCGAGCGCCAAGTGCTGCGGGCCATCCACGCCGCCTTTCAAACCAACCCCAGGCTCGAGCCCGGACCGTGGTTGCCGCGCGTGGTCATCGAATATATGAAGCTGTTCCCCGAAGAGAAGACATCGATCGTGGACGCGCTCAACGACACCAGTCACGGCGTATTCGTCGACCCCGCTGCGGCCTCGCTTTGGAGGGACCATTACGTGGCTGCACTCCGACTGGACGTGGGCAAGATGAATGCGCAGGGAATCACCGCCTCGCGAAAGAAGTGGCGCGAGCAGGTGCTGGCCGATCCCGGGGTTCTGCTTTCGCGACTCGGACCGGAGGTGGCGTGCGAAGTGCCCTCGGTGAAGGTGCGGATCGCGGCCTTCGGCGAGGAGATGACCGTGCGCTTCGACGTCAACACGGTCCAGCCCGGGATTATGCGCCTGGTGCCGGGGATCAGCGAGGCGGAGGTAGCCGCGTGGCAATCGGCGCGCGCGCAGAAGCCGTTTTCCGGGGACGAGGACTTCGCCGCGCGAGCCGGGTTGAGGAAAGAGATCTTGACCGCGATGAAGTTCTGAGCGTCCGTGGGACCAGCTCAGCCGGTCCGGGGCCGATCGGAAATCTGCCCCACAAGCGCGTCGATCGTGGTCTGAGCGATCGGATGGTACCCCGGCCGCGCCTTGGCATAAATCGCGCGGGCCCGCTCGCGCCCGTCCTCGGTCTTCATTAACTCCGTATACAGCGGCTTGAGGAACTTGCGCCGGCCCACCGAGCACAGAAACGGCTCCACGTTTTCGATGCCGGGCGGGTAGCCGTGCTGCACGCTCATCAGCAGCCACTGGTGCAGGATCTCCGAGTTCCGCGCATCGCTCAGATGAAACTCGCGGTCGAGGCGCGCCATGTCGGGCGCCGTCTGCGATCGCAGGAAATGCAGCCATTCGTGGGTCGACCACCCGGGCGCCGGCCAATCGAGGTGCTCGAACGCGTCCGAGTGCGGCCGCGCGGCACCGGGCGGGACTCCGGGGCGCGAGATCCATTCGTCGAGCGGCACCGGGTTGGGCAGCGCCGCGCGCAGGTACTCCTGGAACTGCGTGGTGGTGATGCTCTGAAACGCGAAGCGGTCAAAGTAAGCGCGCAGGAATGCGTCGAAGCGCTCGCGGCCCACGGATTCCTCGATCGTGCGCAACAGCAGCGCGCCCTTTTCGTACGGCACCAGCGTACAGCCGTCGTCGGGATCGCGGCCGTTGAGGTCCACGTGCAGGACGCGGTCGTTCTCCGGCAGCCGAGCGAACTCCTTCTCCAGTTCGCCACGGCCCAGCACTGCTTCCATATCCGCGCGGCGGCGGCCGTAGACCTGTTCGAGCACGCGGCGTTCGACGTACACCGTGAAGCCCTCGTTCAGCCAGAAGTCGCTCCACGTGGCATTGGTTACCAGGTTGCCGCTCCACGAGTGCGCCAATTCGTGCGCCACCAGAGAGACCAGGCTCTTGTCGCCGGCCAGCACCGTCGGCGTGGCGAACGTCAGGCAGGGGTTCTCCATGCCCCCGAACGGAAACGACGGCGGCAGCACGAGGATATCGTAGCGGCCCCAGCGATACGGCCCGTACAGCGACTCGACCGCCTGGATCATGCTCTCGGTATCCTCGAATTCGCGGGCCGCGGCATCGAGCAGCGCAGGCTCGGCGTAGACCGCGGAGCGCGGCCCGATCGAGCGATGCGCGATGTCTCCGGCGGCCAGCGAAATCAGATAGGACGGGATCGGGTGGTCCATGCGGAAAACGCTGTCCCGTGCCACGGCGCCCATCACGGCCCGCAGGGGCGCGGGAACCGTTACCCGTGCCTCGAACGTCACTCGCACGCCGGGCGTGTCCTGCAGCGGAATCCAGCTTCGCGCGTGGATGGCCTGCGACTGCGTGAACAGGAACGGATGCTGCCTGCCCGCGGTCTGCGGCGGATCGAGCCATTGCAGCCCGCTGGCCGGCGGCGTTGTCGCGTATCGGACCTTCACCGCTCTGGTTCCCTGCCCCACCCGGATGAACAGCGGCCGGCCGAGAATCGCATGCTCCGGCCCCAGCTCCCACGATTTCGCCGGCTCCACCGAGCCGATCTCCAGCCCGCGCGTATCCAGGATCAGCTCCTTGCCAGCGAGCAGATCGAAGTGCAGCTCCGCCGAGCCTTCCAGCACTTTGCGGCTGAAATCGACTTGCAGATCGAGAGAGATGTGCCGGACGCGCGCGCGGTCCGGCCGGGAGAACGAATGGACGTCCATGGATTCATGATAGAATTCACTTGTCCCATCCTTCTAGTTCTGAGTCGGGAACTCGTCAAAAATACAAGCTATGCCCAAGCAGGAACCGAAGAGAGTCCTCGCGGTAGTGAATGATCTGTTCTTCTCCGTCAAGATCAGCGAAGCCGCCAAGCGTAACGGACTGGCCCTGGAGTTCGTGAAAGAATCCGGGGAAGTGCTCGAAAAGGCGAAACACAGACCGAGCCTGATCGTGTTCGATCTGAACTTCGATGCAGTCGATCCCTTGAAGCTCATCACCAAGCTCAAGGGCAGCACGGAGACGAAGAGCGTGAGCCTGCTCGGCTACCTCTCCCACCTCCAGAGCGAGCTCAAGGTGAAGGCGCAGGATGCCGGCTGCGACATGGTCCTCGCCCGCTCGGCGTTTTCGCAGAATATGCTCATGATCTTCAAACGCCACGCCGGCATCGGCTAGCAATTTACCCCGCGTAAGACCTGCCTGTTAACGTTTACATTTCCGTGCGCCGGAATTAGTGTATACTCTCTCCACTGGGTCAAAAATCACATTCGAGGGGTAAACAATGCAAGCTTATCGCTGGCTGTTTGCGGCCACTGTCGTGTGCGGGTCTCTTTCCGCTCAAGTCACTTCACGATTAACCGGATCTGTAACCGATCCGAGCGGCGCGGCGGTACCCGCGGCGGTGGTCGATGTCTATTTGCCCGGCGGCGCCAAGCCGCTGTTGAGCGTGCCGACTACGACCGACGGCCTGTTTGCGTTTACGGGCGTCCCACCCGCAACCTATGACGTTATTGTCTCCGCGGCAGGTTTCCGCAAGCATACCGACCGCGGAGTCGTGCTGACGGCCGGCGTCGAGACGGCGATGCCGGCGATCAAACTGGAAGTGGGCAGCGTTACCGATACCGTGGAGGTCACCGACTCCGCGACGACTGTCCAGACCACTAACGCCGAAGTGGCCATGAACATGAGCCGCACCCAGATCAAAGACCTGCCGCTGCTCAACCG
>Ga0335080_10002317_pt1 | contig 18957 bp, 17 predicted proteins | sample Lox_Sample_34_FD_206720 | JGI IMG/M metagenome (GOLD analysis project Ga0335080, IMG submission 206720) | Soil microbial communities from Loxahatchee National Wildlife Refuge, Florida, United States - Lox_Sample_3.4 | ecosystem: Environmental > Terrestrial > Soil > Wetlands | place: USA...
CTGGCTGGCAATCCAGGCGGCCGTGAAAGATGCGCGCGGCGCGGGCGTTCGCCCGCCCGGCCCCGCGTCCCCGGAGATGCTGGCCTGGCTGGACGCTGTGGAAGCCGAGGTCGAGACCCGCTTGGGCGACACCCGCAAGGCCTTGCAATTGATCAGCCACGCCGAGGACATCTTCGCCGGCGAAGAACCCCGGCCCTCACCCGCGTGGCTGGACTGGTTCTCACCGGTATACGGCTCGCCGGGTTCAAGGGCAACACGCTGATGGTCGCTCACCACCACGCCGCCGCGCGCGAGACGCTCCAACAGGTCCTGGGCCTGCTGCCTGATGCTGCGGTCAAGCAGCGGTCGATCATCCTGGCCGACCTCGCGGCGGTCGCCGTAGCCGAGAACGATCCGGATCAGGAGTGCGCACTGGCTGAAGACACACTCGATCACCTGACGCGGTACTGGTACGCGACCGGCATGGACCGGGTCCGCGCGGTCCGCCAGACCCTCACGCGGTGGGATTCGCTGCCCAGCGTGCGCCGGCTCGATGAGCGCCTGTACGACTGGAACACCACCGTCAGCGCGCTGACCGGCTAGCGGCCGCCACCACGGCGGGTAGATCGGCGAGCGAGGTGATCGGCCAGTCGGCCGCGGCGGCCATGCCCGGATCCTGCGCAAAGATGTAGCCCCACGGACCGCGGCGGAGGAACACCGTCCGCATACCGGCTGCCTTGGCCGGTCGCAGATCGTTGTCCAGCCGATCCCCGACATAGGCGATCTGGCCGGCCTCCAGCGAAGCGGCAGCGATCACCGCGTCGAAAAACGCCGCGCTGGGCTTGCTCACCCCCGGGCTGGCACCATGACCAGCGACCACGAGCGCAACGGCACGACCACCTTGCTTGCCGCGCTTGACGTGCTCACCGGCACGGTGATCGGCGCGTGCCTGCCCCGCCACCGGCGCCGCGAGTTCCTGAAGTTCCTGCGCGCCATCGACCGGCAGGTTCCCCAGGGCCTGCAGATCCACATGATCCTTAGTGACCGGCAAGGAACGAGCAAGCTAACGGAGAGACATTACATTAGGTACTCGCGACGGGCTACGGGCCGCGCCAGGTGTCGGCTTCGAACTACCGCTTGCGAACGGATGGAGCAGGGGAGCGAAGTCGCCGCTGGTGTCGGCCCGGTCGAGCGCGGCATCCAGATCGGCACCGTATCGAGTGAGGCATTCTCAGGCGTCCGCGGCGCGCGCCGCGGACGCAGCCCGCTTCCTGCGCGTCATCGTGATGGTGAGCATGGCGAGCACGGGGACCAGCGACACCCCTATCCCCAGCAACCAGTCGGTCGTCGTGAAGAGGCCTTCCATGATGATGTACGCGATGACCAGCGTGCAGTACGGCATGAGCACGAAGACCGTCGTGACGAGGCCGGGGTTGTAGCCACGGTGTCTGCTCTGGAACACCACGGTGTGGGTGAAGTTGTTGACACAGAGCTGCAGCATGACGCCGATGAGCCCCACCCACGGGGCGACGTTCGCGAGCAGCGCCCCGGTGATGATGATCGTCCAGAAGAACGCGTTGACTCCGAACTCGTACGGATCGTTCAGCGGCGCGTCTTCCGACGGCGGTTTTGAAGCGAGAGGCGAGTCGACGTTGATTAGACGGTTTGGGTGATGTGGGTGGACTTGTGGCCTACCGTGTCGCTGATGTCCTGGATGGGGACATCGTTGCTGCTCATGATGGACACGGCCGTGTGGCGTCCTTCGTGGGCGTGCCAGTGGCCGAGGCCGGCGCGGCGGGTGAGCTTGCCGAACCGCCAGTTGAGCGCGTCGCGGGTGTAGGGACGGCGGCAACCTGCGCCCGGCGGGGTGGCCGCAACCGCCGCGCAAACTGGCCCGCGATCACGCGCGTGACCACCCCGGCGGCGTAACAGCAGGCGCGCGGCGGCTGATCGGCTGTTCGCCGTCTGCCGCCGCCGTCAGGGCGGCCCTCCACTCCTGGGTACCCGCGCTGTGCTCGGACGGCCGCGCCGGTCCGGCGCTGCGGGCTGCGGCTGGCCCGAGGCGCCGCGGGTCACGTTGCGTCGGCAGGTGTGTGCCGCAGCCGCCGGAACACGCACCGAACGGGAGTTCTTCAACCGGCTTGCCGCGGGGGTGCTGGTCCGCCGCCGATCCTGCTCGGTGGCACCCCGGTCGCGTGAGCCCCATCGATCCCTCCCGCCGCACCTGCCCGCCGTAGGAAATCCCCGGATCCCTGAAACCGCCAGCCGGCACCATCCAGCCCATCTGCGCGTCATTGCGTCATTGCCAACAACCGGGGTAACCCACAACAGCCTCGAGGCGCAAAACCTCCCATTCGGGAACGGCGTCGCTGGATGTCCCCGCACGCCGGGCGAAACGCCTTAAGCACAATCAGGCGCCTCGGCGAGCGTTCTCTTCTTTACGCCATGTAATCACTGCGGCGCCGCCAAGCGCCCCCGTCAGCCTGGCTAACCCGATCACGCGAGCGGCACGGGTGGCCGTGTCAATCTCTTTTGGCCCCACCTACTGCTTTGATTTGGCCCCACTTAGCGCGGGCGCGTTCTGACCGGGGTGGTGATTGTTCTACTTTGATCTGGCCCCGCCCGGGCGGTCAGAGGTGCCGGCTGGCTGCTGGTGACCGTTGTGACTGGCGGGGCTGGTGAGATGGCTGGTCAGGCTGCGGCGGTCGGCACGCTCGGTTTCGAGCTGGGCTTCGGCGCGTTCGGCGCGTGCGCGTTCGGCGGCGGTGAGCTCGTGCGCGGCAGCGAGCTGGGCCTGGTGGTGCTCGCGGAGGTTTTCGCGTTCGCGTGCGGCGTCGTCGCGGACCCGGCCGGTCTCGGCGCGGGCGTCTGCTTCGGCCTGGCGGGCGCGGCTGGTCTCGGTGCCGGCAGCGTGCCGGGCATCGCGTGCGGCGGCGAGCGCGTCGGCGCGTTCGCGGGCGCTGCGCTCGGCGTCGGCGCGGGCGGCGGCGGCCTGGTCTGCGGCGCGGGCTTGGATGGCGGTGATCTGCGCGGCTGTGTCGCGGCGCAGCTGCTCGAGCGCGGCGGCCGCGGCCTGGGCGTTATCTGCCTGGTGCTGTGCGGCATCTCGTGCGGTGGCGGCGTCTTCGCGAGCCGCGGCGAGGGCTTGGGCGAGGGCGTCGGTCTCCTCACGGGCTTCGCCGGCCTGGGCCTGGGCGGTGACGGCCGCGGCCTCGGCGCGGCGGCGGGCAGCTTCGGCGTCGGCGACCTGGGCGCGGACACGGGCGGGGTCCAGGCCTGCGGCCTGCTCCCGGGCGGCGCGGACCAGGACGGCGATCTGGCGGGCCGCGGCGTCGAGCGCGGCAAGCGGCTCCTGCTCGCTGGTGTGCACGGTGCCGGCTGCGGGGGCGGGGATGCGGGCGTGGTTGTGGTAGCGCTGGGCGCAGTCGTCGCTGCAGAAGACCCGGTTCCTGCCGCGGCCTGGGGCGGGCAGCGGGCGCCCGCAGCCGGGACGCTTGCAGATCGCGGGGCCGCGGGCGGCATCGTCGCCGCTGCCGGCGGGCTGGCTGGTCATCGGCAGTTGCCTGCCTTCCTGCGGGCGGCGGCCGGGACTGATTTTCTTTTCATTTCTCCTCTGATGTGAAATGAAAAGAAATCCCGGCCGCGGTGCCCGCGTCCGGGGTCAGGAGATCGGGGGGATGCCCGCGAGCGCGTTGTCGCGGGCCCGGTGCAGCCAGTTGATGACGTCGCTGAGCGCGCCGGCCAGGCCGTCCAGGTCGTAGCCGCCGTCCGCGTCGGCCAGCACGGCGGCGCCCTGGCGGGCGGCGGCGGGCGCTTCGCCGCCGGCCAGGCCGGCGATGATGGCGTACGCGTCGGTGAGCATGACGATGATGTCGCGGGCGTGCCCGGCGTCGATGCTGATCTGGGCCATCTGGTGGTCGCTGCCGGGGTAGTGGATTAAGGTCATGGCTGGTCATTCCTTTGTTCGGGGGACGGGGCGCCGGCGCCCCGGCGGCGGGCGGCGGCGGTGCGCAGCCGGTAGGAGCGGCTGCCGGTCTGGATGATGTGGCCGTCGTAGGTGAGCCGGTCCACGATCGCGCCGCACAATCTGGGGTCGGTGAACGCGGAGGTCCACTCGCTGAACGCGGCGTTGGACGCGACCGCGATGGAGGCTTTCTCCTCCCGCTCGGTGAATACCTGGAACAGCAGCTCGGCACCGCGGCGGTCCAGCTCGATGTAGCCGAGCTCGTCCAGGCACAGCAGGTCGAACCGGCCGTACCGGCCGATCACCCGCGACAGCGTCCTGTCGTCCGACGCCTCGACGAGCTCGTTGACCAGGGCGGCGGCGGTGACGTACCGGACCCGGTACCCGTTCTCGGCGGCGGCGGTGCCCAGCCCGATCAGCAGGTGCGATTTCCCGGTGCCGGAGTCCCCGATCAGGCACAGCGGCTGCCCGGCGGTGATCCAGGAGCAGCGGGCCAGGGTGCCGATCAGCGCTGCCGGGACGTCCGGGTTCGCAGTGAAATCGAAGTCCTCGAGCCGCTTGGCGCGGGGGAACCCGGCCTCGCGGGTCAGCCGGACCTTGCGGCGGGCGTCGCGGTCATCGCATTCCAGGGACAGCAGCTCGGTCAAGAACGCCTTGTAGCCGGCCTGCTGGCGGGCCGCGGCGGCGGCGATCTCGCCGTGCCGGTCCCGGACCGTGGGCAGCCGCAGGATCTTGCAGGCCTGCTCGATCGCCGCGTCCGCGGCGGTATCGGTCAGCTCATCACGCCGTGCGGTCATCACGCGCCTCCTGTTTGCCGGCCCGCGGGCGGGTGCTGCAGCAGCTGGTCATAGGCGGCCACCGACGGGGCCGGGCGAGTGTCGTCCGGCAGCGTCGCCTGCCGGCGCGGCAGCGTGATCACCGACGCCCCCGATGGCCGCGGCGCCGGCCCGGGCACCGCGTTCCCGGCCCTGGCGCCGGCGGCATCGGCGTGCTTGCGGGCCTCGACCGCGACCACGTCCGGGGAGCAGGTCCCCGCGCCCAGCGCGGCGGTGATCCCGGCGGTCACCGAGGCGGCCGGCAGCCGCCGGTGCAGCAGCAGCACCTCGATCAGCGTCCTGGTCCCGGGCCCGTCGCCGAGCCGGGCCCGGGCCGCGTCCCACAGCCGCTGATGCGCCGCGGTGAACGTGCCCGCCGCCCGCGCCTGCGCCAGCGGCACCGACCCGGGCAGCGCGCCGGGCTTGCGCAGCAAGATCTCCAGGTAATGATCCAGGTCCAGGCGTTCCGCGCCGGACGAGACCAGCCGCGGGTGCACCGCCACCAGCCGGGACTCCTCGAAGACCTCCAGTTCGTTCGCGGTCAGCCGGATCCGGGCCCGGGTGCCGATCAGCCGGGCCGGGACCGAGTACCGGCACTTGCCGACGCTGATCCTCGCGAACTTGTCCGCCCGCGGCCACAGCACCGTCCCGGTATCGAACCCGTCCCCCGGCAGCGGCCGCAGCGCCGGCCGCTCAGCCGCGAAATCATCCGCCACCCTCGCTGTCCGGTACTCGATGTGGCGCCGGTCATCGTCGATGTCGTCCCCGGCCAGCCGCGCGTTCAGCTCTGCCAGCGACTTCACCCGGGGGACGGGAACAAGGTAACGGCGCCGGTAGCGGCCGATCTCGCCTTCCACCCCGCCCTTCTCATGAGCGCCGCCCAGCCCCGCCTCGCAGTAGAAAGCCTCGAACCCGTACCACGACCGGAACGAGAACCAGCGAGCGGTCTCCTTCCTGTCCCGGCCGGTCATCACCTTGGCCACCGCCGGGGACAGGTTGTCATAGCGGATGTGCCGCCACGGCACCCCGCCGGTCACCTCGAACGCGGTCACGTGCCCCTCCAGGAGCGCTTCCTGGGCGCATGACGCGTAGACCCTGTGGACGCCCTTCCCGGAGCAGGAGAGCCGGTAGGCGAACAGGTGGCAGGCCTGCTGGTCCCCATCGACCACGATGCTCACCGGCCCGAAATCCACTTCCGCCTCCGCGCCGGGTTCCTTGGCCTGCGGCACGAACCCCTCCACGCTGCCCGCGGCCGCCCGGTGCTCCGCCTCGATCCCCGCCCGCCGGTGGCCCGCGTACTGGCACACGTAGGAGTACGACACCGTGACGTGGTGCTCATCAGCCAGCCGCTGCCAGATGCGCCGCGACGTATGCCGCTGCTTGCGCGGCGCGTCCAGGTCCTCCTGCAGCATCGCGTCGATCAGCCGCGCCGCCGCATCCAGCACCGGGGACTGCCGCGCCGGCCTCTTCCGCGCCGCCGGGACCGGCGAGCGCAGCGCCTCCCGCACCATCCGCCGGTGCACCCCATGCCTGCGCGCCAGGGCACGCACTCCTAAACCCAGCTGCCGATGATCGTCCCGGATCCTCGCGAACAGGTCCACCTTGTCCCGTCCCATCCGCCCCCACCCCGAGCGAAACGACTGAATGTGACCGAGTATTCACCCAGAGGTACCGCTTAGCCCGGAACCTGACCGGCGTGTCGCCGCCCGGCAGCCCTCAGGTGGGGCCAAATCAGAGTGTTACCGCCCCGCCGCGATCACCCCCGGTGGGGCCAAATCAGAGAAGAACAGTGGGGCCACTTCATAGTGCTACGGCCAGCACGGCTGCCGAGACCGCACTCAATGCGGCATGCAGAAGCGTGCGGCTTCATACCGGCGAGGTGCGGGGATCACGATGGTCATGAGGGTGCTTTCGCGAGCCGGAGTCGCTTGCAGATCCCTTCGGCATCTAGCTGTCCTACGGCCACGGACATGGTCAGTTCGAACGCTTCATTGTCGGTCAGATCCTCCGGGCTGGGGTCCACCCAGCCCGCCCGGTGGGGCCCGTCCGGGGGTTATCAGGCGGGGGGCGGCGCGAATTGCAGAGCCAGGCAAGCCCACATGGCTTCTCGCTCCTGCCGAATTGGGGCGGCCACCGGTCGGACGTGCTGGGCGGGCGGTCTGAGAGGGCGTCTGGCGAGACGATCCGATCGAACCGGGCGAACCATCACCTCCCTAGATCAGATGCCTTCTGAGTGCTGGTTCTGGCTCCTTGTTCCTTGCCGGTCAGTCGCCCGTGACCGCTATGCCGGTTTTCTCTATCATCAGCACCTGCGTGGGCTCCAAGGCCACCGGACGGTGCAGCATCCCGCGCGGAACCGAGAATGCCACACCGGGAGCCAGCTCGACCGGGTCACGGCCCTCGAGTTCAATGCGCAGGCGACCGTCGATGACGTAGAAGAACTCGTCTTGCTCCTGGTGCTTGTGCCAGTGGTATTCGCCGCCGCCGAAGACGCCCAGGCGGAGCAGAACGCCGCCAACCTCTATCAGGGTTTGGTTGTACCAGGGGTGGTCCGCTCGCTTGATCGCTTCACGGACATCGATGAGCTGAAGTGGGCCGAACAGCGGCTCGTAGTCGATCCTGTAGTCTCCCGGCTGCGTCATATGCCCCACACTAGAGGTAGGCAGCCGGGAAGGCGGACCCTGGCAAGATCGCGGTGACGGACATGGCGCCTGTGGGCCACCTGTGGGCCAGCAGCCGTACCGCCGACTGTACTCTGGCGGCCGACGAGCCCATGATCCCACCCCAGATCAACCACCAGAGTGCGGGAGCGAGCGGTTCGGTGAACCGCTCCTGCTGCCCCGATTCTGTCCGCTATATGTCCGTAACCATCGCCGCACAGCGACATCTCCTGACCGAAGATGACACAAGATGACACGACGAACGACGGCCCGGAAGCCGGGAAATCCCCCGCTCACGGGCCGTTTTCGCAGGTGGTGGCAGGTGTTGGGTTCGAACCAACGTAGGCTGAGCCGACGGTTTTACAGGGAGCCCATTACCTCCGTTCCTCATGGCCGTTGACCTGCGAATACTCCATTTCTCGCCGCGTGAAAACCGCGTTCTGTCCGTGTGGCGTCCGTGGTCCCGGAGTTGCCTGGTCAGCGCGACGCACATTTTGGATCATGTCCCATGAAGTCCAGCTGAGTCCCACTGCGTCCAATTCTCCTGCTGAAACTGAGCCGTCCCCGGCCAGGCTGGGCACCTCACGGAGGCGCCGGATACTGTCACACCTTAGAAATCCGGTTTCAGCGGCGATGTTTCACAGCCCCGCCACAGATTCGGCTGGGACCGAGTCAGGCACGGCGGAACTGATCCTCACGTTCACCACGCCCCAAGCCCGCCTTTCTCCACCCGCCGCCCGGGGAGCTTGAGCCGCCCTGACGCAGTCCTGCCACTATTCGCCGGCGCCCCGATGCCCGCGCACCGCAAGCAGCAGGCGCACCCGTTACCTGCCGAGCCAGCCCGGCCGCGGACTGCTAACCAAGCTCGTGACCGCCACCGACCTACGATGTTCCCCGGATGTACCTGGCATCTACCTCGCCAAGACCTGCGCCGCCACCGGGCCAGCGGCCACGCCACAGGGACCAGCGCGGTCATGCCGAGAAGTGACGCCGGTCCCGCCGGTGAACCCAGCCGCTGCTGTCTTACTTTGGCAGGCGCTTTTAGCTGGCTGGGACCAGGTTGACCCGCACGTCGAGAGACCGTTCAGGCCCGCAGCATCGAGGTCGCGGCGGAGCGCGGCGAGGCCGGGCGCCGGGTTCGGCCCGGTGGCCTCGACCAGTACCCGGTAGCCGGTGGCGGTGACGCCGACGACGGCCCAGCCCGCGTCGTTGGCACAGTGCTCGGCCACGGCCCGCACGTCGCTTTCCCGGATGGTGGTCTTGTCGATCCGATTGGAGTTGATCGACAAAGGGACGATCACTGCCAGCATGCGCCGCGGCGGTGGAAGGCCAGTGCGGCCGTCTGGCCGGCGGCCCGGTGGACGCGGTAGAGGGCTATGACCACGGTGCCGCTCGCCAGGATGGCAGCGGCTCGTTGCTGACCTTCCCGGTCGGCACGTTTCCTGGCCAGCGGTTGATGCACGGCGCCCGGTTGGAACCCTCGAGCGAGGTGAAGTACCCGCCCCCGCCACGGCCCGGAGAATCCCTTCCACTGGCCGCCGAGCGGATCGGGGTCGGCGGCGGGCATGCGGCAGTTGAGTCCAGCTGTGCCGCGGACGTATGACGGACGGGATTCCTGACCGTCCATTTCCTGCTGGGCATGGCCGTCGATCTCATCGGCCAGCCCTCCCAGACCACGGGAGACGCCCGCATCGCCAGCACGGTCTTGCTGGCCGCGCACATGCTCGTCTCTGTGGGCATGGTCATCGGCGCGGCCCAGGCCGTCAAGGCAGCTGCGTACCGGGGCAGCCCGAGGCGCAGTCCGGCGATCTGGGGTGCGGCCGCCATCACCGCCACCCTGGCCGCCGGCGTCCTCACCACGATCACCAGAAGCGACTGGTGATCATACGCCATGGCGACCGGCTTCATCGCCTCCCTGCTGATCTACGGCAGTCTCCTCGTCCCGGCCAGGGCCTCGGCACCGCACCCGGATGAGTGACCGAACACGGGAACTACCCCAGCACGGTAGAACCGCGGTGGGCTCGCGGGCGATGAACGCGTTCGGGAACTGTTCCACACCACGCCGGGCCCCGATCTCAAATTTGGCGCAGTCCGCATCCCGGTGAGCGGGTGACGGCGGCGTCCTCGGTGCAAGGCGCAGGTCCTGGTGGCGTCAGTGTTGCTCGGCGCTGAGCCGGGTGGTCTCCAGGTCGAGGCCGCGCTGCAGCCGCTGGCGGGTTGCTGCGCTGATGGTGCCGCTGTCGTAGAGGCGGGTGAGTTCGGTGTTCTCGGCGGCGATGAGGTCGCGGCGCAGTTCCCGCTCGGTCAGGCCGCCTGGCTCCGGCGCGCGGGTCCCGTCGATGCGGGCGCGGGTGTGCCCCATGCGAGCCTGCAGGCTGGCGCGGACCCGGTCGATCACGATGTCGGGGGCGGCGTCACCGTCGGCGAGCTCGTCGAGCCGCGCCAGGCTAGCCTCGGCCAGCCGCAGCCGGGCAATGGTTTCCTCGTGCTGCGCTGCGCCTGGCTGGGCGATCCCGGCGAACCGGGCCAGCGGTTCCAGGGTGAGCCCTTGCACGATGAGCGAGACCACGATGACCGCGGTGGCGAGCACCACGATAAGGTCACGCTCTGGCAGGGGAGTGCCGCTGGCTGTCGTCAGGGGAATGGACAGGGCCGCAGCCAGCGGCACGACCCCGCGGGTGCCAGCCCAGGACACCACGGCGAGCACCGCCCAGGACGGGCGCCGGCTGCCGGCGCGCCGCTGCAGGACGGCCGACAGCGGGAAGACCCACAAGATCCGCGTCGCGATCAGCGTGCCAGCGACCGCCAGCGCTTCGGCCGGCCACGCCTCGGCATGCGACAGGTCCCGGATCAGGGCTGGCAGTTGCAGGCCGATGAGGCTGAACACCACGCTTTCCAGCAGGAAGATGACCGTCTGGTAGACCGAGTGCAGCTGCAGCCGGGTCTGGGCGGTGGTGATCCGCGCCCGCCGCGCCCCGATGATCAGCCCCGCGACGATCACCGCCATCACGGGCGAGACGTGCAGTGCCGCGCCGAGCACGTACGCCGCATACGGGGTGATGAGCGCCAGCACGGTTTCCAGCACCGGATCGGTGACACGGCGGCGCACGGCGATGACCACGGCCGCTATCACGCCGCCCGCGGCCGCGCCGCCGGCCGCCAGGACCGCGAACTGCCCGGCGCCGTGCAGCAGCATCCCGCCCGCCGAGTTCCCGGCAGTTCCCGCGACCGCGAGCGAGACCGCGATCTGGAACAGCACCAGGCTGGTCGCGTCGTTGAACAGGCTCTCCGCCTGCACCAGCGCCTGCACCTTCGGCGGCAGCGACAGCCGCCGCCCGAGCGCGCTGACCGCGACCGGGTCCGTGCTGGCCAGCACCGCGCCGAGCACGAACGCCATGCTCGCCGGGACGGCAGCGACCGCACCGGTCACGGCGGCGACCGCAGCCGCCGACGCGAGCACCAGGCCCACCGCGAGCACGGTCACCGGCCGCCACACTGCCCGCACGTCACGCCAGGGCAGTTCCTCGCTGGCCGCATACAACAACGGTGGCAGCACGACCAGGCTGACCACATCAGGTGCCACCCGGACAGCCGGCACGCCCGGCAGCAGGCCGGCTACCAGCCCCGCGATCACCAGCAGCGAGGGGGCCGGGATACGCAGCCGCCCGGCGAAAGCCGTGACCACCGTGCCCAGCACGACGAGGAAGAGAACAGTCTCCACGCTGCGCATGCCGCTGACCTCGCCCGCTCGACCCACGGATGGTTGCCGACCAGGCTTCCCGGCGCGCCACCACCATGTTACCGGGCACCGGCTCCGGCACGAGGCCGGCCGGGCCGGGCATGGAGGCTCTCGCAACATCGGGTTTCCCGTTGCCGCCCACCGGGGCAGGTTGCTTCACCGAGCACATCAGCAGCTGTGCCACGTCCACGACCTCGAGCGAGGTGAAGTACCCGCCCCGCCACGGCCCGGAGAATCCCTTCAACCGGCCGCCGAGCGGATCGGGGTCGGCGGCGGGCATGCGGTAGTTGGGGTCGCCGTTGTCGGAGGCCCACACCACGATCGTGTCGCCGGCCAGCCCGAGCTCGTCGAGCGTGCCGAGGATCGTGCGGGTGAAGTCGTCCATCTGGACCAGCAGGTCCGCCCAGTTCCCGCCCCTGGCCTTCCCCGCGTACGCCAGGTCGGGGATCGGCGGGATGTGCACCTGCGTGTAGGGCAGACGGAGAACGGCTGGCTGCTGCCGCTAGATCATGATCAGCAGCATGAACGCCATGGTGATGCCCATCGCGATCCGGCAGCTGGTAGCCACCCACGGGGCGAGGACGCCCCGGCCGGCGCCGCCCGCCGGGGCACTGGCGTCGGCGGGCTGGGCCTCGGTCGCCACGGCGGAGCCGGCCAAAACGCCGGCCGACGCGGACACTGCGGCAGCGCCCGGCCCGGCCGCGGCCGGGGCCACAGCCAGGACCGGCGCTGCCGTGCGGGCGGCCGCGAAGCTGTAATGCCCGCCGGCGCCGGGACCAGACAGCTGGTCCAGGTCCCAGATGCCGTAACCGATCAGCAGCAGCGCGAAAAGGAACGCCAGGAACGGCAGCTGCAGGGTCCCCATGCCGCTCATCCCGCCGGCCATGCCGCCCATGCCGCCCGATCCGTGCGCCGCGGGCGCCGTGACGGCCATGAACATGTACACCATGGCCGCGGCGTGGATGAGATGCGGCGCGCAGTGCCCGCCCGCCAGCGCGCGGACGCCGCTGACCTGGGCGTCCCGGATCACCCGGTAGCCGAACCAGGCCGTCATCACGGCGAAGATGACCTCCCACGCACCGTTCGGCAGGGTCTGCAGGCTGGCGGTCAGCATGCCCGCCATCGCGATGGCCATCAGCAGGTGCGAGACGTCGATGTCGGCCAGGGCCGCTCGCTGCGCCCCGTGCTGCCACGGCCGCGCCGCGCCCAGCCGGGCCGCGCTCACCGCCGCGACCACGAGCATGATCGCGGCGAAGATGTCCAGGATCCAGGAGGGGATCATGATGCGTTCGTCCCTTCGCCGACGGCGGCCGGGGCGGTGCGTGCCGGGGCCGTGACCGCGGTCCGGACCGGCCAGTAGGTGAGCGCCAGCAGGATGAGCAGCGGCCCGGAGTTGGGATCGGTGCCCCCGCCGGTGAGGATGGTCCCGAACGCCTCGCCGGACACCCAGATCACCGCGGCCACCACGATGGCCAGGACCAGAGTGGCCTTGGCGGCCGGCGGCGGCAGGTAAACGCCGACGGCGATGATCACCAGGGCGATGGCCAGCACGATCGAGGCGGCCAGGCCCTGATGGGCGACGAGCGAGGCGGCACCCCGGTCCAGGGCGGCCAGCCAGCCGGGCTCGCCGCTTTCCATGCCCGCGATCATGCCGTTCAGCGCCTGCGGCGCCCGGTTCCCCGGCAGCAGGGCGAAGTAGGCCAGGCTGAGCCACAGCACCAGCCACAGCGCCCGCGCGACCGGAGCCCCCACGGCGCGCGCCGCGGTGAACGGCGCCGGCCTCCCGGGGCGGTCGGCCGGCCACAGCAGCACCGCGAGCAGCGCGTAGACGATCACCGCGCCGGGGGCGCCGTTGACCGGGCTCGCGCTGCCGGTCAGCACCATCCCGAGCCCCTCGCCGAACCACCACACGCCGAGCGCCCAGGCGATCGAGGCGGCCAGCGCCGGCCGCACCGCCGGCCGCCACGCGATCCCGATCGCCAGCAGCAGCTGGATCGTGGCGAAGATCGAGTTCAGCAGCACGCCGTGATGCGCGATGAGCTTGGCGTCCCAGGTGACCGGGCTGGCGACAACGCCCGGGTTGCCGGAAGCCGTTCCCGCCAGCATCTGGCTGAACGCCTTGGAGAACATGAAGGACTGGTACTGCAGCAGGGCGTCGAGCAGCCATATCCCGGCCAGCGCCAGCTGCAGCAGCCGCCTGGCGTCGGGCGCTCCCCGGGACATCTCGGCCCCGGCGCCCAGCCTGCTCCGCCTCGCGGGACGGACGCCCGCGGCGGCGATCTCGCTCATCCGGCTCTCCTCAGTTTTGCCCGGCCCGGGCGCCCGTGCCCGGGCTGGCACCGCTCCCGGACCCCGGTATCGAGTGACCCGGACCGCCGGAGGGCACCTTTCATGGCCACCTGGCAATGCCAGGAAATACTATGACCCGCTTTTCTGTGGTTCAAGAGATATCGGCAAGAAAGGTTTCCGCTATCTCCTATCGCGAAAAACCTGCAGCTAGGATGCGCTGTAGTCGGCATATAGCGCCGGACGGGTAAAACCCTCCAGTGGTATTGAATAAACCATGGGAGGGTATTCGGAGAACCGTGCCGGGGTACTGGATTCGCGCTAATGAAGATGATGCGCCCGGGCCGGGCGAGGGCTATGCAAGGCCGGGGCTGGGTGCCCTGAGTGGCGCTGTCGGCGCTGACCAGACGCGGGCCGGTGCGGATGGTACGCCGCGGCACTACGTCGGTGGTGACGTGGCGGCGGGCACAAATGGTGCTGGCAAGACGAACATCGGCCCCCGGCACTTCCCTTTTTGCCGCCTTGCCCTCATCTCATGGTGTGGCGAAGAAGTCGCGCAGGACCCGGGCCACCATCAGCGGCCTGCCGTCGTCTTCGGGGCCTGAATGATCGAGGCCGTGCAGGGTCACGCGCTGCGCGTGCGGGAGCACGGCTGCCAGTTCGCGGAGCGCGACGCTGAGGTAGCCCGGGCTCTTGGTGCCCCCCAGGAGCAGGACGGGCACCTGCAGCGCTGCGTATTGCGGCGCGGTGTCGGCCATCTCCTGCGTGATCTGGACGTCGAAGTGCATGGTGGGGATCAGGTCGGCGATGGGCACCTCGTCACCGTGCGTGCGCTGGGCGCGCAGGCCGACGGCCCCGGCGCCGGTGAGCAGCCAGCGCGGGAGTCGCGCGAACGTCGGCTCGATGCGGCATCCTTTCAGGGCCGTGACCGCAGCGGCGGCGCGCCTCCCGGCGGCGATCTCCCGGTCGAAGCGCGGCAGCCAGGCTGTCGGCACCGAGCCGTGGACCGGCAGTGGCGGCTCGTAGAGGGCGACGCGCTCCAGCGCGGGGACGGACAGGGCGGCCCGGAGGCTGACCAGGGCGCCTGAGCTGTGCCCGAAGAGGAACCGGGCGTCCGTAGCGGCCATGAGCGCCTGCAGGTCCTCGACCTCGCGCTGCATCCCGTAGGCGGTGCCGTGCGGCCCGCTCAGCCCGCGCCCGCGCCGGTCCGGCACGTGCACGCGGAACCGGCCGCTGAGGCCGGCGGCGAGCGCCGACAGGTGCTGTCCCGCCTTCATCCCGCCGTGCGCGAGAATCAGCCCCGGGCCGCTGCCGTACTGCCGGTAACCGATCGTCGTCCCATCCGCGGAGCGGACCGTTCCCTTCAGGTAGCCAGGCATAGCCCCAGCGTAGGTATACTGAGTTTACTTTTCAACTCGGTATACTCTGGGTTGCGTGGCAGACCATCCCGGCCTGCGGCAGCGGCAGCGGCAGCGAACCCGCCAGGCGATCCAGGACGCGGCGACCCGCCTGTTCCTCGCCTCCGGCTTCCACGCCGTCAGCGTCGATGAGATCGCCGCTGCGGCCGAGGTGTCCAAGCGCACCTTGTTCAAATACTTCCCGAGCAAGGAAGACCTGGTCATCGGCGCCTTCGCCGACCACGCCGAGGAGGCCGCCCGCACCGTGCTCAGCCGCCCGCCCGGCACCAGCCCGCTGGCCGCGCTGCACGAGCACTTCCTCGACGGACTGGCCCGCCGCGATCCGGTCACCGGGCTCGACGACCGCCCGCACACGCTGGCGTTCGTCACCATGGTGCTGTCGGCCCCGTCACTGCAGGCCCGGCTGCTGCTCTACCAGGCCACAGCCGAGCAGGCCCTGGCCGCAGCCCTGGAGAAAACCCGCCCCTCGCCCATTGAGGGCACCGCCCGCCTGGCCGCCTGCCAGATCTTCGCCGTCCACCGGACCCTGGCCGACGGCAACCGCCGCTGCCTAGCCGCCGGCGCCACCGCACAGGAGCGCTATCCCGGTGCCGTCGAGGCGGCAGGCCACGCTTTCGCCCTGCTCCGCCACGGCCTCGCCGATCACTACGACTAACCCGCCGGCCTGGCCTGCCGTCAGCGATCCCCCAGCAAGCTGCCATGCCTGAGCGGGCAGCAGGCCTTACGGCACCGGGCGAGACGCCATATGGGTGGCCGTGCGGTCAACGCGAAGCCGATGTCGACCGTCGTTATCGCGCGCGTGCTCACCCGAGCCGCCCGGCACGAGAGGGCCGACCCTGGCGCCTGACGTTCCAGGCGGGCCAGTGCAGCTTGACGGATGCTTTCGGAAACCGGCGAAGGCGGCGCTGGCCCAGATCACCACCGCGATCCCGATCCCGGCCGGATGCTCGGCCCGGTCCAGGCCGTAGGGGGTAACGCTCGGTCGGGCCGGGCCGCGATAGCCGGCCGAAAATCTAGCGCCGGCCTATTGGATATCCGGTCGAGATGAGTCATCGTGGAGGTGCACGCTCTGTCACCAGTGACCCCCGGAGCGTTTGTGACTGATCCGGTGCATTGCCCCGGGCGTGGATCGCCTCGGCCGCCGGTGAGAACTGGCGATGCAGCCCCCAGCGGGGCTCGGGCACCTGGCATTCCCGTAACGGGCGTGGCCGTCGAACCCTCCGGCCGGCGCAGCGAAATGACCGGACGGCGGCAGGTTCCCCTCGCGACCGCGGCGGGCATGACAGCTGCGTTGGTGCGGGAGCAGTTCCCGGCGCTGATGGCCGATCCTGGCATTGTCTATCTGGACAGCGCGGCTACTTCTCAGAAGCCGCAGCGGGTGATCGATGCTGTCACCGCTGAGCTTGCCGCCTCGACCGCGAACCCTGGCCGGGGGGCCTATCCGTGGTCGACCCGGGCGGCGCGGCGGCTCGCGGAGGTCCGTGCGCGTGCGGCTCGTTTCATCGGCGCGGATAGCCCCGACGAGATCGTTTTCGTGTCCGGGTCAACCGCCGGCCTGAACGCTGTGGCGATGTCCTGGGGGCTGGCGAACCTGGCCGACGGGGATGAGATCCTGTTCAGCCCTTTGGATCATTCGTCGAACGTGTACCCGTGGGTGAACCTGCGGCAGGTGCTCGCCCGTTTCGGCAGGCGCATCACGCTGGTTCCGTACCGGCTGACCGCGGCCGGTGAGGCGGACACCAGCGACATCCTCGCCAAGGTGTCCCCCCGCACCAGGCTCATCACGGCCGCGCATGTCCACAACGTGTTCGGGTCGATGACGACGCTGGAAGAGCTAAACGGAAAAATTGACTCCTCGATCCGCTTATGCTTCGACTGCAGCCAGAGCGTGGGGCACGTCCCGGTCGATGTGACGAAGCTGCAGAGTGATTTCGCGGCGTTCTCCGGCCACAAGATGTTCGGCGTCCCGGGAACTGGCGTTCTTTATCTCAGGCGGCGGGTCCACTCAGAATTGGTGCCGTTCCTTCCGGGTGGCGGCACCGGTATCCGGCTGCTCGACGGCGCCCTGCGGGGATTGAGCATGCCCGAGGGCATGGAGGGCGGGACGCCGAACCTGGCCGGGATCTCCGCGCTGGGAGCGGCGATGGATTTCATCGACGACCTGGGGATCGAGCGGATCGCCGCTCATGGGCAGGCGCTGACCCGCTTCCTGGTGGAGCGGCTGCGCGGGGTTCCTCACCTCAGGCCGCTGCCTGGCGCCGCCTGGGCGGACTGCCAGGCCGGGTACGGGATCGTGTCGTTCCGCATCGACGGCATCCGTTCCGGCGACGTGGGCTTTGCCCTGAGCTCGGAGGGGTTTTATGTGCGGACCGGCAGCCACTGCCTGCCGTCCGGTAGCGGCTACGACGACTCTGTCCGGGTGAGCGTGCACGTGTACAACTCCGTGCAGGAACTCGACCGGTTCGCCGGTTTTCTTTCGCTCGTCACGGAGGGAACCCGCTAGCGATGCAGCCGACTCCGGCCCAATCCCCGGTCGAGGGCTATGACCGGGCCGCTGCCTCCCGTGCCCTGGCGGGCTTGGCCTTCCCGGGGCTTTTCTCCTCCCGCGGCGCCGTCGACGCGGCGTTCCTGGGCGGGCCGAGGCGCATTGATTACCGTGCCACGCCGCTGGCCCCCGCGCCGGGCAGCCACCTGACATCCGCCCAGCAGGGTTATCTCACGTCGTACATGCGTCCGTGCCCGGCCGGCCTGGTGACCAGCGCAACCCATCGCGTGAGCTGGGACGACAGCGACGGCATCCCGAACATCGCGCACGCCGGCCCGAGTTCGCTCGGTGCCGAGGTCCCGATCGTGGCCAGGGAGACCACGCTCGCGCTGTGGCGGGACCTGGCAGCGAATGACGCCCTCGCGGCCGCCGTCGCGCGGCTCAGCGGCGACGCCCGCCGGGCCCTGGCGGCCACGACCACCGACCAGGAGCCGATGGAGATTTTCCGGATCGGCGTCGAGGCCACGGCGCGCGCCCTCATCCAGCACGCCTATCTCGCCGATCAGACCCCTTATCGCACCCCGTCGCAGTTCGCCCGCGGGATGCGGGACAGCGGGATCTTCGGCGTGGTCGCGAGCACCTGGTACTGGGAACTGCAGGCATCGACATTCCGGCGCGGGATGATCCCGGTGTCTTTCGTGGCGGCGCCCGGCGGGATGGTGCGCTACCCGCCTGGGGTGGTCACGATGCTCCGGGCGATGAAGGCCGCCACCATCGCGCAGGCCCATGCCGTGATGGCCGAGGCGACCAGCGAGGAAGGGCTCACGGTCGCGCAGGCGGTGCGCAAGTACCACCACGAACTGGACCTGATAGCCAAGCAGTACGCGCTGCTCGGCGACGCGGAGCAACCGAGATGCCTGGGCCAGATGGTCCACGCCATCAACGGGCAGCGGTTCAGCGTGCAGCCCGGAGTGGTCGAAACCTACGTCGAAACCTTCGTGCGGCTGCTGGACCTCGTCGCGATCACCCGGATTCCCGGCTGCCCCGACGAACAGATCACCGATCCCGGCGAGCGGACCTTCCACGTCCCGGACATGAACTGTGCCCATTGCCGGGCCACCATCACCGGGCTGCTTGAGTCGCTGGGCATCCCCGTGGCAGAGATCGATCTCGTGACGAAACGCGTCGTCGCGGGCTTCCAGACGGTCGCGGCACGGGAACGCGCCTTCGACGCCATCCGCGACGTCGGGTACACGGTCGTCCCTCCGGCGAGCGCGTGACCGCGGCGGCGCACGGCCATCCCGCGCCCGACCGTGGCCCACCGATGCCGCCCGGGAACAGCTGGCTCTGATGGCCGGGCTTCCGCCGCGGGTCCATCCCCTGGTCAGGTCCTTCCTGGGACGTGAGGACCTGCTGGCTGATCTGCTCACGCGCTGGGGATCACCGCTCAACGTCGTCTTCCCCGAGATCTTCCGGGGGAACGTGGCGGCCTTCCGGCGCGTGCTGGGCACCTCGGGCCTTCAGTACCGGATCTGCTACGCGCACAAGGCCAACCAGGCCCGCGCGTTCGTGCGCGCCGCACTCGACGAGGGCATCGGTGTCGATGTGGCG
>Ga0335080_10002318_pt1 | contig 18957 bp, 17 predicted proteins | sample Lox_Sample_34_FD_206720 | JGI IMG/M metagenome (GOLD analysis project Ga0335080, IMG submission 206720) | Soil microbial communities from Loxahatchee National Wildlife Refuge, Florida, United States - Lox_Sample_3.4 | ecosystem: Environmental > Terrestrial > Soil > Wetlands | place: USA...
TGCCCGTCGGCACGCAGGCCACAGTCAAAGGCGTTCTGCAGCGCGACCTGGCTGGCGAACTCGACGCGAAGATCATCCTTGCCAACACCTACCACCTGTTCCTGCGGCCCGGCCATGAGCTGATCCGGCAGCTCGGCGGGCTGCACGGCTTCATGTCGTGGGATCGCGCCATCCTCACCGATTCCGGCGGATTTCAGGTATTCAGCCTCAGCGATCTGCGCCGCATCTCGGAAGAAGGCGTGTTGTTCCGTTCGCACCTGAACGGAGACGCGCACCTGTTCACGCCGGCCTCGACGGTCGACGTCCAGCTCGCGCTGGGCAGCGACATTATGATGATGCTCGACGAGTGCCCGCCGTATCCCGTCGAGCACGCCGCGGCTGCAGAGGCGATGCGCCGCACGGTCCGCTGGGCCCACGCCGGCTACGCGCATTATCTTGAGCGGAAGTCCGAAACCGGAACCGGCCAGGCGCTGTTCCCCATCGTGCAGGGCTCCATGTTTCGCGATCTCCGCACCGAATGCGCCTCGGCCCTGGTTGAACTTGATGCGGACGGGTACGCCATTGGCGGCCTCTCGGTTGGCGAGGCGCGTGAGGTCAGCATGGAAGTCGCCGGTTATACGGTACCGTTACTGCCGCGGAATCGTCCCCGGTACGTGATGGGTGTCGGCACGCCTGAGGAGCTGCCGCAGTACGTGGCCCGCGGCGTGGACATGATGGACTGCGTCCTGCCCTCCCGCAATGCCCGCAACGGCTGTCTTTTCACGTCTGAAGGCCGCGTCATTATTAAGCAGGCGCGCTACCGCGACGATGCCGGACCGCTCGACCCCGCCTGTGACTGCTACACCTGCCGCACGTACTCCCGCGCCTATCTGCGGCACCTGTTCCAGGCGGGCGAGATGCTCTTTTCGACGTTAGCTACCCTACACAATCTGAAACATTACCTTGACACGATGCGTCGAATCAGGCAGGCTATTCTCCTTGGGAAATTCCCTGCTCTTGTGGACGAGTTGTGTCCGGGCAGGCTAGAATAGGGGCGAAACCAGTAACATTCCAGTTGTACCGCAGCTCCCTGCCAGCATCCGGCGCGTCTGGACGTCCGCTTCGGGGCGCGATTTCACTGCGAAAACACGACGATGTTCAACCTGATCCTTCTGCAGTCGTCTCCGGGGTCCAACCCAATCGTGGGTTTCCTCCCGCTCATCCTCATCATCGGTATCTTCTATCTTCTGGTGTTCATGCCCATGCAGCGCCAGAAGAAGCAGCAGGCGGCGATGCTGAAGAGCCTCGAGAATGGCCAGACGGTGGTCACCTCAGGCGGCATTGTGGGCACCATCGTCGCGGTCAACGATGATACTCTTGTTATTCGAGTCAAACCAGACAACATCAAGCTGCAGGTGAGCCGGAACTCCGTGTCCGGCCTGGTGGCGGAGGAAAAGAAGGGATAGGCGGACTTTGCCCCCTTGCGGGTACCCGCGCGGGCGGACAGGCACGAAACGGAAAGCATGAATCGGAATCTCAAGGTTAGAGCGGCGGTCATCGTGGCGCTGATCCTGATCTGCGTCTACGGCATTATCGGCATTCCCAAGTCTGGAGCCGAGCTGGCGAATGCCTGGAAGAACAACATCCACCTCGGGCTCGATTTGAAGGGGGGCACGCACCTCGTGCTCCAGGTCCAGTTGCAGGACGCGTTTATGCAGAGCGCCGAGACCACTATCGACCGGCTCAAGGAGCAGCTCAGCAAACAGAACATTCCTTATGCCGATATGAGTCGCAACGATCTGGCCCGTCTGGAAGACGCCGACAAGATCCAGATATCAGTCAAGGGCGTCCCGGCTGATCGGACCAAGGATGTGCGCTCCATCGCCAGCGACGATTTCCCCGACTGGATTCTCACTCCGGTCAACTCCACCGACTACCGCATGACCATCAAGCCTTCGGCGGCGCTCAAGCTGAAAGAGGACACGCTGAACCAGTGCATGCAGACCATCGATCGCAAGATCAACCAGCTCGGGCTGGCGGAGTCTTCGGTGCAGAAGCGCGGACGCGCCGAAGCCGAGGCGGAGCTGCTGGTGGAACTGCCTAACGTTGACGATCCGGCTCGCATCAAGGCACTGCTCCAGGAGCAGGCCATGCTGGAGCTGTACGAAGTCAAAAAAGGTCCCTTTGGGAGCCGCGAGGAAGCACTTGGGCAGAACGGCGGCGTTCTTCCGTTCAACACCAAGATTGTGCAGGCGGTGCCGCGACACGGGCAGGACCAGGGCTGGTACCTGCTGGCCCGCATCCCGGTAATTCGCGGCGCCGATCTTCGCGATGCGCGTCCCAGCCAGAACGCGCAGAGCGGCGCCTGGGAGACCAACTTCGTGCTGACGCAGGACGCTGCCCGGCGCTTTGAGCGGTTCACCGAGGCCAACATCGGGAATCGCCTGGCCATTGTGCTGGACGGCAAGGTTCTGGAAGCGCCCACGATTCAGGCGCGCATCAGCGACAATGGCGTGATCACCGGCGCCGCCAATCAACAGGAAGCCTCCGATCTTGCCCTGAACCTGCGCGCCGGCTCGCTGCCGGCCCATGTGATTCCGGAAGAAGAGCGGACGGTTGGCCCGTCGCTGGGCGCCGACTCGATTCGCTCCGGCCTGACCGCGGGCCTTGCCGGGCTGATCGCCGTAGTAGCGTTCATGCTGGTGTACTATCGCGGGGCGGGCATAAACGCCACTCTGGCGCTCGTTTTGAACGCGGTGATCCTGATTGCCGCTCTGGCTTACTTCGACGCGACCCTGACGCTGCCAGGCATCGCCGGTGTGATTCTCACCATCGGTATGGCGGTCGACAGTAACGTGCTGATTTTTGAGAGGATCCGGGAAGAGATGCGCGCCGGCAAGGGCGTGATCGCGGCGGTGGATACCGGCTTCAGCCGGGCGTTTCTGACCATTGTCGATACCCACGTCACCACGGTGGTATCCTGCGCATTTCTGTTTCTGTTCGGGACCGGGCCGGTCAAGGGCTTTGCCGTCACCCTCGTGATTGGTCTGGTAGCCAACGTTTTTACCGCGGTTTTCGTGTCGAGGACGATCTTCGACTGGGAGTTTTCGCGCAAGCGCGTTGCGACGATCAGCATCTGACGTAGCCGGCTGGCGCGCGTTAGGGGTTTGGGAACTTTTGTGAAGAGCCGGTGTCTAACCTGTTTAAGCGGGGCCCGGCAGTTCGAGCTGCATGCTGCAAATATTCAAGAACACGAACTTTGACTTTCTGGGCTGGAAATGGCCCTTCATAGGACTCTCGCTGCTGCTGTCCGCCGCCGGAATCGTCAGCCTGTGGGTGAAGGGCGGCCCGCGATACGGAATCGACTTTCGCGGCGGCGCGCTCATGTACGTCCGTTTTGCCGGACAGCCGCCGATCGACAAGATCCGTTCGGCGCTGGATAAGAAGCTTCCGGTGGACGTTACCGAGATCGTCGGCACCCCCGAAGTCATCATTGGCACCAATCTCGCAAGCGATCAGCAGCTCAATCTGGCGCGCCAGACCATGCAGCAGACGCTGGAAGCCACCTTCGGCGGCGACGCCAGCGGACGGCTGGATCTGAACAACAGCGGCGCGGGGGCTCTGGCGGACCGGTTACGCGAGCCTCTCCAATCGGCCGGTGTTGGTCTCTCCGAAACCCAGCTTCAGGATCTGGTGAAGGCCATCGAGGATTTCCGCAATTCGTCGCCCCGTTCGGGTCTGGTCGCGAATTTTAATTCGCTCTCGAGCGTGTCTGGCGTTACGCCGAAGGTGCTGTCTGTCCTGCGGGACCAGACTTTTCTCGCGCCGTTTACGGTCCGCAGCACGGAAGTGGTCGGTCCCAAGATCGGCCAGGATTTGCAGCACCAGGCGATCATGGCTGTTCTCTACGCTCTCGGTGGCATGCTGGTTTACATTGCCTTCCGCTTTGAGTGGATCTACGGTGTCGCCGCGGTGGTGGCAGTGTTCCACGACACCATCATCACCATCGGGCTGTTCTCGCTCTTCAACAAAGAGATCACCCTGACGGTGGTGGCCGCGCTGCTGACCCTGGTCGGCTATTCGATGAACGACACGATTGTCGTATTTGACCGGGTACGCGAGAATCTCAAGATTCTCCGGAGGGAGCCTCTGGAGTCGCTGATCAATCGTAGTGTGAACCAGACGCTGAGCAGAACGGTCCTGACGTCGGGGCTGACGCTGCTGACGGCGCTCTCGCTGTGGCTGTTCGGCGGCGAAGTACTAAATGGTTTTGCATTCGCACTGGTTGTAGGTATTATTGTTGGCACGTACTCTTCCATCTTCGTGGCAAGCCCGATTCTGATCTTCTGGCAGGGCGTAGTGGAAAGCCGGAAGAAGTCGCAGGCAGCGCCTTCGGGTGCACGTCTGCAACGGGAAAACGCGGGAAGGGGAGCGGCCAAAGTGAAGTAGCGGGATGGCGCCGGAGGGACCGGAGAGGAACCGTCCTACGCCGTCCTGAATTTCGGGGAAAGGTGATCCGGCTATGTTTGAGCAGACTTTTGTCGAGAACAAGGGGAAGACCAAGAGCGGCTGGGCAGTGCTTCTATCGTTCAGCGTGCAGATCATTGGTATCACGATCCTTGTTCTCATTCCGCTGATCTACACCGACACGCTGCCCAGAGCGACACTGGCCAGCATGTTGACGGCGCCTCCGCCGCCTCCACCCCCTCCTCCTCCTCCCGCGGCACAACCGATCAAAGTGGTGAAAGTTGCGCCCCGGCAATTTGACGCCGGCCGTTTGATGGCGCCAAAGACGATTCCCAAGAACATCGCGATGATTAAGGAAGAGGATCTGCCCCCACCCACGTCCACAGGCGTGGTCGGCGGCGTGCCGGGCGGTGTGGCTGGTGGTTCCATGGGCGGCGTGCTGGGTGGCATTGTCGGGGCCGTTCCCACAGCCGCGCCTCCGCCTCCGCCCCCGGAGAAGCCGAAAGCACCGCAGCGCATCCGCGTGGGCGGCAACGTGCAGGCGGCGAACCTGATTCGCAAGGTGATTCCGGTCTATCCGGCCCTTGCCAAGCAGGCGCGCATTCAGGGTACCGTCCGGTTCCAGGCAATCATCGGCAAGGACGGCACCATCCAGAACCTGCAGCTCGTCAGCGGCCACCCGCTGCTGGTGGCATCGGCACAACAAGCGGTGTCTCAATGGGTGTACAGACCGACGCTCCTCAATGGAGAGCCGGTGGAAGTCGTAACCACGATCGACGTGAATTTCACGCTGAGCCAGTGAGTAGCGGACCGCCCGTCGCGGGCGACCGCGGCTGGTGGTCGGAAGCCGTCCGGTCCGGCCAGGCATCCGGCGGCTTCGCGTAGCGGTTAGTGAGCAAGTTCAATTCAACTCGCCAGGAGATAGAAAGATGCTTTTGCAATTGCAAGTCTGGGGAATGATGCTCCTTCAGGAGGGTCAGTCCACCATTTCGTTCGATCCCAGAGCCATGTGGGGCCAGATGAGCTGGCTCGCCAAGGGTGTCGTTATACTTTTGTTCCTGATGTCGGCATGGTCGATTGGTGTGATGATCGACCGCTGGATCGCCTATAGTGGCGCTCGCAAGCAGTCCCGCCAGTTCGCCCCCGCCGTGGCCGGTGCTCTGCGCGAAGGCAAGCTCGACGAAGCCATCAAGATTGCCGACCGCTATAACAAGAGCCATCTGGCCAAGGTGGTTGTCGCCGGTTTGCAGGAGTTCCGGGCGCATCAGGTCAGCTCCGAGATCTCGGGCAGCGACATCGATGCTTCGCGCCGCGCTCTGGAACGCGCCGAGGCCATTGTGCACGCCGAGCTGAAGCGCGGTGTTAGCACGCTGGCCACCATCGGTTCCACGGCCCCGTTCGTCGGACTGTTCGGAACGGTCGTCGGCATCATCAACGCGTTCCGCGGCATTTCGAGCGAGAAGTCGACCGGTCTGGGCGCTGTGGCGGGCGGTATTTCTGAAGCCCTCGTGACCACCGCCGTTGGTCTGTTCGTCGCCATCCCGGCCGTGTGGGTGTTCAACTACTTCACCGGCCGCATTGAGTCGTTCGACGTCGAGATGGGCAACTCCAGCTCGGAACTGATCGACTATTTCCTGAAGCGCGCTGCGAAGGCAGGGGCGACAAAGTAAGGTAACTCAGGTCTCCGCGAGTTGACAGTGCGTGGCGGCGGGGTTCGATCCTGCCGCCGCGCCCGAAAACGGGAGGGCCGGGCGCCGGGGAACGGCGACAGGACTTCCGGCGCGGGTCATCCTGGAGAGTCTGGAGAATTCAAATGGAGAAGAAGAAAGCCGCAGCTCCGGTATCGGAAATCAACGTCACTCCCATGGTGGACGTGATGCTGGTGTTGCTGATCATCTTCATGGTCATCACGCCTATGCTTTCCAAAGGGCAAAGCGTGGAACTGGTGAAGGCGCGTAACGCGATCGCGATGCAGGCTGCCGACAAGGAAGACGCCGTGCTCGTGGCGGTGACCCGCGACGGCAGGGTCTTTCTCAGCCCAGGCAACAATCAGATGCCGGCTGACCAGCTTCCGCAGAAAGTAAAGGACCTTCTGACCAACAAGCTCGACAAGACGGTCTACATCAAGGCCGACGCGCGGGCGCAGTATTCGAAGGTCGAAGATGTCGTGGACAATCTGCGCGCGGCCGGCGTGGATGAAGTTGGCCTGCTCACCGAGCAGATTCGCGATAACCGCGCCCCGCACGCGGCCGCTGCAGGCGGTCAGTGATCGTCGAGGGAACTAAGGAGAGATTTCTATGGCAATGGCAGTTGGCGGTTCCGGCGGCGGAGCCAAGTCCGACATCAACGTCACGCCGCTAATCGACGTACTTCTGGTGCTGTTGATCATTTTCATGATCATCACGCCCCTCACACCGCACGGCCTTGAAGCGCTGGCGCCGCAGCCTCCGCCTCCGAACCAGCCGCCGCCCGACCCCAATCAGGACCGCACCGTCGTCATCGTTATCGACAAGCAGAAGCACATGAAGCTCAACCAGGAGGATATCGACGTGACTCACCTCGGTGCCCGTCTGGAAGAGATCTTCAAGACGCGCGCCGAGCGTGTGGTGTTCGTGAAGGGCGATCCGGATCTCGAGTACCAGACGGTGGCGCAGGCGATCGACATCGCCAAGGGCGCGGGTATCGACAAGATCGGTCTTATGACTCCGCAGGTGGAGGCCGGAAAGTAGGCACACATGAAAAGAGCACTATTGCTTGTGGGCATCGCTGCTCTTGTTCTGGCGGGCACGGGCTGCAAGAAGTTGCAGTCCCGCGACCAGCTCAACAAGGGCGTGCAGGCGTTCAAGAACGCGCAGTATGACCAGGCCATCGACCACTTCAATCAGGCCGTCGAACTCGACCCCAGCAATCCGAACGCTCGGCTGTATCTGGCGACCTCTTACTTCGTCCAGTACATCCCCGGCGCGCCGTCTCCCGAGAACCTGGAGTATGCGCGGAAGGCGAGGGGAGAGTTCCTGAAGGTGCTGCAGCAGGATCCGAAGGACAAGACGGCCCTCAATTACCTCGCCAGCCTTTCGCTACAGGAGGCCAGCGGCGAGAGCGATCTCGATTCCAAGCTCAAAAAGCTCGACGACGCCCGCGAATGGTATCTCAAGCTGATCGCCGTCGACCCGAAGAACAAGGAAGCGTATTACAGCCTCGGCTTCATCGACTGGTCGAAGTGGTATCCGCGGTGGATGGAGGCGCTGAACAAGCAGGATATGCGCCCCGACATGGCGATGCCGTTCAAGGACAAAAAGATCAAGGCGCAACTGGCGGAGCAGTGGGGTTCGCTGGTGGATGACGGGTTGAACAACATGAAGATGGCGCTGGATATCGACAAAAACTACGATGAAGCGATGGCCTATATGAACCTGCTGATTCGTGAGCGGGCTTCACTGGCCGATTCGCAGGAAGCGTACAAGAAAGACATCGATACGGCTGATGACTGGGTCCAGAAGTCTCTCGAAGCCAAGAAGATCAAGGCTTCCAAGCAGGTGGGAAACCAGGGGATCACCGCCGAGCCCGCCAAGTAATCATTTTTTCTTTTTTTCGCAGTTTGCGGCTGCCTCGCGCGTCGGCGCTCAGGCAGCCGTTCTGTTTTATGGGAGGGCGCTCTCAGCCCGCGAGCCCACTTCCCGCGGAAACCAGCCGCGACAACGCGAGCACGAGCAGGGACCATGTGTTGTTCAGGTATCCTCTAAGTAGAGATGCAGCCTTCGGAGGTCGTTCCGTCGAGTCCGTCACTTGCCGGGCCGATTCCTGCGTCCGGAACGCCCAGCGTCCTCGACGAGCGTTTTGCCCAACTGGTGGCCCGCGTACGCGAGCTGCGTCCCGGCGAAGACGTCGCGCCCCTCGAAAAGGCCTATCGGATTGCCTCCGAGGCGCATGCCAAACAGTTCCGGGCATCGGGCGAGCCCTATATCAGCCACCCTGTTGAGGTCGCGTTCATCCTCGCCGACATGCAGATGGACAACGTCTGCGTGCTCACCGGCCTGCTGCACGACACCATCGAGGACACCGGCCTCACCATCGACTTTATTCGCCGCGAATTCGGCGACGAGGTGGCGCGCTGCGTGGACGGCGTCACCAAACTGGCCAAACTGAAGCTCTACTCGCGCGAGGATCGCCAGGCCGAAAGCGTTCGCAAAATGCTGTTGGCGATGGTTACCGATATCCGCGTAGTGATCGTCAAAATGGCCGATCGGCTGCACAACATGCGCACACTGGCCAGCCTGCCGCACGACCGCCAGCAGCGCATCGCGCAGGAGACCATCGAGATCTACTCGCCCATCGCGCACCGTCTCGGCATGGGCAAGATTCGCGGCGAACTCGAAGACCTCTCGTTCCGCTATCTCGAGCCGGAGGCCTGGGCCGAGCTGGCGCGCGAGATCGAATCGCGCCGCTCACAGAACGAAGATTTCCTCAAACAGGTCCAGCACGACGTTGAAACCAATCTGGCGCGCGAGGGCATTCCGGCGCGCGTCGAGGGCCGCGTGAAGCGCGCCTGGTCGGTCTATCAAAAGCTGAAGCGCCAGAAGATCTCTCTGGACCAGGTCTACGACCTGTTGGCCATGCGCATCGTCACCGATTCGGTGAAAAACTGCTACGCCGCTCTCGGTGTCATCCACAACGAGTGGCACCCCATCCCCGGACGCATCAAGGATTTCATCGCCATCCCGCGGCCGAACCTCTATCAATCCCTGCACACCTCTGTGATGGGGCCAGGCGGCATCGCCTTCGAGGTGCAGATCCGCACCGATGAGATGCATCGTATCGCCGAAGACGGTATCGCCGCGCACTGGAAGTACAAGGAAGGCCGCAGGGGGCCCGGCCTCGACGACCAGCGCATCAGCTGGTTGCGCCAGCTCGTCGAATGGCAGCGCGAAATGCGCGACCCCGGCGAATTCATGTCCACCCTCAAGGTGGATCTTTACCCTGAGGAGGTCTACGCCTTCACCCCGAAGGGCCGCGTCATCGTGTTGCCGCGCGATGCCACCCCCATCGACTTCGCCTACGCCATCCACACCGACGTCGGCAACACCTGCGTCGGCGCCAAGGTCAACGGTCGCATCGTGCCGCTACGTTACGCGCTGCGGAACGGCGAGGTGGTGGAAATTCTCACCTCCCCCGGCCACCTGCCATCCAAGGACTGGCTGGCTTTCGTCAAGACTTCGCGCGCGCGCAACAAGATCAAGCACGTCATCAACACCACCGAGCGCGCCAAGGCCATCGAGATCGGTCAGAAGTATCTGGAACGCGAGGCGCGGCGGCTGGGTGTTGGCCTGAGCCGCGTAACGAAATCGGAAATGGAGGCCGTGGCCGCCGAGTACGGCTACGGTCGCATCGAGGATCTGCATGCCGCGCTCGGTTACGGGAAATTCTCGCCTCGCCAGGTGCTGCAGAAGATCGCGCCGGACAAAGTCCCGGTAGAGGTGCAGGAGCAGCCGAAGCCCACTGCGAGCGCTGCCCCCGGCCAGCAGACGGATGAGGATCTGGTCATCAAGGTGCGCGGCGTGGACGACCTGCTCGTTTATCGCGCGCGCTGCTGCAATCCTATCCGCGGCGAAGCGATCGTCGGCTACGTCACGCGCGGAAAAGGAATCGCGGTGCACTCCGTCAACTGCGCGAACGTGCAGAGCCTGATGTACGAGGTGGAGCGTAAGATCGACGTCGAGTGGGCGCGCGCTATCAGCGAGCCGTTCAATGTGAAGATGGTGATCCAGACCGACGACCGCCCCGGTATGCTCAACCAGCTCACCTCCGTCCTCTTCCACGAACAGAGCAACATCCGCAGCCTCGAAGCACGCCAGGACGACAAGCGCGGCGGCGATGGAGCGCTCGTGGAGATGACCATCGAGATCCGCGACAAGAAGCAGTTGGAGCGCGTGACCTCGGCGGTGCGCCGCATCCCCGGCGTGCGCGACGTGGAGCGCGTCCAGTGAGCGTTGTTCGAGCCGAACCCGAACACATCGCCATCTCGAAATCGACCGGCATCAAGATCGACTGGCGCGACGGCCATCGCAGTGACTTTTCCGTCGCCCTGCTGCGCGACGAGTGCCCCTGTGCGAGTTGCACCGGCGCGCACGGCGCCGAACCTCAGCGAACGAACTACTCGCAGCCGGCCAAAGAGCTGTTCCCCATGTACAAGCCCGCGCTGAAAATGACGAACATCGAGGAGGTCGGCGGCTACGCCGTCCGCATCTACTGGAATGACGGCCACAACGCCGGCATTTATTCCTTCGATCACCTCCGCGAGATTTGCCCCTGCCAGGAGTGCCGCGGCAAAGCGACGTAGGACGGCGCCATGCGCTGTCGAATCACTGGCAGCATCCATGGACAGCGCACGGCGCTGTCCTACATTAGATACATATGCGATATCGATCCCTCGGCCGCACCGGCTGGCAGGTCTCTGAAGTCAGCTTCGGTGCATGGGCTATCGGCGGCTCCTGGGGCACCGTCAGTGACGACGAATCCATGGCCGCGCTCCATCAGGCCATTGACAGCGGCGTCAACTTCATCGACACCGCCGATGTCTACGGCGACGGCCGCAGCGAACGTCTCATCGCCCGGCTCCGTCGCGAGCGCCGTAGCGAAATTGTCGTCGCCACCAAGGCTGGGCGGCGTCTGGTGCCCCACACTGCGGACGGCTACAACGCTGCCAACCTCACGAGTTTCATTGAGCGCAGCCTGCGCAATCTGGAAACCGATTGCCTCGACCTCGTCCAGCTTCACTGTCCGCCGACCGATGTCTACTATCGCCCGGAAGTCTTCGGAGTGCTCGATGGCATGGTGCAGGCGGGCAAGATCCGTTTCTATGGCGTCAGCGTCGAGCGCGTGGAAGAAGCGTTGAAAGCGATCGAGTTTCCCAACGTCCAGACCGTCCAGATCATCTTCAACTGCGTCCGCCAGCGGCCGTCCGAACTGTTCTTCCCCGAAGCTCTGCGGCGGAATGTCGGCATTCTCGCGCGAGTGCCCCTTGCCAGCGGGCTCCTCAGCGGCAAACTCACGCGGACGTCAGGGTTCGAGGCCGACGACCACCGCAACTTCAACCGGCGCGGCGAGGCCTTCGATGTTGGCGAAACATTTGCCGGCGTCGATTACGACGTTGCGCTCGATGCCGTGGAGGAGATCCGCACGCTCGTGCCTGCCGGCGTACCCATGGCGTCTTTCGCGCTGCGGTGGATTTTGATGCAGGATGCGATCTCGTGCGTGATCCCCGGCGGCAAGCGTCCGTCCCAGGTGAAGGAGAACTGCGCCGCGTCGGATCTCGCACCGCTGACGCCCGGCACCCTGGCGGCGATTCGCGAAATCTACGACACACGCATCCGCCCGCTGGTTCACCAGCGCTGGTAAGGCCTACCAGTCCGAATACGGCGTGCCCTCGAGGCTGGTCCGGTCCGAGCCGCTGCGCACATCATAAATCCCCGGATTCTGCGGGTCCATGGCGTTCTGCGGATCTTCCATGATGATCTTCCACGTGTCACGGGAGTTGGTCATCGGGTCGATCGGTACCTCGCGCAGATACCCGTCGCCCACCAGATCCTGCAGGCTCTGCGGCGCCTTCTGCTTGTCGTACGTGTACTCGTCGATCAGCGAGCGAATGGTGAACAGATTGCTCCGCAGCACGCTTTCCCGCGATCGCGTGATCACGTGATTGTAGATCGGCACCGCGATCGAGATGAGAATCGCGATGATCGCCATCACGATCATCAGCTCGATCAGCGTGAAGCCGCGCCGGCTAACGATATTCTTACCAGTCCGAATACGACGTGCCATCCGGCGCCTTCTCCGTTGTCGTTGTGTAGACGTCGAACACGTTCTGCCCGCCCCAGCTGGACGAGGTCGGGTCGTCCTGCATGCTGCGTTTGCCCCATTCGCGCGAGTGCGTGAACGGGTCCAGCGGAATCCGCCGCAGGTATCGCTTCTTCACGTCCACCGTGCCGGCCATCTTCACGCCATCCACCAGAACGTCCAGACTCTCCGGGTAGTTGTAGGTATCCAGCTTGGTCGGTCCGAGCTTGCCCGCGTCGGCATCGTCCTTGTATTTGTCGATAGCCGTGCGCATTTCCTTCAGCGACTCTCGCAGGGCGATCTCCTTGTCCCGCCGGATCTTGTAGCGCGCCAGAGGCAGGGCCATCGTCGAAAGCACCAGCATGATGGTGAACGACACGATCAGCTCCACCAGAGTGAGGCCGCGCTGATTTCTCCGTCGTGCGTTCGAAGACAACATCGCCTACTTCACCACTACCGTCATCGCCGGCGGCGTGACGTCAATGGCCTCCTGCTTCGTGTTCCTGGGGCTGAGTTCAGTCACAGTTACCGTGCTCGTGCCTGGCCCAATCGCCGTGAATGAGAATGTCGCGAGCGGACCGCTCCCCTGCACTCCCGCCGCACCCGGCAGCCGGCTCAGCATGATCGTAGCCTCGCCGGTATCGTTGTGAATCTCCACCGGCGCATTCAGATTCTGTCCGGCCGATGAAAGGAACTGGCCCGGCGCGATTGAGTTCAGCCGCAGCACCTTCGGATCCCACTTCACCCGGACCCCCGCCGAAAAGACGTCCGTCGCGTTCTCGATCTGCAGAGTCGGAATCACTGGATTGCCCACGTGCGTTTCCAGGTGGGGTGGCACGAACGCAGCTTTCGCGGCGATTTGCGGAACGACGGCTGATGGGCCCTGCAGCGCCGGATCGGACGTCGGCACCGGAGGCGAAACCGGTTCCGGCGCCGCGGCAGGACCTGACGTCCCCGGCTTCGCCGTCTCAACTGGATGTGAATAACGCAACTGCACGGTCTGTTCGGTGCCCGCGGAAATGCCGCGCGTATTCACATCATCCAGGCTCTCCTCCCGCACAATGTGTGGAATGACCGCGATCAGCAGCTCTTCCTTGTCACGCTCCTTGTGCGAATTGCCGAAGAAGAAGTGGCCGAGAACAGGGATATTCACCAGTCCCGGGATGCCGCCGCCGGTATCGCTGTCGGTTGTGTTCATCAGGCCGCCCAGCAGCGTCACTTCGCCATCGCGTACGCGGATGTCAGTCGTGTCTTTCTTCTGACCGATCACCGGCTGATCCAGACCGCTGAAATTCACGTGATCCACCACGTTCGAAATATCTACTTCGACATGCAGGCTGATCTCGCCGCTCACGCTGTGGATGCGCGGCTGCAACGTAATGTTCACGCCGACGTCGGCGTACTGGAAGTTCGTCTGTACCAGCGGATTCACTCCAACGCCGCCGATGCCCGGCTGGTAGCTGCCGCTGGCAAACGGGATTTTCGAGCCGATGTTCAGCGTTGCCTTCCCGCCATCCACTGCGCGCAACTGCGGCGACTGCAGCACCTTCGTATCGCTGTCGCTCAGGACGGCGTTCAGGAGCGCGTTTGGAAGAGTCGTCGAGAAGTCGTTAATGCTGAGATGCTTCAACCGCCCGAGGGTGAACACCGAAGTAGTCGTCGTGCCTGACGTGGTGTCGGAGCCGGAACTGGTCGTCGTCGTCTTTCCGCCCGGTGTAAACACCACCGGCGCCTGCAAGCCGAACCCCGTGCCTGCCTGGATACTGGCCGACAGATCGCGCGTATGGGTCCTGTTCACGTCCAGCACGATCACATCCACCAGCACTTCAGGCTTTGGCTTGTCGAGGTCGTGAATCAGCTTTTCCACCAGCGCGAGCTGGTCCACTGTGCATCGCGCGATTACCGCGTTGAGTGCGTTGGCAGTGTACAGCCGCCGGCAGTCGCTGACGCTGCGCACGGCAGTGACAATCTCCTGGAAATCCTGCGGGGTGGTCGGGTTCTCCAGATAGAAAGTCTTCACCGCCACGCTTTCGTAGTCGCGCCGCTTGGTCGGGTTGTCATCAGTCACAAAGATGGCGTTCGATGTGATCGCCTTCCAGTATGTGTGCGTGATCAGCGCGATGTAATCAAGCGCATCGTCAAGGTTCGTGTTGTTCAGGTCGAGATTGGCGTTGCGTACCGACGGCTGGAACTGCGGGTCGAAAATCACGTTGATTCCCGCCAGCTTGCCTACGGTCTCGTACAGCACCTTCGGTGTGGCGTTGTTCATTTTCAGCGTCGAAAGCTCACGCTGCAGTGGCTTCAGTTCGGGAATGCCGTCAATCGAGCGCAGCTTGGCGATCATCCGCCGCCGGTCCATCTCCGCCGGCGTCACCCCGACCTCTGACGGCGGTTTCGCCGGCCCGGTCTTTGCCTCCTGGATCATTCTCACCGTGGTGTTGAATTCCTGCAGGTGGATCGACGAGCCCGGGTCCGCGCGCAGTCCCTTTTGAAACTCCGCCGCGGCTTCTTCCAGATGGCCCTGCTGTCGCAGCTCCCGGCCCTTCATCAGGTGAAGCTGGCCCGCCTCGAATCGCGATCTTTGCAGTCCGAGCTGCCCGGCCGTGTCCCGCGGGTCGGCGTCGAGCACTTTCTTGTAGAGCTCCAACGCCACGTCCCAGTCCTTGCGCGCCTCCGCCGCCTGCGCGTCCGTCACCAGCTTGTTCTCGGCCCGCCGGCGTGCCTCGGCAGTGATCGGCAACAGCATCAGGAGTAGCGGCAGAACGGCCACCAGGCGACGTAACTGATTGATATTATTCATCTAATGCGGTTTCCGGCCCTGTGCTAAAATGAGGTTGCGCCATTTCCGGTCGACACCTCATAAGTGATTGACGCGATTTGGCATTGCCGCGTGGAAGGCAATTTTCGGCCGTGGCGGAGACCCGAATCAAGATCCTGGCGGACAACCGCAGCGCTTCGCACAACTACTTCCTGTCGGACCGCTACGAAGCCGGACTTGCGCTCACTGGCACCGAAGTGAAGGCAGCCCGCGAAGGCAAGGTCCAGCTCAAGGACAGCTTCGCCGAAGTTGCCGGCAATGAGGCCTGGCTGGTGAATGCGCACATCAGCGAGTATTCTCACGGCAACCGCCAGAACCACGCCCCCGAGCGCCGCCGCAAGCTGCTCCTGCATCGTCAGGAGATCGACAAGCTGCAGGGCGAGACCCGCGAACGCGGGCTCACCCTGGTCCCAACGAAGATGTACCTGAAAGACGGCAAAGTGAAGTGCGAAATCGCCGTCGGCCGCGGCAAGAAGTTCCACGACAAGCGCGAGGCCGAGCGCAATCGCGAAGCGCAGAACGAGGCAAAGGCCGCCATCGCGCGGCACCGTCAATAGCAGGTTCAGACTGATCCCTGCGGGATAATGAAGCCATGACGCCGACCATCACCACCGCGTTTCCTGACGGACGATTCGCCCAGACCCCCGAATTCGAACAGCGTCTTGATCGGCTGGCGGAGGTGGCTGTCCGAACCGGGCTCGGTCTTGCGCCCGGTCAGGAAGTGGTGATCACCGCGGCGCTCGAAGCGCTGCCGCTCACCCGGCGCATCACCGAACACGCCTACAAGGCTGGCAGTTCGCTGGTCACCGTGTTGTTCACCGACGAGGAGTCCACGCTGCTGCGCTTCCGCCACGCTCCCGATGCCAGCTTCGATTACGCACCGGCGTGGCTCTACGAAGGCATGGCCCAGGCGTACCGCCGCGGCGCCGCGCGCATGGCTATCGCTGGTGGCGACCCGTCGTTGCTTTCGCGCGAGGACCCGGAAAAGGTCGGCCGCGCAAATCGCGCCACTTCGAAGGCCTACAGCCCCGCGCGCGAGATCATCACGCGGCACGAGATTAACTGGACTATCGTTTCCGCAGCCACACCCGCATGGGCCGCAGCCGTTTTCCCCGATCTGCCAGCGGACGTTGCGCTCGCGCGCCTCTGGGATGCCATCTTCGCCGCGACGCGCGTGGACGGTCCCGACCCCATGGCCGACTGGCAGCAGCACGACGCCAAGCTCCACGCCTGGGCCGATCGCTTGAACGCGCAGCGCTTCTCCGCGCTCCATTTCCGCGGGCCCGGCACCGATCTCCGCGTCGGTCTGGCCGACGACCACATCTGGCTCGGCGGAGGCAAGACCGCGCTCAACGGCCTCTACGGTATGTGCAACATGCCCACCGAGGAGGTGTTCACCACGCCGCACAAGGATCGCGTGGACGGCCACGTCCTCAGCACCAAGCCGCTCTCCCACCTGGGCACGCTGATTGAGGAGATCGCTGTTCGCTTCGAGGGCGGCCGCATCGTGGAGGCACACGCCGCGACTGGCGAGCAGGTGCTGCAGTCGATGATCGACACCGACGAAGGTGCACGCCGCCTTGGCGAGGTGTCGCTGGTGCCGCACTCGTCACCGATTGCCTCCAGCGGACTGCTCTTCATGAACACGCTCTACGACGAAAACGCCGCCTGCCACATCGCGCTCGGCCAGTGCTATTCGTCCTGCGTGAAAAATGGCGACAAGCTGAGCGAAGACGAACTCGCCGCCCGAGGGGGCAACAAAAGCCTGATCCACGTGGACTGGATGATCGGCTCCAACCGTATCGACGTGGACGGTATCACTGCGGCCGGTGCTGCGGTCCCGGTAATGCGCTCCGGCGAGTGGGTGTAGGCATGTGGGCAGCCAATCCTGGCTGCAGCCGCCTAAGCCGACGAAGCTCATCCGCGTGTTTTCCGTTTCACGCTTTCAGGAGCTTCCCCGCCTCGTCGGATGTCATGACCCGATTCCGCTCAAGGCGCTTATCGAGCGCGACTTCCACCGTCGTGCTCCTCCCGGCTTTGCGATAGTTCTCGAGCGCGTCGAACACTTCCTTCGAGATGTACAACTCGTGAGAGTCTGTCTTCGGGACCGGTCTGCCATCGAGCCAGTAGAACAATGTGACGAGGTATTCGCCCGAACTGATGACCAGCTGGGGCTGTGAACTGGTCAGCCAGTTGAACCAGATGATCTTGCTCGCCGAGGACTTGCCCGCAACGGGAATTGCGTGGCAGATGTCTTCGTAAACCCAGTTCCCGTTTTGCGAATCATATTTCGAGAACGAGCCCCACTCCATAAAATACTGCTCTTGTGTGCTGTCTTTCCGGTGGAGCAGGATGGCGGCTCTCAGAACCGTTCCGGACCGCGGCGCCGAATTAATGAAAGTGGTGGGGATATACATGGCAAATCCACCATCGCTCGGATAGTAGAGCTTGGTGACCGGCCCCACGTAGGAATGGATGTCCGGATAACGCAGGTTTGTGTTGTAAAGCGTGAGAAATGCGACAATCAGGCTCAGCGACGAAATGACAATCGGCAGGTAGATCATCGCGCTAGTGTATCACCCGCATCGCCGTCGGATCCCACTCCACAATCCGCCCGTCGAAATAACTCACGTTCGACAGCAGCGCCGGGCCCGCCGCCCGCAGCCCGAACGTCGCATCCTCCACCGGCTGCTGCCGCGAACGCACGCTGGCGAAAAAGTTCGTGAAGTGATCGAGGTTGTCGCTGTAGCCGCGCGGCGCGCTGAACTGCTCGTCCGAAGCCGGCTTCATCCCGTCAGACGTCGGCCGAACCACCGGGTACTTCTCGCGATACTGCTTCAGGAACTCGGCCTGCACGGCTTCCGGGAACGTGCCGATCGTGTACCCCGGCTCGGCGTCGCGCGGGTGCTTCCCAAGGCCCACGCCGTTGCCGCCGATGGTCATCGTGCCCGCGTCACCCGTGAAGTGGAAGCCCGAATCCTCGCCCGTGCCGTTGACGAAGTTCACTCGCAGGAACAGATTGAACGCCGGATGCGCCGCCGTCTCCGGGTAGTCGAAAATCCCCATCATCACATCGGGCACGTCGCGGCCGTCTTTCCAGTAGCGCAGCCCGCCGCTCGCATACACGCGCGTCGGCCCGATTGCACCGGTGACGAAATGCACGCCCGAAAACAGGTGCACGAACAGATCGCCCGCCACGCCCGTGCCGTAGTCGCGATAGTTGCGCCAGCGGAACAGCCGGATCGGCTCGAACGGACGCTTCGGCGCCCGCCCCAGGAACGCATCCCAGTCCACGGTCTCGGGCGAAGCATCCGGCGGAATCGAATACTGCCACGCGCCGATCGCGGAGTTCCGATCCCACCACGCCTCCACTGTGTTCAGCTTCCCCAACGCGCCCGCGCGATACAGCTCCTGCGCCTTCCTGTAGATGATCGAGCTCACGCGCTGGCTGCCCACCTGAAAGATGCGCCCAGTCGCCTTCGCCGCCTCCACCACGGGCATGCCGTACTCGACGCGCTGCACCATCGGCTTTTCGCAATAGACGTCCTTGCCCGCCCTCATCGCGTCGATGCTCACGCGATCGTGCCAGTGGTCAGGCGTCGCCACAATCACCGCGTCGATGTCCGGCCGCGCCAGAATCTCGCGATAATCGCGTGTCACGAAGAGATCGCTGCCCCAGATCTCCCTGGAGCGCGTCAGCCTCCCCGTGTAGACGTCGGCCGCGGCCACCAGCCTGACGCCGGGCACCTTCAGCGCCCAGTGAGTGTCGTCCATCCCCTGGCCGCCCGCGCCGATCAGCGCGATCTGGATGTTATCGTTCTTCGATTTCGGCGCTTCCGCGCTGGACTGAGCAAGCAGAG